>ERZ824978.141-NODE-141-length-111715-cov-9.624610_pt1 | contig 111715 bp, 89 predicted proteins | sample MGYA00519860_ERZ824978 | MGnify/ENA primary metagenome ERZ824978 (study PRJEB31778, sample SAMEA3449184) | human gut metagenome | biome: human gut; feature: human-associated habitat; material: faeces | place: United Kingdom | collected 2010/2012 ... | reverse complement strand
ACTAAAATGGTAACAGTACTCATATTTGCCCTTTTTTGCCCACAGACCTTTGAGGTCGCGGCGAAAAGGGCTTGTTTTGATTGTTTGGGGCAGGCGCGAGGCACGGAAACGATGTCTGGAGGGGCGGAGCGGCTTGGAATTCAACCGTAGAGGTCTTCATTGGTTGCGCCAGGAGTGCTTCCAGGTGCTGGTACAAAGGGAGCATCCCTAACTGCCGCAGGGGGCGTCGGCCACGGCCGACGCCCCCTGCGGGTGTAAGCAGATTTGGCTGCGCGTTACTTGTCGTCACCGAGCTTGTGTGGCTTGTAGGCGAGGGCATTGACGAGTGCGTCGGCGGCGGACTTGACGGCTGCCGGTTGCGGATCGTTGACGTGGTCCTCGGGGTGCACGGGCAGGTCTTTCTTGACCGCATCGTGGATCAGGTTGAGGAATTCGGTCACGCCGGTAGTCGACAGGTGCGTGCCGTCGCCATCGAACAGGTCGTTGCGGTTGGTGCTGTACCCGTACCAGTCGATAACGCGTACATTCTTGTAGCGCGTGGCGGCGTTGGCGATGGCCTGGTTCGTGGACCCGACCCACGGCTGCGGGCTACGCGTGTTTACAAACACGACAATACGCTGCTCGCCGGCGTCGGCCATGATCGCGTCGACCTGGGCGTCCGTTACCAAACCGTTGGTGCCCAGGGCAAAGACCACGATCTTGCCGGCAAGGTTCTGCTGGATATAGCCCTCAAATGTCGCGCGGCCCGCATCAAACTGGCGGCCCTTTTCGGCATCGATATGGCTGTGCGGGAACACGCCGTCAAAGGAATCAACGGCGCGCAGCGACACGGAGTCGCCGATCATCAACAGGTCGTAGGAGCCATCGGGGAAGCCGTCGTTGTTCCTGTCGGTGTCGTCGGCCGCCTGCTGGTCGGTGGGCGCGGTGTTTTTGGCTTCCTTGTTCAGAACCTCGGCGCCCTCGCCGCTCAGCGCAGACGTCTCGGGCACAAAGACCAGGCCGCCCAGTGCAACGACCAACACGACAGCGCAGGCTGCGCAGGCAGGGACGTGCGCGCGTGCCCAGTTGGCGGGCGTGGTGGTGCCATCGCGGAACTCGGCGACGGTGCGGCCGAAGGCGCCCTTCCTAAACGGCGTTTCGATAAAGCGATAGGAGCACTCGGCTACGGCGACCACCACAAGTACCTGCAAGATGTACTGCCACCAGGGCGTATCGTTGATGTTAGCGACCGGGTTCATGAGCAACAGCAGCGGATAGTGCCACAGGTAGATGCTGTACGAGCGTTTGCCAATCCACACGAGCGGCTCGGCGGACAGCGCACGGGCAACCATTCCCTGGGGCTGCACGCAGGCCGCGATGACCATGAGCGTGAGGATGGAGCATAAAAGCGTGCCGCCGCGATACTGGAACGCGGTGTAGCCGTTGGTGAGCGCGACCATGGCGGCAAGGCCAACCAGGCCCACGACGCCCAACACATCGATGGATGCGGGCGAGGACCAAAAGCGCACGAGGGCGCTCGGCTGTGCCGGGGCGGTCTCGGCTGATTCGTCGGCCTTCTCGCCAGGCTTGCCCTCGGCGTTCTTGCCGTGCTTGGCGGCGCCAGCCAGGCGATTGAGTCCCAAACGATGAGCAAGACGCACCGGCGCCAGGTCGCGATCGGGGATAAAGGCCATCCAGGCACCCAGCAGCAGCGAGAACACGCGGGTGTCGGTGCCGTAGTACACGCGGCTGGGATCGGCGGCAGGGTTGTAAAGCACCATCATGGCGAGGGCAGATACCGCGGCAAGGCCCAGAACCACGCGGCGCGTGTTGGGCTTGCTCACATGCATGGATACCATGGCAAACAGCAGTGGCGGCCAAATCAGGTAGAATTGCTCCTCGATGGCAAGCGACCAAAAGTGCGTGAGCGGCGAGGGGTCGCCCAGAGCATTGAAGTACGAGACGTTTTGGGCAATCTGCCACCAGTTGTTGAAGAACAGCAGCGACGGCAGGATGTCGGGGCGCATCTTGGTGAGCATCACGTGGTTAAAGATAGTGCACAGCGCGCAGGTCACGAACACTACCGTTACCACGGCAGGGACCAGGCGACGGATGCGGCGAGTCCAGAAACTCTTAAGGTCGATGCGACCGGTCTTAGCGACTTCGTTGAGCAGCAAGCGCGTGATCAGATAGCCCGAAAGCACAAAGAAGATCGTGACGCCGAGCAGGCCGCCCTGAGCCCACGTGAGGTTGAGGTGATAGAGCACCACCGCGACGACGGCAAGCGTGCGCAGGCCGTCGAGCGCAGGAATGTAGCGGGACTTGGGACGAGCGGGCGCCTGTTCTTTTGCGGCGCTGTTGGTGTGGGCGCCCTTGTTGGTGGGCGTTCGATGCGGGCTTGGGCCGCGTCGCGACTCGCCGGTGCGGCGTTCGGCGCGCGGGCGTTCGTGCGGCGCCTGGTTATCGGGCGCGCGGCGCGGGCCGCGTGGGCTCGATTGTGGGAATTGCTCCATAAAACATCATCCAATGACGAGAATAATCAGCACATATTCATTGTAGCTGCCTGCTCCTGTGAATGCTTGCTGCTGGCGCAACCTCAAGGGCGCGTTCACATCAAAGTGAACTAAAGTTATAGAGGTGCGAGGGCGCACGATCGACGGCCGACGGTGGGCATAAGGCCCGCGGATGAGGAGGTTTCCATGGCAGATCGCGGCATCGTTGCGGTGTTCGGCAGCATGAACATGGACCTTTCGGTGGCGTGCGAGCGCATGCCACGCGCGGGCGAGACCGTTGGTGGCAGCGGTTTTATCACCAACGCCGGTGGCAAGGGCGCTAACCAGGCCGTCGCCGCCGCGCGCATGGGTGCGCGCACGTGCATGATTGGCGCGGTCGGGCGCGATGCGTTTGGCGATGCGCTCGTGGCGGGGCTTCAGGATGCCGGCGTGGACGTTGAGTTCGTGGCGCGTCGCGATGACGTGGAGACCGGTACCGCGACTATCATTCGCTGCGAGAGCGACAACCGCATCGTGCTGTCGCCGGGCGCCAACCACGCGCTTACGGGTGAGGATGTGGCCTGCGCGCTGAGACGTCTGGTGGCCGATGAGCTCGACGGCGACGCCAACGAGATCGCCCCGGCTGCCGGAAGCGTCTTTATCGCCCAGGGCGAATGTGATCTTGCAGCGACTGCCGAGGCGCTTGTTTGCGCTCACGAGCTGGGATTCTATACGGTCTTTAATCCAGCACCTGCCTGCGAGTTGCCTGCGGAGGTCTGGCCTGCGGTCGACCTGGTTTGCCCCAACGAGACAGAGTGCCAGGTGCTGACGGGCATCTTGCCCGCGGATGATGCGAGCTACGTCGCGGCGCTCAATGCCCTGCTCGCCAAGGGTGCCGGAGCTGCGGTCATCACACTGGGCGGCGCCGGCTCGGTTACGCTCGGCGATGACGGCGAGCTGCTACGCATGCCGGCACTTTCGAACACGGTAGTCGATACCACGGCCGCCGGCGATACGTTTATCGGCGCGTTGGCGGCGGCTCGTCTAGAGGGCTTGCCGCTCTTTGAGTGCATGGCGGCGGGTGCACGCTCCTCGGCGGTGACGGTGTCGCGCTTGGGCGCGCAACAGTCGATTCCCACGCGCGCCGAAGTTGAGCGCGTGTTTGATTTAGACGATTTAGTACAAGACGGAGAAGCGGAGTAGAACAATGGCAATCAAGAAGCTGATCCTTGATCTGGATATGGGTGTGGACGATGCGATGGCGCTGGCCTATGCCATCGCGAGCCCCGAGGTGGAGCTCGTGGGCATTACCACGTGCTTTGGCAACGTGCGCGTCGAGCAATCGGCGCATAACTGCCTGGCGGTGCTCGATCTGCTGGGTCGCCCCGAGATTCCGGTGTACCTGGGCGCCGATCGTCCCATTAAGGCGACTGAGCCCTATACACCGCCGGCGTCCACCACGCTCATCCACGGCAAGAACGGCATTGGCGGGGCGAGCGTGCCCGCGTCGCCGTACGAGCCGGTGGGGGCGACGTCGGCCGACGGTAACGCGGCGGTCGATTATCTGATCGATGCCGCGCGCACCTATGGTTCCGATCTGATCTACGTGGCGACCGGCCCGCTCTCCAACCTGGCGCTCGCCCTGGAGCGCGATGCGGCGGCGATGATGTCCATCGGCCGCGTGGTCGTGATGGGCGGCGCCCTTACCGTGCCCGGCAACGTGAGCGCGGGTGCCGAGGCCAACATGGCGAGCGACCCCGAGGCAGCCGACGCGGTGCTGCGTTCAGGTCGTAAGCTCACCATGGTGGGTCTGGACGTGACGCATCGCGTGGTGCTCACACGCCGCGACATTGCCGGCTGGACGGGCTCGGGCACCATGGCGGGCTGCGCATTTGCGAGCATGGTCGAGCACTACATTGGTTCGTACGAGATGAACGCCCCCTACCTGGGCGGCTGCGCGCTGCACGATCCGCTGGCGGTTGCCGTGGCGATTGATCCAACGCTCGTGGGCGCGCTCGGCTGCAATCTGCGCGTGGATCTGCTGGGCGAGTATCGCGGCCGCACTATCTGCGACGAACACCGACTGTCCGACCCGGATAAGAGCGCGCTCGTGGCGCTCACCGTGGATGCCCCGCGCTTTCTGTCCGAGTTCAAGGCGCGCATGGCCCGCATCCTAGGCTAGGCTCGGGATCGAAGCACGCCCATCTGCTCGATGTGGCCGCTGGCGGGCCGACATCTACCGTTCGCCAGCCCGATGGTCCCCGGGGCGGGGAGAGCGCTATAATGCATTTTGCATCTTGGATTGTTACTCCTGTGTGGAGGCATGCCCAAGAGCAATACAACACGGATTGTTACGTAAGGCATGACCGCAATAGCACTGCTATTGGCTATCATGCCTTTTTCTGTGAGTGTTCTTGAAAGGAGGTTCACCATGCTTGCAATTAAAAAGCTTAACAACAACGCGGTTCTTTGCCGTGACGGACAGGGGCGAGATGTCATCGCCATGGGCAGGGGCGTCGGTTTCGGCGGAGATTTTCCTCGAGAGCTCCCTCTTTCTAAAATCGAGCATACGTTTTACGACATTGATCCTAAAGGACAAGATGTCATGAGGGATCTTCCCTCGGATATCGTGATGTTTGCGGCGAAAGTTATGGACATCGTTGCCAACGAACTGCCCTACGACCTCTCGACCAATGCGACGCTGTTCATGGCTGATCACCTGTCGTTTGCCGTTGCGCGAGCCCAAAAGGGGGTCCGCATCGCGATGCCTCTTGCCTATGAAGTGCGGGAGACGTATCCGAAGGAATACAAGGCTGCCCAGTTTATCGTCATGCGACTCGAGAAGGAGCTCGGAGAGCGGCTTCCCAAGGATGAGATTGCCAGTATTGCGATGAATCTCGTGAACGCACGGGTTGTTGAAGCCGTCAAAGCCACGGCCGAGCCCGCAAAGCAGTTCGACGATATGCTCGAGGACGTTATCGAGATTCTCGAAAGCGATTTCCGCATTATTGTCGACCGCGATTCCTTTGATTTCACCCGCTTCGCCACGCATCTGCGGTACCTGTTCAAGCGCATTCAAGCCGGCGAGTCGCTGAACAGCGCCAACATGCAGATGTACAAGAACTTTCGTGAGGAGTTTCCGCAGTTGGCAGAGTGCGTGAAGCATATCGGTTCCTATTGTCGTGAAACGTGGGACGCCACGCTCTCCGAGGAGGAGGAACTCTATCTGATGATCCATCTCAACCGGATCATCTCCAAAAAAGGATTGTAACCCGTAGCCATTCGGGGCATGACCTTTGCCGATTCGAACAGTAAGCCAAGATTGTGCAAAGGAGCCAATGATGGCAAATTACAAAAAGGTGGCAGAACAGATTCTCTCCACTGTGGGCGGGGCGGAAAACGTGGCTTCGGTTACGCATTGCATGACGCGCCTGCGCTTCAGCCTCAAGGATGAAAGCCTCTCGAATGATGAGAAGCTTGAGGACATCTCGTCTATCATCAGCGTCGTGCACGCCGGAGGGCAGGTGCAGCTGGTGATCGGGCCCACGGTCGACAAGGTCTACGACGAGGTTTGTAAGCAGGGCGGATTCGAGGTCACGGTATCGATTGACGAGGAACTCGATGGCCCTCAGCTTAGCTGGAAGGAGCGCTTGGCACCCAAGCACCTCTTCAATCAGCTGCTCGATGCCGTGAGCGGCGCTATCACCCCGATCCTTCCGATCTTTTGTGTCGCCGGTATCTTCAAGATGCTCGTCATTCTGTTTGGGCCCGAAGGCGCCGGTTTTATGTCCGAAACGAGCGACCTGTATCGGATCCTTTCCCTGGTGGGCGATGCGGCGTACTATTACTTCCCGGTATTTGCTGCCTACAGTTCGGCTAAGAAGTTCAAAACGAGCCCTGTGCTGGCACTGCTCATCGCCGTTGTGATGATTTACCCCGACATGCTCGCTATTGTTGAGGACGGAAAGCCTTTCAGCGTCTTCGGCATCCCCATGCAGCTCGTCAACTACACCCAGGCTGTTCTTCCGGTCATCTTGATCACCTGGGCCCAGTCCTATGTTGAGCGCTTCTTTAAGAAGATCTCGCCTGATATGATGCGCGTTCTGATCGTACCCGTGGGTACGGTGCTCGTGATGTTGCCGGTCGCGCTGTGCCTCTGCGTCCCTGCCGTCCAATTTGTCATGGGCCTTGTGGCCGATTTCATCATTTGGCTCGCCTCTGTTGCCGGTCCCGCTGCGACCGCGGTTATCGGCGCATTCTGGAATCTGATCATCGCCACCGGCATGCACGTGCCGATCTATACCGCCATATTGCCCGCCGCGCTCCAGAACGGTTACGACGCCATCTTATACCCCGGCACCGCGGTTGTAGCCTACACCACGCTTGCCATCGCGCTCGCCTATGGCCTGCGCGCTAAGGGCAAGGAGAGTCGAGCCACGGGCTGGAACTTGTTCATCACCTATGCCTTCGGTCGCGTGAGTGAGCCCATCATCTACGGCATCCTGTTTCGCGACAAGAAGGCTCTTGCCTGGAACATGATTGGTGGTGCTGTCGGTGGTCTGCTGGTAAGCCTTCTTCATGCCAACGTCTATATCTTCACTGGCGTTGGTTTCCCATGGATGAACGTGCTCATGTTTGCTCAGGATATCATCCCTGGCACCATCGGGTGTCTTGCTGGCGGTGCCGTGACGTTTGCGTTGGCGATGATTTTTGGATTTGAAGGACAGGAGAAGATGCCGTTGAAGTCCAAGAGCGGCGATTCTGAGGCCGTTGAATCCGTCGAGGCATAAGAGGCTACTACACAAATATGCTCCCCAGCCGTTGCGCGGTCCGACCCCTTGGCCGCGCAACGGTACTGTGCTGTTGCGCGGCACTTGCCGAGTCCGTTGCGTTCGACAGTGTGGGCCGGGAATTTGATAGAAAGGACGACACCATAATGTTTAGAGAAGATTTTTTATGGGGCGGGGCTCTGGCTGCAAACCAGTGCGAGGGAGGATGGAACGAAGGCGGTCGCGGTTTAGCCAATTCCGACATGCTGCCGTTTGGCGATCAACGCATGGACGTCATGCGGGGAGACCTTGATCCGCGTGCGTTGGCACCCGACAGCTTCTATCCCGCTCGCAAGGGCATTGATTTTTACCATAGGTACAAGCAGGATATTGAACTGTTTGCCCAGATGGGTTTTAAATGCCTGCGCTTATCAATCGCCTGGAGCCGCATTTTTCCCAAAGGAGACGAAGCCGAGCCCAATGAAGAAGGCCTTGCCTTTTACGAGGATGTTTTTAGGACGTGTCGCGCGCATGACATTGAGCCTTTGGTGACGCTCAACCACTATGATGTCCCCATGCATCTCGTCGATGCGTATGGCGGATGGCGCGATCGCAGGTTGGTCGACCTGTTCGAGCGATATTCGCGTACCGTGTTCGAGCGCTATCGGGGATTGGTCAATTATTGGCTGACCTTTAACGAGATCAACATCATGACGCAGGCGTGCTTTATGGCGGCGGGGATCATCTTCGAGCAAGGGGAGAATCGCTATGCAACGGTTCACACGGCCGTGCACCATGTATTGGTTGCGAGCGCCCGTGCGGTCGGGGCGTGTCATGAACTGTGCCCTGGGGCGAAGATCGGTTGCATGCTCAACGCAGGTGTCTTCTATCCGGCTACATGTGATCCGGACGATGTGCTGGCTGCGCAGGCTGAGAATCGCAGCCATTACATGTTTACCGACGTCCAGGTGCGCGGTGCGTACCCGAGCTATGTTCTCAAGGAATACGCCCGCCATGGTTTTGAGGTGCCCTATCGGGATGATGACCGCGAAGTACTGGCTGCAAACCTGGTCGATTTCGTCTCGTTTTCGTATTACTCGACGCGCGTCGCAAAAGCGCATGCGGAAGGTCAGTTCGATTCGAACCTTCTTCGCTCGGCGCCTAATCCGTATCTAAAACAGGAGCCTTGGGGGAGGTTTATCGACCCCAAAGGGCTGCGCGTCACCATGAATGAAATCTGGGATCGCTATCAAAAGCCGCTGTTCATCGTCGAAAACGGTTTGGGTGCTCCTGATGTGCCGGAAGATTCGGGTGAAATAGAAGACGACTATCGAGTTGAATACCTGCGGGCCCACATCGAGGCGATGAGGGAGACCGTCGAGCTCGACGGGGTGGAACTCATGGGATATACCTGTTGGGGCCCGATCGATTTGGTTTCGGTCGCCACAGGACAGATGCGTAAGCGCTACGGGTTTATCTATGTCGATCGAGACGATAGCGGTGCGGGCTCGTTTGAGAGACGTAAAAAGAAAAGCTTCGAATGGTACCGACGCGTAATAGCAAGCAATGGCGAAGACCTTGCGTAATAACGTTAAGATGGACAAATGCGCCCGTTGGGGGAATAGTCGTGCCACTTCGCTTGACAACAGGCTAAACTAGCTATTAAACATTTACTATTCTGTTTAGATTGAATTTGCGGTCGTTTATTTGCCGAGCCATCGAGTTGCGATGCTCCGCCACGGCCGTTGCTAGGGGGAACAATGGCCAAAGCAAGTGTTCGCGAGATCAGCCGCATCACCGGTTTTTCGCCTGCGACCGTGTCCAACGCGCTCAACCGCAAGCGCAGCGTGAGTGAGGAGACCGCCAAGGTCATCCTGGAGTGCGCGCAATCGCTTGGCTACCAGCAGTCGACGCAGCTCGAGAGCATTCAGTTTGTGCTCGCGCGCAAGACGGGCGCCATTTTGGACGAGAGCACCTTTCATCCCGCGGTTATTGAGGGCGTGGAGCGCCAGGCGCGTCGTCACGGTATGAGCACGAGCTTTGTCTCGCTCGACTTTAGCGACTTGGACGCCGTGCGTCCGCAGGTCGAGGGCCTGATCGCCGATCCATCCGCCGCTATCGTGCTGATGGGTACCGAGCTGGGTGAGGAAGACTATGCCTTGTTCGCCAACGCTGCCGCCCACTTGATCGTGCTCGATGGCTGGAGCGATCGTCAGTACTTCGATGCCGTAGTCATTGCCAACACCGACTCGGTGCTGCGCGCCGTGGACTACCTTATCGAGAAGGGTCACAAGCAAATCGGCTATCTGGCAGGCGACCTTCGCATCCGCAACTTTAAGGATCGCGAGCGCGGCTATCGCCAAGCGCTTGGGGATGCGGACCTTGAGGCCAACCCGACATGGCGCGTCACACTGGGCACCACGCTCGAAGGTGCTTATCGCGACATGGGCGCATGGCTCGACAGCGTCTCGCGCGACGACCTGCCGACGGCTTTCTTTGCCGAAAACGACGTGCTCGCCGTAGGCGCCATGCGCGCGCTGAACGAGCACGGCATACGTGTCCCCGAGGATGTCTCAATCATCGGCTTTGACGATCTGTCTTTGGGCGCCTTCTCCAATCCGCCGCTCACCACGGTGCACGTTCCCAAGCACGAGGTGGGCGAGATCGCGGTGCGCCGCCTGGTGGGCAACATCCGCAATCCCAAGAGCTATACCTGCAAGACGGCCATGTCGACCTATTTTGTCGAGCGCCAAAGCGTGCGCGAAATCTAGGCAAAGGCAACGCTAGGCCGTAGGGAGGCAAAGCTCGCTAAGGCAGCCATACATAACGCTACTAAGAGAGGGTCCTTCGGGGCCCTCTTTTTGATGCCCTTGTATGTTCAGTTTGTTTACATACCGTTTAGGCTGATTTCTCTACCGTCTACGGGTATTACGCGTTAAACTTCTAAACAGTAGAGTAAAACATTTAGTAAACAGAACAAAACGAAACATGCGTCTGTTTACTGAACATGTGATTAGGGGAGGACGTACATGGACAAGATCAAGCTCGGCTTTGTGCCCACGCGCCGCAGTATCTTTAGCGCGCCGGACGCAATCAAGTATCGCGGCCTGACGGCTGATCGCCTGCGCGAGATCGGCGTCGACATCGTGGATATCGACGACATCAATGACGAGGGCCTGCTGTTCGACGACAGCCATATCGAGCCTATCGTGAAGAAGTTCCGCGCCGAGGGCGTCGATGGCATTATGCTGTGCCACGCCAACTTTGGCACCGAGTACGTTTGCGCTCGCCTTGCCCGCGAGCTCGGTCTACCCGTACTGCTGTGGGGTCCGCGCGACGAGCGCCCCGAGCCCGACGGCACACGCCTGCGCGATAGCCAGTGCGGCCTGTTCGCCACCGGCAAGGTCCTGCGCCGCTTCCAGGTTCCCTTCACCTACATGACCAACTGCCGCCTGACCGACCCCGAGTTCGAGCGCGGCGTTTGGGACTTTTTGGCCGTTTGCAACGTGGTCAAGACCTTCAAGCACACCCGCATCCTGCAGATGGCCACCCGTCCATTCGACTTCTGGTCGACCATGTGCAACGAGGGCGAGCTGCTCGAGAAGTTCAACATCCAGCTTTCGCCTATCCCCATGACCGAACTTGTCCAGGCTGTGCGCGACGCCCAGGCCGACGAGCAGGCCATGGCCGCCATGCTTGCCCACATCAACGACAGCTTTGAGATCTGCATCCCCGAGGACAAGGTCCCCGCGGTCGCCGGTCTTGCCATCGCCATGAAGCGCTTGGTCGAGAAGTATGGCTGCAACGCCGGTGCCATTCAGTGCTGGAACGCTCTGCAGGACGAGCTGGGCATTATGCCCTGCGCCGCCAACGCCATCCTCAACGAGATGGGCATTCCTATCGTATGCGAGACCGATATCCACGGCACCATCACCGCGCTGATGGTCGAGGCCGCCGACCTGGGCCGTCACCGCGGCATGTTCGCCGACTGGACCGTGCGCCATCCCGATAACGAGAACGGCGAGCTGCTGCAGCATTGCGGCCCCTGGCCCTGCAGCTGCGCGGCCGTCAAGCCCAAGCTCACCTACCCGCTGGCTTTCGATCACCCCGGCGCGCTGACGGCCGAGGCCAAGCACGGCGACCTCACCCTTGCCCGCTTTGACGGTGACAACGGCGAGTACTCGCTGCTACTGGGCAACGCCCGCGGCATCGACGGCCCGGCCGGCATGGGCACCTACCTGTGGGTCGAGGTCGACAACCTCAAGCGCCTCGAAGCCAAGATCGTCGAGGGCCCCTACATCCACCACTGCGTCGCTATTCACGCCAACGTGGTGCCGGTGCTCTACGAGGCGTGCAAGTACATCGGCATTGCCCCCGACCTGTACGACCCCATCGAAGAAGACGTTAAAGCCTACCTGCGAGGAGAGTAGAAATGGCAACTATCGAAGAGCTTGAGTCCCTGCGTTGGGACCTTCGCCGCGATTGCGTCGATATCATCATGGCTGGCGCCGGCGGCCACATCGGCGGCGACATGTCGGTGATCGACGCCCTCATGACCCTCTATGCCAACCACCTCAACATTTCGCCCGAGACCGTCGACGATCCCAACCGCGACCGCTTCGTGCTTTCCAAGGGCCACGCCATGGAAGCCTACTACGCGGTGCTCTGCCACGAGGGCTATCTTGACCTCGACGACGTCAAGGCCCGCTTCTCCAAGTTCGGCAGCCCCTACATCGGCCACCCCAACAACAAGCTCAAGGGCATCGAAATGAACTCGGGCTCGCTGGGTCACGGCCTGCCCGTGGCCGTGGGCATGGCGCTCGCCGGCAAGATGGACGGCCGCGATTACCGCGTCTACACCATCATGGGCGATGGTGAGCTTGCCGAGGGCTCGGTCTGGGAGGGCGCCATGAGCGGCGGCAACTACCAGCTCGATAATCTGTGCGCGCTCGTGGACCGCAACCGCCTGCAGATCAGCGGCAGCACCGAGGACGTTATGAAGCAGGACTCGCAGGAGGAGCGCTGGGCCGCCTTCGGCTGGAACGTGCTCTCTATTCCGGGCAACGACGTCCGGGCCATCGACGCCGCGCTGACGCTTGCGGCCGAGACCTGCGGCAAGCCCACGGTCATCATCCTCAACACGGTGAAGGGCTACGGCTCGCCCGTTATGGAGGACAAGGCCGCCTGGCATCATCACCTGCCTAACGATGAGGAATATGCCCAGATCATCGCCGATTTCGCTGCCCATAAGGAGGCCATCAATGGCTAACAAGATCGCCAATCGCAAGGTTATCTGCGACACGCTGCTCGAGGCCGCGAAGACCGATAAGGATATCGTCGTCCTGTGCTCCGATTCCCGCGGCTCCGCATCGCTCACGCCGTTCTTTGATCAGTATCCCCAGCAGTCCGTCGAGGTCGGCATTGCCGAGCAGGACCTGGTGAGCATCGCCGCCGGCATGGCTTCGTGCGGCAAGAAGGCCTGGGCCGCCTCGCCGGCGTCCTTTGTGACCACGCGCTCGTATGAGCAGTGCAAGGTCGACGTCTCGTACTCCAACACCAACGTCAAGCTCATCGGCATCTCGGGCGGCGTGTCCTACGGCGCCTTGGGCATGAGCCATCACTCCGCGCAGGATATCGCCGCCATGAGCGCGATTCCCAACATGCGCGTGTATCTGCCGAGCGACCGCTTCCAGACCGCCGAGCTCGTGCGGGCCCTGGTCGCCGACAACAAGCCGGCCTACATCCGCGTGGGCCGCAACCCGGTCGAGGACGTGTACGCCGAGGGCGAGTGCCCGTTCCAGATGGATCGCGCCACCTGGGTACGCCGCGGCACCGATGTAACGCTCGTCGCTACCGGCGAGATGGTCCGCCATGCCGTGGACGCTGCCGACCTGCTGGCCGAGCAGGGCATCTCGGCAACGGTGCTCGACATGTACTGCGTCAAGCCGCTTGACGCCGAGGCCGTGATTGAGGCTGCCGGTGCCACGCGCGCCGTCGTGACTGTCGAGGAGCACAGTCCCTTCGGCGGCTTGGGCTCTATGGTCGCGCAGGTGGTGGGCGAGCATTGCCCGCGTCCGGTCAAGTGCCTCTCCCTGCCCGACGCGCCGGTCATCACCGGCACGAGCCCCGAGGTCTTTGCACACTACGGCCTGACGGGTGCCGGAATCGCGCAGGCCGTCGCCGAATTCCTGCCCACAGAGTAACTGGAATGTGACAAAGGGACCGTCCCTTTGTCACATTCGTTTTGAAAGGGGTGGCCATGGGCCGCTACATCATCGGAATCGATCAGTCCACGCAGGGCACCAAGGCGCTGCTGGTAGACGAGGGCGGCCATCTGATTCATCGTGCCGACCGCTCGCATCGCCAGATTGTCAACGAAGCCGGCTGGGTGAGCCATGATCCGGCCGAGATTGCCACCAATGTGCTGGCCGTGGCGCGTGCCGTGGTGGAGGAGACCGGGGTCAATCCGGCCGACGTCGCCGGCATCGGCATCTCCAACCAGCGCGAGACCACCGTTGCCTGGAACCGCACGACGGGCGAGCCGCTGTGCGACGCCGTGGTGTGGCAGTGCGCCCGCGCCCGCGAGCTGTGCGACGAGCTGACCGCGCGCGAGGGTGTGGCCGAGCTGGTGCGCGACACGACGGGTCTGGTGCTCTCGCCCTACTATCCGGCGGGCAAGATGGCCTGGATCCTTGCGAACGTTCCCGCTGCTGCCGAGGCCGCGGCGGCAGGCGAGCTGTGCCTGGGCACCATCGATGCCTGGGTGGTCTGGACGCTCACGGGCGGCGCGGAGTTTCGCTGCGACTGGTCCAATGCCAGCCGCACGCAGCTCTTTGACCTGCGCCGTGGCTGCTGGAGCGAGCCGGTGTGCGAGGCCTTTGGCGTCGACGTGGCCTGCCTGCCGCAGGTGACCGATTCCGATGGCCTGTTCGGCATGACGGATCTGGGCGGCTTTTTGCCAGCGCCCGTGCCCATTCACGGCGTGCTGGGCGACAGCCACGCGGCCTTGTTTGCCCAGGGCTGCCATAGCCGCGGCATGGCCAAGGCGACCTATGGCACCGGCAGCTCGGTCATGATGAACGTCGGCGACGAGTTCGTTGCCAGCTCGCACGGGCTTTCGAGCTCGCTCGCATGGCGCATGGACGGCGTGACCGAGTACGTGCTCGAGGGCAACGTGAGCTACGCCGGCGCCGTCAAGACGTGGCTGCGCGACGATCTTGAGCTCATCAATAACCCCGAGGAAGTTACCGACCTGTGCTACGCTGCCAATCCGGCGAGTCGCGTCTACTTTGTGCCGGCGTTTACCGGTTTGGGCGCGCCGCACTGGGCGAGTGACGCCGAGGGCTGCGTCTTTGGCATGACGCGCACCACGGGTCGCGCGGAGTTCGTGAAGGCCGCCGACGAGTCGATCGCCTATCAGATCTTTGACGTGATCGATGCGATGGTCGAGGATTCGGGTGCGGCACTTGCCGAGCTTCGCGTTGACGGCGGTCCCACGCGCGACGCGTACCTGATGCAGTTTGAGAGCGACTTGGTTGGCTCGCCCATCCGCATCGCGAGCAATGACGAGATGAGCGGCCTGGGCGCGGCCTGGGCCTGCGGCATTGCGCTGGGCATGTACACGCGCGGTGTCGTCGACGTCTACGGCGCCCGCGGCATCGTGGAGCCGTCGATGCCCGCCGACGAGCGCGCTAAAAAGATCGCCGGCTGGCGCCACGCCGTGAAATCAACGATTGCCTACACAGCCTAGAATGGTTTTTCTGGGACGGGGATTAAAAAATCATTGGTCCTCGTCCCAGGTAGTCAATTTGGGACGGGGCTTTTTTGACTGGTATGATTGGTGCGACCATTCGAACCAGCTAAAAGAGCCCGTCCCAATTTGACTATCGAGAGGATCTGCCATGGAGCGCATCGCGAGCTTTTCCGTTGACCATCTGCTGCTTGAGCCCGGCGTGTATGTGAGCCGCATCGACCGCGATCCGGCGACCGGCGCCGCCGTCACCACGTTTGACCTGCGCCTGACCACGCCCAACAAGGAGCCGGTCATGAACACGGCCGAGTGCCACACCATCGAGCACCTGGGCGCGACGTTCCTTCGCAACCATGCCGAGTGGTCGAGCCGCATTGTCTACTTTGGACCCATGGGCTGCCGCACGGGCTTTTACCTCGTCGTGTTTGGTGAGGTGACGAGCGAGGAGATTCTGTCGCTCGTGCGTGAGCTGTTCGAGTTTGTCGCCGGCTTTGAGGGCGATGTCCCCGGTGCCGCTCCCGAGGAGTGCGGTAACTATCTGGACCAGAACCTCCCCATGGCAAACTGGCTCGCACGCCGCTACCTCGACCGCGACCTGGCCGATATCGACGAGAAGCACCTGCATTATCAGCAGGCGTAAGGGCTTTATCGCCTAAAACGCACGGATTGGGCGCCTTCGCTTATGCGGGGGCGCCTTTTTGTTGAGTGGTCAGGACGAGCGTTCAAAATCGCTCATGTTTGTTCTAGAATGTTCGTATAGTCACATTTACGAACAGGAGTGAACATGCATATCTACTCTGTCTCTGATCCCGAGTTCAAGTCCTATGGCCGCGTGTGGGATGACGTTCCGTCCAGCCTGACCGCTCCACTCGTCGAGGCACTCGCGGCTACGCCCATCCCCGAGGGCAGCAAATACGTGGCCTCCGCGCCCGAGCTCGAGCAGGTTGAGGGCGCCGACGCGCTCGGCCTGCTCATGTACGGCGGCCGCCCCTTCCAGCTCGGCTGGTGCAACGGCCACAACACACGACTCAACTGTCTGGAGTATCACCGCGCGAGTGAGTTTAACCTGGGCGCCCGCGACTTTATCCTGCTCGTGGCGCATCGCTGGGAGATCGAGGACGGAAAGCTCGATACCGCGTTCGTCAAGGCGTTCCGCGTGCCGGCGGGCAAGGTTGTCGAGGTCTTCAACACCACGCTCCACTACACGCCGTGCATGGTCGATGAAAGCGGCTTCCAGGTGATGGTGGCGCTGCCCGCCGGTACCAACGGTCCGCGCCCCGAGGCCGCAACCGACATGCCTGCCGCCGGTGACAGCTACTGCTACTGGAAGGCCGACAAGTGGGTCCTCTGCCATGCTGACAGCCCCAAGGCAGCCGAAGGCGGCTACGTGGGCCTCATCGGAAAGAACCTCGACATCGCCTGCGACTAGAATCTTCTGTCTCGATCTGTAACATCTAGCGGGCTAAATCGCCTCTACCTGTTATAGATCGAGACAAACCGTAGAGGGCCGCCCGAAAAATCTCGATCTGTAACACCAGGCCCGATTTTGGCTGTCTAACTGTTACAGATTGAGACAAACCGGGCCCAAGCCACCACAAAGGTGCCTGTCCCCTTTGTGGCGGCTTGGACAGGCGGGTATCAAAAAGTGTCAGACGGGGCGGCTGCCGGGCACCTGCGCGCGAAAAGAAGTATCGGCCTGCGCCGTTGCCGTTGAGCGGTACCCCGTTTGCAGGGATACTGAGCTTATGATAACAGCGTGCGAAAGGATTGATGCATGGCTTTCCGTAATGACTTCCTGTGGGGTGGCGCAACGGCTGCCAACCAGTGCGAGGGCGCCTACAACGTGGACGGCCGCGGCCTTGCCAACGTGGACGTGGCTCCGCACGGCCCCGAGCGCTATGCGGTGGTCTCCGGCCAGCGTAAGATGCTCGACTTCGAGGACGGCTATTACTATCCCGCGCAGACCGGCATCGATTTCTACCACCATTACAAGGAGGACATCGCTCTCTTTGCCGAGATGGGCTTTAAGACCTTCCGTATGAGCCTGGCTTGGACCCGCATCTTCCCCAACGGCGACGAGACCGAGCCCAACGAGGCTGGCCTGGCCTTCTACGAGGATGTGTTCCGCGAGTGCCAGGCGCACGGCATCGAGCCGCTCGTGACTATCACGCACTTCGACTGCCCGATTCATCTCATCAAGGAGTACGGCGGCTGGCGCAACCGCAAGCTCATCGACTTCTACAAGAATCTCGCGACCACGATCTTCACCCGCTACAAGGGTCTGGTGAAGTACTGGCTCACCTTCAACGAGATCAATATGATTCTGCACCTGCCGTTTATGGGTGCCGGTCTGGTCTTTGAGGGGGGCGAGAACAGGGAGGCCGTCGAGTACCTGGCCGCCCACAACGAGCTCGTCGCCAGCGCTTGGGCAACCAAGATTGCCCACGAGATCGACCCCGAGATCAAGATCGGCTGCATGCTCGCCGCAGGTAGCTACTATCCCTACAGCTGCCGTCCGGGCGATGTGCGCCAGGCGCAGCTCGACAATCAGGACAATTACTTCTTCGTCGACGTCCAGAGCCGCGGCTACTATCCGGCCTATGCCGTCAAGAAGCTCGAGCGCCTGGGCATCGATGTGGGCATGACGGACGAGGACCGCGAGATCCTGGCCGCCAACACCGTCGACTTCATCAGCTTTAGCTACTACAGCACCCGTTGCTCCGCCGGTGCCGATAACCCCGATGTCGAGCGCACCCAGGGCAACGCCTTCGCCGGCGCCAAGAACCCCTACCTGCAGGAGAGCCAGTGGGGCTGGGCCATCGATCCGCTGGGCTTCCGTATTACGCTCAACGACCTGTACGACCGTTATCAGAAGCCGCTGTTTGTGGTCGAGAACGGTCTGGGCGCCAAGGATGTTGTCGAGGAGGATGGTTCCATCAACGACGACTACCGTATCGACTACCTGCGCCAGCACATCCAGACCATGCGCGACGCGGTGACCGAGGACGGCGTTGACCTGCTGGGTTACACCACCTGGGGCCCGATCGACCTGGTGTCTGCCGGCACGGGCGAGATGTCCAAGCGCTACGGCTTTATCTATGTGGATCGCGACGATGCGGGCAACGGTACCCTCAAGCGTTCCAAAAAGAAGAGCTTCGACTGGTACAAGCATGTCATTGAAACGAATGGTGAGGACCTATCCTAAGGAAGCTGAGACACTCAACCTTGGGGCTCCAACCCTCCTCGCGTACCTAAGTACGCTTCGTCGGGCTTGTCGCTCCCAATCTTGAGCACCTCAGGCCCTTAGGGGACGGGCCTGACCGCTGTGAATTTCGCGGGCTCATCCTCATAGTCTCCTAATCAAGGCGCCCGGCGAGTATGTGCTCTCCGGGCGCCTTGCCGTCTGCGGATTTTGGGACATGCGGCCCGCTTTTTCGGCCCATCTGTCGGTACACTAAAGGGACTATGGGTACCCGCGAGCGACATATCGGCCACGCGGCCGCCCGGACCGCGCCGGTTGCGGATCCCAGGGGTGGCAGGCTCTTCGCCATGCCGCGATTCCTTGTTGGCATAACACATCAGGTGTACCGTCACCGCGTCTTTGCTATCGCCGGCGCCATCACCGCGCTGTTCCTCATGCTTTTGGCAGTCTTGCCGGCGCTGTTCGCCTTCGACCCCAAACTTTCTAACGCCGTGCCCGCCTATAGCGAGGTGTCCGAAGAGGTCGTGGATGCGCTCGTCCATTCGAGCTCTCTGCCGCTGCTTGTCGCCGCAATTGTATTTTCGATCTGGGGCGTATCGGTCTATCTGCGCTGTTTGGACTATGTGCTGCGTCGGCGCCTTGTGGCCATCGCCGCCATCTGCGCCCTATGGATGATCGAGGTCATTCTCAAGTACAAGTCGTTCACGCCGTTCTATGCCACCGTGCTGTGGTACCTGTACTACGTGCCCATGACGCTTATTCCGCTGCTCTATCAGCTCTGCGGCCTGCGCCTTGCGGGCCTGGAGCAACACCGCCTGGGTCGCCGCTACTGCGCTGCGCTGTGGATTGCGGCCATCCTGCTTATCGGATTTGTGCTCACCAACGATTTTCACCAGCAGGTCTTCCACTTTGACCGTACAAGCGACACCTGGAGCAACGATTACACGTACGGCTGGGGTTATTTCGCCGTCCTCGTGTGGACGGCCTTTGACTTCGTGGCCTTTTTTATCCTGGTTAGTCGGTCCTCGTCCTTTCGCATCCAGCGTTTCTCGGGCACGGCGGCGCTCGTACTGCTGGGTGGCGCATTCTTTGCCATCTCGTATGCGTTGCGTGTGCCCTGGGCATGGAGGCTCAATTTTTCGCTCGTCTATTGCATCCTGTGCGTGGTGGCGATGGAAATCTGTCTCGATTGCGGTGTCATTCCGTCGTATCACGACATCGCCGGCATCTTCGACACCTTGCCGCTCGACCTCAAAGTTCTAACGCGCGACCTGCAGGAGGTCTATGCCACGCCGGTGTCAAAGCCAATGCCGGTAGGCGTGCGTGAGGAGTTGCGGACCCAGGAGCACGGCCGCGCCCATGCCTTTGCCGTGGCGTCCGATCCCGATGTGATGTACCGTGCCTTTCCACTGCTGGGCGGATCGGCCCTGCTTGCCCAAGACGTGTCGGAGCTCAACGAGCTTAACCGTGAACTGGCACATCGTCGCATGGAGCTGCAGCGTCAAAACGAGCTACTCGCCGCCGACTACGACCTTAAGACGCATTTGGCAGATCAAGAGGCCGAGACCTTGCTGGTCCAAGACGTGGACCAGGCGCTTGCCCGCGCACTCGAAGGGATGTACGACCTGCTGAGCTCGCTGCCGCCGTTGACCGATGAATCGTCTTCGCACGAGCGTTACCGCATGCTGCAGCGCGCCAAGATGCTCGTCGCCTATTGCAAGCGCAAGGGGTCGCTCACGTTGGCACAGCACGGGGAGAGCGGTTTTGATCGCGACCGCATTCAGCTCATTGCCAACGAGCTCGCAAGCGACCTGCGCACCATCGATATCGATTGCGCCTCGATTATCGCCATACGGCGCCCGATGCACGCCAGTACGGTAAGTGCCCTGTACGACTGCGTGTATGACTTTGCGTTTTTTGCCTACACCACCGACCATCCGGCGCTCATGTATCACTTGGGCGACCATGACCGATGCAGTGTCGAGCTGCGCGCCACACTTTTTTCCAACGATGATGAAGATCTTTCGCAGACGCCCGCTGCGCAAGAGCTCGAAAGCGCTCTGCAAGGGCGCAACGTGGCATACCGCCTTGAGGGCGAGCCCGGCCAGCTGCGCATGATCGTCTTGATGCCAAGGGCGGGTGAGTGACGATGCAGATCCCGCTCATCCTTCCCCAAATTGTTGCGCTCGATGTTGTCTTTGCCCTGGCTGCTTGTCTGCAGACGATCCACGTCCCGCTCATCGCATCGCGCCGCTCGTCCTATAACCGTAAGGTGATTTGCGCCTACGAGGCGAGCCTTGTGCTTCACCTGATGATTTCGGCGCTCATCTTATTCGCGTCGTCTGGCTCGTATCTGGTGGCGCCGCTTGACGTTTGCGCCAGGGCAATGGGCGGAGCGTTGTGGCTCAATGCCGCAATCTTTGCCTATGGCGTGGTACTTATGGTGCACTATCGTCGCCCCGTCATGCTGGCCGAACTGTTGCTTGTTGTCGCCGTTACACCACCGGTGGTTTTTGCCATGGGCTCGGCGTGGACCGTTGTCCTTATCGCAGAGGGAGCGTTCTTTCTGTTCCGTTCCATTGCGGCGCTCTTGATGGACGTCCGTAACCGCCAGGAGGATATCACCGCGTTCTCGACGATCGAGACCATCAACGTGATTCCCGTGGGCATCCTGTATCTGGACCCGAGGGGCCGTCCGTTGCTCATGAACCGCTGCATGCGCAAAAACCTGGTGGAGCTTCGTATGCCAACCGATCTGCGCGACATGAGCGGCACATGGAACGACCTGCGCAAGCTTAGCATGCAAATGCCCGAAAGCAGCAGGAACCGTGTGCGGATTAATCTGGACCGCTTTGGTGGGGCGCGTGCGGTGGTCGAGGTCTCTCCCGCCGAGATTCGCTTGTTTGTGCACGATGACGTTATGGTTTCGGGCCGCCTCTTCGAGCGCATTATCGGCCTGGATGTAACAGAGTATGCGCATGCTCATGATCGCCTGGCGCAAGCCAACCACCTGCTTGAGCTTGCGGGCCAAGAGCTCCAGGCCCAGATCGAAGAAGTTAAAAAGGTTGCCGACAATGCGGCCTACCTACGTATGCGCGCCCGCGTTCACGATGTGATCGGGCAGCGCCTGTCCATTCTCCATCGCTATTTGGAGGAGGGGCGCCTGGACGACGAGTCGCTCGAGCAGATTGACCCGTTGCTGCGCTCAATTGCCGCCGATTTGCGCAGTGGCGGTGCCAGCGAGCCTGCAGAGCAGCTGGGTGATATCGTCCATGCTTTTGGCCTGGTGAGTGTGCAGATCGATGTTGAGGGTGCGCTGCCTGAGGACGCGCGTGTCGCCGCCGCATTTTTGCAGATTATTCGCGAGGCCTCGACCAATGCCACCAAGCATGCGCAAGCGCATCGGGTCCATGTGCGCCTGTGGCAGGAGGGGGCGGATGCTGACGGCATCGCGCACATGACGATTTCTAACGACGGGTCCCCGGCCCCCGTATCGTATCGCGAGGGAACGGGTATCCCAGGTATGAGGCATGTCGCGCAAGATCTGGGTGGCAGCCTAGAGGTCCATACTGCCCAGCCCTTTACGCTTGCGGCGTCCATCCCGCTGAGCTCCAACGCCACGGTCCAAAGGAGAAGTTCATGATCCGCGTCCTTATAGTCGAAGACCAGGCCATCCTGCGCGAGAGCCTGGCGCGCTCCGTTGGCGACCAGCCCGATATGACCGTTGTTTCCGCCATCGCCGATGCCTCCGAGGCCTTGGGTGTCGCGCTCAAGGAGCGTCCGGACATGATACTGATGGACGTATGCACCGAGCATGATTCCAACGGCATCGTGGCGGCGGCGCGCATCAAGGAGCAGCTGCCCGAGTGCCGCATCATTATCATGACCGGCATGCCCGAGATCACCTTTGTCGATCAGGCCCGCGAGGCGGGCGTCGATAGCTTTGTTTACAAGAACGTCGGTATCGACGAGCTGTTCGCCGTGATGCGCTCCACGCTGGCGGGCTATTGCACGTTTCCCAAGCCGCCCGAGAGTATTTTTTCTGGTACGGCGGCACTCGACGATGCCGAGCTGTCGATTTTGCGCCTTGCCTGCGAGGGCAAAAGCCGCCGCGAGATCGCGGCCGAGCTGTTTATGAGCGAGGGCACCATCAAGCGCCGCATCTCGGAGATCCTGAGCAAGACCGGCTACGACAACATCATGCGCCTGGCCGTGCATGCGGTGACCGAGGGCAGCATCGTTCCCAACATGGAACGCCCGTAATCGACGCGCTCATCCGTGTTCTGGCGCCGTAAAGATAGACCACCCGCCGTTTCGCATCTAAAAACGGCGGGCGGTCTGCTTGTATGGACAGTGCTGTTGGCATGAAGCGGCGGGGTCGCAGGATCATCTCCTGCGGCCCCGCCTGGCATGTGCGCGGATGTGTCCGCCAATCCGCGGCTGACGTTACGTGCCGTTACGCGATGGTTGCGGTGTAAGAGGCGACGTCCTCGTAGGAATCGGTCAGATAGGCGTCAATGCCGATGGTCGTGTTAACCAGGTCGTCAAGGCTGTCAAGCTCGCCGTTCGAGAACGTGAATTCCTCGGTGGCGTTGGTGCCGGGCATCAGGTGAGCCGAGAACCAGGGTTCCTTCATGGTGCCGTTGACGTTGGTCTTGCCGGAAGGAGCGTAGAAGGTCAGGTCCTTGTCGCTCTTGTTGGTGATGTTGACGACAAAGCCGATGTCGCCCCAGTCGTCCTTGAACTTCTCGGTGATGGTGATGGTGCACAGATCGTCATCGGCGACGGTGACGGCGGGGGAGATTTCGACGTTCTGGACATCGTCGTCTTCGACGGCCTCATCGATCTCCTCTTCCTTCTCGGCGTTCTCGCGATCCTTCTTCACCGTACCGGACAGATCCTTGTCGGACTTGGTGAAGATAAACTTGTCGCCGTCCACCTCCAGGACGAGCTTGTCGTCCTTGAGCTTCAGATCGTGCGATTCATCTTCGGCGGTGACGGTTGCGGTGGTGGCGTCCTTGGCCTCCCACTTAAGGTCGACAACCTCAAGGAACAGGTCGAGGGTGCCCGTGCCGTCCTCATCGAGGATCAGGATGCAGTTGACGCCCCACTCTTCGAGCATATCCATGTACTCATCGGTGAGCTCTTCGCCATCCAAGGTTCCACCCGAGTACTGCCAGCTGCCGACGAAGTTGGCCTTGGGGTCTTTGCCGCCGCCGCTGCAGCCCGTCAGGGCAAAGGCGAGCGCCAGGACGCATGTCAGAAATGCGAGTACGGACTTTTTGAACGTTGTCTTCATGGTGTCCTCCTTCATCGAACGAAACCCATAGAAGCAAATGCGGGGGTGGCGGATCCCCCGCTCATTACCAGTTAGGGGCGCTAGGGCCTGGGCGTTCCGCAGTTGCTGCAGAACTTGCCGCCGTTTTCGCTGCCGCAGTTGGGGCAGAACCACTTGGCCGGTGCGGGCGCGGGCGCGGGGCTGCCGCACTCGGAGCAGAACTTGCCGGTGTTGGTGGCGCCGCAGCTGCAGGTCCATGTGCCGGCCGCGGGGGCAGCGGCAGGAGCCGGTGCGGGGGCGGGTGCCGGAGCCGGCTGCGGGGCGGCCTGCTGCTGTGCCTGGCCGGCGGCGAACAGCTGGCTGGCGTTCATGCCGCCCATGCCGCCTGCCATGCCCATGCCCATAAAGCCGGCCATCGCGCCGTTGGGGTTGGCCGCTGCGGCGCGCATCGCATCGCTCTGGGCGCTGGCGATGTTGGCGGCTGCCATGGTGGGATCGCGCATGACCGCGGCCTTCTGCAGATCCTTGATCATCTGCTCGTCTTCTTGCGAGGCGGCGATGGAGTTGACGCCAAAGCTCACAATCTCGACGCCGCGCAGGTCGCGCCAGTCGGCCGAGAGGACCTCGTTGAGCGCGCGGGCGAGCTCGGTGGTGTGGCCGGGAATGGCGCTGTAGCGAATGCCCATCTCCGAGATCTTGGCAAAGGCGGGCTGCAGAGCGGTGAGCAGCTCGGACTTAAGCTGGCTGTCGATCTTATCGCGCGTGTAGCTATCGGTCACGTTGCCGCACACGTTGGTGTAGAACAGCAGCGGGTTGGTGATGCGGTACGAATACTCGCCGTTGCAGCGAACGGAGATGTCGACGTCCAGGCCAATGTTGTTATCGACCACGCGGAAAGGCACGGGCGAGGCGGTGCCGTACTTGTTACCGATGATCTCCTTGGTGTTGATGAAGTAGACGCGCTGGTCCTTGCCTGCGTCGCCGCCAAAGGTAAAGCGGCTGCCGATATTGGCGAACGTCTCCTTGATGGAGTCGCCCAGGTTGCCGCTAAAGACGCTCGGCTCGCTGCCGGTGTCAAAGACGAACTCGCCGGGCTCCAGCGCGACCTCGATGATCTTGCCGTTTTGCACCACGAGCATGCCCTGGCCGTCGTTGACGGCGATGACGGAGCCGTTGGAGATGACGTTGTCCTCGCCGCGCGTGTTGGAGCTGCGGCCGCCGGTGCGCTTGCTGCCCTTGCAGGCCAAGACGTCAGCGGGCATCGATTCGCAATAGATAAATTCCTTCCACTGGTCGGCCATGACGCCGCCGGCAGCACCCAATCCAGCTTTCAAGAGTCCCATGGTGATCTTCCTTTCTCGTCAAAGGCCGGGTGGTATTGGTCAGAATGGCTAATCGTCCTTGTTGTCCTTCATGACAACGGTGGTCTCGGTGTGGCTGAAGGTGTCGTGCTTCTCGGTCAGGTCGAGCTCGCCGCAGTAGCAGTCGGCGTGGGTGGCCTCGTTGGCCGTCTTGAGCTGGCCTACCAGCAGCACGTCTGCGATGATCACGATGATCAGCGGCGCGACGATGTTGATGAGGATGCCCTCGACATCAAAGGTGAGGTAATCCGGATCGAAGGCGTTCTCGCCCATAAAGAGAATCTGGGAAAGGACAAATCCGATCGCAAAGAACAGCACCGAGGCGATAGCGAGCTTGGGCTTGGAGCAGGGAAGCTCGCCGACCATGCGGCCGGTTTGGCCGTTCATGGCAAACAGGTAGCTCTTGCCGTTCCATGAGGTGGAGAGCATCCAGACGGGGAACAGGGCGTAGTCGCTGTCTTCCCAGGCGTAGTCGAGCTGCTTGCTTTCGACCGTGGCATCATCGTATTCGTCGACGACGGTCTCGCGCAGGGCCGAGATCGTGCTTTCTTCCATACGGCGCTCGGCGCGCGCCTTGCAGGTCTCGCAGTCTTCGTCGTAACGGTTGGCGATGTAGCCGGGCATATATGCGACCGAGAACGGACGCAGTGCGTCGTAGTCAAACGGCTCGATGGCATCCATGTGGCCGTCGGGCATCTTGGACGATCCGTCGACGGGCACGCGCTTAAACGAGATATTGCCCTTGCGATAGGCATCGTAGTGGTCGGTGGTCGTGACGGTGTGGTCGGATTCCTCGGTCACGGTCTCGTTGGTCGCGTCAAAGTACACTTCGCCGTCAACGCGGGCACCGTAGAGCCAAAACGGCACGTAGACACCTTGGACCTCGTCGATGTGGTTGCCGGTGACAAAGCTCTTGGGCAGCAAGATCTTGCCCTTGTAGTGTTCCTTGAGTGCGGCCGTGACGTCATCGCGCCCGAGCTTAAACGGAATTACTAGGTCGGGCGAGAAGTCGCCCGAGAGCTGGCCGGGCGCCACGGCGGAGTTGCCGCAGTACGGGCAGGTGGTGACGGCGACGGTGCCGTCGGACACGAGCTCGGCGCCGCACGACGAGCAGATGTAGCCGGCGTTTTGGGCGAGCTCCTGCACCGCGTCGTCGGCGACGGGCTTGGGCGTTGCGGCTGCCGCATCGGCTTTGGCGTCGGCCTTGTCCTGGCGCTCGCGATAGAGGGCCTCGACTTCTTCGACTTCAAAGCGCGAGTCACAGTAGTCGCAGACGAGCTTTTGCTCGGCACTGGCAAAGTGAAGGGGGCCGCCACACGCGGGGCATTGATAGTTGACGCTCTCGAAGGCCATGATCGGTCCTTTCGCTGCCGGAGGCTATGCGCCGATGGCGCCGCCGCAGTATTCGCAGCGCCCGCTGGCATCGGGAATGGTGGTGGCTCCGCAGAAGGGGCAGGTGACCGCGGTCTTGGGGGCCTTGGCGGCCACGACGCTATCGCGCGTCTCCTGGCGCAGCTGCACCAGCGCGTCGCGGACCTCGGTTGCCTGGCGCTTGGCCTCGCGGTATTCGATGGAGCCGCGCTGATCGATGGTGGAGTCGTTCACGCGCAGGTTGATCTCGGTAAAGTACGGCGTGTTGACGTGAATGGTCAGGTTAAAGTCGTAATCCAGGTCATAGCGCGGCGGATTGTAGCTCTCGCGCTCGCCGTCCTTGGTCTCGCGATAGATCTCGGTGCGATGCTCGTCGATATCCATATCGCAGCCGAGTACCTGCGAGAACTCGATGATGTCGGGATTGGCGTCGCGCCAGCGGCTCTGCGAAGTGATGATCAACAGGCCCGCGTCCTCATCGAGCATAATATTGGTGCGCCCGGCAGAAAGCGTGCGCGTGGGGTTGAACGAGGCCAGGCGCTCGGCGTTGGCCTCGCGGTAGGCGAGTTGCTCGCGGATGTCGTCCGCGGTGCTGGAGCGATAGCCGTGAAAGTAGGGGGAGAGCTTGCCGGCGCACTCTTTGCACAGGTAGCCTTCATTGATTTTTGTCTTACCTAGAAGTCCCAGCTCGGTACCGCAAATCGCGCACTCTTTCTTCTCGAACATCTTGTCAAAGAAGCCCATGGTTGCCTCCCATCAACTGGTAGCGTGTGTCACTTTTGATGATGGGGGAGTGCGCGATCCTTCGCGATACCCAGACGGCTCAAGGAGTCTCCACAACTGGGACACATGGCCCATTTTTCATCCGACACATAGGGACACTCCTTGCCGCGGGTAGTCATTGGGCACTCATTGGGGACGTACTTAAATGAGTGGCAGTTGGAGACACTCCTTGCCGAGCTAGAGGCCGCGCGTGCCCCTTCTGGTCCATGAGGCTCAAAACCGCGGTGTGACGTGAACGGCTGGGGTCAAATTTGCAGCATTTCAAGCCTGGCTTCGATATTGAGACTGGTTCTTTATTAAAATAGATTTCCAGACAATTGAGCGGCTGGGGGTTAACCATGAGGGGCATGGGAGACACAACTGCATATTTGCGTCGGGGCATTCGGGAGATTATATGCCTGGTGCTGTTCTTCTTCACGTTTTTGGCGTGCGAGTATCTTTTTGATGTGCGCATGGCCGAGTTCGTGTCTCCGAACGAGGTCGTTATTTATGAGAGACTTGTCATCGGCGCGAGCGTGATTGGCTTTTTTGTGCGTCCCATTCTGTACTATCGCCGTCCCCATGCCATTGACGCGACGAGTGACGTCACGGGCGTTTTGCTGGTGGCGGCATTGCTGCTGTTGATTATGGCGGTTCAGGTTGAGGTGGTAATTACCGGCGGTTTGGTGGCGTGCTGCGCGCTGGGCTACTGCGGATCGACTGCTCATGCAAATTTTGCGAGGCGCTTTGCGCGAACGCCCTGCTTGGCGCGCGCCGCCGCACTTTCTTACGCCATGGGCGTTCTGGTGCAGGTTCTCAACCACATGGTGGTGCCTGTCGGCATTCCTCAGCAGGCTGTTCTGGTCGTCTGTGCGATCGCGCAGGTGGCGTTGCTCCACGGTGCCCGACGCGCCAAGCTGCGCGACGAGTCCGATCCCAACTTCGAACCCAGTGCTGCCGGGCTTTCGGTAGATGCTCTGGAATATGGCGCCAAGTGGCATGACGATCCCGAGGCAAAGGCGGCATTCCGTCGCGCCGTAGTTCGCCTGACCGTGGCGACGGCGTATCTTTCCAGCGTATTCGCCGCTCTCAACGCGGGCTTCACGACCCTGCATGCTGTCGGAGCCGTCGATTTGGGCGATTGGCCGCGCCTGCTGCTTGTCGTGAGCTCGTTGGTCGCTGGCGCACTATTTGACCTGCACGGCCGCTCGTATATGAATATCGGCATGACATGTGCCGCCATACTGTCCACGCTTTCGTTCTTTGTGCTCATCGTCGATGGCAATGGCGGCAACGAGCTTGCTGCCACGATCATCTTTTATCTGGGCTTGGGCTTTTTCGTGGTGTTCTTTACCACAAAATATGCCGCCGTCTCGCTCTATGCGCGCTGGTCATATTTTTGGCCGTGCATGGGTCGCGTCGTCAACAACGTGTGCTCGATGTTCGTGACGGCGCCGGCAGTGGCGATTATCTCGAGTCAAAATGTGCTGGCTGCGGTCGGTGCGGCGCTCGTGATGTTTGTGGGCATTGCGATTACGCTGCTGGGGCAGTTGGGGCAACGGGCCGATGATGCCGCGATGCGGGACGGACTGCCGCTTGCCACCGACGATCTTGGTGGGGATCTTGCGCCCACATGCTCCGACCCCGAGCCCGTGGAGGCAGCGGAGCTCACGTCCGATGAACGCCTTGATGCCTTCGTCGCCACCTTTGGGCTTACAGAGCGCGAGCGCGATATTCTTGAGGTCTTGGTCGTTTCGGACCAGAGCGTTCAGGACATCGCCACAACGCTCTTTCTTTCGCGCTCCACGCTCTATCGCCACATTTCCTCGATCAACAAAAAGGCCGGTACCGCCTCGCGTGTGGCCCTTATCAACTTCTTCTGGTCCTGGACACCCAAGGACTAGCTAACCTCCTAATAAGTTGCGGTGGAATAGTCCCTAAATTAAAGTCACGGGGCTTTAAACAGGAACTATTTCACCGCAACTGCTGGGGGGATAGACTGCGGCGGCGGCAGAGGCAGCGGCAGCGGCGTTGGCAGCTGTGGTAGTGGCAACGGCAGCTGGCAGGGTGTTTTCCGTCTACTTGCTACAGCAGCTCGCCGTGGCGGGCAATGTAGCGGCACTTTGCCAGCTGGGTGAGCGCGATATAGGCGATAACGATGCCAATGAGCAGCCCAAAAAAGCTCGTGGGCAGCGGCATGAGGCCGAGCACATCGGCGATGGGGCTTGCCGGCAGCCAGGTGACGAGCGCCAGGCCCAGCACGGTAAGAACGCACAATGCGGGCGCGGCGTGGTCGCGCGGGCTCGGCAGATGCGGGGAGCGCAACATGTGGACCACGAGTGTCTGCGACCACATGGACTCGACAAACCAGCCGCTCTGGAAGAGCGCAGCAAAGGTCGCCATACCCGCGACGTCGCCCGCGGCGGCAAGCTCGGACCAGCTTGCGTCCACGGCGGCGGGGCACACGACAAAGAAGAGCGCGGCGAAGGTCACGATGTCAAACAGCGAGCTCACGGGGCCCAGCTCGAGCATAAAGCCCTTGATGGATGCGGCGTCCCAGGCACGCGGGCGGGCAGTCCAGGCGTCATCGACGGTGTCCCACGGCAGTGCGATGCACACGATCTCGTAGACCAGCGACAGCAGTACCAGCTGCAGGGCGCTCATGGGCAAAAACGGCAAGAACAGGCTCGCGACGGTCACGGACAGCACATTGCCAAAGTTGGAGCTCACCGTGGTCTTGAGGTACTTGAGCAGGTTGCCGTAAGTGCGGCGGCCTTCGATGATGCCGCGCTCGAGCACGCCCAGGTCCTTCTGAAGCAAGATGATATCGGCGGATTCCTTGGCAATATCGACGGCCGAATCGACCGAGATGCCGCAATCGCTCGCACGCATGGCGGCGGCGTCGTTGATGCCGTCGCCCATAAAGCCCACGGTGTGGCCGAGCATCTCGCGCATGACACGTACCAGGCGCGCCTTCTGCAGCGGCGAGAGCTTGGCGAAGAGGTGGGTTTTCTCGGCGCGCTTGGCAAGTTCGGCGTCATCGAGCGCATCGATCTCGGAGCCGAGCAAGACGTTGCTCGCATCGATACCAATCTGCTCGCAGACGGTGGCGGCGACGCGGTCGTTGTCGCCGGTTAGGACCTTGACCGCCACGCCCTTGGCCTCGAGGGTGGCGACGGCGCCCGCGGCACTTGCTTTGGGCGGATCGAGGAAGGCCAAAAAGCCCATCAGCACCATGTCGCACTCGTCGGCGATGCCAAACTCGCCCACGCAGCGCGGATTGGTCTTCTGCGCCACGGCAATTACGCGTAGGCCCTCGGCGTTAAGTCCGGCGATCTGCTTGCGAATCTGGGCGAGCTTCTCGTCGGTGAGCGGCTGAGCGATGCCATCGATCTCGACAAAGGAGCAGATCTCGAGCATTTCCTCGGCAGCGCCCTTGGTAACCATCTGGGTTTTGCCTTGGGCGTCGGCGACAACTACGCTCAGGCGACGGCGCGAGAAATCGAAGGGAACCTCGTCGACCTTGGTGTAGCGGTCGCGCAGGCTCTGGCCCAGCATGGAATCGGGTGCGACGGTCGAGGGCGTCACATCGGCACGGTCGATTACGGCCAGGTCGATAAGATTTTTGAGGCCGGTCTGGAAGAAGCTGTTCAAAAACGCATGGCGCAGCACGCGCGCGTCCTCGTTGCCATCGGTGTTGAGGTAGCGCTCGAGCACGATGCGGTCTTCGGTGAGGGTGCCGGTCTTGTCGCAGCACAGGACGTCCATCGCTCCGAGGTTTTGAATCGCCGGCAGCTCCTTGACGATAACCTGGCGACGGGCGAGGTCCTTGGCGCCCTGCGACAGGCTCGTGGTCACGATGACGGGAAGCATCTGCGGCGTGATGCCCACGGCCACGCTCGTGGCGAACAGCAGCGCGTCGATGACGTTGCCCTTGGTGGCGGCGTTGATGGCAAAGACGGCCGGCGCCATAACGAGCATCAGGCGCACCAGCAGCATGGAGACGCTCGAGACGCCGCGGTCAAACGCGCTCTTTTCGCCGCGCCCGTTGAGCATCTTGGCGATGCCGCCCAGGTAGGTGTCCGAGCCGGTGGCAACGACAAGCGCCATGGCGGCGCCGTTTTGCACGGAGGTGCCGGTAAAGACGATGTTCTTGCAGGCAGAGAGTGGCAGTGCGGAGCCGTCGGCGCCCTCGACGACGGTGACGGCGGTGGTCTTCTCGACGGCCTCGCTCTCGCCGGTGAGTGCGGACTCGATCACAAACAGGTCGCGCGCGGTGATGATGCGGGCATCTGCCGGCACCATATCGCCGGCAGAGAGACGGATTACATCGCCGGGGACGAGCTCGTCGAAGGGGATCTCGATGCGCTCGCCGTCGCGCAGGGCGGTGCAAGTGTTGGAGACCAGGTCCTTGAGGGCCTCGGCCGCATTGCCGCTGCGGGCTTCCTGGATAAACTTCATGCCGCCCGATACCAGCAGCATGGTGCCGATGACGATGACCGTGGAGGGGTCGCGCTGCGGTTCGGGCACGGCGAGCACGTCGATGTAGAGCGAGACCAGTGCGAGCGCGGCGAGGATGCCGGCGAAGGGATCGATGAACGCGTCGGCGATGCGGCGGGCGAGCGTTTTGGTCGTTGCCTCGATGGTGTTGGGGCCGACGGCGTTCAGGCGCTCAGTTGCCTGCTCGACGGTGAGGCCGTTTGCCGTGGCGTCAAGCAGTACGAGGGCGTCCTCGGCACTATGGGTGGCGGCGAATATGGTGTTCTTGGACAGGCCGGTATGAGCGGCAGGGCGCGCCGTGCGGCGGCGCTTGGAGATGGCTTCGAGTACCGTGACGGTTTTGAGCATCAGCATAGGGTCCTCCTTGTTGAGGGGAGTTAGCGTACGTGTCGTATTGAGTTGCAAAAAACCTAGATGTCGCTCACGTCAAGCTCACGAACCACCACAAAGGGGACAGGCACCTTTGTGGGGGGTTGACGATCTGCCGGTGGCGTTTATGCGTGTGCGGAGTCCTCGCGGCGTGCCGAGGGCGACATGCAGGTTTTTCGACTAGGACTGCCTTCCATGGCACACCTCCTTAAGGCCGGGCGCAGCGCGCTTTGGGTATCTCGTACCCCTTTTTAATCCGCCCGTATTCTTGATGAGGGGGTTTGACATGTCAACCCCATTGTTCGGAAAACCATTCCCTCTGACAAAGCCTTTACAGAATGCCGTGGCCCCAAAGCGCGCCCGCATCTACGCTTCGCCTGCGCTAAACTGGAAGGCACGTACGCGATTACGAGAGGAGCCCGCATGGAGGCTTACAAGCAAGAGTTCATCAAGTTTATGGTCGAGTCCGACGTCCTTAAGTTCGGCAGCTTTACGCTCAAGAGCGGCCGTCAGTCTCCGTTCTTTATGAATGCCGGCGCTTACGTGACGGGCTATCAGCTCAAGAAGCTGGGCGAGTATTACGCCCAGGCCATCCACGATAACTTTGGCGACGATTTTGACGTGCTGTTTGGGCCGGCCTACAAGGGCATTCCGCTGGCCGTCGTGACCGCAATTGCCTACCACGAGCTGTACGGCAAGGAGGTCAAGTACTGCTGCGACCGCAAGGAGGCCAAGGACCACGGCGCCGACAAGGGCAACCTGCTGGGCTATGAGCCCCAGGACGGCGATCGCGTGGTCATGGTCGAGGATGTCACCACCAGCGGCAAGTCCATCGACGAGACCTATCCCAAGGTTAAGGCTGCTGCCGACGTCGAAATCAAGGGCCTGATCGTGTCCCTCAACCGCATGGAGGTCGGCAAGGGCGGCGTGACCACCGCGCAGAAGGAGATCGAGGCCAAGTACGGTTTCCCCGTCGCGAGCATCGTTTCCATGGCCGAGGTCGTCGAGACCCTCTACAACCACGAGATCGATGGCAAGGTCGTCATCGATGACGAGCTCAAGGCCGCCATCGACGCCTACTACGAGCAGTACGGAGCTCGGGAGTAGGTAGTTACGCGGGTTTACCAACCCGCGTAACCAGTTGACGCTGCAAGCCCGCCAGAGCGGCAATCTGCCTTTCAGCTTCGGCGGCATGACCAGAAGGTCAATGCCGCCTCGTTTCAAGGCACCTCGCTCGCTCTGACGGGCTTTCGCTGTCGTTGCCAAAACATCGGCGTTGCCGTAGTAGTCATTGGGGACGTTCTTGTTTGACTAGTCGTTTAAGAACGTCCCCAATGACTAGTCAGAAATGAGCGTGGATAATCTCCCGTTTTTGGCCCCCGTGTGGACTCAAAGTGGGAGATTATCCACGCTCGTTTTAATATGGCTGGGCTGCGGTGCCTATCTAATCGGCTCAGCGTCTTCCCTGAGAATCGAAAGATACTCTTCATACCCGTACTGTCGGTATCTCTGTCTTGACTCGTCGAGTGGACGGAGGATACCCAATTCTTCAAATGATTTGACGAGCGAGCTCGCGGTGCTCCTACCGATATCGAGTCGGGCAGCGATAAATGCGGTGTCGAGGATGGGATGCTCTTCAAGAAGGCTCAGCAGCCTTTGTCCGTTTGCGGCAGTCCTTCCGAGATTTTCGGTAATAGCTGCCGTCGAACGGTTGTGGAGATCAACAAGACTCTTTAAAGACCCTACCGAGTCCTTCGCACTCTCAAGAAGACTGGCGCAGAAAAACTCTATCCATTCCTCGTAAGTTCCTCGTTCCCTTACGGATGTGAGTTGTCGGTAGTACTCGCTTCGATTTTTCTTGAACTGGAACGATGGATAGAACAAGCAAGAATGAAGAACGCCATCATTGATGAGCATAAGTGTAATGAGAAGCCTGCCCAGGCGACCGTTTCCGTCTAGGAATGGATGGGCAGTTTCAAATTGGTAATGGACGAGCGCCGCCCGCACGATCGGATCCATTTCGACTTGAGGCTCATTGATAAATCGTTCGAGGTCCTGGAGCGTGTTGCTCAAATCTTCAATGTTTGGAGGGACGAACGATGCAGTTGCAATGGTGCAGCCTGAAGGGCCAATCCAGTTTTGTGAGGAGCGCAGCTCGCCTGGATTCTTCTCCGTTCCGCGCACTCCGTCCAGCAGGACCGCATGAACCTGCCTGAGAAGCCTCGTACACAAGGGCATCTTTTTGAGCAGTTCTACGCCGCGGTCGACAGCACGGACATAATTCACGACATCTGCGACATCTTTATGATGGAGCTGGGTTCGCGATGGACTAAGTAGGTCGTCAAACGTGCACTGGGTTCCCTCAATTTGCGAAGAAAGGAGTGCTTCTTTGCGCACATACATTGTCAGATACATGTCGGCGTTGGGAACAAAGTAGAGCATGCCTTCAAGCTCTCCAAGCTTTCGTGAGCATGTGGAAAGCGTGCGATAGGTTTCCTCAGTGAGGTTTAGCTGCCTCAATGATTGCAAGGGCGTTGGCAAAAACGAATAGTAAGCCAATTTCCCCGATAGATTATTGCGGAGCGTTCCCTGGCCGTTCTCCTCGATTTGCATCGCGCCCTCCATATCTTTAGTGCCGGAAACTCGCTATTAGGCTAATCATATCAATTCTAATAACGAGTTTATGGCGAAAATAGTTATTAGAGTCGATTTGAATAATCTAATGACGAGAAGTCGTTATTGCTTTGGTGCAAGGTGGTCGAGTGGTCCCTCGGGCGCAGAGGAAAACGGAGCATTCAACACGAGCGTGGATAATCTCCCGGTTTTGGTCTGTGTGCGGGCTCAAAGTGGGAGATTATCCACGCTCGTTAGATATGCGTCCGAAAATCCACGCTCGTCGCTACTTGAGCCCGGGCAGGCGGGTGTAGGGGAACGAGCGCTCCAGGAATTCGGAGCAGCGGGCGTAGTCTTTGGCGAAGTAGCTGCTGTAGAGCGAATCGAGCACGTATTGCACGGCGATGTGGCTCGCGAACTGCGTGATGCGATGCGTCATGCTCTCGTGGTCACTCACCGTAAGGTAGGCAGCAAAGCCGGGATGAATGCGCGCGCAATAAGGCGTACCGATAACGATGACCGGGACATGCCGGCTGCTGAGGATCGGCAAGATGTCCTTGAGATTGGGGGCAAGGCCGCTGTAGGAGATGACGATTGCCGCATGGTCGGGACCCGAGGCGAGTGCCGTGCGCACCTGGGCCTCGACACCGTCGTGGCACGTCGCGCTTTTACCGGCGGAGAGCAGGCGGTCGCGGAACATTCCCGCTGGATAGAGGTTGTGCGAGCCCGTGTAGATGTCGACCTGTCGGGCGTTCGCGATGAGCTTGGCGGCGTGGTCAAGCTGCGTGGGGTCGAGCAGCTCCTGCGTTTCGGCCAGCGTGGTCTGGTAGAGCCCCTCCATGCGCTCCATAACCTGCGCGGGGCTGGACGTAGCATCAAAGGGAAAGTTGATGTCCACGTTGCGCCGATTGCCCGCCTCGGTTGCCAAGCGAATAAGCTCGACCTTGAGATCCTTGAAGCCCTTGAGACCGAGCTTTTTGCAAAAACGGTGTACGCTCGCGACCGAAACGTTGGTTTGCGCGGCAAATTCCTTAATAGAAAGTCCGCGGATGTCCTGACCGATGGCAAGGGCTGCAATGCCGAGCTGTTGCTCGGTGGGGGTGAGGTCCTGCGCTTCGGTGATCTTGCGTTTGATATCCATGCGAACTCCCACACTCGCCAAACCTGCCAAAAAGGGACAGGTTTATTTTGGCAGGTTTTGCCCGCAAAGGGTAACGGGGCCGAGGATGCCGCTGGGGGCGACGGGCTCGGTGAGACCGAAGATGTCGGGGATTGCATGGTCGAGCGTGTTGATGACGTCGATCGCGAGCTCATGCGCACCGGCGGAAAGTGAGCCGGCGGCAAAACGATAGGGCGGGCAGATGCGTGTGCCGAGCGAGCGTCCATCGAGCGTGAGCGTTGCGGTTTCGCAGACGTCTCCCAGGCCGATCGTGGCGTCGGTGCAATCGTTGGCCAGCTCAAACGACGCATGATATCGGTAGGTGCCGCAGGTGCCGGTGAACAGATCGGCCGTAAGGTCGCCCAGGTGTTTGAGCTCTTGTGCTTCACCAAAGGCGCCATTGCTGCCGGCAGGGGAGAGGGCAACGGTCCATGGGCCTTCGATGCGCAGGCCGAGCGATGTATCAGCGTCGATTACGCCGTCTCCGGGCGCATCCTCGTTGCTCGCTTGCAAAACAACGATGCAGCTCTCGAAGGGTGCGAGCTCCAGCGCACCGTCAAACGCAACGGGCTCGGCACCGTTTAGCAGGTCGAGCCGCGTGCCGCAAAGGCGCTCGCCTGTCGCAAGTGCAACCGTGCAGTCGATGTGCTCGCGTGGGTGCTCGTTGACGAGCATAACGTAGGTCTCGCCTGCTCGCTCGTAGCGAAGTGCGCGTAGCCAGGGTTGCGGTGTGTCAGGCGCAACGGTCTGCAGTCCCGCGCTTGCAAGCGCGCGGGCGACATCGGCGAGCGGCGTTGCGACGAGTCCTCCCAGCTCGACCGCGCCATCGGAATCGTAGAATGCGCCGGGCACCTCGTCGACGGCAAGCACCATAACGCCTGCATCCGTCATGTATCTCGCCGCCTTTGCCGTCTCCGCGCCAATAAACGTAGCACCGGGCATAACAAATGCCTGGTAGTGGCAGTTGTTAACACCAAGCAATCCATCGGCAATCGAAACCTTGTAGCGGCTCTTGTCCTCAAAAGCCTCGGCGGGCACAAAATCAAAGTCGATCTGCGCGCGCGTGAGCTCTGCCGCCACGCGCTCGATAGGCATGGCGCTACCGGCCCATTCGGCATCGGCATGGTACAGGATGGCGACGGGGCGCGTGGCACAGCCTTCCGAAAGCAGCGTTGCCGTACGGTTCATATAGCTCATGAGCTGGCCAAAGTGCGGCCACTGCGGGTTATTGCCGTGCGCGTAAAAGTGCGGCGGGCAGTCCCAATCGGGGAAGGGCGCCATGCTAAACGCGTGCGGCGTAAACCAATTGACGCCGCGGACGAGCATGTGGTCGGCAATCCATTTCATCTCGCGCAAGCCCTCGTGCCAGCCAAAGGCGCCAAAGACCTCGGCCATGCAGCGCCCTTGCTTTTTGGGGTCGAGGCGCGCGGCCGAAGAGCCCAGTTTGGCAAGCGCGTAGGTAAAGAACTCCATGTTCCATGCGCCATGGAAGTAGCTGTAAGGGCCGTGGTCGATGCCGGGGGCGAGCTGGTTAATAACCACATCGATGCCCGCCATGTCCTGACCGGCGACAGCGCGGAAGTAGTGCCCAGCGCCCTGGCCCAAGCGTGTGTGGCAGCTCTTGTCCTCGATTACATGGCCAATGTGCATAACGCCGCGCTCGCGGCACCAGTCACCAATCTGCTCGTCAAAGCACGCACGGTAGAGTTGCGTGGCGATGTCCATGTAGGTGTGGCGGACCCGAGCGCCGGCGGGGTCGCGCGTCCAAAGCCCGCGGAGCTCACTCAGCCAATTTGTGCCCAGTGCCTCGTGCAGGCGTCGCGCAAGTTCGTCCGACCATGGCAGCGCCATGTCACCGCGTCCGATAAAGCTGCTGGTAGAAGCGTCTTCGAGGGTCGCACCCTTCTCGTTCATAAAGCCAGGCTCATCGGTAAAGAACCCCAGAATGGTCTTGCCGAACTCGTCGCCCAGATGCGTGAATGTGGGTTCGTAGACGGCGTTGATGAGCATGCGGCACGAATCGGCGTCGACCATGTTGATGTATTCATCGCGAAAGCCGGTCTTTTGGCTGGTGACGTAGAGCTCGAGGGTGGTGACGCCGGCGGGAGCGTCAAAGCGCAGGCAGGCGGGAGTGCCGCCCTCGGTTTGCTCAACGGCGAGCTCAAGGTCGAGCGATGCGCCGGCAGCGTCAAAACCCGCCGCGCCCACAAAGTGCTCCGTGGGATCCATGAGGTTGCCGAGCTTGATGGTCGTGGACGGCTGGGGTCCAACGACCGTTACCGTGTGATGCTTAAGCACAGTCTTCTTGAGCGCGGGGTCTACATCCTCGCCTGCAAGCGCGCCGTTGGCGTAGCCCGTGGGAAAGTGGGCATCATCGAGCAGCCAGATCTTAAGGCCCAGGCGCTTGCACTCGCCAATGATAAAACGCAGGTCGGACCACCAGCCGTCGCGGCAAAATTCGGGATGCGTGCGCGACTCAAGGCAGACCTCATGGATGTCTGCGCCGGCAATCTGCTCTAAGTATTCGGTAATCGTCTCGCGTTCTTCGCCCTTGAGCCACAAGAACGGAAGCACATGGTTGCCGTATGCTGCCATATCCACTCCTCTAAAACCAACCTTTTAAATCGATTGAAGTCAGGGTACGTCGTCCGCGCTGCCCTGCTAATATCAAAACCACGGCAGAATATGACTAAATCAACGATGGTGGAGCTATGGATATCGCACGTTTAGACAATCTTTTGCTCGAGCTGACCGATAGCGAGCGCGCATACCGCGCGGGTGCCCGCTATGACTGGTGCGATGCGTTCGACTGGGATTTTCAGCCGGAAATCGACGATAATCACGTCCATAAGATCGGCAATCGAATGCGCGCTCTGCATCAAAAAGGTATGCCCGAGGGCCTGTCAATTGTGCGCAACTCGCGTTTCAATCCCGTACCGGAGCACGTGCACGACTATGTCGAAATCAGCTATGTCTATTGCGGAAACGCGCCGCAGATTGTCAACGGCGCACAACTCACACTCGCCCAAAATGAGGTGCTCCTGCTCGATGCGGCATGTCCGCACGCCATAGGCGAGCTGGGTGAGCATGACATTATGCTGAGCATTGTCATCTCGCGGCCGATGTTGCGCCGCAGCCTGGATCAGAGCCTTTCGTCCGCAGGTACTGTCTCGCGATTTCTACTCAACGCCCTCAATGACGAAACCGACCACCGCGGTCACGTGCATTTCCGCACGGGTGGCAGCCGTCGCGTGCGCCGGTACATGCAGGAGATGCTCTGCGAACTCCTGGAGCCGACAGCGGCGAGTCCTCAGATTGCCTCGAGGCTGTTCGAGCTGCTGCTGGTCGAGCTTATGCAAAGCTACGAGGCCGCGCTGCTGCAAACGGACGCGCCCGCACTTCCCTCGGCGCAGGTTGCGGCGGCGATGAGCTACATCGAGCGGCATGCTTGCGATTGCACACTCGACGACTTAGCCCACCACCTGCACCTGAGTCCCAACTACGCGAGCGCGCTGCTCAAGCGGCAGACGGGCCGCACGTTTATGCAGCTCGTGCAGGAGAGCCGCCTGACACGCGCGGCGGCTCTACTCGACACCGGTGCTACTGCAGAGGCCGCAGCGCGCGAGGTGGGCTATGCCAATATGAGCTTCTTCTACAAAAAATTTGCCGAGCGCTATGGCTGCACGCCGGCCGCCTACCGCCGGCGTTTGCCCAGATAAAACCTGCCAAAATAAACCTGTCCCTTTGTTGGTCGGTATCAGGAAGTGTCAGGGACGGGGCGGCGGCGGTCCGTGGGCGCGAAAAGAAGTGTCGGGTTTGGCGCGCCCGCTTCTGCCCGTCCCGTGCGCAGGCGATACTCGGATTATCGACCCGCGATGCAAAGGAGATGCTCATGGCAAACATCAAGTTCCCCAAGGGTTTCTATTGGGGTGGCGCCACCGCCGCCAACCAGTTTGAGGGCGCTTGGAACGTGGACGGCCGCGGTCCTTCCGTCGACGACCATTTCTTGGGCGGCAGCTACAAGGAGCCACGTCAGATTACGATCGACATCGACCCCAACCGCTTCTACCCCAATCATGATGGTATCGATTTCTACCATCACTACGAGGAGGACATCGCGCTGTTCGCCGAGATGGGCTTCAATATGTTCCGCATGCCCATCTCCTGGAGCCGTATCTTCCCCAACGGCGACGACGCTGAGCCCAATGAGGCCGGTCTCGCCTTCTACGACCGCGTCTTCGACTGCCTGCGCGCCCACAATATCGAGCCGCTCGTGACCCTCTCGCACTACGAGATGCCCTATCACCTGGTCGAGAAATACAACGGCTGGGCGAGCCGCGAGCTCATCAGCTTCTTTGAGAAGTACTGCCAGACCGTCTTCGACCGCTATCAGGACAAGGTCAAGTTCTGGCTCACCTTCAACGAGATCAACTGCGGTACTCAGGACATGGGCAACCTCTTTGAGACCAGCATGATTCAGGGCTTTGAGGGTCCGGCATCGGCGGTCCATACCACGCCGCAGGCTCGTATGCAGGCGCTGCATCACCAGTTTGTCGCCAGCGGCCGCGTCGTGCGCTATGCCCACGAGCATTACCCGCAGTTTAAGATGGGCAACATGGACTGCTTCATCCTCTCCTATGCCGCCACGTGCGATCCGGCCGACGTGTTCGCCACGCAGCAGGAGATGAACACCATGAACTGGTATTGCTCCGACGTACAGGTGCGCGGCAAGTACCCGTTCTATGCCAAGCGCTTCTGGGCCGAGAACGATGTTGAGCTCGTGATGGAGGACGGCGACCTGCAGGATATCGCCGACGGCAAGGTTGATTTCTACACCTTTAGCTACTACATGTCCGGCACCGTGGGCACCCACAAGGACCACGAGATGACCGAGGGCAACATGACCTTTGGCGGCAAGAATCCCTATCTGGAGTCCACCGACTGGGGCTGGCAGATCGATCCGCTGGGCCTGCGCATCGCCCTCAACGAGATTTACGCCCGCTACGAGATTCCGCTGATGGTGGTCGAGAACGGCATGGGTGCCTACGACGAGGTCGAGGAGGACGGCTCCATCCACGACCCGTACCGCATCGCCTATCTGCAGAGCCACATCAAGGCTATGGGCGAGGCCATCGCCGACGGCGTTGACCTGATCGCCTACACCTGGTGGGGTCCCATCGACCTGGTTTCCGCCGGCACTGGCGAGATGCGCAAGCGCTACGGCTTCATCCACGTCGATAAGTACGACGACGGCACCGGTACCTACGAGCGCCGCCGCAAGGACAGCTTCTTCGCATATCAGAAGATCATCAAGTCCAACGGCACCGAGGGCTTGGAGTAATCGACAATATGAGTGCCACTGGTAAAAGGTTTTGGGAAGGGCTTGGAAGGGCTTGCGATTCGAGCCCTCACCTTAGCAATTTGATCATTTGGCACTATAATCACCATAGGCATGCGCATAACGTTGCGCTTAATCAAGAGGAGAAAACGTATGGGTCTGTTTGACATGTTCAAGAAGAAGGCTGAGCCCGCGGCTGCCGCTGCTCCTGCCTCCATCTCTACTTCTGCCGGCGCCGACGTGCTGTGCTCGCCCGTCAAGGGCAAGGTCATCAAGATGGCCGACGTGCCCGATCCCGTCTTTAGCGGCGAGGTGCTGGGCAAGGGCTGCGCCGTGTGGCCCGAGGACGAACTGGTCTACGCTCCCTGCGACGGCAAGGTGACCGTCACCATGGGTCACGCCGTGGGCCTGCAGTCCGATAGCGGCATCGAGGTTTTGGTGCACGTTGGCGTCGATACCGTCAACATGAACGGCGACGGCTTCGAGGGCTTCGTCAAGGCTGACGATGTCGTTAAGGCTGGCCAGCCCATGCTCAAGATCGACCGCGCCAAGATCGCCGCTGCCGGCTACAAGGACTGCGTCGTCGTGGCTGTGTCCAACACCGCCGAGTTCGCCGACGTCGAGCTCGCCGTCGAGGCCGAGTCTGCCGTCGCCGCCGGTGACGCCATCGTTAAGGTCGTCCGCAAGTAGTCTGCGGCATCCAGAAGATGCACAAGGGTGGTCGGGTTATCCGGCCACCCTTTTTTAATAGGCTAAGCAGGTGCATTTTATTGCAGGGGGCTTGCTTTAAGGGCCATTCGTTCGTCAAATTGAGCCGCCTGCGCTTTTGCGACGCAGGGGGTTGGGCCGGGCCGCTAATATGGACTTACTGTCACGACGTGCGCTGCGTAGGGAGCGCGGCGCCGCTTGTTTGGAGGAATGTCATGAAAAAGAAGCTGCTGCTTGCGCCCCTGATGGCTGCCCTGGTCGCGTGCGTGGTTTTGCTTTCCGGCTGCGGAGGGCCTTCGGTGGAGGAGCTCATCACCAATGACCTTACGAGTCAGTTTGACGAGATCAAGAACGGCGGCGATGACTTCCTCTCCGGCCTGGAAGAGGCTTCGGGCGACGAGTTTGAGCAGCTGGGCATCGATCCCAAGGAGTATGCCAAGAGCTATCTCGAGGGCTTTGACTACAAGATCGGCGATGTGACGGTCGACGAGGACAAGGGCACCGCGACCGCCGAGGTCACCATAACCTGCAAGTCCATGAACAAGATTGTCGAAGATTTTGCTACTCAGTATCAGGAGAAGGTCGCAGCGCTCGACGAGCTGCCGTCCGAGGACGACCTGTACAAGATGGCCGGCCAGGTCATGGTCGACGTGACCAAGGCCGCTAAGACCAAGGACACCAAGGTCACCTTTAAGTATTCCGCCAACGAGGATAACGAGTGGTCCGCCGACGATTCCGCAACCACCGAGATGATGAATGCGATGATGAGCTAGTTCGTTGCGGCGTTTTACCAAACGCCGCAACTGCTCGACGCTGCAAGCCCGCCAGAGCGGCAATCTGCCTTTCAACTTCGGCGGCATGACCAGAAGGTCAATGCCGCCTCGTTTCAAGGCGCCTTGCTCGCTCTGGCGGGCTTTCGCTGTCGTTGCCAAAACAACGGCGTTCCCTTGGCTGGCTTAAAGTGGCACTTGTGCCTGTGGCGTTGCCATCGCTGTCGAAGGCGGCACTTGGGGACGTTCCTTTTCTGCCGGCAGTCGGGGACATTTCTTTGTTGCGGGGGCAGCTAAAAGAGTCCCGTCCCACATTAGCTACCCGTGGAAGGGATGAGTGGTTACTCGCCCAGCACCAGCGCCGCGAGCTCTGCTTGGGTGTCCACCACGTAGTCGGCGCCGGCGGCTTCCAGCTCTGCGCGGCCGCGGAAGCCCCAGCTGACGCCCGCGCTCTTAAGGCCGGCGTTGTGGCCGGTCAGGATATCGACATTGGAATCGCCCACATAGAGTGTGGTTGCCGGATCGGCACCCAGCTCCTCCATCACATGCAGCGTGACGGGTGCTTCGGGCTTGGGTGGAAACGCATCGACACGGCCCTGTACCAGCGCAAAGCGCTCGGAACCAAAATACTTCTCGATAAGCGGAGCCGCCGAGACGTGGTCCTTGTTAGTGAGCACGGCAAGCTGCACACCCGCGGCGCGCAGGCGGTCGAGCATCTCGATCGTGCCGGCATAGGGGGCAGTGTGGTCCTCCTTGTGCTCGCCATAGTAAGCCCTAAACTCGGCAAGCGTCTGCTCAAACATACGGCTGTCTCCCGCGTACTCGGCGGGCATAAAGCGTTCAACCAGCTTGAGCATGCCGTTTCCCACCTTGTAGCGGTACTCGTCTACGGCAAACGTGGGCCAGCCGTGCGTCTCGCAGGTATGGTTGCCGGCGGCCGCCAGGTCCTCGAGCGTGTTGAGGATGGTGCCGTCCAGATCAAAGATCACATGGGAAAAAGCTGCTGCCATGAAAGCTCCCGTCATTGGCTTTAAAAACGCACCTCATAATACTGGGCTTCCGCGTTGGGCGAGCTTGGAATCTGAACATCTCCAGGGATATCAAGTCGCATCGCGCCGGCCGCAAGCTTTTGCCGTTAGCAAATCCTCGGCAGCTGCTCTCCCACGAGCATGTCGAGGATACGAGTCGAGCCCCAGCCGGTGCGCACGCGCACGGCGGGACGGGCGCCTGACTCAAGCGGCAGCACGCGACCGATGATGGCGGCATTCTCGCCGTAGCGGGCGGCGCGCATGGCGCTCAGCGCGGCATCGGCTTGCTCGGCAGGCACGACGGCAACCATCTTGCCCTCGTTTGCCACCTGCAGTACATCGTAGCCGAGCATTTCGCAGGCGGCCTGCACGCCGGGACGCACGGGCACGGCATCTTCGTCGACCTCCATGGCAACACCGCTGGCCTGGGCAAACTCGTTGAGTGTGGACGCCAGGCCACCGCGCGTGGGGTCGCGGAAGCAGCGTGTGTCGGGTGCTGCGGAAAGCACATCGGCAATCAGGTGGTTGAGCGGCGCGGCGTCGCTTTCGATGGTGCTCGAAAACGCCAGACCCTCGCGCTGACTCATGATGGCGATGCCGTGGTCGCCCAGTGTGCCCGACACCAGGATGACGTCGCCGGGCCGGCAGTTTGCGCCACTGAGCGCCACGCCCGCGGGTACCTCGCCCACACCGGCGGTATTGATATAGACGCCGTCGGCCCCGCCGCGCTCGACCACCTTAGTGTCGCCCGTGATTATGGACACGCCCGCTTCGTGCGCCGTTTCGGCCATCGTCTGCACAATCTGGTGGAGCTTATCCATGGGATAGCCCTCTTCGAGGATGAAGCCGCACGATAGGTAGCGCACGTTGGCGCCCGAGGTCGCGACGTCGTTGACGGTTCCGCACACGGCGAGGCGGCCGATGTTGCCACCGGGGAAGAACTGCGGCGAGACTACAAAGCTGTCGGTCGACATGGCGATGCGCCCGCTCGCGGGCAGCGTGGCGACGCCGGCGTCGTTGCCTTCGAGCAGCTCGGGCGACCCAAAGGCATCCAAAAAGACCTCATCGATGATGCGTTTCATCATCTGGCCGCCGGAGCCGTGGCCCAGCAGGACGGTGCTATCGGTAACGCTATGGGACATATCGAAAACTCCAATCGTGGGTGGTGCCGGTGTGCGGGTGTGTCCGGGCTAGTTGCGGTAGCGGTAGTACGCCGCGCAGCTGCCCTCGGAGCTCACCATGCACGGGCCGACGGGGTGCTCGGGCGTGCAGGTGCGGCCAAAGAGCGGGCAGTCGCTCGGCGTAATGGCCCCGCGCAGCACGTCGCCGCAGCGGCACCCGCGCGGCTCGACTGTCGCCTCAACGGGCACATCAAAGCGGGTACGGGCATCAAAGCGCGAGAATTCGGGACGAATGGCGAGTCCCGAAGCCGCAATCGGCCCCAGCCCGCGCCACGTGGTGTCGCATGGTTCAAACACCTGCTCGACCAGCTGGCGCGCCACGGGATTGCCGTCTGCGTTGACGCCACGGCGGTAGGCGTTGTCAATCGCCGGCCTGTCCTCGACAACTATCTGGACCAGCATGCAGATGCCCTGCAGGATATCGACCGGTTCAAATCCCGTGACCACGCCCGGGGTATTAAATTCGTCGACCAAAAAGCTAAAGGGCGCCAAGCCCGTGATGGTGGCGACGTGGCCCGGCAGGATAAAGCCGTCGATGGTGGTCTCGGGGTCGTTGGCGATGGCGCGCAACGCCGGCGGCGTGGTCTTGTGGGCGCAATAGACCGAGAAGTTCAAAAGCCCGCGCGCCTCGGCCTCCAAGATGGCGGCGGCGATGGTGGGCGTCGTAGTCTCAAAGCCCACGCCCATAAAAATGACCGGGCGATCAGGGTTTTGCTCGGCAATGTCGAGCGCGTCGAGCGGGGAATAGACGATGCGGATATCGCGCCCCGCCGCCTTTTGCGCAGCGAGCGAGGTGGATGATCCGGGCACGCGCATCATGTCGCCAAAGGTGGTGATGATGGCGCCGTCTATGTTGGCGAGCGCGATTGCGTGGTCGATGTCGCGGTTGGCGGTGACGCAGACGGGGCAGCCCGGGCCGCTCAGCAGCTTGAGCCCGGCCGGCATAATGGAGCGAAAGCCATAGCGCCCGATGCTCACGGTATGCGTGCCGCAGACTTCCATAAGGTTGATGGTGCGGTCGCCGACAAGCTCATGAATGCGCTCGATGAGCTCGCGAGCCAGCTTGGGATCGCGGAATGCCGAGAAATCGATACCGGAGCGCGCCGGCTGCTCGGGCGCCACTAGTAAGCCTCCGCCGGGTTGGTGGCCAGCTGGTCTTCTTCGACCAGCTCGGACATGGCATTAACAAGCTCGAGCGTTTCCTGTGCTTCCTGCTCGTCGACAATCTGGATGCCAAAGCCGGCGTGTACGAGAATATAGTCGCCAACCTGCGCCGTCGGCACGAGTCGCAGCGACACGGGGCGCTCGATGCCCATCATGTCGACGGTGGCCTTGAGGTCGTCGTCGCGTTTGACTACTTTACCGGGAACGGCAAGGCACATATTGTTCCCCTTTTATACGCTTTGCGCTGGACGGGCGCTCAATAATCCATCAGTTGATGGTAGCGCTCGCGGGCGCTGCGGGCAAACGCGCTACACCTGTGAGACGGTGGCTTGTGGGCTGGCCGAACAGCCTATTGCGGTGCGACCTGTGCGAGGCGGGTGCGTGCGACTGCCGCCTGACCGTAGGCGATGCAGCCGTCGTTGACGGGTACGGAGTGAGGAACCAAGACAGTGAGACCCATGCTTTTGAGCTCGCGGGTGAGGAGCTGGAGCAAAAGTCGGTTCATGAACACGCCACCCGAGAGCGCGACGGTATCGATGCCCTCGTGCACGCAGATTTCGCTGGCGATGCGCGCCGAGGAGCGCGCGACGGCGACATGGAAGTCGAGTGCGAGCCTGTCGGCGGACGCTCCGGCTTCAATTCCTCCCAAAAGTGCCTCAAAGAGTGCTTTCTGGTCCAGAACATAGGGGCCGTCCAGCCACGATGGGCCAGATGCGAAATAACCGGCGTTGTCGTCGGGAAAACGGGCGATTTCGTTGTCGAGCGCGCGCCAGGCGGCGGCTTCGAGTTCTATGGCGGGTTCGCCCTCGTAGGTTGCCTTGTCGCAGATGCCCAGAATCGCTGCCGCGGCATCAAAGAGACGCCCCATGCTGCTGGTACGCGGGCTGTTGATGCCGTGCTCGATCATGGTGGCTGTCACGCTGCGCGTTTGCTCGTCGAGGCTGTCCAAAAGCCGAGCGGTACCTGGGTGCTCGAGCAGACCGAGCTCACTGAGCAGGGCAAAGGCGTTGCGGCGGGCGTCGCGCACGGAGGCCGCCCCGCCGGGGAGCGCCCAGGTGCGCAAATGCGCGGCGCGCTCAAAGCCGCCAAGGCCGGTGACAAGAAACTCGCCGCCCCAAATGGTCCCATCGGTGCCGGCGCCGGTGCCGTCAAAGGCGATGCCAAGGACGCGCGCGTCGGTTGTAAGCTGGCCCGCGGCGATGGCCTCGGCCATTACGCTCGCGATATGCGCATGATGGTGCTGCACCTCGACGAGCGGCAGATTGCATTTTCGCGCCTGCTCGCGCGCCCACTGGCCCGATAGATAGCTGGGGTGTAAATCGCAGGCCAAGGCGGCGGGCGCCAAGTCAAAGAGATCTTCCAAGCGCGTGCGCGCGGCGTTCCAGGCATCGAAGGTCCCGCCGTTTTCAACATCGCCGATATGCTGCGACACAAAACAGGTTGCCTCGCCGTTCGTCCCTTCGCGCGTGAGCGCAATCGTGGCCTTTTGTTGTGGCCCGCAGGCGAGCACGCAGGACGGAGCGCCGTCGAGCGCCGGCAACGGCAGCGGCTGGGGTGCATATCCGCGAGCGCGGCGCACGGGCATAACGGCGCCGTCGACCACGCGCACTACAGAGTCGTCGTAGCGCGAGAGGATCGCGCGGTCGTTACCGAGCAACGCGTCGGCGATGCCGGCGGCAACGAGGTGTTCCCAGGCAAGATCGTCATCGGTCTCGATGGGCTCTTCGCTCAGGTTACCGCTGGTCATGACGAGCGCGTGCATACCGCAGGCTTCTGCCGCGGCAAGCAACAGATGTTGAAGCGGCGTATAGGGGAGCATGACGCCGAGCTCGGGCAAGTCGTGCGCGACAGATGGCGCGAGGGCGAGGATGTCGGGGGAACCGCCGTTGCCCTCGCCAGCAGTGCGCTGGCGCAGCAGCACAATGGGGCGGATACTGCCGGCGAGAAGCTCGCGCTCAGCGTCGTCGATATGGCACAGGCGCCCGGCATCGGCAAGACTGCGCACCATGACGGCAAGCGGCTTATTGCTGCGACGCTTGCGACGGCGCAACTCGGCCACCGCCTGCTCGTTGGCAGCGTCACAGGCTAGATGGAATCCGCCCAGGCCCTTGATGGCGACGATGCCACCGCTGGCCAGCAGCTCAACACAGCGCTCGATGATAGCGTCGCTGGCCTCGCATGTGGTGCCGACGGCCGGTGTCGCGGACGAATTCCCGCACGCATCGCCGTTCACAGCCTCGCGCCACGTAATATGCGGTCCGCAATCAAAGCAGGCATCGGGCTGTGCGTGAAAGCGACGGTCGAGTGGATCGGCATACTCTGCGGCGCAGGCGGGGCACATGGGGAAACGGTCCATCGAGGTAGCCGCTCGGTCATAAGGCAGCGATCGGATGATGGTAAAGCGCGGCCCGCAGTTGGTGCAGTTGATAAAGGGGTAGTGGTAGCGTCGGTCGGCGGGATCGAACAACTCGCACAGGCAATCGTCGCAGGTGGCGATATCGGGCGAGACGAGCGTCGTGTGCGCGGTCTGGTCCTGCGAGGCTACGATGCGAAAACCCTGTTCATTGGCGGCATCCCAACCGTTGGCTGCCAAGTCCACAACCTCGACATGCTCTACGCGAGCCGCCGCGGGCACATGCTCAGAAAGTGCAGCGACAAATCCGTCAACCGCCTCGGCACAAGCGTGCGCCTCGATATGCACGCCGTCGCCCGCGTTGAGCACCCATCCGCAAATGCCATGCGCTATGGCCTCGCGATACACAAACGGTCGCATGCCAACGCCCTGCACAATGCCCGTCACATGAATATGCACATGCCGCATGCGACACCCCTCATCAAAACCGACCAAAAAGGGACAGGTTTATTTTGGTAGGTAAAACTTCTAAACCTGCCAAAATAAACCTGTCCCTTTTTGGCAGGTGCGCTGCGGGAAATCCAGCTACAGCCCCAGGCTCTGCTTGGTGGCGGCGCACGTGAGCTCGCCGTGCTTAACGCCGCGCAGGCCCAGCAGGCGGTCAGCTAGTTCGTAGACACGCTCGCCGCGACCCTTGAGCGCCAGGATCTCCAAGCAGTTGTGGTGATCCAGATGCACGTGCATGGTCGATACGATCTCGTCGGTGTAGTCGTGCTGCACTTCGTCCAGACGGCGCGTCAGGTCGCCGGTATGGTGGTCGTAGATCATGGTGAGCGACCCGATAACATGCTCATCGGGCGTGCGCATCTGCTCCTTGGCAATCGAGGCGCGAATCAGGTCGCGCACGGCCTCGGAGCGGTTGGCCACGTCGCCGCGGCGCGCGATCTGTTCGTCAAAACGGCGCAGCAGGTCGTCCGGTGCGGTAACCGAAAAGCGAACCAGCTCGGAGCCGGAGCCACTACAGTGGCAGCCTGCGTCACCGTCCGCCCCGTGCGGATGCTCGTGCTCGTACCCGCAGCCGTGCTCGTGTTCGGCCACTTTACACCAGCTTCACGGAGCCGACAGAGTTGTGGTCGGCCTCGATGGCCTCTTCGTAGCCCTCGAGTGCGTCGTGGGCCTCGTGCAGCGCGGCCATGGCGGCCTCGAGCTTGGCGCCGATGCGCTCCATGTCAAAATTCTCGGTCGCATGCAGCAACTGATGGCTCCATTCGTGAGCGAGCTCGATGGTGTCGTCGACCTGCTTGACGCTCATGGCAAGCTGGCTCATGTTCATTCCAACATCATGCATGGAAAATCTCCTTTTGTATGGGGCAGTTCAGTGGTTCAGATTTTACTACGGAGGGCTCTCGCGCCCGCCGCCGTATGCCAGCTGTCCTACGGTGCCAGTGAAGCAAGTGGCGCGACTACGACACCGTCTTCCCGTCGGTAGGCAGTCGCGGTTCCAGTGAGAACGAGCAAGAAGGACGCTTCGCCTTGGTGGGTCGCATCGATTTTAGATGCGAGTTTCTTGAGATTGGCGGCAGCGGTGTCTATAGGCTTTGAACCAAGCTTGACCTCAACCAGAGCGTACCTGCCGTCATCTAGCACGAGTACGGCATCGGCTTCAAGGTCGGTCTTGTCCCGATAGTGGTAAACCTTGCCGCCAAGTAGATCCATATAGGTGCGCAGGTCACGGATGCACATCGATTCAAACAGAAGCCCAAATGTTTCAAAATCTTCCAGGAGTTTTTGAGGCGTTGCCCCCAGGGCTGCGACCGCAAGCGATGGATCGCAGAAATGGCGCGTCGGACTTGTCCGTACGGCGGTTTTTGAGCGGAGCCGCGGGGCCCATGCCTCGAGATCTTCGAAAACGCAGGAGCGGGTCAAGGCGTCGACATATTCAGAAACGGTATTTCTTGAGGGAGGTTCTCCTTGCATGTCGGCGGCGATTGTGGCGAGCGATGCCTCTGTTGAGATATTGCGAGCGTAGCTTCGAATAATCTGGGCCATCCAAGTCTTATTTCTCCGCAGTCCATCAATCTCGTCGATATCGGAATCAAGCAGTTCCGAGATGTAATCAGGGGCCATGGATAGCGCAATCCCATGGTTTGGCTCGATAACCGCTTCAGGCCAACCTCCTCGGCAAAGTGAGTAGACGATACGTTCGATATCGAAGTCGACCATATCGGCAACATCGGTGTTTCCATCAAACAGGCTTGCCAGCGAAACTGATCCTGTTGACTCGCGTGATTCAAAAAGTGACATCGGGCGCATGTTTATACGTGCTATGCGGCCGACTCCTGAGTGTGCCGGCATTTCGCTTGCCCGAGGCGTTGCGGAGCCGGTGAGGATAAACCTGCCTCGTCCTTTGCCGCGGTCGATCGCGAACCTTACGGCGTCCCAAAGCTGTGGGGCCATTTGCCATTCATCGATGAGGCGTGGCTCATCTCCTTTGAGCAGGAGAGAGGGCTTCGAATCGGCAAGCTGGATGTAGCTCGGACCGTTATCGGGGTCTTGCATGTAGATGCTGCTTGCGGCTGCCTGTTCAGCCGTTGCGGTCTTGCCGCACCATTTTGGCCCTTTGATTTGGACAGCCCCGGAAGATTTTAGTTTTCTGGCGAGCACTTTGTCTGCGACTCGTGGTAAATAACCGTGTTCAATCGAATTCATGTCGCCCTCCTTGCTAGCAGGGTATTATATCGTTGATTTGTGCAAGTTGGACGATTTAAATTGTGCAAGTTGGACGATTTAAATTGTGCAAGTTGGACATTATATCTAGTAAACATTCATGATGCCAAAAGAGAAGCCCTAGAGTCTCCAGGCCTTTGTCGTATAACGCATGATGTCAAGAATGTCGGCCTTGATGTTTGGCGGCAGGGCTTTGAAGAGCGATAGATATTCGTCTTCCTGAGCAGTAAAAAACGCAGGGCTTCCGTCTGGATCTTTGGTATAGCCAAGGATATCGTTGGGCGTGCATCCAAAGAGATCGCACAATGCAACAATGCGGTCCTCTCCTAGTTTTGCCCGACCTGTTTCCCATGCACTATATGTCGCCTTGCTAACGCCAAGACTGTCCGCAATTTGAAGCTGAGTAAGCCCTGACTTTTTGCGGATTCTGGCGAGTGCGGTATGTTTATTGGTCACATCCATGTCGCTCCCGTCTGATATCAAGAGCAACTTTGCATTTCGGTGCCGGTCAAATGTCTAACTGGATTGTCCCTAGGTGCAATAATTGACATAAAGTCTAATTTGAATAAACTCAAAACCAATAAAAATAGACATCGAGGAATGGTGGCTATGGGGAGAGTTGTTGGAATCGATCTTGGGACGACCTATTCGGCCGTCGCTGTGTTGGGAGACGATGGACTTCCCGAAATACTGAAGAATGCGGACGGAGAACCGACTACACCTTCGGTTGTTTTATTCCAATCATTTGACGGAAAAGACGAGCCGCTTGTTGGAACGATGGCCAAGCATTCGGCGGCAAGTGATCCCGATAATGTTGTCCAGTTCGTTAAACGGCAGATGGGAAATCCGGATTGGAGATTCGACTCCGACTCGGGCGTTTCCTACTCTGCAGAAGAGGTTTCCTCCCTTATTATCAAAAAATTATTGCAAGATGCCGAGCAGGCACTTGGAGAAGAAGTATGCGGAGCCGTGATTACGGTTCCCGCATATTTTGATGATGCAAGAAGAACTGCGACAAAGCAGGCAGGTGTAATTGCGGGCACCAAAGTGCTTCGCGTGTTGAATGAACCGACGGCCGCAGCCCTTTCCTTTGGTCTCGATACCGAGAAGAACGGCGTCACGCTTGTCTATGATCTGGGCGGCGGAACGTTCGACGTGACGCTTCTTAAGATAGAGGACGGTTGCTTTACGGTTATCGGAACCGATGGCGATAGAAACCTGGGAGGATTCGATTTCGATAACGCTCTAATGTCGTTTGTGGCAGAAGAACTCTCGAAACAGGGTGCCGGTAATGTTCTCGATGATTATCTGATAAGTGCCGAGCTTCGAGAGAAATGCGAAATGGTTAAGCGCACTCTTTCGAACGTGCCAAAGGCAAACCTCCATATTTCGAAGAACGGAAAGCCTTATCGTGTGGCTATTTCTCGCGAAGATTTCGAGCGGGCGAGTAGGTCGCTCCTGAATCGAACGCAGGAGCTGGTCGAGGACGTGCTCGAGGACACCGGTTATTCATGGGGTCAGATCGATCGTGTGGTCCTTGTTGGTGGCTCAACGCGTATGCCAATGGTGCACAAGTTAATCGAAGACATTTCGGGGATGAAACCCGAGCTTGGGGTAAATCCCGATGAGGCTGTCGCCATGGGGGCTGCCGTTCAGGCCGCAATAGAAATGGAATCGAGCATTGACGTGGCAGGGTCGGCAGAAAATGGTTTGCCGGATATGCCCCTCTTTACGGCTCCGAGCGTAGTCATTGCCGATGTTACCTCGCAACCTTTAGGGGTTGTGATGCTCGGGAAAGACGGCAAAGACTACAACAATGTCGTGATTCCGAGGAATTCACCGGTGCCGGGGAGTTATTCACAGGACGCAGCAACGGTGAGTGAGAACCAGTCGTACGTCGATGTCCAGGTGACACAAGGCGATGACCCAGACTTGAACTATGTGGTCATTATCGGTTCAAAGGAAATACCGCTTCCGCCCGGGTTGCCCAAGGGATCTCCCGTCCGCGTGGTTTACGAATACGACAGAGAACAAACCGTGCATATCCGTCTATATGCCGGGGGGGAGCGGCCAGCTGTATGGCGAGTTCGAAATCGACCGTGTGGCGAATATGGATGAACGGGAGCTCGATACTGCCGTTAACAAGATGAAGAACATCGAAATTGGATAGGGGACACTGATGGAAGAATTTGTTGACTACTATGAAATTCTCGAGCTGGAAAAGAATGCGCCGATTGAGGAGATTGAAGAGGCGATTAAGAAAACACGAAAGCGCTTCAGGCGTCTCGAAGGATCTCCGGATGCTATGCAAAGAGCGAACGCCGAAAGGATGATGCAGCTCTTAAATGAAGCAGATTCGTTGTTTCACAACAGTTCAAAACGCTTGGAATACGATGCCACATATGATAGCGGGAAGAGTGACAGCAAGAGGGACTTGGAAAAAGACGCCCGTGCTGCAACCGCCGAGAAAGACTGGACATCAGAAGCGAAAGATTATTTCAAAAACGGTCAGAGTGCCAACGCTTGTTTTGCCGCTAGGGAGGCAACAAGGAATTGCTCAACCGATGCGGAAGCATGGCTTGTGTGGGCTCTGGCAGCATATTCGATGGACAAGTATGACGAATCCATTTTTGCTGCATCCGAGTTGCTGAAGCTTGGCTCGAATCAGGCGACCGCTCATAGGCTGTTGGGCGACTCGTACATAATGATTGATAAATACGCAGACGCCGAGGCTGAGTTTCTGAAGGCCCAGCAGATTGATAAGAGCGACTATACGATTATGGCGCGCTTGGTTGATGCGCGTTATCTTCAGGGGAAATTTGACCAGGCCCTCACTATGGCGCGCAATCTTCATGAGGCGCATCCGGATTATGGACCCGTCCTAAGCTCGTTATGCCGGTGTCTAGAGACGGATGTCGAGAACAAAATGAGCTCAAAGGATAACGCTGGCTATTTCACGAATATGAAACAAATCCAGCATGCTGAACTTGTCGTTAGTGAAATGCGCGCGTTGAGAAATATCGACAAGGCTGATGAGGAATGGATTGAGAAAATGGAGGGCCTTATCGACTGGGCGCGTAAAAGGCACTACATTGCACCGGCCCGATGGTTTTGGATTCTATGCGGCTTGACCTTCTTATTTATGATAAGCGGGTCAAGTGGCGCTCCCTTGACGCTCGTTCTGTTCTTTGGGCTGCTCCTGTATGCATTCTTCTTTGTTGTACCGACCGGATGGATGATCAATGCCCGTAAATTAGGAGAGCTTGCAAAGAGGACAGGGCTCCAATAATGGACGTGCGCTGGGACCAAGCACTTGACAGCTTGGAGATGGATCGCCAAGCAATTATTGACTGTACAGAACGGCTCAGAGCGTCTCTTGCTTCTCTCAAATCAGATTCAAGAAAAATCAAAGACTTGGCCACTGGTGAAGCTTATGCAGGATTATTCAGTGAGCTGCTGCTTGCCGTTGATAGAGTCAAGAATGAGCCGCTGTCAGAGAACTTGAGGTCTTCGATTGTGGATGAGATTATCGAGGTTTGTAGCCATTACGGGCTTGAGCCTGTTCTGTGTGACGAGACGGTTAATCTACATGAGCATGAAATCGTTGGATTGATTAAGACAGACGACGCCTTCAAAGATGGAAAGGTGGCTCGAGTAGAGCGAGACGGTTACAGGATTGGCGGAAGACTTCTTCGCCCAGCGCGAGTGGTTGTCTTTCGGCACGAAGGGGACTGATGGCCAATATGTCGCTGGAAGAGACCTATGCCGAAATGAGGCAAGCGCTCAGCGAGGTCAAGGAATGCCAGGCTCATCTGCTGGGAGCTTGTGAATCCCAATCTGCCTCCGTTGACACGTGGTTGAAGATGACGCTGAAGGAGAGACAGGAGGCAAAAACACGAGCGCTCAATAAACTCAGCATCCGGGAGAAGCGCCGCAACGCCCTTTCGAAAAAGCGGGTGCAGGATACCGTTGACGAGTTGCTGGCGATCGAGGAAGGCTCGGCCCTCAATGCCGCCGAGTATATCCAGATTGGATCGATGTCGAAAACTTCAAAACGTGACGATTTGTTTACGGTGCCCTTTATCGTTCCGTTGCTTGGTCACGGCAATATCGTGATGTCGGTTTCAGGCGAGGGCTGCATTTCAGACGGGGTAGTGCGCGAGGTAGAGGCCAAGACGCTTTTATCGACTTCAGCGTCGCAAGTTGAAATCATTAGTTTTGACCCGGCACTAAAAAACATCGAGGCTCCTTTTTCGACGATTGGCCGGAACGGGCAAGGCGAGGCAGCGGTCAGGTATTTGCATTCGAGAGGCGAACTCGATGCCTTACTTAACGAGCTGACCGACCGTGTGACGCAAATCAACAACGAGTTGCTGTCAGACGATGAGAGCCTGGCGGTATATCACCAACGGGTCGGAATGCCGGTCGAGAAGTACCAGCTCGTTGTGATCCACGATATGCCGATGGGAATGGCTGCCGAGCAATACGACCGTATCTGCTCGCTGATGAAGGCGGCCCCAAAGGCAGGCACTTCTTTCCTAATGATACAACCTAAGATGGACGACTTGCCCAAATGGTATTGCGAGAAGAAACGTTCCTATCCTGTTTCGGAGCGTCTCGAACTATTCTCGGGCAGTCATGCCCGATGGCTGGGTCACGATGGCTACGATGTTGAGCTCTATGAGCTTGACACGATTGAATCGGCGCAAGCCGCCGAGCGGATGGCCCGATCAGCGGCAGAGCTGCGGTTGCCCGAAGTAAAGATCGAGTCGGTGCTTCCCGCGGAGTATTGGATGGAGACGAGTGAGGACGGAGTCACGTTCTCGCTGGGTCTGCGTGGAACCCAGACGGTTGATGTCACGATTGGCTCGAATGAGACTCAAAGACATAATGCACTGATAACCGGCGCGGTCGGACAGGGTAAATCGAATCTGTTGAAAGATATCATCTACGGTTTGTGCGCCAGGTATTCTCCCGACGAGTTGGAACTCTATCTGTTTGATTTCAAAGAGGGCGTTACCCTGTTTCCCATGGCTCCCACGCCGGATTCCCCCGAGTATCTACCGCAGGTAAAGGCATTTGGGCTTGAGGCCGATGAAGACTTTGCCATGGATGTGCTGAATTCCATAGCCGCCGAGGCCAAACGGAGGGCCGCTGCGATCAAGCCTTACGGAGATAATCTGCTCAAGTATCGGCGCAGTAGCGGGAATAAGATGCCGCGCATCGTTGTGGTCATTGATGAGTTCCAGCTATTTTTAGAAGGCGCAAGAGGCAAGGAAGCCTGTGAACTTTTGGAACGCATCGTTCGCCTCTATCGTGCATACGGTATTCACGTGATATTGGCGTCACAAAGTATCGGCGGGATAACCAATCTTGCCATTTCCCAGGGCAAGTTCTTCGCACAGTTTCCTATCCGTATCGGACTGAAAAACTCGCCGGCGGAGTCGCGGGCGAGTTTCGGACCCTTTAATGAGGCGGCTGCTAGCCTAAGGTTCAGGGGACAGGCGATTCTGAACGAAGATTACGGAAATCCGAGCGCAAATGTGACGGTGCTTACGCCGTTTGCTGAGGATGCCACGTTGGACAGTCTCAGGAACAAGTTCTATGCAATGCCAAAAGGGCACCTTGATGAACCGGTGGTTTTCGACGGAAGCACTCTGCCGGAGTTGACTGAGGCCCTCCTTGAGCAGAACGACATAGATTCAGGTAACGTGCCGAGCGCCTTGCTTGGCCGGGGTGTTTCTGCTGGGTTGGCACCGATATATTTCCCGTTTGAAAGAGCTGCGGGAAGCAATATCGCTCTTGTGGGCAGGGGAACGCTGCCAGGGCTCGGTGATCTTCCGAATTCTGTCGATCTTGCGGCGTGTGTTATGGAAACGCTTATTTTATCGCTTGCACGCTATGAGCGAGGCGCTGAGTTTGCTGTAGTGGAGGATGGCGCGCGCCATGTTTCTAATTCGACTCTGGAGATATGCGCTCGTGCGGGGGTTTCTCCGGAGGTCGTGCCTTCGGACGAAGCGGCTGCATGGATTACCAATTGTCTTCAGAGAAATGATGTCGGGGAAGAATGTGGGCGGGAGCGGTTTGTGTTGGTGCCGAATGCGGACTCACTAGGATCTTTCGACTTTGGTGCTCAGCAGAAGATTCAAAAGGTATTCCGCGAGGCTCCTATGCACGGAATCCACTTTGTCTGCCATTGGCAAAACCCCGTAGCGCTTTCAGCGCAGTTGGGTTCATCGGGACTGTCGTCTTTTGACGGCGTGGCGTGTCTGTTTGGCTCGAATGTCGCAGCGAAGCAGTTGGATGGCCCGCTGTGCCAGTGGAACGGGCAAGAGAACCGGGTCCTTTACAAGGAGGCTTCTTCGGGACGTCCCTCAATGAAGCTCATGCCCTTTGTCGCAACGCGATTATGGAGGAGGGGCGACGATGAGCAGGGATGATTTGTACGAAAGGTATCTGTCCGAAGCAGAACGATTTCTGAAATCGGAGGCGTCGACCGCCCAGCTTGTTAAGCAGGAGTGCGATCGTTGTGATCGGGAGTCGATTTCTGCGAGGAACATGGCGGGCAAAAAGAAAGCGGAGATAGATCGCCTAGCGCATCAAGCACAGGAGGCTTTTTCGCAATTGTCTAAACGACTTGCGGGGAGTCACGCGAAGGACGTCGGCGCTGCGCTTCCGAACATGGTAAGACCGATTGCGTCGAATGAAGACGCTGCCGAGCTTGCCTCTTCGTTATCAGGGCTTATCAAGAAAATCGATTGCTATATCGAGATGATTGAAAAAGATACGTCTGTGGACGAGTTGAGTCAGCGATCTTCAAATGCACTGGATGCTCGACGGGCGGCTCTTGACCGGAAGCGTCTTCTGATGGAAGAAGAGAAGGCGATGCTGGATCCTCTTCCCGTTAAAGCCGAGGAGTCGAAAGGCGGCTGCCTTTCTCAGGCGGCGATTCTATGCGCGTGCTGTATTGGGGTAATTTCGCTTATTGCGAATGCGCTATTTGGGTTGTTGTGACAACGGAAAGGAACAGAAATGAGTCAGAACATCGGCCAGCTCGTTGCAGAGCTGAACGCGTTGGTGTCGAAGATGGAGACGCAGCGAGGTGTGTGCGTCACGGTGGCGGACGATCTCGATTCACTGCACGACATGCTTAACGCGGCAATGGAAGGAACAAATTCGACCGCTCAAAATGAGGCGGTTGGGCAGCTTGGAGCGGCAGCGGCAAAGCTGCTCGAGGCGGGTGGCCTTATCAGTACGGCATGCGATGTGGTCAGCACGTATGCAAGTACGCTCTAGGCGTTTATGGGTGGCGCGGGGGCTCGTCTCCGCGCTTGCCGTTTTCTTGTTCGGCTTGGGAATTGTTCTGGTCGGTCGTATTGGCGTGAGAAAGGTCGTGAAATCCAGCGGAAGCAATTGTGTTCTGGCGGCTTGTGCAGATGGTGTTGGAGATGTGCTTGATATCTGCAACGCGAGAGTTGCTGACGCGGTTTCAGGGGTTGTAGGGCAAGACGAATCCCGCTCTTCGTCCATCGATGGGAGCTCGGAATTTCAGCCAAGCATTCAAGAACGGTACTACGCCGACTTGGCGCATGGGCCTAAGGGTCCTGAGTTTCAGAAGTACATCGTTTTGCACGATACGGAGGGCGATTCTTCCCCTGAAAGTGTCATCGATTGGTGGGAGTCCAACGGCAATAAGGTAGCGGCTCATTTTGTTGTTGGAAAAGATGGGTCGATCGTTCAATGCGTGCCTCTCGATCAAATCGCGCACCATGCCGGTTTTGGCGATGCTGGGAAGAACGAGCAGTATGGAACAATCGATGATTCGAGAGATGACAAGGTCGGAACGTTACCGATAGGGGGAAGCTATCCCGATTACGGCATGAACTCTTATTCCGTTGGGATTGAGATGGTTCATGTTGGAGGATCGGGCGATTACCCCGAAGAGCAGCTTATCGCTGTCGACGGTCTAATTGCGTATATCGATGAGTACTACGGGTTCAAGAGCCAGATTATCGACCACAAGGCGTGGCGGACGGGAAATTCGGATACATCGGCGGAATTCTCATCATATCTGTCGAACTATCAAGAATATCGGCGTCATGTTGATGGCTAAAAGACAGCTTGAAAGGGGAGACAGTGAAGTGTCCCAAATGTAACGCAGAGATAGAAGAGGGGACAGTTTACTGCCCCTTTTGTGCTGCGAAAGTATCTTCTGGCGTGGGTCGGTCGACCACAGAGAATGAGCGGATGCCATTCGATGTCAAGGATAATGCGAAGGGGAAGGCGCCGGCGGAGGATTCTGGCAACGAACTAGGTAAAAAAGTAATTGGGTTAATTGGCGGATTCGATTCAAATAAAATCGTGATAATTGGCCTGGTGGCCGTCATCATTGTTGGCGGCTTTTATGTTTGGAATCGATTCGGGAGCGGGCACTCATCACCAGAAATCACTCAAACCTATCAGCATACGATGTATAAATCGGACGCCGATGAGTTTGGGTCGGAAAACTCAGATGAAAAGGACGAGGCCGACGATGAGGACGCAACTGAATTAATAGTGGTATCAAATAACTCCGCCGGGTTTCCAGAGATGGTGGTGAATGTCAAGGTGACCGGCTCTTCGACAGAGGCGTTGTCGAAGCCGGAGAATTGGTCCCTGAAAGAAGCGGGTACGAACGGTGAGCAGGCTTCGACTAACCCCCGGAGTGTTGTAGTTGGTTCGGACGGAGTTTGCAAGCTCGCATATCGGTCGACGCTCGGTAGCGATTCGGGTGATAGCCGTACGATTGTCGTGTCATATATTGATGATCAATCACATAAGGTTATGGATAGCTTTTCCTATTACTGTGATGCGAAGAGTTCGACGGTAGACGGTTACTTACTTTCTGAAAGCGACTCACGGCGTTATACCGAGGCGGAGATTGAAGAAATGGGTATGAGCACATGGGAGCTTTGCTTGGCAAGAAATGAAATATATGCACGCCATGGTCGCAAGTTCAAGAATGAGAAGATTCAAGAGTATTTCGACAATAAGGATTGGTATGAAGGCATATACTCGCCTGAGGAATTTGATGCGATGACATCACCGCTTAATGATATCGAGAGGGCAAATGCCGAAACGATCCAGTCTTACGAACGTGCTATCGGATCTGAGTTTTTAAATCCATAACAAAACTTGTGGCAAAGACTAGGCAAATGAAGAAAACGGGTACGAGTCTGTGCGACCCGCACCCGTTCACTGGGGGCTGTTTGTGACTACCATACTATCCGTGGTTGCACTCGGTGCATCCAGAAGTCCGGCGAGCGGTGCAAAAGCGCTCATAGACGGCGGGTAAGTAACAAGCGTATTACAGATGCTTCTCCAGCAGCGCCTGCAGCCTCGCCTTGGGCAGAGCGCCAACCGAGCGGTCAATCTCCTCGCCGTTCTTAAACACAATCAGCGTGGGGATGCTCATGACGCCATACTTCATGGCCAGATCCTGGTTGTCGTCGACGTTGCATTTGGCAACGGCAAGCTTGCCCGCCAGCTCATCGGCAACCTCGTCAACGATGGGCGAGAGGGATCGACAGGGCCCGCACCACGGTGCCCAAAAATCGACCAGCACGGGCAGGCTGTCGTTAACGATGGAATCGAAGTTCTCGGGGGTAATCTGATTAATGTCAGCCATGGTGACCTCCATAATGCGACGCGGCTCGGCCGCGTAAAACTCAGTACGACCGTGCTTATACCCAGCCGCCCGCAAAGCAACCACTCGCGGGCAGCTCTTTTATATAATGGTGGGCACGCAAACGATTGGAGAGCGCATGTCCATGTCACAAAGCCAGAAAAAAGAAGCCATCGCCCAGGCGGCCGAGCAAGAGCTCGCATCGCTTGCGGGCCGTGGCGTGCGTATCGCGGGCAACGCGTGCTCGCCGATCGTGCTGGTCAAAGGCGATTTGGACGAGGCCGAGCGTTCGGGTGGCGAGCTTGCCGCCGGCCCGGATGGCGCGGCGTTGCGCAAGGCGCTTGGGGCCATCGGCTACGCGCCCGAGGATTTTTGCGTGCTGGCAAGCGTCGCCGGCGTGGGTGACGGAGCGGTCGCGGTGGGCGAGACTCTGCCGTGCGAGCTGTTCCGCGAGGCGCTCGAGGCTTTGGACCCCGAGGCAGTCCTGCTGCTGGACGATCGCGCGGCCGATACCATGCGCGAGACCTATGCCGACATGCTTGTGGCAATCGACGACTTCGATACCGCTATGCTCAAGCCCGGCCTGGTCGCCCATGTGCAGGGCCGCCGCGTGCTCGCGCTCGACGGCTTTGAGGCGGCACTCACCGACAAGGCCGCCAAGCAGCGCATGTGGGCATACATCAAGCAGCTGACCCCGGCAGCCGCTCCGCTGTAGCGGACTGGCGCTGGTAAGGCGGCCCTGACGGGTCGAGCGCAGCGCCGGCTTGCCGCGCCCTTACATCACGGCGCGCAGCTCAAATCGGTCGCCGTTGATGCGGAACTGGCAGTTGCCGTTCATGCGTTCGACGGCAAGCTTAATGCTCTTGGTTCCAAAGCCGTGTCCGGTGTGCCCGGCTACGGGCATGCCGTCGACCATGCGCGGCGGGCGTCCAAACGTGTTGGAGACCAAAAGGAGCAGTTGACCGTCCTCGCAACGCAGGTCCAGATCGACAAATCGCTTGCCCTGGGGAGCGGCGCTTGCGGCGACGATGGCGTTGTCCAGGGCGTTCGAGAGCACGCTAAACAGATCGACGTCGGCTACATGGACGCTCTCGGGCACGGCGGCACGCAAATCGGCGGCGATGCCGTTTCGGTTGATATCGGAGTTAAATGACGAAAGCACGATATTGACCGTGTCGTTGGCGCAGTAGCGGCGCACGGCGGTGCGGTCGCTCGTCTCACAGAGCTCATCGATGCGCTCGAGCGCCTCGTCGATGTGGCCCTCCTCGATCAAAGCCGCAAGGCCGCGCAGGAAGTGCCGCATGTCATGGCGGAGGACCGAAAGCTCGCGTCCAGATTGGCGCCAAGCCTCGAGCTCTTTGATGGCTGCGCTATCGCGGGTCGCGAGCATCCAGCGCTCGCGCTCGGCGGTTTCCTTTGCCTCGTATTCACGTAGATACACAGCAAGAAACATAAGGTAGAACGCGCAAAGCGCAAACGCCAAAAACTCAACCGTCACCACGGAGCCCGAGTGGAAGAGCGTGGTGTAGACGTTGGTGGCGTAGTCAAAGATGTAGTAGACGAGCGGCAGGATGAGCAGAATTTCGAGCTCGGTGGGGGTTTTGACCGCCAGGCGCGGACCGATGTCGCTGGCCCAATGCAGCAGGATCGCAAAGACGACGGCCGTGGTGATAATGCGTGCCACGTAGTACGCGATTTGCGAGTCGGTGGCGGCGAGCGCGGCGATGCCCATCCAGTTGCTGAACTGGCAGCTCAGGTAGGCACTGGTAACGCCCAGCATAACGAGCAGCGGGCTCAGGCAATAGCGCGCGCACAGATAGATGACGAGCGGCAAATGCACGACGAGTGGATATGCCTGGCGGGCGAAAAGCTCGCCGCCGACGGCATTGGCGAGGCTGAATGCGCATCCGGTTACGGCGCCGACCATCACCAGCTCAAGCGCATGACGCCGGTTGATCTCGATACCGCAGAGCGCCGCCGAGGCAAAAACGCCAAAAAGCAGGGTCGTTGCGTGGTGGATTGCCCAAAGTAACATCTCGACCGCAGGGAGCATCAGCGCCTCCCGCCCTCGAACCGTGCCGCAAAGTAGGCATCCTGGAAACCCTGCTTGCAGCTGCGCGCCAGCGGGATGCAAGCGCCCGAGCGCATGACGATATCCGTGCGGTTGAAGTGGTCGATATTGCGCAGGTTGACCTGGTAGCTGCGGTGGCATTTGAAGAAGCTCGCGTTTTTGGCTAGCTGGTCCTCGATGTTGCGGAACGGCTCGAGCGCCTCGATATCGCGCCCGTCACGCAGGTGGAATACCACGTGCTTGTTGCGGGCCTCGGCGTATTCGATATCGGACAGGCGCAGGGCATGGTAGCCAAAGGACGTTTTGGTCACGAGCTCATCGGTCGCGGCGGGTCGCATGCTCGAAAGCTCGTCGAGCAGTTGCGCCAGGCGTTCGTACGCTACGGGCTTGAGCAGGTAGTCGAAGGCGCGGACCTCGTAGGACTCCAGCGCGAACTCGGGCGATGAGGTGAGGAACACCAGTCGCACGGCGGTGTCGGATTGGCGCAGCTCCCGCGCGGTGTCCATGCCGTTGACGAGCGGCATGATCATGTCGAGCAGAATGATGTCGGCACGCGATGCAGCATGGCGGGCCAGCAAGTCCTCGCCGCGCGTGACAAGCGCAACGTCGACTGCCGTACCCGTCTCGGTCGACCAGCGGTCGATCATCCGGTGCAGTCTATCTAGAAAAGCGACGTCGTCGTCGCAGGCGATAATCTTGAGCATTCGGGCCCCCCTAGTAGTTCGATTTTGCCACATTGGGTGCGCGCCGCCCGCGGAGGAACACCCCGTTTGCGCCCCACGGTGCGCAACTCGCGCCGAGCGGTATTGCGGTGGCGAAAGATGCCTCCTGCGCTATCGAAGGCTCGACTATCCTCAGCTTGCCAGTTCGAAAATGGACCCGCCCCAAGATTGAATCTTTATTCCAACTTTACACCTGGCTTTACAGCTGTCTTGTCAGCTGTAAAGCCAGGTGTCATACTAAAGCCCCAAGATTCGCCAAAAGAGAGGGGCCTTGATGGCACAGAGCGCGAACATGGATGCATCGGAGCTTGCACGCGATATCGCGGCCGGCCTGGCATCGGCAACGACGGCAACGGAGCGCGCGGCGCTGGTACCCGCAGAGCTCGTCGAGGCCATTCATCAGCTAAAAACCCAACGTGACGCAGTGATCCTGGCGCACTATTATGTGGCGCCCGAGGTCCAAGCCGTTGCCGATTACGTCGGCGACAGCTTCTACCTGGCAAAGCTCGCCAAGAGTCTGCCGCAGCAGACTATCGTGCTGTGCGGCGTGGAGTTTATGGGCGAGAGCGCCAAGCTGCTCAATCCCACCAAGACCGTGCTGCTGCCCGAGCCGGGCGCGGACTGTCCCATGGCGCACATGGTCAAGCGCGAGACGGTCGACGCGGCGCGCGCCGAGTATGGCGACGACCTGGCCGTGGTGTGCTACGTTAACTCGACGGTCGAGATCAAGAGCTGGAGTGATGTGTGCGTTACCAGCTCTAACGCCGTCAAGATCGTCTCCGAGCTGCCGCAGCAGCACATCTTGTTCATTCCCGACCAGAACCTGGGCCGCTTTGTGGCCGAGCAGGTGCCCCAAAAGCACGTCATCCTCAACAACGGCTACTGCCCGCGTCATCACATCATCACCGTCGAGCAGATCGTTGACGCGCAGGAGGCACATCCCGATGCGCTCGTACTGGCGCACCCCGAGTGCAAGGCCGACGTCCTGGCCGAGACCGACTACATCGGCTCCACTGCCGGCATCATCAAGTATGCCGAGGAGTCGGACGCCAGCGAGTTCATCATCGTGACGGTCCGCGGCGTGCTCTACGAGCTCGAGCGCCGCTGCCAGGGCACCGGCAAGAAGTTCTACTTCCCTGCGGTGCAGCCCACCTGCGTCAACATGGATCTCATCACGCTCGAAAAGCTCGTGCACTGCCTGGAGACGGGCGAGGGCGAGGTGCAGATTGGCGTGTCGGACGAGGCAGCCGATCAGGCCAAGCTCACGCTCGACCGCATGCTCGAGTACGCGGCGCGCTAGAACGATGTGACATGAGGGGCGGTCCCTTATGCCACATTACAAGGGAGAGGATTCCTGTGGAAACCAAACAATACCCCGATATGGAGTGTGACGTCGTCATTGCCGGTTGCGGCGTGGCGGGCCTGTATGCGGCTCTCAATCTGCCGACGAGCACGCGCGTAATCATGCTCTCCAAGGGTGCCATCGACGAGTGCGATTCGATGCTCGCGCAGGGCGGCATCTGCGTACTGCCCGAGGGCTCTGACTACGATGCCTTCTTTGAGGACACCATGCATGCCGGCCACTACGAGAACCGCCGCGAGAGCGTTGACATCATGATTCGCTCGAGCCGCTCGGTCATCAACGACCTGCTGGCCATGGGCGTGGATTTTGAGCGCAAGGCCGACGGCAGCCTCGACTTTACCCGCGAGGGCGCGCACAGCCGCCCGCGCATTGCCTTCCATGCCGATATTACGGGCAAGGAGATTACGACCAAGCTGCTCCAGGCTGTCCGTAAGCTGGACAACGTGCAGATTCTCGAACACGTTGCCATGACCGACATCCTGACCGCCGAGCGCGATGGCGCCACGGTGTGTACCGGCGTCGTCGCCGTCGCCGTGGACGAGAACGATTCAGCTCGCCCCGCCGACGAGCTGGCAAATGCCGCTGAGGACGTGCATGCCGGTAAGCCGTTTAAGATCCATGCCCGCCATACGCTGTGGGCAACGGGCGGTATCGGTGGCGTGTACGACCACTCGACTAACTACCCGCAGCTCACCGGTGACGCTTGCTACATTGCTCAGGAGCACGGCATCACGATGGAGCACCTGGACTACGTGCAGATCCACCCCACGGGCCTGTTCTCGCCGCAGCCGGGTCGCACGTTCCTGATTAGCGAGAGCTGCCGCGGCGAGGGCGCGATTTTGCTCAATGCCGCCGGCGAGCGTTTTACCGACGAGTTGCAGCCGCGCGACGTTGTCGCCGCCGCCATCCGCGAGCAGATGAAGCAGGACGGCACCGAGCACGAGTGGCTGAGCTTTGCCCCCGTCGAGCGCGATGTGGTGACCGGGCACTTTACCAATATCCGCGCGCGCTGCCTGGAGGACGGCCGCGATATTTTGGACGAGCCCATTCCCGTTACGCCCACGCAGCACTACTTTATGGGCGGCGTGTGGGTCGACAAGGACGGTCGCACCTCGATGCCCGAGCTCTACGCCGCGGGCGAGACGGCCTGCAACGGCGTTCACGGCAAGAACCGCCTAGCTTCTAACAGCCTGCTCGAGGCGCTGGTCTGGGGTCGTCGCGCCGCGTGGTATATGCGTATCGGCGAGTCGCTGGCCGTGGAGCAGGCCGGTGAGCCCGCGCTTGACGGGCGTCACCGCGCCCTGAGCGCCGACCCCCTTGCAATCGATGATTTGGCCCGTGCCGCCGGCACGCAGGCCGTGGAGGAGTAGACCATGAATCCCATTACCATGAAGCTCGTCGTCGATGATCTGATTCTGCAGGCTCTGCGCGAGGACATCACGTTTGAGGACGTGAGCACGGCGAGCGTGTGCCCCACGGCGCGCCCCGCCACGGTGGAGCTTATCGCCAAGGCCGATGGCATCATCGCGGGCTTGGATGTGTTCGCCCGCACCTTTGAGCTGCTGGATTCGCAGAGCTCGGTGCTGTTTGATGTCGCCGACGGTGACGAGGTGCACGCCGGCGACCACGTGGGTCAGGTGCGCGGCGATGCGCGCGTGCTGCTTTCGGGCGAGCGTGTGGCGCTCAACTACCTGCAGCGCATGAGCGGTATCGCTACCTATACGCACCAGATGGCCGCGGCGCTCGAGGGCACCAAGACCGTGCTCGTCGACACGCGCAAGACCACGCCGGGCATGCGCGTCTTCGAGAAGGCCGCAGTCGAGATCGGCGGCGGCAGCAACCACCGCTATAACCTGTCGACGGCTGTCATGCTCAAGGACAACCACATCGACGCCGCCGGTGGCGTGGCACGCGCGATTGAGATGGCGCGCGCCCATGCGTCGTTTACCACGACGGTCGAGATTGAGTGCGAGAGCCTGGATATGGTGCGCGAGGCCGTGGAGGCCGGTGCCGATATCATCATGCTCGACAACATGACCCACGATGACATGGCTGCCGCCATCGAGCTTATCGCCGGTCGCGCCAAGACCGAGTGCTCGGGCAACGTGGACGCCAACAATATCCGCGCGCTCGCCGACCTGGGCGTTGACTTTATTAGCTCGGGGGCGCTGACGCACTCTGCGCCGATTCTCGACCTCTCGCTTAAGCACCTGCGTCTGTTGGACGGTAAATAATGGACGCCCGCGAGCGTCGCCGTGCCATCATGGGCGTGCTCGAGAGCGCCAAAGATCCTGTCTCGGGCAGTGCGCTTGCCCGCGAGGTGGGCGTGAGCCGTCAGGTCGTGGTGCAGGACATCGCCCTGCTGCGCGCCGACGGGCACGATATCGTCGCCACCAATCGCGGCTACGTGCTACAGGAGGCGGCGAGCAGCCCGGCTGTGCCCACGCGTCTGGTCAAGGTTCGCCACGGCGTGGAGCAGGCAGGCGATGAGCTCACGAGCATCGTTGACGCGGGCGGCGCCGTGCTCAACGTGATTGTCAATCATCGCGTGTACGGTAAAATCACGGCCGACCTGGACATCCGCAATCGTCGCGATGTTGAGCGCTACCTGCACGATATCGAGAGCGGCAAGAGCTTTCCGCTGCTAACGGTAACCAGCGGTTATCACTTCCACCGTATTGCGGCAGACGACGAGCAAACCCTCGACGAGATCGAGACCATGCTCAAGGAGAAGGGCTACCTTGCTGATTTAATGCCCTACGAGGATGATTTGTCCTAGTCGACGTTGCATCTATAAGTTGCGGTGAAATAGTTCCTAAAATCGGCATCCAAGCCATAAAACAGGAACTATTCCACCGCAACTGCCAAGGGTCCCGCTCCAAATTAGCTGCCCACACATGCAAAAGGAGGCCTCCGCGGCGATGCGGAGGCCTCCTTTTTTGTGCACGGTGTACTTGTGAGTGTGCAAGTGGGGGAGTTGTTACTCCTCGACGATCTCGGTGATCGCGCCGGCGGGGCAAGCGTCCTGGCAAGCGCCACAGGCGACGCAGGAATCCTCGTCAGCGACGGTGGCGACGTCCTGGAGCTCCAGAACGCCAGCGGGGCAGGAGTCGACGCAAACGCCACAAGCGATGCACTCGTCGGCATCAATTACGGGATGAGCCATGGTAGTTTCCTCTCTGTTGACCGACGCTACAGGCGATGCGCGTCGGTTTGATTCGGGCAAAAACATACCACGGGAGCGACCGTTTGCAATACCCTCTGACCGGCATCTTCATACCGTTCGCCGAGTATGCCGCGGCTTACTAAAAAACATGCAGGTGAGGCCGTTGAGCCGCGCAAATGTTAGCTATAGGTGACTTGAAATATAGGGCGATTGAGCGTGCTTGCGGAAAGGGCATCCCGTTATTTGGCCGAAAACCGGGTCGCAGTTTCCGGTTGGGCCCGCTAGAGGAAACTGCGACCCGGAATCCACGCTCAAACCGGGATGAACTTTCCGCAAGACGGCCCCCAGGCACCCCCGGACGCAAACCTCAGTCAACTCTACATAGATCTCAATAGATCTGTCGAGAACTCAATCAGCGCATCTACCTGCGCATTTGAGAACCTAAACTCTCAGAGATAAGAAATCTTATATGAATTGACTTAGATTTTGTATATTCCGGCCCATAAGGGGATACACTACATCCTGAAAGACAAGCCGAAGCGCCGCGCGACAGATCGTCGAGGCGGCGCGAACGCAAAAGAGAGAGGGAATTTCTAATGAGTAAGATTCTTGGCATCGACCTTGGTACTACTAACTCCGCTATGGCCGTCCTCGAGGGCGGTTCTCCGACCATTATCGTGAACGCCGAGGGCGACCGCACCACCCCGTCCGTTGTTGGCTTCCGTGCTGACGGCGACCGCGTCGTGGGTAAGGCCGCTAAGAACCAGGCTGTCACCAACCCCAAGAACACCGTGTTTTCCATCAAGCGCTTCATGGGCCGCAAGTACTCCGAGTGCACCTCTGAGATCAAGACCGTGCCGTACGAGGTCAAGGAGGGCCAGGGCGGCCGTGCCGTCGTCGACATCGAGGGCAAGGATTACACCGCCGAGCAGGTGAGCGCCATGACGCTCGCAAAGATGAAGGCCGACGCCGAGAAATACCTGGGCGAGACCGTCACCGACGCCGTCATCACCGTCCCGGCCTACTTCAACGACGCCCAGCGTCAGGCCACCAAGGACGCCGGTAAGATCGCCGGCCTCAACGTCAAGCGTATCGTCAACGAGCCGACCGCTGCCGCCCTGGCCTATGGCCTGGACAAGCAGGGCACCGACCAGCGCATCCTGGTCTTCGACCTGGGCGGTGGCACCTTCGACGTCTCCATTCTCGACCTCGCCGACGGCGTGTTTGAGGTTCTGTCCACCTCGGGCGACAACCACCTGGGCGGCGACGACTGGGATCAGCGCGTCATCGACTGGATGGCCGATAAGTTCCAGCAGGAGAACGGCGTCGATCTGCGTCAGGACCCCATGGCCCTGCAGCGTTTGAAGGAGGCTGCCGAGAACGCCAAGAAGGAGCTCTCCGCGGCGCAGCAGTCCACCATTAACCTGCCGTTCATTACCATGAACCAGTCCGGCCCGCTGCACCTCAACTACACGCTGACCCGCGCCGAGTTCGAGAAGATCACCCGCGACCTGCTCGAGCGCTGCAAGCAGCCTGTCACCAACGCCCTGCGCGACGCTAAGCTCAAGCTCTCCGATCTGACCGAGGTCATCCTCGTCGGCGGTTCCACCCGTATGCCCGCTGTCCAGGACCTGGTCAAGACCATGACCGGCAAGCAGCCCAACATGTCCGTGAACCCCGACGAGGTCGTTGCCGACGGTGCTGCCGTCCAGGGCGGCGTGCTCACCGGCGACGTCGAGGGCATCCTGCTGCTCGACGTTACCCCGCTGTCGCTGGGCGTTGAGACCATGGGCGGCATCATGACCAAGATGATCGACCGCAACACCACGATCCCGACCTCCAAGACCGAGGTCTACTCCACCGCTGCCGACAACCAGACCAGCGTCGAGATCAACGTGCTCCAGGGCGAGCGCGAGCTTGCCCGCGACAACAAGTCGCTCGGTAAGTTCCAGCTGACCGGTATCCCGGCTGCCCGCCGTGGCGTGCCGCAGATCGAGGTCACCTTCGACATCGACGCCAACGGCATCGTCAAGGTCTCCGCTAAGGACAAGGGCACCGGCAAGGAGCAGCAGATCACCATTTCCGGCTCCACCGCTCTGTCCGACGACGAAGTCGATCGTATGGTCAAGGACGCCGAGGCTCATGCCGAGGAGGACAAGAAGCAGAAGGAAGAGGTCGAGGTCCGCAACCAGACCGATAGCCTGTGCTACTCCACCGAGCAGACCCTCAACGAGCTGGGCGACAAGGTTTCCGCTGACGTGAAGTCCAAGGCCGAGGCCGCTATCGCCGACGCCAAGAAGGCGCTCGAGGGCTCTGACGTCGAGGCCATCAAGGCCGCTGGCGAGTCCCTGCAGTCCGTGGCCTACGAGCTGGCTCAGGTTGTCTACGCCGACGCTCAGCAGCAGACCGACGGTGCCGCCAGCGCCCAGCCTGCCGACGATGACGTTGTCGACGCCGACTACGAGGTTGTGGACGACGAGGACAAGTAATCATGTCCGCCCGTAAAGCTCGCACGGAGGCGGCTGCCGCTGGCGCCGCCCCCGTTGACTCTGAGGAGAAGGACGTGAAGATTCCCGTAGAGGCCGTCGACGATACCGAGGCCAACGAGGCCGAGGCCGCCGAGGCTGCCGAGAACCAGGTAGAGGATTCCAACAAGGAGGCGACGATGACCGAGGACGAGATGGTGGAAGCTGCTATCCGCGCCGGTGAGGAAGCCGCCGACAACGACTTTAAGCTCAAGTTCGAGCAGGCCCAAAAGGAGCTTGCCGACGTGCGCAACGAACTCGATGCTGCGGCGGAGGCTCAGAAGGCCGCCGAGGACAAGGCAAAGGACGCCACCGAGCGCACCGCCCGTCTACAGGCCGACTGGGAGAACTTCCGTCGCCGCACCGCCAACGAGCGTATCGCCGAGCGCGAGCGCGCGACCGAGAAGCTCGTCACTGCGCTGCTGCCGGTGGTTGACGATATCGAGCGTGCAATCGACCATGCCCGCAGCCAGGAGCTTTCCGACGACTTTAAGCAGTTCGTCGATGGCGTTGACGCGGTGCATGCCAAGCTGCTCGATGTGTTTGCGCACGAGGGCGTTGAGCCCATCGACCCCAAGGGCGAGGCGTTCGATCCGCTCGAGCACCAGGCCGTGGGGCGTGTCGAGGACGCATCGCAGTACGACGAGACCGTCAACGACGTGTACCAGAAGGGCTACCGCATGGCGGATCGCATCCTGCGTTCCGCGATGGTGACGGTGACCTACGGTGGCGAGAAGCGCCCCGCACCGGAGCCCGAAGCGGCGCCCGAGGATGCTACGGCCGATACGGCCGAGAGCACCGAGGAGTAATTGAGAAGGGCCCCGGGGCAACACCCGGGGCCCTTTCTGACCTAGTGCCATATGAAAGCATGGGCCGCCGCCCGCATGGACGGCGGACGTAACAGGAGAGGAGCTACGATGGCTGCAGGCAAAACCTTCTATGACATCCTGGGCGTATCCAAGAGCGCCTCCGACAAAGAGATCAAGAGCGCGTTTCGCAAGCTCGCGCAAAAATATCACCCCGATGCCGGCGGCGACGAGGCCAAGTTTAAGGAGATCAGCGAGGCCTACGAGACGCTTTCGGACGAGAAGAAGCGCAAAGAGTACGACCAGATGCTCATGTTTGGCGGCATGCCGGGCGCGGGCGGCGCGTATGGCGGCGGCTACGGTGCCGGCGCGGGCGCGAGCGGCTGGGGCGACATCTTCGACAGCATCTTCAGCGGCAACGGCGCCTGGGGCAGCGACTGGGGCTCGGGCTTTGCCGGTGCCGCGGGTGCTGACGGTGCGGGCGCGGGCCGCAACCGCGCACGCAAGGGCGGCGACCTGTCGCTGACCGTCGATGTGACGGCCGAGGACGCGTTTCGCGGCGTGACGCACAAGGTTACCTACCGCATTCCCTCGACGGGCGAGCAGCAGACCATTACGGTCTCGGTGCCTGCGGGCGCGGTCGACGGAGGCAAGCTGCGTTACAAACGTCGCGGCGAGTACGGCGTTGCCGGAGGCGAGCGCGGCGACCTGGTCGTGACCACGCATGTGGAGGAGCACCCGCTGTTTAAGCGCAAGGGTGCCGATGTGACCATGGAGGTGCCGATCTCGGTCTATGAGGCGGCGCTCGGCTGCACGGTGGATGTGCCCACGCCCGGCGGCGCGACGGTTCGTCTGAAGGTGCCCGCTGGCACCCAGACGGGCAAGAAGTTCCGCTTTAAGGAGATGGGTGCGCCCGACGTTAAGCATCGCGGCCGCACGGGTGCGCTGCTCGTCGAGATCAAGGTGCAGGTCCCCACGAACCTGTCCGACGACGAGCGCGATGCCATGACCAGGCTGCGCGAGGCCGACACGCGCGATTATCGCGAGAAGGTCAACCGTTACAAGGCGACGTTCTAGGGCGGTCGTGGCGCGCGCCCGCGCCCGCGGGCTTATGATGGACGATAACGAGACGGAAAGGGGTCAGGTAGCATGGCCGAGGACAATAGGAACAAACCGCTGTACATGATCAGCGTGGCGGCCGAGCTGACCGGCATGCATCCGCAGACTCTGCGCGTCTACGAGTCCAAGGGCCTGGTGAACCCCCAGCGCTCGGGCGGTAACACGCGCCTGTATTCGCGTGCCGATATTGAGCGTCTGGAGCTCATCAACCAACTGACCGACGAGGGCATCAACCTCGCCGGCGTGGTGCGCATCCTCGATATGAAGGAGCGTGCCGAGGAGCGCGATCGCGAGAACGAGAAGCTCCGCGCCCGCGTGCGCCAGCTCGAGGACGAGCTGCACGAGTACAAGATGCAGAAGAAGATCACCGCCCTGGCCCCGCGCGACGGCTCAGTCAACCCCGAGCAAGTCATGCGCAAGCTGCTAGGCGCGGGAACCGATCTTTAGTTACGGCGGCTCTACGACGCAAATCCTAACAATATGAGAGTGGATAATCTCCCACTTTTGGTCCGCTTGAGGGCTAGAAACGGGGGATTATCCACTCCCATTTTTGGCTGGCGCTTGGGGACGTTCCTTTTGTGCCGGCACTTTGGGACACTCCTTGCACCAAGTCTGATGTCACTACACCGGGCTCGTTCTATGCTTTACCGAGATAAAGTGAACGTGCAGATTCGTAACCCACTCGCAACCGTTCTATGGCACGATATTGAACGAATGTATGCTATGCGCCCGAGCCTTTCGGGCAGAGTGGGAGACAGTATGGTTAAGCTGTACGAGGACGGCATCTACCTGCGCGGCGGCAGCGAGGTCGTGCCTGCGGCCGAGGCTGCCGAGCGCGGCATTACGCAGACGCCTGAGGACGCCAAGCGCGGCACCATCGCGTATTCGATCCTCCAGGCACACAATACGTCTGGAGATCCCGAGGCGCTCAAGATTCGCTTCGACGCCATGGCGAGCCATGACATCACCTTTGTCGGCATCATCCAGACGGCGCGCGCCTCGGGCATGGAGCAGTTCCCGCTGCCCTACGTGCTCACCAACTGCCACAACTCGCTGTGCGCCGTGGGCGGCACCATCAACGAGGACGACCACGTCTTTGGTCTCTCGGCTGCCAAGAAGTACGGCGGCATTTTCGTCCCGCCGCACATCGCCGTCATCCACTCCTTTATGCGTGAGAACTTCGCCGGTTGCGGCAAGATGATCTTGGGCTCCGACTCGCACACCCGCTACGGCGCCCTGGGCACCATGGCCGTGGGCGAGGGCGGCGGCGAGTTGGCCAAGCAGCTGCTGCGTGACACCTACGATGTTGCCTATCCCGGCGTTGTCGCCATCTACCTCACGGGCGCCCCGCGTCCCGGCGTCGGCCCGCACGACGTGGCGCTCGCCATCATCCGCGCCGTCTTTGCCAAGGGCTACGTCAAGAACAAGGTCATGGAGTTCGTGGGCCCCGGCATCGCGAGCATGACGACCGACTACCGCAACGGCGTCGACGTTATGACCACCGAGACCACCTGCCTGTCGAGCATCTGGGCCACCGATGAGGACACGCACGCGTTTTTGACCATGCACGGCCGCGGGGACGACTACCGCGAGCTCAAGCCCGCCGATGTCGCCTACTACGACGGCTGCGTCGAGGTCGACCTGTCGAGCATCAAGCCCATGATCGCGCTGCCATTCCATCCCTCCAACGGCTTTGAGATCGACGAGCTCAACGAAAACCTCGAGGACATCCTTCACGAGGTGGAGCTTGAGGCCGCCAAGATCGGCGAGGGCAAGACGCACTTTAGCCTGCTCGACAAGATTGTCGACGGCAAGCTGCACGTGCAACAGGGCGTTATCGCCGGCTGCTCGGGCGGCAACTACGACTCCGTGGTCCAGGCTGCCCGCGTGCTCAAGGGCGCCAACACCGGCTGCGGCGAGTTCTCGCTGTCGGTCTACCCCACAAGTCAGCCCGTGGCGCTCGAGCTTACGCGCCGCGGCTATATCTACGATCTCATGGAGGCTGGCGCGATCGTGCGCACGGCGTTCTGCGGCCCGTGTTTCGGTGCCGGCGACACGCCTGCCAACAACGGCCTGTCCATCCGCCACACCACGCGCAACTTCCCCAACCGCGAGGGTTCCAAGCCGGGTAATGGCCAGCTGAGCGCCGTGGCCCTGATGGACGCCCGCTCCATTGCGGCGACGGCTGCCAACGGCGGCATCCTGACGCCAGCGACCGACCTGCCCGAGGAAACTTGGGACGAGGCCTGCGAGTACACCTTTGACGATGCGCCGTACAAGAAGCGCGTGTACTGGGGCTTTGGCAAGGCGGAGCCTGCCGACGAGCTGGTCGAGGGTCCCAACATCAAGCCGTGGCCCGCGATGGAGCCCCTCGGCGACGACATCCTGCTTAAGGTGTGCTCCAAGATCATGGACCCGGTCACCACGACCGACGAGCTTATTCCTTCGGGCGAGACGAGCTCTTTCCGCTCCAACCCGCTGGGCCTGGCCGAGTTTACGCTCAGCCGCCGCGACCCTGCCTACGTGGGTCGCTCCAAGGAGGTCGACGTCGTGGAGAAGCGCCGCGTTGCCGGTGAAGCCGCGGGCGACCTGGCGGCACTCGATGCTGAGCTTGCCGGCGTGTTTGAGGCACTGGCCGGCGCGGGTGTCACGGCCGATGCCAAGGCGACCGAGTACGGCTCTATGCTCTATGCCAAGAAGCCCGGCGACGGTTCCGCCCGCGAGCAGGCCGCGAGCTGCCAGCGCGTGATTGGCGGCCTGGCCAACATCGTCCACGAGTACGCCACCAAGCGCTATCGCTCCAACGTGATGAACTGGGGCATGGTGCCCTTCCAGATGGAGGCGGAGCCCAACTTTGAGGTGGGCGACTACGTCTTTGTGCCGGGTATCCGTGCCGCGCTCGATGGCGACCTGAAGAACACCGCTGCCTACGTGGTGCGTGCCGACGGTGCGGTTGAGCAGATTGAGCTCTATATTGCCGATATGACGGCCGAGGAGCGCGCCATCGTCAAGGCCGGCTGCCTGATCAACTACAACAAGTTCAAGGCCGCTGCCGAGTAACGCACTTAATTGTCCGCCCGGGGCTTACCCTTTCCCGCCCGCTCATGCGCTTCGCGAGGGTCGCGTTCGGGAAAGGGTAAGCCCCGGGCTACATTTCTGCGTTCTCGTTGGGTCTTGAGGGACGCTAATAAATAGACTTGCTTGATGCCGCTTCTGTTAATGGGGCGGCTTCTTTTTGTCGAAAACCGCCACAAAGGGGACAGGCACCTTTGTGGTGGTTTTTGTTTGTCTCGTTCTGTAACAGGTAGACCCTTATTTGCCGAGCAGTTGTTACAGATTTAGATAAACGGGCACCGCTGAACAATTCATCTCGATCTGTAACATCTGGACCCAAAAACGGCCGCTAAATGTTACAGATTGAGATGGTGAACGCCGGGGCCGAAGATCACCACAAAGGGGACAGGCGCCTTTGTGGCGGTGGGGACGAGCTCGATGTTGTTGTGATCGTTGAGCGGCATGTTAATGGGCGGCTCTAGAGAATTTCATCTGGGCTGGCGGGCTTGGTTGTTTTGGGGATGCCGAGTTTGGATGACGCGAAATCGTCAACATCGTCCTTGATTCCATCTTTGGTGTAGACGGTGACCGTATAGGTGCTGTGCCCGAATTCGCTCTTGTCGCGTGTCGCCCAGGCCTGCCAGTAGGCAGCCCCGTTTCGCCCTTTGATTTTTCCGACACGGCGGAGTTCTGTTCGCTTTAATTGCTGGTTGCTATAGATGGTTCGACCGGCCTCCTCGGTGAGCCCGCACTGTCCAAGCATCTTGTCGAGGACTTGGTTCATGTGGCGCTCATCGGTGTTTGGTGCGTAGTCGTAGGCGAGGGTGATGGAGTCGAGGGGCTGGTCGTCGATCAAATAATTCATCGTCTGAGGTTCAAGGCAGAAATAGGGGGAGCATCCGTCGACCTTGCCGAGCAACGGTAACTTGGACTGCCAACTTCCGGTGGGAATTGCATATTCGTAGAACACGCCACGGCAGACAAAGGAGAGCGAGGTGGCACGCGAGCCGGCGTCGATCATCCCGCAAAGATCGAAGGGCGAGGCGATACCAAAAGAAAAGAGCGTGATGACGATAAGGAAGAGCATCACGATGGGTATGGCGAGAATGGCGATGACGTTGCGACCGGTGGAATGAGACGGCTTCATATGCGCTCCTCGAGACAAAGATCTGTTGAGGATAGGCAGAAATGGATATGTTCAGAGAACAATTCAAGTTTAATCTCATGGCGCGAGATGGTCGACCGTTAGCGTCGAAAACCACCACAAAGGTGCCTGTCCCCTTTGTGGTGGTGGGGAGTGGACGGCTTCTTTTGGTGATAGTGTTAGCTGGAGGTATCATTAGGGCACATGGCGCGGGTTTGCATTGTGGGGTGTTTTGCCGTGAGCCGTTCTGCCCGTATTGGATTGATTGTTTTGGCGCTTGCGATCACCGTGGTTGGCGCGGGCGCTGTCGGTATGGCATTTCTACCTGCTGCGGTGACGGAGCCGGTGGTCAAGCCTGTGACTCAATCTGTCGAACTTCTGACCGGCGACGACAAGCCCGAGACCATTACCGTTGATTTTGATGAGCAACCGGCTGCGCTTGGCATTAGTAATTATCCACATATTCAGCTTGGGGCCATGCGCTATACCACGGATACAAGCCTGATCGATAGGACGTCCGAGCTACTCAAGGGCAAAACATTTAAGCGTTGGTACGGATATGCGTCCTATCGGGCAAAAGCGAACGACATGGTTGGCGGATGCCACTCTTCTATCGAGCTGGACACTGCAAACGGCGCAAAGTTATGTGATGTCTCGTACGATCCGGGCTACGAGGGCAATGAGGGTCCGGGCATCTACATCATGGACGGCGATGTCGCCTATGTCATGGAGGGCGACCAGACCGAGCTCAACGATTTTATGGGTCAGTGTATCCAAGATGCCTATAAACAGACCTGCTTGCCTGACCCGCAGACTGCACGCGATAGTGGGTCTGCCCGTACATGGCTGTTCGAGGATGAGATGCCCTGGACCGTCGAATCGGGAAGTACGGGTTCGGCGAAGAAGTAGAGACCGCGACCACCACAAAGGTGCCTGTCCTCTTTGTGGTGGTTTTCGGTCTGTCTCGATCTGTAACATCTTGGCCGCTAAAAGTGGGCTTGGTGTTACAGATTTAGATTTTCGATTCGGGCGTCTTCTGTTCGTCTCGATTTGTAACAGATGGAGCTCTATTTGCCGAGTAGATGTTACAGATTGAGACAAACGGGCGCCGTTAGCCATTTCATCTTGATTTGTAACATCTGGAGCCATAAACAGTCGCTAGATGTTACAGATTGAGATAGTAAGGGGACGAGGCCGCAGCGGGCGAGCGTGCCTGCTCCCTATCTTTCAATCACTCAGAAAATCTTATATATAGAGACTTAGATTTATGTATAAGATCGCGCAAAGCTGGCAACAATACTTCTCGAACAACGTGAAGCCGCCCCGTAGGGCGGCCACCCCAAGAGAGGTGATTCCATGAGAATCGATAAGCTAGCAATGACGTCGCGCGAGGCGCTGCAGACCGCCATGAGCACGGCTGCTGACGCGCAGGCCGGCGCGGTGGAGCCGATTCACCTGCTGTCCGCCCTGCTCGGTGCCGGCGAGCGCAATATCTCCGTGATCATCGAGCGCATCGGCGCTGACCCGGCCCAGCTCGCACGCTCCACGCAGGATGCCATCGACCACGCGCCCAAGGTTTCGGGCGAGGGCCAGCAGATGGGTCTTTCCAATGAGCTCGTCCGCGTCATCGAGAAGGCCGAGAAGAAGGCCACCAAGATGGGCGACAGCTTTGTGGTGACCGAGCATCTGCTGATGGCACTTGCCGAGGACAAGGGCGAGGCCGGCCGCGTTCTGCGCGACGCAGGCGTGACCAAGGAGCGCATCGAACAGGTCTACGAGGAGCTGCGTGGCGATGACCGCGTGACGTCTGCCGAGGATAAGACTCAGTTTGAGGCGCTGGAGCAGTACGGCCGCAACATCTGCGACCTGGCCCGCGCCGGCAAACTCGATCCGGTCATCGGCCGTACCGACGAGATCCGTCGTACCATCCAGGTCCTGTCCCGCCGCACCAAGAACAACCCCGTGCTCATCGGCGAGCCGGGCGTGGGTAAAACTGCCATCGTCGAGGGCATCGCCCAGCGTATCGTGGCCGGCGACGTGCCGAGCACCCTGCGCGACCGCGACCTCATCGAGCTCGACATGAGCGCGCTGGTCGCCGGTGCCAAGTACCGCGGCGAGTTCGAGGACCGCTTGAAGGCTGTGCTCAAAGAAGTGCAAAAATCCGAAGGCAAGGTCATCCTGTTCATCGATGAGCTTCACACCATCGTGGGCGCGGGTGCCACCGAGGGCTCCATGGACGCCGGCAACATCCTCAAGCCGGCGCTCGCCCGTGGCGACCTACATGCAATCGGCGCGACCACGCTCGACGAGTATCGCAAGTACATCGAGAAGGACGCGGCGCTCGCCCGTCGTTTCCAGACCGTTATGGTGAGCGAGCCTACCGTCGAGGACACCATCTCGATCCTGCGTGGCCTCAAGGAGAAGTACGAGATCTTCCACGGCGTGCACATCACCGATAGCGCGCTCGTGGCAGCTGCCGACCTCTCCGATCGCTACATCGCCGACCGCTTCCTGCCCGACAAGGCCATCGACCTGGTCGACGAGGCCGCAAGCCGCCTGCGCATGGAGCTCGACAGCATGCCGGTCGAGATCGACGCCACCACGCGTCAGCTCACCCAGCTGCAGATCGAGGAGCAGGCGCTCATGAAGGAGACCGACGACGCCTCCAAGGAGCGTCTGGAAGCCCTGCGCCAGGAGATCGCCGAGGTCCAGGAAAAGCTTAACGTGCAAAAGGCCGGCTGGCTCAACCAAAAGAACGCCATCGACCACGTGCAGGAGCTCAAGGGGCAGCTTGACGAGGCCAAGAGCGAAGAGGAGCGCGCGACGCGCAACGGCGACCTGGGCCGTGCGTCCGAGCTGCGCTTCTCCGTGATTCCGGGCCTGCAACAGCAGATTCAGGATTCCGAGGCCGCGCTCGAGGCACAAAAGCAGCAGGACGGCGAGGGCCTCAACGAACAAGTGACCTCCGATGAGATCGCCGAGGTCGTGAGCGCCTGGACTGGCGTGCCCGTGTCCAAGATGATGCAGGGCGAGCTTGACAAGCTGAAGGGCCTGGAGGGCGAGCTGCATAAGCGCGTCATCGGTCAGGACGAGGCCGTCTCCGCCGTTGCCGCGGCCGTGCGCCGCAGCCGTGCGGGTCTCTCCGATCCGGACAAGCCCATCGGCAGCTTCTTCTTCCTGGGCCCCACCGGCGTGGGCAAGACCGAGCTCGCCAAGGCGCTTGCCGAGTGCCTGTTCGACGACGAGCGCGCACTCGTGCGTATCGACATGTCCGAGTACATGGAGAAGTTCAGCGTCCAGCGTCTGATCGGTGCGCCCCCGGGATACGTGGGTTACGACGAGGGCGGCCAGCTCACCGAGGCCGTGCGCCGTCGTCCGTACTCCGTGATCTTGCTCGACGAGATGGAGAAGGCTCATCCGGATGTCTTTAACGTGCTGTTGCAGGTGCTTGATGACGGCCGTCTGACCGATGGCCAGGGTCGCCAGGTGTCCTTCAAGAACACGATTATCATCATGACGTCCAACGTGGGCTCCAAAGCCATCGCCGATTTGTCCGGTAAGGACGAGGAGGAGATGCGCCATCAGGTCGACGCTGCCATGGCTCAGACCTTCCGCCCCGAGTTCCTCAACCGTATCGACGATATCGTGGTGTTCCATCCGCTCGGCATGGCGCAGATCGAGAAGATCGTCGACATCCAGCTTGCCGACGTCCGCGCGCGTCTGGCCAAGGAGCGCATGACGCTTGCCGTCACCCCGGCGGCCAAGCAGATGCTCGCCGTGGGCGGCCTGGACCCCGTGTTCGGTGCCCGTCCGCTCAAGCGTCTGGTCCAGCGCGAGGTCGTGGATGCCATCGCCGCCGCCATCATCGACGGCACGGTGCGCGAGGGCGATCAGGTGACGGTCGATGCCGACAAGGACGGCGGCTTTACCGTCGTGTGCGACAACACGCCGGCGGCCACCTACGAGGTTCCCGACGCCGAGTAGATTTATGGGACATGCCTTAAAATCTGCCAGCAGTCTCTAAACGCCAAGGGCGGCGGATCCAATTGGGTCCGCCGCCCTTTTTCGTGCGACAATCGATGGTGTTGAACATGAGTACATGGCAAGGAGCTATGCAGATGAAAGACGAGAACAAGACGAATGCACCGGCGACCGATGCCGCACCCAAGCCTGCGCCTAAGCCGGCGCCTAAGCCGCGCGACCCCTATATCCGTGCCGAGAACGAGGACGACGACGGCTACGACCCCTACAGCGACCGACGACCCGAGCGCGAGCCGATGTTCGAAGCCGATCCGTGGCGCTGAGCGCCACCCAAAAGGCCACCAATAAGTTGCGGTGAAATAGGGGCTGTTTTGCGGTTTGACCAGCAAAAACAATCCCTATTTCACCGCAACTGCGTTAGGGATTTTTCTGCAGGGGGAGGGTAGTCAAAAAGCCCCGTCCCAAATTGACTGCTCGGGGAGTCGCATTCGAGCTCGGTTGTCCTCTTAGCCACTCGATATCCTTCGGAGCAATAACGGTGATAAAACTTGCTTAAGGTTAATCAAGCTACACACAATCTTGCTCTCTAATTAATCAAGAATCAGTATAATTTTGATTAGCTAGAGAGCAAGATTGGAGAATCATGGCATTCAACGACTTGATCGCCCAGAAAATAAAGGACTTTGAACAGCAGGGGGTTCCGCAGGTCTTTGAGCGAGACCTTGATCTGGAAAACCCACAGGAGCCAAAGCGCGACAACATCGTAAATGTGGTTGTGGGGGCCCGCCGTTGTGGAAAGACGTATCGCCTGTATCAGGAGATGCAGCGGCTTCAGGGCCGGGGCGTCGAGCTTGACCGGATGCTTTACTTTAATTTTGAGGACGAGCGCTTGCGCCCGTATGAGTCATCGCTGCTGGCGGACGTGCTCGACACGTTCTATGCGCTGTATCCTGCTGCTCGAACCGAGGGCGCTTACATTTTCTTTGACGAGATCCAGGAAATTCCCGAATGGGGTGCGTTTCTGCGGCGTGTAGTCGATACGGAGAAAGCGACCGTCTATGTGACGGGATCTTCTTCCAAGATGCTGTCCTCAGAGCTTAAGAGCGAGTTCAGGGGTCGTTCTCTTATACGGGAGCTTTTTCCGTTGAGTTTTTCGGAATACGTTCGGTATAAGACGGGGAGCGTTTTCGAGCCAGATGCGACCTTTTCCCCAAGCGATGCAGCGCTGCTTCGACATCATCTGATCGGATATCTTGAACGAGGGGGATTCATCGCGACGCTTGAGCAGACGCCCGCAGACGCGATTCAGCTGCTACAGGAATATGCTTCGCGAACGGTCGCTATGGACGTCATTGAGCGTTACGACGTCAAGAACCCTCGCCTGGCATCGCTGTTCTTGACGCGGTGTATGGCATCTTCGGGACGAGAGCTGTCAGTGAACAAAGTGTACAACGAGTTCAAGAGCAGACAGATACCCGTCAGTCGTAATTCGCTCAGCGATTTACTTGAGTATTATGAGGATGCCTACCTGTTATTTTCTGTGCCGGAGTTCACGCGTTCATTGGCAAATAACATGCGGTCTGCGTCTAAGGTCTACGCTGTCGACCCTGCGATGTTTGGAGCATTCTCTCCCGCATCGGCATTGGACCAGGGCCAGAGGCTCGAGACCGCAGTGTTCAATGCGCTAAGAAGAAGGACTCCCGCGGTGAGGACCGGCTCGGTCTGCCGCCTGCTGATCAAAGAGAAGAGCAAAAGCCATGAGGTGGACTTTGTGGCTGGGGACGCGCTTCTCATGCGGGCTTATAGCCTGATTCAGGTGAGTGTGGATATGGCAAGTGAGAAAACGCGCGAGCGCGAAATTGCCGCGCTTGATGCCTCGATGGCCCAGTTCGATCTTGGCGAGTCGGCAATCGTTACCATGGATGAGCAGGCCGATATTCCATGCGAGCACGGTGCGGTACACGTTGTGCCCGCATGGAAGTGGCTCCTTGCCTAATCATCTACGGATCGTGGGGCCAGGACCTCCTGGCCCCTTCATCATGGTTGGGGAGCACCTTGCTGCGCCCGGCTAGTCCTGGGCTTTGATGCTCGGCAGCAGGATCTGCGCGAGGTAGTCGGTCTCGAGTTTGGTCGCGGCGTCGGCTTTGCCGTCTTTGCCGACCAGTACGTTCTTGATCTGGCTATAGGTGTAGCGGTTGCCGGTCGTAAGCTCGACAAGCTCAATGGCCGTGTCCATGGGGTAGGTTGACACGGGGTTCTGCGTGCGCCCGTTGATGGTTTGCGGGATTACATACGGATAGACAGGACCGCTAGCGTAGACGGTATAACCGTTGCCGAGGTTTGCCGCACCCAAAACCGCGTCGCCCTCATCGGGCGTAAAGCTCTCGCCCTCGCGCACCGCGACGAGCGTCACGAGCGGTGTGTTGGTGTCGCCGTCCAGATAAATGCACAGCGTGCTGCCGTTTTGCCAAGTCGCGACTTTGCCGTACCACTCAACGGGAATATCGAGCTGATACAGGTCCGTTGCCTTATGTCGAGCATCGGCGTCGCGGGCCGCCTGTGCCTCGCGGGAGCTCACGGCGTTGACGGCGGCGTCACGGCGCGCGGTTGCCGCCTGCTGGAGCACCTTTGCGACCGCGGCGGAGTTCACCCCGCCTTCCTCGGCATACTTGGCGGCGGCATCGATCTGGTCGTCAGTCACCGTGTCGGCCGAAGGCACCTTGAGCTTAAAGGTGGCCTGGGCACTCAAATCCTGCCCATCGCTCTTAATGGTGACCTGCGCCTTGGTGGTCGGCACGGTGTAAATGGTACCGTCGGCTGCGATGGGGGACCCAGCGATGGAGAGCGTATAGTCGCCGGGCAGCAGCTTAATGCCGCGACCGTGTTCGTCAACGTAGAGCGTTTCGCTCACGGAAGAACCGTCGGAATCCTGGCCGCTCACCTGCACGGGAATCTTGGAACCAGTTGAGCAGTCGAGCCCTGCGGCATGCACGCCAATCTGCACCGACATCATCGTGTGTGCACTGGCGGCGACAGCGGCAGCCTGCTCTTGCTGATATCCGTTCCAGGCAGCATAGCCTGCGCCGCCGGCGACGAGCGCGACGGCCACAACGCCGGCAACCATCAGGTTGCGGCGCTTGGGCGGCATCTTACGATGACGAACCTCGGCTTCGCGTGCCGAAGGAACGGACGGTAGGGGAATATCGCCCATGGCGATGGTCTCGTCCACGGCAGGCGCGGAGCCCAGGCCGGGAAGCTCGCGGGTCAGCGAATCTTCGGCCGGCAAGCTGTCGAGCAAGATGGTTTCCTCGCTCGTGTCGGATTCGGGCTGGTCGTCGGCCTCGCATTCGGATTCCTCGTGCCCCGCCTCGTCCTCGGTGGGCGCGGCGCCATCGTCTTTTGCATCCTGATCATCGGGCTGCGCCTCGATTTCCGGCTCATCCCGCACATCAACGCTCGAATCGTCAAACGCAATCTCGGCCAGTGCGATCTGGTCTAGGCTCTCCAGGGCCTCGGCACACGCTTCTGCATCTTGGGCCGCATCCTCTTGGCCCATCGTCTCATCTTTCATATATCCCCCAAGCTCAATATCGGCTCAACACTGTACCCAAAAATGGAGCCATATAAAGCGCGTATGAAATATAAGATTTGATTTAACCTGAGCGCATCGTTCGGCCGCATCCTCGCGGCAGCAAAAGGCCCCCGGAACGCGAACGAATCACATTCCGGGGGCTCTGCAATGCGTTGAGTTGCGCGGAGCCGGCTATGCTGCTTCGCGCTCAAGCGATGTCTGCGCCAGGCACGTTACTCGGCGTGCGCGTAATCAACCTTGGCGCGGCGGGCAGTGGCCTTCTCCCAATCGCTGGTGCCCTCAAAGACATCCTGCTTGTAGGGATTGCGGCCGAGCTTCTTGGCGCGGTAGGCGATGTAGATGATCGCGGCGACGTTGGCGATCAGCGCAGCGATCGAGACCGCGGTAGCGGCGCCGGGGTCGAGCGTGGAGTGGGTTACAAAGATGGACTCCTCCTGGAAGTACGGGAACACCTGGGCAAACATGCACCAAATGGCCAGCGTAAAGGCGCGGTTCTGGATCCAGCCGCCCTTGTTCCAGATAAAGGCGGCGACGGTGGGCGCCAGCAGCAGCGCAAAGCCGCAGAACCAGGAGTGGGTGGGCAGGCAGTTGTAGGTGTAGCAGAAGTTCCAGATATCGTAGGCGATGATGTAGACCCAGGTCATGTCGGGCCACAGCATGTCGGTCTGATCCTCGGAGGCGTAGACGCTCCACCAACCGGTCATGCAGAAGATGTTGATGATACCGGCGATGCCGTTGAACACGTTGTTCCAGCCGGCCAGCTGCGTGGCGCCCTCGGAGGTGACCCAAGTGGACTGGCCCAGGACAAAGAAGTGGTAGGCGCTCTCAAAGTCGGACACGACGGCGATCATGATGTTGATGGCGACGATCACAAACGGCCACGCACGGAACCAATGCGCCTTGCCGATCTTTCCCCACTGGTACTTAATGGCAATGAAGCCCCAGCAACCGGCCAGCGCAGCGTATACCTTGGCGTAGTGGAACCAGCTGTTCTGGTACACATGGGTGGGGTTGGTGAGCGCCCACTCGGCACCCTGCGAAACGCCCACGGCGATGGCGACGCAGTAGATGGTCATGGCCAGCGGAGCCACGCCAAAGATGATTGCCGCGCCCAGCTTAGTGCGGCGGCCGACCTCGTTGAGCACGATGAGGCCAATAAAGACCATGGCCCAGCCGGCCCAGTGGATAAGGGTATCGCTACCCCAAACATCGAACAGCATGCTGCTCTCCTTTCACACGCCCGCGGCCCCTCTTCTGATCGCGGGCAGTTTGGCCAAATGTCGTCAGTTCTGGGGCTTGCGCTCCGGATACTTGGCGGTATAGCCCTCGATGTGGAGTGTCGAGGCGATGATTTCCTTGACCGTTTCGTCGGGCACATCGGGGTGCGTGCGGATATACATCAAAAGACCCATGATGAGGGTGTAGAACGTCTCGTAGACATGGTCGATGCGTAGCTCATGATGGGCGACAAAATCCACTACGGTGGTGTCGCAGATATACTGCGCCACGCGCTGGACCACGTTGTGCAAAAAGCCGCCGTAGAGCGCGCCGCTGCTCGAGGTGAGCGTGCTCGGCAGCTCGTGGCCGCTGGCGACCAGGCGCTTAAAGAGCGGGGCGATGGTGTCGAGCGCGCCCTCGATGTCGCCAACCGTGCGGCTGGCGTTCCACTGCTCGAGCTCGGAGATAAAGCCGTCGATCGCGTCGTCCATGACGGCGGTGACGGCGGCGTCCATATCGGCAAAGTAGTGGTAGAACAATGAACGCGTGCAGCCGGCTCGCTTGGTCACGGCCGATACCGATAGGTGGGACACGCCCAGCTCGGAGCTTACGGTACGTACGGCATCGAGGATCTCGCGACGGCGTTCGTCGCCCGTCAGGCGCTTTGCCGCGCTATCGGATGCGGGAACGGCATCGACCACAGAGGTATCTGCTGTGTTGTTGCCCATGTTTTTGCCGCCTTTCATCCTCTTTTGCCTGACCGTTCGCCTAACAGTCTTGAATATTGTTGACGGTTCGTCAATACTATTTTTGACACAATGTCAACTAATGGCGGGTGAACGGCATGGGGCATGCCCGGCCTGCAAAAAAAGAGGGGCGCCGCGGTCTCGCCGGGCTGTGGCAAGAGAAGGGACAACCATGATTCTCAACGGACCGGGGATTAGCTATACCGAGCCCGATATCGGCGCGGAGTTCGTGCCGCCGATACCGGAGCATCCGCGCGAGGCCATCGTCAAACTGTGCGAGCACTGCACCAACCGTCTGCTGCATCGCGATGAGCTGCTGGGCTACGAGTACTGGTCGTTTGCCGAGGCCGCAACCGACGAGCAGGCCGAAGTGCTCTGCAAGATGAAGATGCGCCGTCCCTATACGCTGCCCGAGATGGTCAAGCTCACCGGCATGCCCGAAGCCGATATCGAGAAGATGCTCGACGACATGAGCTACACGGGTCTGCTCGAGTACAACTGGGAAAACCCCGAGCGCGCCAAGCAGTGGGTGCTGCCCATGCTGGTGCCGGGTTCCGCCGAGTTCCTCAACATGCGCGTGAGCCAGCTCGAGGAGCACCCGGTCTATGCCAAGTTCTTTGAGCAGGCGTCCAAGGGACCGCTGTCGAAGGCCACGCCGATGGTGCCGCCCGGAGGCGCCGGTATCGGCATGCATGTCATTCCGGTCGAGAAGGCTATCGACGCCGCGAGCACCTCGGTACCGATTGAGCATATCGAGCATTGGCTCGACAAATACGATGGCAAATATGCCGCTAGCACCTGCAGCTGCCGCGCGAGCCGTCGCGTGATGGGTGAGGGCTGCGCCGACGACCCGGCCGATTGGTGCATCGCCGTGGGCGATATGGCCGACTACGTGGTTGAGACCGATCGTGGCCATTACGTGACCCGCGACGAGGTTTACGACATCCTGCGCCAGGCCGAGGACAACGGCTTTGTGCACCAGATCACCAATATCGACGGCGAGAACAAGATCTTCGCCATCTGCAACTGCAACGTCAACGTGTGCTACGCCCTGCGCACCTCGCAGCTGTTCAACACGCCCAACCTGTCGCGCTCGGCCTATGTCGCCAAGGTCGAGAAGGACAAGTGCGTTGCCTGCGGTCGCTGCGTTGAGGTGTGCCCGGCCGGCGCCGCCAAGCTCGGCCAGAAGCTCTGCAGCAAAAAGGCCGGCGGACAGGTGCCCGAGTATCCGCGCCAGGAGCTGCCCGACGCCACCAAATGGGATCACACCAAGTGGTCGCCCAACTACCGCAACGACAACCGTATCGAGACGCATGAGTCCGGCACCGCTCCCTGCAAGACGGCCTGCCCCGCGCACGTTGCCGTTCAGGGCTATTTGAAGCTCGCGGCTCAGGGTCGCTATGACGAGGCCCTAGCACTCATTAAGCGCGAGAACCCGCTGCCCGCTATCTGCGGCCGTGTGTGCAACCGCCGCTGTGAGGATGCCTGCACCCGCGGCCGTGTGGACGCCGCCGTGGCTATCGACGAGGTCAAGAAGTTCATCGCCCAGCGCGATCTGGATGCCGCGACCCGCTACGTCCCGCCCGTGGTTACGCCGACGCGCGCTGGCGGCTTTGATCAGAAGATCGCCATCATCGGTGCCGGTCCGGCCGGCCTGTCCTGCGCCTTCTATCTGGCCGAGAAGGGCTACAAGCCCGTCGTGTTCGAGAAGAACGAGCGCCCGGGTGGCATGCTCACCTATGGCATTCCCAGCTTTAAGCTGCAGAAGGATGTTATCGAGGCCGAGGTCGAGATCATTCGCCTGATGGGTGCCGAGTTCCGCTATGGCGTGGAGGTCGGTCGCGACGTGACGCTCGACGAGCTGCGCGAGCAGGGCTTTAAGGCCTTCTACGTTGCTATTGGCTGCCAGGGCGGCCGCCTTGCCGGTATTCCGGGCGAGGATGCCGTGGACGTGACCGTGGCCGTCGACTTTTTGCGCGAGGTCAACAGTGGCAAGATCGACGCGTTGCCCGGCCGCACCATTGTGGTGGGCGGCGGCAACGTGGCTATCGATGTCGCGCGCAACGCCTGCCGTCTGGGTTCCGAGCACGTTGAGATGTTCTGCCTGGAGAGCGAGGCCCAGATGCCCGCCAGCGAGGAGGAACGTCGCGAGGCCGTTGAGGACGGCGCCCACATCAGCTGCGGCTGGGGCCCCAAGGAGATTCACCTGGACGAGGCCGGTCGTGTATGCGGTATCACCTTCAAGCGCTGCACGCGTGTCTTTGACGACGAGGGCCGTTTTGCGCCCGAGTACGACGAGAACGATCTGCGCCGTGTCGATGCCGACCGTGTCGTCATGTCGATTGGCCAGTCCATTGTGTGGGGCGACCTGCTGGCTGGCTCCAAGGTGGAGCTCGGCCGCGGCCAGGGTGCCCTTGCCGATCCCCAGACTTACCAGACCGCCGAACCCGACATCTTTGTGGGCGGCGACGTCTATACCGGCCCCAGCTTTGCCATCGACGCTATCGCCGCCGGTCACGAGGCCGCGGTGTCCATCCATCGCTTTGTGCAGCCGGGCTCCACGCTCACCATCGGCCGCAACCAGCGCCGCTACACCGCGCTCGACCGCGACGATGTCGTGATCGAGAGCTACGACAACGCGAGCCGCGAGGTTGCGCATGTGGACCGCGAACGCGAGAAGGCTGCACCGTTTAGCGAGTATGTTGAGACCTTTACCGAGGAGCAGGTGCGCGCCGAGACCGCCCGCTGCCTGGGCTGCGGCGCCTCGATCGTCGACCCCAACAATTGCATCGGCTGCGGCCTGTGCACCACCAAGTGCGCGTTCGACGCCATCCATCTGGATCGCGACCGCCCCGAGTGCTCCACGATGGTCAAATACGAGCAAAAGCTCCCGAGTCTCGGCAAGTACGCGCTCAAGCGTGCGATTAAAATCAAATTCGGGAAGAAGTAAGAAGCGCAACAAGCAGGAGAACGGCGTAGAGAGCGGTTGGACAGCGAGCGAGTCCCAGGCGTGGCGAGGTGCCTTGAAAGAGGAGGGCATAGGGCTTTTGCCCATGCCCGACGATTGAAAGGCAGATCGCCCGTCTGGGGCTCGCGCAGCGTCAAGCCGACCGCCGTTCGGTAGAACGGCGGAAGGAAATAAATGCACGAGCTCGGAATCGTCTATCACATCATTCGCGATGTTGAGAATGTGGCGCGCGCTCATGGCGTGCGTCGCGTTTCGAGCGTGACGTTGCTGCTGGGCGAAGTCTCGGGCGTCGTTCCCGACTTGCTGCTCGACGCTTGGCGCTGGGCAGCAGATAAAAAGCCTATCACCGAGGGCGCGGAGCTTATCGTGGAGCCTGTCGAAGCCGTGACGCATTGCGGGGCGTGCGGCCTTGACTATGCGACAGTCGAGCACGGCAAGACCTGCCCCCATTGCGGTAGCGGCGAGACATACCTGCTGCAGGGCCAGGAGGTCATGATCAAACAGATCGAGACCCCCGACGAGGACCCGGCAGACGCTGCTCCTGACGGCCTCTCCGACGCCCCCGATGCCGTCGACGCCGCCAACCCACTCCACATCGCCTAACATCCAATGACTACATGGGCTAGAGTTCTAAACATATTTGCTTCGGTTAGTCAAGTCATGTCTGTTTAAACAAAATGGCGGCACGCAGGCGCATTGGGATCCACCTAAAAGTGGTCTTAACGAACAGTGCACCTTTATATGTCTTTGAAAGCAATCAGCAAATCACGTTTTAGCAGGCAATAAGCTGTAAACCGGCAACGTAATCAACTTGTAACAAACCTAGACGTTTAAACAAATAAACCAACCTTTTGCGAATTTAGCTATAATTCCACAAACCAAACAGGTATACTTCCTTAATATCGTGTAGGAAATACGTAGACAAAAAGGAGGTTATGTGATGGTAAGTATTGTTCTTGCTAGCCACGGGGACTTGGCTGCTGGAATCAAGCAGACGGGCTCGATGGTCTTTGGCGATCAGCCGTCTGTAGCCGTGGTCTCGCTCGAGCCGAGCATGGGCCCCGACGACTTCCGTGCCAAGGTCGAGGAAGCAGTCGCTTCCTTCGAGGACCAGGAGCAGGTGCTCTTCCTCGTTGATCTGTGGGGCGGCACGCCGTTCAACCAGATCAGCGGACTCATCGAGGGCCACGATTCCTGGGCTATCGTCACCGGTGTCAACCTGCCTATGCTCATTGAGGCATATTCGCAGCGCTTTGACGCAAAGAACACTGCACATGCGATCGCAAAACATCTCGTGACTGAGGCTAAGGCTGGCGTGCGTGTCAAGCCCGAGTCTCTGGAGCCCGAGGAGAAGAAGCCGGCTGCGGCCGCCGCTGCTCCTGCAGGCGCCATCCCTCCGGGAACGGTCATCGGCGACGGGCACATCAAGATTGCCCACGTCCGTATCGACACCCGTCTGCTGCATGGTCAGGTGGCCACCACGTGGACCAAGCAGATCAACCCCAACCGCATCATCGTGGTTTCCGACGGCGTTGCTCACGACGAGCTCCGCAAGACCATGATCGAGCAGGCTGCCCCTCCGGGAGTCCATGCCAACGTCGTGCCCATCAAGAAGATGGCCGAGGTCGTCAAGGACACGCGCTTTGGTGACACCAAGGCCATGCTGCTCTTCGAGAACCCGCAGGATCTGCTCAAGGCCATCGAGGCCGGCGTCGACATCAAGGAAGTCAACATCGGTTCCATGGCTCACTCCAAGGGCAAGGTCGTCGTCACCAACGCCGTCGCTATGGGCGATGACGACGTCAAGACTCTCGAGGCTCTCAAGGCCAAGGGCGTCAAGTTCGAGGTCCGCAAGGTTCCTTCGGATTCCTCCGAGGATCTCGACGCCATGTTGAAGAAAGCTAAGGCCGAACTGGCCGCTCAAGCATAGTAAAGGAGGGTCCGATACATGTCTGCAATCACTATTCTGCTTGTTGCGATTGTCGCGTTGCTTGCCGGTATGGAAGGCATTCTGGATGAGTTCCAGTTCCATCAGCCGCTCGTGGCATGCACGCTTATCGGTCTCGTAACCGGTCACCTTCAGGAGGGCATCCTCCTGGGAGGTTCGCTCCAGATGATGGCCCTTGGCTGGGCTAACGTCGGCGCCGCCGTCGCGCCTGATGCCGCTCTGGCCTCGGTCGCTTCTTCGATCATCATGGTGCTCGCCCTCAACGGCGGCGCCACCGATTCGGCCAAGGCCGTTACCGCCGCTATCGCCGTTGCCGTCCCGCTGTCGGTCGCTGGTCTGTTCCTGACCATGATCTGCCGTACCCTGGCTACCGCTATCGCTCACGCCATGGACGGTTGCGCCGAGAAGGGCGACTTCGCCGGCATCGAGCGCTGGCAGTACGCTGCTATCCTCATGCAGGGCCTTCGTATCGCCATCCCGGCAGTGCTTCTGTGCATCATCCCGGCCGAGGCTGTTACCAACGCGCTTAACGCTATGCCCGACTGGCTGTCCGGCGGCATGGCCGTCGGCGGCGGCATGGTCGCTTCCGTCGGTTACGCCATGGTCATTAACATGATGGCCACCAAGGAGACTTGGCCGTTCTTCATCCTCGGCTTTGTCCTTGCTGCCATCCCTCAGCTCACGCTGATCGCCCTTGGCCTCATCGGCATCTCCCTTGCCCTTATCTACCTTGGCCTTAAGGATCTGGCCAAGCAGGGTGGCGGCATGGGCGGTGGCTCCGGCGACCCGCTCGGCGACATTCTGAACGATTACGAGTAGGAGGGGAGTGATACATATGGCAGAGAACAAGATTCAGCTCACCAAGGCTGACCGCAAGAAGGTTTGCTTCCGTCATCAGTTCCTTCAGGGCTCGTGGAACTACGAGCGTATGCAGAACGGCGGCTGGTGCTTCGCAATGATCCCTGCGATCAAGAAGCTCTACACCAGCAAGGATGACCAGATTGCCGCTCTTAAGCGCCACCTGGAGTTCTATAACACCCACCCTTATGTTTCCGCCCCCGTCATTGGCGTTACCCTCGCTCTCGAGGAGGAGCGCGCCAACGGTGCTCCGATTGACGACGTCGCCATTCAGGGCGTCAAGGTCGGTATGATGGGCCCGCTCGCCGGCGTCGGCGACCCCGCCTTCTGGTTCACCCTTCGCCCGATTCTGGGCGCTCTGGGCGCTTCCCTGGCCCTGTCCGGCAGCATCGCCGGTCCGCTGCTGTTCTTCTTCGCGTGGAACATCATCCGTTACGCCTTCCTGTGGTACACGCAGGAGTTTGGCTACAAGGTCGGCTCCTCCATCGCCAAGGACCTCTCCGGCGGTCTGATGGGCAAGGTCACCGAGGGTGCTTCCATCCTTGGTATGTTCATCATCGGCGCCCTGGTCGAGCGCTGGGTGTCCATCTCCTTCACCCCGGTCGTCTCCAAGGTCACGCAGTCTGCTGGCGCCTTTATCGACTGGGCTAACCTGCCCTCCGGTTCTGAGGGTGTCAAGGAAGCACTGACGATGTATAACTCCATCGGTGCTAACGCCCTTGATCAGGTGAAGGTCACCACGCTTCAGGCCAACCTCGATCAGCTCATCCCCGGCCTTGCCGCCGTGTGCCTGACCCTGCTGGTCTGCAAGCTCCTCAAGAAGAAGGTCAGCCCGATCGTCATCATCCTGGCTCTCTTCGCCATCGGCATCATCGGTCGCGTCTGCGGCTTCATGTAAGCACGTTTCGGCTTAAGACCGAGAATTGCTAGGCAAGGGCTTTTGAGCCATTGAAACGGACCGCACCCGGTGGGTACACTGGATGCGGTCCGATTGTTTTATTTGGAGGGCGAGGCGCGCATGGCGCAATCTCAGAACAGCACGGTCGATCTGGCAACGCCGGCAACCTGCCTGATGGGGCTTACCAGTCACGGTAACGTAATGGTGGGCAATAAGGCGTTTGAGTACTATAACGAGCGCAATCCCGAGGATTATATTCAAATCCCGTGGGACGAGGTCGACTATATTGCCGCCGAGGTTTTACGCGGCACCAAGAAGATCACGCGTTTTGCCATCTTCACCAAGGACAACGGTCACTTTACGTTTTCGACGCGCGACGACAAAGAGACGCTTCGTGCGGTCCGCAAGTACGTCGACGAGGATAAGCTCGTGCGTTCGCCCGACTTTATCGATGTGACCGCCAAGGGCGCCAAGAGCATCCCTTCCGTCATCAAAAGCCTCTTCCACAAAGGCAACTAGTCTCCTGCGACGTTCTTAAACGACCAGTCATTAAAGAACGTCGCAGATGACTATCTCGAAGAGCGGCTATGCGCTGCATGGTAGTGGCGTAAATCTGCTACACTAGTACGACATGCCTCCGTAGCTCAGGGGATAGAGCACCGCTCTCCTAAAGCGGGTGTCGACGGTTCGAATCCGCCCGGGGGCACCAGAGATTGATCGAGCCCGGTACCGCCACGGTGCCGGGCTCTTCTGGTCTAAGGGCCGGATTCGGGCCGTCGACACCCGCGTCACCAATTTCCCCGCGGGGGGAGTTTTCGAATCCGCCCGGGGGCACCAGGGAATATGACGGCGTCGCGAGAGCGGCGCCGTTTCTGGTTTGTGGGGGCCGCCGGCGGATTCGGGCCGTCGACACCCGCGTCACCAATTTCCCCGCGGGGGTTCGAGTCCGCCCGGGGGACACCAGAGATTTGCCGATCCCGGTACCGCAACGGCGATACGCCTTGCTAGTTTTGAAAGCTCGTCGTCGGTGCCCTAACGCACTGCCGTTTAGTGCCGATTCTGCCATGCCCGCACTCTTCGCGAGGGTGAGGAGCGTGAATTGATCGGAGAGGGCCAACCACTCTGATAAAATCATCCTCGCTGTCGGCAGTCCTCGTGCCGGGCAGAGCCCTCCATCCGATGGGAGGTGATGCCCATGACCGATTTCACCGAGCTCGTGAAGCTCCTGACCGCTATGGTCTCGCTCCTCACGGCCCTTGTCGGCCTTTCCAAGGCACTCAAGCAGGGCTCGAAGCCCAAAAAGAAAGGCCACCGTCGCTAAGACGATGACCCAACTTCATTAAGCAACGGCTCTGCCCAGCTCACTACAACTTGGGCTGCCGTCGGCACCATTCTACCCGCTTGACATTGCTGTTGTCGATGCGCCGTATCAAGAATCCACGGCAGCGCTCGTGGTTGCAAAACGGCCTAACAAATAGCGGCTATTAGTCAGTTCGGCTGTCAAAAAGTCCTAATAGTTGCCAATAGTGGCTAATTGGCAACGGATTTTGGCTATTAGTTCTAACAGTGCCTATACTATGACCCCACAAACGGGACACAGTTTTCTGCCCGCACGAGGTTTTAAAGTTTTAGCTGGAACAATCCGGCAGATTGGAGCACAGAACATGAGGTTCGAACGCCTCATGTCGCTCAAAATACGTCTCCTCAATTGCGCAAAGGAGAACGGTATTTAGCGACAAGGAGACAATGGAATGATTTGGTTCACCAGTGACACGCACTTCGGGCACGAGAACGTCCTGAAGTTCACGGACCGGCCGTGGGAGACGATTTGGCAGATGAACGATGCCATCGTCGACAACATCAACGGCAGGGTCGCCGTGGACGACGAGCTCTACATCCTGGGGGATTTCTCATTCAAGATGACCGCCCAGGACGCATACGGGCTGCGTAAGCGGATCGCCTGCAGGCGCGTCCACCTCGTCCCGGGAAACCACGACAAGGACTGGACCCAGCCGGCGGTCGCGGGCGCGTTCACCGTGGAGCCGCCGATCTGCGTGCTCAAGATCGACGGGCAGAAGATCGTCCTGAGCCATTACCCCATGGCCGACTGGCAGGGCATGAGCCATGGATCGTGGCACCTCCACGGGCACATCCACAGCAGCGGCGGCGCGTACAACGAGTTCAACCGCAAGCAGGGCCTTCTGCGCTACGACGTCGGTTGCGATGCCAACGGGCACTCCCCGGTGAGCCTCGACGGGCTGAGGGAATGGTTCGCCGGGGTCGACGAGCCGTGCGGCCGGGTGAAATGGCCCTGGTGGGTCAACGAGACCGGCGACAGGCAGGTCGAACGCGAGCTGGCGGCTTACAAGCGGAAAGAGGCGATCCGATGACGGTCTATGTGACAGGCGACATCCACGGTGGGCTCGACATGCAAAAGCTCCGCGACTGGGAGCTTGGGGATAGCCTTGGCAGCGACGACTATCTGATCATCGCCGGCGACTTTGGCTTTCCGTGGGACTTCTCTGCCGAGGAATGCGCCGATATCGCCTGGATGGAGTCGTGCCCCTACACGGTTCTCTTCGTCGACGGCAACCACGAGCGCTTCGACCACTGGGCGGAGCGCCCCATGGAGCCGTGGCACGGCGGGCTGACGCAGCGCCTGTCGGATACTTCGTCCATCCGCCGCCTCATGCGCGGGGAGGTCTTCGAGCTCGACGGGAAGACGGTCTTCACCATGGGCGGGGCGACGAGCGTCGACAGGGCGTACCGCATCCCGTACAGCTCGTGGTGGCCGCAGGAGCTGCCGGACGAGCGCGATTTCGATGACGCACGGGCAAGGCTCGACGAGGTCGCCTGGAAGGTCGACTGCGTCATCACCCATACCTGCTCGACGCGCATGCTCTCGCCGACGCTCTACCCGGACCCAGGCTGGGAACGTCCGGATGTGGACCGGCTGACCGGATTCCTCGACGAGCTCGAGGATCGTCTGGACTACAAGCGCTGGTATTACGGACATTTTCACCGAGACGGCAATCCGGACGAACGGCACACGGTGCTGTATGACCGGATCGTGAGGCTCGGGGACAAATTCCTGCCGTGGGGTGCGTACTGATGGCTATCTATGTGACGGGCGACGTGCACGGCAGGGCCGAGCACGGGTCCAGCCGGTTTGCCTTCAAGAATTGGCCGCTGGGCCGGACTCTGACGCGCGATGACGTGGTGATCGTGGCCGGTGACTTCGGCTTTGTCTGGGATGGATCCAACGCCGAGAAATACTGGCTTGACTGGTTCGAGTCGAAGCCGTGGACCACGTGTTTCGTGGACGGCAACCATGAGAACCACCACGCCCTGGCTGAGCTGCCGGTGCGGGAGTGGAACGGCGGGCTCGTCCATGAGGCGCGACCGCACGTGCTGCACCTGATGCGCGGAGAGGTGTTCGATATCGACGGTCTCACAGTCCTTGCCATGGGCGGCGCCACGAGCAACGACAGGCAGTATCGCAAGGAGGGGAGGAGCTGGTGGCCCGAGGAGATGCCGAGCGAGGAAGAGATGTGGCAATGCCGCACCTCGCTCGACCGCGTGGGCTGGAAGGTCGACTACGTGGTGACTCACGAGGCTCCTGCCGACCTGGCAGAGAAGCTGTGCCGGGAGCGCGAACGCGAGTATCTGGACGACCAGCTGCAACGATTCCTTGCCGAGCTCGACGGGCAGCTCGGCTACCGCGCCTGGTTCTTCGGCCACTACCACGGCGACGAATGGCGCGACGACAGGCACCGCCTTATCTACCGAGACATCGTACCGATCGAAAATGCTGCGCCAGGCTCTAGAAACCCTCTAGAAATGCTCTAGAAGGTTTCTAGAAATTAGACGCTTTGCGGCCTACTCCAATTCAAAGGTCTGGTCGAGGGAGTTTGACCCGGCGCCCATCCCGTCGACTTTCACTTCGATGGGAGACATGCCGTTGAGGTCAAAAATCGACACACCGTCGCATTCGCCTCCCGGCGCAAGCCATTGCGAAGAGAAGCGGTCTTCCTGCAAATCGGCGGCAAACCCGCGAGATAGCATCTGCTTATTTTGATAAGCCGTGATGTAGCTACCAACAGCGCATGAATCTGCCGATCGGTTGTTAATGGCGTGCCAGCGAACAACGACAACCTTCCCGCCATCGCCAGCCGAGGAATCATGCACCTCGACGCCGGTGACTGAATACTCCATCTTGCCGTAAACCCCGTCTTCCTGCGCGTTATCAGAATCAGCGACCTGAACTGCCGTTTGACGATCGTCTGCCTGGCTGCACCCAGAGGTCATAACTAGGGCGGCTGCCAGAACACCAGCAGCCCCAAAGTTCCGAGCTAGGTTGATTGCCTTTTTAACAGAGAGATGTTCCATCGACTACTCCAAACTTAATTGTTTTTGAATGCCATCAGCCAAACAGCCAAGCCCCAATGAGCATGACCACTGAAACTGCTGCAAGCGAAGCTCAGACGGCATTTTGACGGGTGATGACACCGCTGATGGTGAGCGCATTTGCGCCGGCACCATCAATGACAGTCCAGACAAGTGCCGTGACCAAAAAGACGACTAGCCCTGCCGTTATCAACTCACGGCGAGACGGCCTTAGCTTGTCGGACATATCTACTCGCCTCTCGCCTGGGCCATGACCTCGACCTTGGCCTCGGCCACGGCCGCCCGCTGCTCGGAGGCGGCGAGGCGGTCCTTGAGGGCGGCGACCTCGGCCATCAGGTCACGCTGGGCGAGGAGGGAGACGTTGAGATCGGCCTGAGCCTTGGCCGCGGCGTCGACCGCGCCCCTCATGCTTTCAATTCGATCGTCTTTTGCGGCTGATTCTGCCAAGAGCTGATTGTTCTCGGAATCGAGCTTCTTGAGCTGCGAGAGGTAATCGGCGACGGTGGCGTGGAGCTCATCGTTCTCAATCTCCAAGCTCGCAGTATCCAGCTCGAATTTCTCTTTGATGGCGGCGACCTGCTCGACGCAATTAGATTTGATGCTCTGAATCTGTTCCATTGCACTTTTCTTGGCAGCGTCGGCGTCCTCGCGGGCAGCACGAGCCTCCATCACGGCAGCTTCGGCAGCGCCCACGATGATGCGCTTGACCCGCTCGACCGCCTCATCGAGGACGGCCGATGCGTCGAGCGCAGCCTTCACGCCGGGAGTGGCGTTAGGGTGGTAGCCGTCGACCAAGCGGGCGACGGTATCGGCCTGCGAGAGACCAAGGCTCGTGCTGATGTCCTTTATGGCGTCACGGGTCTCCGATGAGACATTCAGACTGGTCATTTTCTTTTCGGACTGGACTTGGTTTTCGGCCATGATGCGGCACTCCAATCAACAACGGGCATGGCTCCGCCATGCCATATGGCTGGGAACAATGCACGGCCGCTGTTGAGTTGTCTTTTTCCTGCGATCGGTGAGTTCTAAAAGGCGTCTCAAGTCATGCGTTCACGCAGGTTTTCGGTTAGAGAAATACCGCACCCTTATATAGTAACGCCGCCGCACTCGGGCCTATTAGGCAAATCGCGAAACGACAGACGGACTTATTTCCTGACGCCCACCAATCCGCGTTCACGAAGGATGCGGTACAGCGTTGATTTGGAGACGCCAGTCGCAGCGCAAATATCGGGAATAGGAGTCTCTCCTCCAAGATAGAGTCTTACTGCGGCATCGGCTTTGACGCCGGCAGTGCGAGGCCTGCCACCCACGTTGCCGCCGTGGCTCCGTTTGACGGCGATACCCTCGGCCTGGCGTTGCCTGATCAGATCTCGCTCAAGTTCCGCGGTGCAAGCATGGGTGCCAAGCACGAAGCGCCCGAATGCGGTATCTAGATCCACGGGCTGTTTCAGGGACGTGAGCTTCACGCCGAGGTTTCGAAACATAAGGTCATAGTTGAGCAGCTGCCTGGTCGATCTGGTCAAGCGCTCCCAGGATTCGACCACCACCTCGTCGCCCGCCCGCATCTTCTTGAACAGGCGCTTCTGCTGCGTCCGGTCGCCGTCCTGGGCACCCGTGACCTTGTCCTTGTAGATATGGCCATAGGCCACGCCAGCGTTCACCAGAGCCTCGATCTGGCGGTCCAACCTCTGGTCTTTCGTGCTCACGCGAGCATATCCGTAACGTGTCATTTCAGCCTCCTGCCTCGTATTTGATTTTCCCATGGGAATTGACGTGGAGGTTTTGACACTGGGTTTTGGCACTCGACGTTCACAGCATCGAGGGTTCGATTTTCGAGTGCCCAGAGGCATACGTTTTGAGACTGTGGCTATTTGGCGATTAAGTTCGACAGTCGCCGCTTCAGCTAGAATTGACAAGACGACGCATTCCGTGCGCGGGCGGCCGACAATTCGATTGGAGGCTTCCCTATGCTAAAGATCCTTGATGCGCTGGCCGCCCTTGCGACGGTCGGCACGTTCGTCATTGCGTTTTTCGATTCGTATGATGTCCGAGTTAAGGTCCGTAGGCGTACGCGCGGTGCGGACGGTGGACGGCATTTGCGCCGCAACAAGCGCAAATAAGAATGCCCGGGGTGGAGCCCGGGCATTTAACTAAACCAGAAAACTAGGCCGCCCGCGCTCTCGATACTTACACGGGATGCGTCGTCTTCTACGGTGATTTTACCCTCTTTAGTCAGATAAAACCACCGTATGCTTGGGTTTTCATGCGAATTTATCCATCGTTCATGCGATGTGAATCGCAGCGACAGTGCGATACCGCCCGAAGGCTGCGACTACTCCCAGTGCCCGGCCACGTCGACGACCCAGTGCCTGCCGGTCGCCTGCTGCTCATAGCGCCCCTGGTCCTCGCTGGTGGTATAGGAGTCATCGATCACAGATCCGCCAATGCCGCCATTATCGACATCGTTATCGCACCACGCCCATGCAGCAGCCTTGCTGTCAAACGGTCCGACTTTGGTTCCACCATGGTTGACCCAGTAGCGCTCATGGCGCACGTACACCACGTTCGGGATCCAGACATGGCCGTAGTCGGTCTCCCAGTGGCCCTGCTCGGGGACCCACTTCTTCTGGGGCTGGGAGGAGGACGAACCGGCCGAGGAGGACGAGGATCCGCCGAGGCTTCGGAGATAGCGCTCGACCCTCGAGGAGGCGCTCGGCTCGACGGTCGTCGTCGAGTACGAGTCGGGCGGCGACGGCGGCGCGTTCGAGGTGGGGACCGCGCCGGCCGGATCGTCCGAGCTCGAGCGACTCATCGCCGCCGCGAGGTCCGAGGCCGACGCGTTGGCAGGTGCCGGCGGATGGGCCGCCGTCCGGGTCGGTTTCGGGGACGCCGAGACCATCGACTGCGAGACGGGCCGGACGGTTTACGTCGCGGGGTGAAATGGGAGGAGGGCGCGGGCGCGGACCGGATGGGCCGCGCTTTTCCTTTCCCGGGGATGCGGAACTCCCACCGTCCAAGTGCCTTGGACGGTGGGAGCTGGATACGACGATATACTGCGCGTGCAACGGGGACACGCGCCTCCTTTTCGGTTGACTCCACCAGTTCGTACAGAGACTTTTCGATTTCCCGCTTTGATTTGGAGGTCTGTAATTCCATATTTCTGGAATACGGCACGAGGCTGAGTTTCGAAATCGCGTCTTGCGTCGGTAGATTGTTCCGCGTCCGCGACCAGTTTTTCAAGGGTGCTAAGCTGGGACTGTATTGAGAGTTCGTTTAGGTGGTTCACATTGTCCATAGCGGTGACCACCAATGTTGAATAGCTGTCTTGAAAGACCGTGTCACGCTAGTGTCGGTATCGATTTGATACTACGAACAAATTGGAACTAAATGGATATAGTTTCCATACTAATTAAAACAAATTTGCATTCAAGTTTTTATTTAAACTTGATTTAAGGCGGAGTGGAATGTGAGCGCGCAAGGAGATGCGGAATCGATGAGAGCCTCAAAAAAAACTACTGCAGTGTTATCATCTTTCATCCTCTCTATTCTTCCATTTCTGATTCTATGGGCGGCTTGGTCAGTCCTCCCCGATGCAATTCCCGCTCATTGGAGTGGGGGTGTGGTTGATCGATGGGGTAATAAGCTTGAATTGCTGGTTGTTCCGCTGTTTTCTCTGATTGGTTCTATTGCAATTTCTGTGTACCTTATTGTTTCCACGCGGCGAAGAGAGTTCGCGGATTTCTCTGTTCGAATGCGACGGGACTTTGTTGCGTGCTATATTTCCAGTCTTCTTTTATCGACAACCTGCTCAGTGATAATTGCCGTTTGGGTTCAGTTGATTCTTACGCAAAACACTGCGGTTGATGGGGGGCTTGGACTATCGATCCTGTATTCCCTTCCCGGGCTATATGTGATCTTGTGCGCTTTGCCGCCTTTTTATGCGAGCGGCGGGAGCAAAAAGGCGGAGCGCCTGATAACAGTTCTTATTGGCGGCGCGGAGATTGTTCTTTGTGGAATAGTGCTTGAAGGTTCGGCTGCCTCTTATGCGATGATTGGACTGATGATTCTGTTCTGTGCGTTTGAGATTGTGTCACAGGCAAGGGATAGCCGGTCCTTATGAGTTGAATTACGTGCGTGCGGATATAAAGGTTGGCATGTTAGGCTGGTTGTTTTCTCGTTCTGGGACATTTGCAGTAGGATGAGTGGGACTAGGCGCGCTGCGGTGTGATGGTGACGGTTGAGACTTGTATCGCTGCAAATCCGCTGATGCACATTTTGTTATTGGGCTTGAAGGTGGGACCGACAGGCCTTTGTTTGGGATGTTCTGGTCGTCCAGCTCGTGTTGCACGGCTTTATATTGTTATGCTCGTTCGGCGCTCCGTTGGAGCATTTCCGGGTTTGTCGGTATCCGAACAGGCCGCGGGCGGATGAAGTTAAGTTCCGCGAGATGTCGCGCGAGATTTTCGAAAGAGTATATTTGCCCGACGAGTGGAAGCCGGCGTACAACGCGGCGAGGCGCACGAGATCACAGCTGCATTGGATCGATCTCAGAGAGCATCCGCGGTCATTCGATGAACTGGGGGCGTGTGGAGGACGACCGCGGATCGCAAAGGGTATGGCGATACCGATGAGGAATGGTCGAGGGCGTATCGACGCAATGGCGCGGTGCGACTCACCATCACCCTGCCCGACGGCGCGACCAAGGTCATGTATACGCCAGACCCGACACCGCGGGCGTGGTTCGACGACTTCCTGGCGACAACTCTCCCCGTCGAGTTCCTGCCGCAGGACTACATCATGGGCGTCTTATTGGGGGACGACCACATGGAACCCCGGGAGATCAAGCTGTACGGCTGATCCATCCGTCAACAACATGTCAAAGCCCCAAAACCCAACAGGATCGCGAACGATGGGATGAATTGACCGCCCGGGTATTTGCGCCCGGGCGGTCAATTTTATCAACCATAGGTGCGATTCTGTGAGGCCATTTTTCTGGCATCCGCCGTTTGCTCCGGTCTCAACGCACCCATCGACCGTTCAGTAAGCTTTGCGAACGCGACCACGCGCACATTTGTCGAACAATCAAATGTCCGACAATGTCTGACGGAGCTGTCAGACATTCACGCACGAACAGGCGAGCTTCGCGAGCGATTGTAGGCAGCTAGTAGCCCCAGCTGCGTCTTTGACGCAGGTTCAACGTCAGACATCTTGAATGTCTGACGTTGAACGAAGCTGGCGTGCAAAATGGCCTCACAAGGCCATTTTGCACCGTCTCAGGGGCGCGATTCAGGATTTGCCGCTGCGTCCGTTATCGTAATAATCTCCCGCAGGCACCACCGCGCACGCCGCCGTATCCGTGTCTTTTATCGTAATAACAAGGCGCGCGAGTGTCCTTCCCCGGTCCAAGGGCGGAGCCCTGGCAAGCGCCGAACCGCCCGGGTCGGCGGCAGATTTGTACACACATTTACGATGGGGGTACAAGTATGCGTCTCTTGCGGGAATTCTCGTTTATCGGCAGAAAATCGAGGTCAGAAGATGGATGAGTTCTTGAGTATTGAAGATCTGCGGTGGGAGTTCGGCGCGTCGCGAGCATGGATGTACAAGTATCTGGCGCCGCATATCAAGTCAATCACCGTGAAGTGCTCGACCGACGACGGCGAGCGCCTGTGCAAGCGTTATAGCCTCGATGATGCACGGCGCGTGGTCGCCGAAAAGGCTCGAGCCGAGGTCTATTCCGTGCCCGTTAAAGCGGACCCCGGGAAAAGCAGCTATGCTCCATACCGCCGCCCGCAGCGCGTGCGAATCAAGACGAGCGCGTACATCGCCGAATATATCGTCGGCTTCGGTCATCTCTGGCAGATCGACGAGATTGCAGAGGAATGCTGCGGTAAGCGCTCAAGAGAGGCGGCATATCAATTCATCTACCGTAACGCCTGGATCGCAATCGTGTTCGGCAACAAAACTTTCTATATCCCGAGGCGCACCACACCGCAATTCGTGGCGGCAGCAGTCGAGGTGTTCGGAGACGCTGCCCACACCGTCGAATACGCACGCGGTGGACATAAAAGTGACGCCACGGAATAGCGGCACTATGTAACAAATGAATAAGTGAACGGCGTAAAAAGTGAAAAACCGAACTACGTAATATCGACAATGCGGCATAACGCAATAACGACAAAGCGGAATAGCCACACTATGTAATTACGTAATAACAGAACTATTGAACATCGGACTATTCGGTCCTGAAATCTGTCCGCAAGAGTCGTACGCTGCCGTACAAAATGCCCGGCAGCGTACCGCCGCAAGCGGCGCACGCTAGGGCTCTGCCCTAGCACCCGGCACTCGCGGCGTTAGCTCATTGTTCTGCAATTCAACAATTACGTTTTTCAGTTTTGTCGTTATCACGTAGTTCGGTAATTACACAATTACGTAGTGTCGTAATTGCTTTGTTCGGTTGTGTCGCAGTTCAGATATGAACAACCGCCGCAGGCGCCGGGTACTAGGGCAGAGCCTTGGCAGTACGCGGACGGCCGAAACGCAGTTTTGTACGGCAGCGTACGACACTTGCGGGCGAGTTCCGGCTATGTCATTGCTGAATTACGACAAAACGCAACAACAGAGCTGTGTAACCGCGACATAACTGATTTACAGACGATACGAAGAACGTAATGAATGAACTAGTGAACTGCGACACAACCGAAAAAGCGAACGGTTATAAACCCAAATAACGCATTGAAACAGGCGAGATGTTTTAAATCTCAGCCCACAAATCGAGAACAGTAGCGTCCCGACGAACCGTGGCAAAATAGTCGCAGTAGTCATAGGCATCATTGGGACTGTGCATCACGGCAACAAGATCTCCGTTGTGCGCATCAACAACTGCATGTCGAAATCCCATCGTCTGACGCATCATCCGGTTGCGCTGCCGCTCGATCTCGATCGCATCCAGCAGGAGGTGGCCATCTGTATGGCCATGAAGGGCGAGCTCCATATTCTTCGGGTGACAGTCGTTACTCGCGATATGGATCAGCTCGCGCAGATTGTTTTTGTACCTGTAAGAAGAAGAGCAAGAAGAAGCACTAGGGCCGAGCGCCACTGCGAAGGGAATCTCATCCCGCTTCAGCGTAGGATGAGGCTCCCCCAACAGGACCTTCGAGTTACTTCACTTCAAACCTTAAGAGCCTTCTCTCTGGCAGATCGGTCATCTTCATCGTATAAGTCCCAGGAAAAGCCTTCTCAAAACGGACGGTCTCGTAACCTTCGAAATAGTCGTTGGTGTTTTGCATCATGAATGGGACAAGCAACTCGTTCTCCGCCCCAACCTGTACAGCAAACGCAGCAGAACCGCCCAGAGCCGGCATTGCCTGCGTTATCAGATCGGTATTGACCACAAAGTCATAGTTTGGCGCAGACTCCGGCACCAAATGCCAAACATACGTTTTGATTCCGCCTTCGACATTGTCCTTATTCCTGACACGCATCTTTACGGCGATAACACACGTGATGTCGGCGTCCTTCAATTTCGTTTTCGTATCCACGATGCCATATTTTGAATAATCATCATGCGCACGCTTGAGATACTCGCGCGGCGTGAGCAGCTCTGCCCCGTCTATGCAAAACGAATACCCGTCAGTCGCCACATCCTTCGACCCCAGAAACGCCCCATCCATCGAGAGCCATTCGCCATCCGCATAATATTTCTCAGGAATGACCGTCCGGTTCCCGTTAACGACGCTCACCCTCATGCCCGCAAGGCCGGTAGCAGCACAGCCGAAAAGAGCAAGCACCGCCCTTCTTGTCCACAGGGTCTTCTTCATCGCGCTCACGACCTTTCCAGAACTTTCACAACGGCACCGTCGCGCATGCAGTAAACCCGATCGGCCAGCTCCTCGAGCACCTCTCCGTCATGGCTGGACAGAATAACCTCGCGACCCGTTGATGCCGCCATCGCCACAACGCGCTTGAGCATTTCCACGCCCGCTTCGTCGAGGGCATTTGTTGGCTCATCGAGAACAAGTAGCTTCGGCTTTTCCATAATTGCCGCAGCTATCCCCAGACGTTGCTTCATCCCAAGCGAGTATGCTCGGAACTTCTTTTTTTCGTCTGCATCGAGCCCCACGAGCCGCAGGGCAGAGCGAATGTCCTCGGGGGTGGCAACGCCCTTGATCTGAGCGATGAGCTCCAAATTATCGTAGCCAGACAGATATCCCAAAAAGGAAGGCGCCTCGATCAACATCCCCAGACTCGGCGGGAACGAGATGTCCACCCCAAGCCTTTGGCCATCGATAGAGATTTCGCCTTCGGTAGGCTTGATCAATCCGCAGACCGCTCGCATAAGCATGGTCTTACCCGAACCGTTTATCCCCTGAAGCCCAACCACAGTCCCAGGGTCAACCTCGATGGACACGTTGCGCAGAACATCGTTTTTACCCATGCGCTTCGATACGTCCCTAACGATCACGCTCATATCTTGTCCCCCTTTTCTATAAGGTCGGCCCTTCGAAACCACAGTCCACCCAACGATAGGCATAACGACATAATCACAATTGAAAACAAGACGCTCGAGCCCGTCGCGATTCCCTCTTTGACAATTCCGCCCCAGCGCAACAGCATTAGGGCGTTGCCTAACAGCACCCAATGCCGCGCAAATGCCGAACAGATCAGGTAGCTCATTAAAACCACAAACGAGACCGACGGCCCAAGTACAAAGCCAATCACTGCCTGCGCAAACGCAAGCGCCTCGAAAGCAAAAAAGAGACCTGTGAAAAACGGCAGCGCATCCGCCTCGCCAGCTTTGAGAAACCACGGCGCCAAATTAGCCAGCTGAAGCGACTCACCATGAATGACCGCGCTGAACGAGGCGCTCACCATCAAGCTCCAAATCACAACAGAGCAAACCACCACGAGCAGCGAAAATGCCGTTACCGCCGTCACCAAGATAAAACGCGAGACCCACCAAAGGGTTCTTGACCGGCATCGAACAAGCGCTTGCAAACCAAACCCGTGCAACGATTCGGTCGGATAATCGAGTGTTGTATAGAGAATAAGCAGAATGACAAATAGCCATCCTAACGGAGGCACAAACATGAGCCCGGGCCTAGGCTCAAACGGAGCGGATCCGGCAAACACGAGCGCGAGATTATCAGCAAACCCCAAGGCATTCGTCCGAACCCCATACACAGAAGACAAGCCGTAGGCGTACACCAAGTTTGCAACGGTCACTGCCGCAATCGCAATAAAAGTAAGGATGTTCTTCTTCAAAACGGTCCTCAGGTCCGCGGCGACCAGCCTAAACAGCATCAGACCACCTCGCGTCTTTTTAAGAATCTCGCGGAAATCAAAGAAAAGACGAACAGCAAAATGATTTCTGCAAACCCTGCTCGAATGTCGGGCCAGTTATTTAGTGATTCCGACCTGATGCTGTTAAGAATGTTGCAGTTAAAGCCGACGCATGAAAGGACGCTAAAAATCCAATCGTTAACAAAGTGCCATGCAACCATAATCAGATATGGAACGACCATCGCCTTGATTCTGCTGCGAAACACAACCGACAGACCGGTCACGACCATAGATAAAACCCCCAGCGTCACCGCATCGAACAGCGTATAAACCAGCACGTATAACAGAGGCCGGGAATAAAACAAACCAGAAAAATAGCTATGCAGATAGAGCCCGACGTAAGTCGATTCATCGACCCGGGAGAGATACGCGGGAAACAGCATTGAGACAATCAGGAAGTTCACGAGTAGCGGAATAGCCGTGACCGCAAACGCAGAGAGGAAAGCAGACAGCATCTTCACGTTCACGTATGCATTTCTAGAAACACGCGTGCAGATCTGTGCCTCGTAACCGCTCAAACGCTCGGACAGGCATGACCACGACCCGGCCAACATGGCAAGCAACGGCAGCGAATAGAAAAACACCGACGCTAACAACGGCGCGTTCGCGCTCACAACAATCCAGTTACCAAAGCTACTTTCACGCGTTTGGCCGAGGTATGTCTGAGACTGCAGACCAATGCCGTAGCCAAAAGATAACAGCTGCTTGCGCTCAATTTCGAGCGTCCACCACGCCTCGATGGCAGCTGCCATCGAAATGGCAGTCGCCAAAATAAGAGCCAACGCAAATATATGGTTTCCAAATATCTTGGATAACTCATGTCGTAATAGATTTCCATTCAAGCAACATCGCCCTCCCATTGGCCGGGCCAAGCGTTGCTGCTCGGCCCGGCCCTAATCACAACAAGAAGCTGCGGATTGGTTAGGAGGGAAGTTTGTTAAAATGGCCTAAGCAATCGGGGCTCCACTTTCCATAGACCGTGCCGTATCCGGACTCGGCCCATGCAGTCAGACGAGCATGACTGCGCTTATTCTCACGGACGAGGTTGTATATCTCCCATTTATCCGCATGGTTGGAGCGATACACGCCTTGCGTGCAATTCATGTTGCCCGTTCCTTTAGTGTCATAGGCACCGTCCACGTACAGGCGCAATGGCTTTCCCGAATAGCCTTGAATCCAAATGTAGGCTGAGGATGAATCTTCTTTCTGGCGATAGCCAGTTGCGCTCGTGCCAGAACATTGAAAAGCGAAATTTCTATCTTCGTTGTTCTTGCATGTGGCAATTCCGGCATCTGCGCTCTGCGAAATGCTAGAAACCTGGGAAGTGTCAAACTCCTCTTGAGCAAATGATGCGGCAGGTGCACCCATCGACAAGCCCGCAACAATCGCCAAGCCGACTCCGATTCGAGCAATAGCGCTCCCTGGCTTAATCATGGCCTTCTCCAATCAAAAGCGGTTAACAATGCGTCGACGCACGGCAACCTTTGCATGAATGGAGAAAGATGTCTGTAAACACTCGCTATTGAGTTGATAATCCAGGCGTTTACACGTTATCCACCTGCGATAACAATGAAATAAGCTCCGCTTTGTTCTTGATCTTCAACTGGCGATAAGATGCGGATCGCAACGCTTGCACCGTAGATGCAGCATAACCTACGTCCTCCGCAATGGTCTTTGTCGTTGCGCCCTCTGCCGTCATCAGCAAAATTTGCGACTGAACATCAGAAAGGGAGCGCGATGTAAGCAAAGCCAGCTGGCGCGCGCGAGCCGTTTCGGTGAACCCATTCGCACGGTACTCCAAGACGGCCCTCTCGTTCTCAACCGAGTGGGCGAGCGCGATGTGCGTGACGAACATGGGCACAGACCAGCAGACGACCACCGTTGCCACGACGACATTGACAGCCGAACTATGCCCCAACAGCGACGCAAGGAACAGCGGCTCGAAAACCATCAGATCCTGCGCCATGTTGAGCAAGACGACCCAGACAGGAGCCGTCGCCCCAAAGCAAAGCATCCATACCCCAAGCATTTTGCGCTGCGGACAGTTTCGCAGCACTACATATGTGAGCAGCATCCCCGCCAGCACCACGAACCCATGAATTCGCCCCCTACTGGCCGCATAGATTGAAGCAGCGACACCTATTGACACCAATGGCACGATAGCCCGAGCACGGGCATGCACCTTAAACGGACGCAGCCCAACAGCGAGCGAAGCCGTAGACGCCACGCCGCAAAACAGGACCGGCACAGCCATCAACGGAACGCGTACGCACATCAATGCCGTGATATAGATAAAAGACCATTCCGCAGCAGACAGTATCGCCCACATGCACGGACCTCCGAGCTCAATCGCCCCATCCACCCTATCCAGATCAGCGTCATGATTTGTCTTTACAACCGCGCAATACGGCGAAAGAAACAGTCCGAGGCCCAATGTATAGCTTGCAAGAGAAAAGGCGACTGCCCGCGTAACGCTGGATCCCCAATCACTATTCGCCATTACCAAGGGACCTGCCGCAAGGAAAATAAAAAAAGATGTGGGCAGATATCGAAGCAGCCGGTGCGTCCGAGCTAATGCCAACATATCGCCGGCATGCCGCTGCGACAGCTCAGACTCTACAGCTTCGCCCCCACCCGCAAACAGCTCCACCAGCTCACGCGAGCCCGCAACCGACGCCTTCCCGTATGCTCGGTGAAGCGTGGTCCGCACCGTCGATGGCTTCGTATCCGTCTCCCTGGCAATTTCCGCCGGCGTTTTCCCTTTGAGCAACAATCGAACAAACTGCTCTTCTCGAGGCGACAGAGAGGGAGAAAACGCTCCCGCATCGAATGGGTCGGACGTGCGGGGGATATCCGAATCGTTGTTCCGCTTCTTCCTGAGCAACGTACATACGAAGGCAGCAATAGCGGACCCTATCGTCAGCGACGCAATGATCGCGGCATCGCTTGCGAAGTATGCCACCTCAACAGCGGGAACAAGGCCAATGGGAACTGCTACGAGCACAGAACGGGCGAACACGTCGCTCTGTCCACGACCAAAGGCGCGGGGACAGCAAAGCAGAGGGACCGCAGCTAATACGAGATAGACCAGAGGAATTAAAAGCATAAGGCCAATTGATGCGGCCATTACCGAGGGCATCCCCCATGGCTCGGGAACGACTCTCCATGAAACTCGACAGCAAAACAGCAGGCAAGACAGGACAACTATTGTTTCTGCAAAAAGCGCGCTCTGCGGTCGGCGGGTCCCCCTTTCGCCGTCCCGCGCTGCCCCCCGTATCAAAGGAGAGCCCGCCGTATTCCAAATTGCATATGAGAGGAGCAGCGACCCAGTGAAGCACAAGGCACACGAAACGCCATGCAACAGCCAGATTGGTGCAAACGCGATTGGAATAGAATCTCCGCGAGCATAGAAGGCCAAGTCGACCCATTCGGGAACCACCGCAATAGCAGCAAGGAAAACACCGAAGACGCCAAGGCGACCCGGCCGTCTTATTTCTCTCCCCTTGCGGAGCGCAACACCATGACCAAACGCCGCGAGGCATGCGCCAAGGATAACGAGCCAGGTCATTGCACCTGATGCCAAGCCGATCGAAGATGAAAACCGGTGATAAGGGGTAACCGCCATTACGACAAGCGCAATGGCAAAAGCAGATGTGGCAGAGCAGCGGGAAAAGAGCATATGACCTCCATAGAGCGGCATTATACAGCTCGGTTTGTTCATCCCTCTTCGCTCCCACACCGGCCAGCATCAACGATTCACGCATACTCCAATCAAAACCAGATAACGGTCCAATTTTTCCGCAGTCCCCGCTCCAAAGCGGGATACGGTTTCCTTTTGAGGGCCGATTGGGAAAACGCACCCCGTTTTAGGCCGAAAACTGGGACGCGCGGGCAGGAGCTATGCAAAGATAGCGGCTGTTGGCCTTGCGATCGGTCTTGCACTGGCGCTGTGCGCATCATTCGCGACGTATAGGTCCGAGCAGTCGTTTATCGATGGCGCTGAGAACGGTTTTGGCATAGACGTAATCCTGTCCTGGGTTCAGGAGCACCTTGACGGATGCGAGGACCCGCGGCGCGCATCGAATGGAAAACAGCTTCAGGGCACCGATTCCGGTTGGCGCGTTGGTGTCTACCGCATCCTGGCAAGGATCGAGGACGGGAAAGCCGTCATCGAGGTCGTAAGGGTCGGCCACCGCCAGGGTGTCTACAAGAGCATGCCGCGGCTATGAACACCCCAAAGTGCCGCCACGCAGGTCAAGGACGAAAAAACGACCTCGCCAGATGCGTTTTAAGGCGCCTGAAAGCAGATGCCCCTAACGGGTATCCAGGCATTCCTTTTCTGGGCTGTATTTGCGATTACATCAAGCCGTCTACCTGCGGCTTCGTGGAGTTTGCCGCCGCCCGAAAAAATCGTGTCTGCGCGGTGCGATACAGTAAGTTAAACGCCCCGCGAGGAAAGGAACAGCCATGAGCGACACACAGGAAATCGTTCAACGACTCGAACGCGAGATGGCGGACCGAGCCGCCGCAGTTGAGAAGGTTGATGCTTTTAAGAACCAGCTCGCACGGGCCATCAAGGCCTTCATGGGCACCTCTTCCGAAAGGGTGTTTAACGGTTCCGGAAAAGGTTATCTACCTGCGGGAACGATAGGCAACCGGACACACATTCTGTCCGAGCGGTTAAAAGTGGGCACGGAATTTAAACGGCTGAAAAAGGGGCATCGACCTGCGCCGATGCCCCCAACGTGGACACACATTTTGTCCTATAAGCCACAAAAAAGGCGGCACCCATAACGGACGCCGCCTTTGAGACATATGTGTCAGAACAGTAAGAAAGATGAGACGCCCGCAGTTGCGGTGAAATAGGGACTGAATAGCCCCTCAAACAGGCAAAACAGTCCGTATTCCACCGCAACTTATACAGAGTACCTAGCGGTTGCGTTCCTTAAGGGCGCGGTCGATCTCGCGTTGGACATCACGCTTGGCCATGTCCTCGCGCTTGTCGTAGAGCTTCTTGCCGCGACCCAGACCCAGCAGCAGCTTTACGCGGCCGTCGGTATTAAAGTAGAGCTCCAACGGAACCAGCGCATAACCACGGTTGCGAAGTTTGCCGTCAAGAAAGTCGATCTCCTTGCGGTGCAGCAGCAGACGACGCCGACGGTCGGGATCGCGATTCCACACGCCACCATGGCTATAAGGGTGGATATGCAGTCCGACGAGCCAGCACTCGCCGTCACGAATCAGCGCAAAAG
>ERZ824978.135-NODE-135-length-113687-cov-5.192507_pt1 | contig 113687 bp, 116 predicted proteins | sample MGYA00519860_ERZ824978 | MGnify/ENA primary metagenome ERZ824978 (study PRJEB31778, sample SAMEA3449184) | human gut metagenome | biome: human gut; feature: human-associated habitat; material: faeces | place: United Kingdom | collected 2010/2012 ... | reverse complement strand
TGTAATGACCCTTCTAGGGTCTGTGCAAACCACTAGTTTACTAGTGGTTTTGATTTGCGCTAAGGACGGGAAGGGGGTTGACAAGTGAACGAACGTTTACTATAATAGCAGACGAAGTAAACGAACGTTTACCAAAAGGAGTGAAAATTATGCACTACATCCGAAGCCAACGCTATGACACCCCCCAGTTCACCGAGAAGATGATGGGGCCCAACCCCATCAAGCTCGCCGAAGAACTGATGCTGGAAAACCGGACGCCAAAAGGCGCTGTGGTCTGCGACCTGGGCAGCGGCCAGGGCATCACCTCGGCCTTCCTGGCACAGGAGTACGGCTTCCAGGTCTATGCCTGCGACCTGTGGAGCGATCCAGCGGAAAACCAGGCGTTTTTTGACCAGTTGGGATTGCCTCACGAACAGCTCATCCCCGTCAAGGCGGACGCTCTCAATCTGCCTTTCGAGCCGGCCTTTTTCGATGCGGTGGTCAGCGTGGATTCCTACAACTACTTCGGTCGAGACCCGAACTTTTTGGGACAAAAGCTGCTGCCCTATGTGAAGCCCGATGGCTACCTCTACTTCGCCATCCCTGGTATGAAGCAGGACTGCCATGACCACTTGCCACCGGAGCTGCTCCTGTCCTGGACGCCGGAGCAGCTGGAGTATATGCACGACGTGGCCTATTGGCAGCATATGATCTCCCTGACTGATGGCATTGAAATTCTGTCCGTGGCGGAGATGGAGAGCAACGAGGAGGTGTGGCAGGATTGGCTGAAACAGGAGAATGAGTACGCCATTGGCGACCGGAAAAGTATGAACGCCGGTGGGGGAAAGTACCTGAATTTCATCCAGATCGTGCTGAAAAAGTGTCATTAAGCAAAAAATCCTCCCAAATGGAAAAGGAGTGCCTAAGGCACTCCTTTTCGTTTTATGCTTGACGAAATGGGATAGGATATGGTTCGTTCTCAGTCATCCCACTCTTTTTCGTAGTCGATGATGGCACCGGTCTTGGCGTTGATCTCGTAGTCGTACTCATAGTTGCCGTAGTGGAATTCCACCTCGTAGACCATGATGCCATGTTCCTTGTCCAGCTTTGCTTTCAGACCGCGGACTTTGCTCTCAGACAGAGCGGCGTGCTTCAGGGCGATGCGCTTGGCCTTGGCTGTGCCAATGTAGCCCTTAGAGGTGGAGGTGCTGGTGGACTTGCCGGTGGTCTTGGCCTTGCGGCTGTCGGAGAAGTCGCCATAATACTTGGTATTTCCAACCGCTTTGTAAGCACGCACCTTGAACTTGTAGGTGACGCCGGATTTCAGGCCGCTGATGGTGGCGCTGGTGCCGCTGACGGTGGCCTTGCGGACGTACTTCTTGGCGGCGGAGTCATACAGATAGACCTGGTACTTGCTGGCGCCCTTGGCCTTGCTCCACTTCAGGCTCACGCTGGTCTTGGTGGTCTTAGTCACTCTCAGGTTGTCTACTTCATCGGGGGCGGTGTAGGTAGTGAGGGTAGCAGAGTAGGGGCCGTAGTAGGTGGTGCCGGATTTGGTCTTATCATAGGCACAGACGGCGAAGTGGTACTTGGTGCCTGCCTTCAGATGCTCTACCTCGTAGCGGGTCTTGGAGGTGGTCTTAATCTTCTGCCACTTCTTGGTGTTAGTGTTGTAGCGGTAGAGAAGATAGCCATCGGCACCGGAGACCTTTTTCCACCTGAGGGTCAATTCATCGTCATCCCGTTCCACCACGGACAGGCCGGTGACCTGGTTCAGGTTGGCGGCGTAGGTGGAGAGGGCGGTGGTGGCGGTGCCGATGACCATCGAGGCGGCCAGAGCTGCGGCGGCCAGCTTGGAAAACAACTTCTTCATGTCGGGTTCCTCCTTCGGTTTGGGTTTGTGTCGGTTGTTTTGTTTCGATGGCGTTATCATACCGGCAGAAGATGAGAAATACATGAGAAAAATGAAAAAATTTTGCCGCCTACCCAGCCTGGTTCTCATGTTCTTCTCATCCTTTCTATGGTATACTGATACAAACAAACAGGGAAGGAGGGCACAAAAATGCGCATTTTAGTGGCAGAGGACGAACGAGACTTGAACGAAATCCTATGCAAAAAGCTCCGTTCCGAGGACTACTGCGTAGACGGCTGCTTTGACGGGGAGGAGGCGCTGGACTACCTGGCCAGCGTAGACTACGATGCGGTTATCTTGGACATCATGATGCCTAAGCGCAGCGGACTGGAAGTGGTGGAACAGCTCCGCCGCCAGGGCAACCAAACACCGGTGCTGTTCCTCACCGCCCGGGACAGCATCGACGACCGGGTGACCGGCCTGGACGCAGGCGCGGACGACTACCTGGTAAAACCCTTCGCCTTTGATGAGCTGTTGGCACGGCTTCGGGTGATGACTCGGAAACGGGGCGGGGAGCGGAGCAACCTGTTCACCATCGACGATCTGACCCTGGATATCCGCAGCAAACGGGTGGAGCGGGGCGGGGCAGAGCTGAAACTGTCCGCCAAGGAGTACGCTCTGCTGGAATACCTTATCCGCAACAAAGGCGTGGTGCTCTCCCGTATCCAGATCGAGGAGAATATTTGGGGCTTCGACTACGAGGGCAGCTCCAACATTGTAGACGTCTACATCCGCTACCTCCGGCGGAAAATCGACAAAGACCACCCAGTAAAACTCATCCACACCATCCGCGGCAGTGGATACGTCTTGAAACTGCCATGAAGCGGAAGCGGCTGAGCATTAAAACGCGCGTCACCCTGTGGTATACCACCTTGCTGGCCATGCTGGTGGGGTTGGTGGTGGCGGCGGTGCTGGTCATGAGCGACTCCATGGAGGAGATGCAGGCCAAAAAGTTGCTGGAGACCGCCGTCAACCACGCCGCCGACCTGTTGGTGTACGATGGGGAGGATGTGACCTTTTCGGAGCCGGTGGAAACCTACGAAAATGGGATATATCTGCTCTTTTATGATGAGAATTATCGGTTTTTAGATGGTTCCTGGCCGCAAAAGTTCCCAAACGGTGTGGACGCTGCCAACCGAGCATTTCAGGCCATCCGGCGGGGAAACACCACCTATTATGTCTACGATCACCTGTTGGAGTTTGCATCAGGCGGCGTGTGGATCCGCGGCATCTACGAAGCCACCGGCGCTCAGTTCATCCTGGACAATGTGGTGCGGGTCATCCTCATCGCCTTACCGGCTCTGGCTGCTCTGGCCGCCCTGGGCGGATGGCTCATCACCCGCAACGCCTTTCGGGTGGTGGACGAGCTGCGCCAGCAGGCGGACAGCATTTCAGGCGGACAAGACCTGTCCCGCCGCATCCCAGTGAATGGGGAGCGGGATGAGTTGCATCGCCTGGCCGGAACACTGAACCGGATGTTCGACCGGTTGGAGGACTCCTTCCAGGCGGAGCAGCAGTTCATCTCCGATGTCTCCCACGAGCTGCGGACGCCCACGGCGGTCATCCTGGCCGAGTGCCAGTACGCCCTGGAATCTGGACAAATGGCAGAACAGACCGCCGCTCTGGAGGTCATCCAGCGGCAGGGGAAGCGGATGTCTCGGATGACCGAGGAGATGCTGACCTTGAGCCGGATGGAGCGGGGTCAGACCCAGCTGGCACGGGAGGAGACTGACCTGACCGAGCTGGTGGAGGTCATCTGCGAGGACCAGCAGGAGCTGCTGCCGGAGCATCTGACCCTGCGATGGGAGCTGGAACCGGTGACGGCGGAGGTGCATCAGGACATGATGATCCGCCTGGTCATTAACCTGCTCAACAACGCTGTCCGCTACGCAAAGTCGAAGATCATGGTCACCCTGACCTGTCAGAACGACACAGTGACCCTGACCGTAGCCGATGACGGTGCAGGCATTGCTCCGGAGCATCAGAAGCGAATTTTCCAGCGCTTTTATCAGGTAGAGGGCGATCGTACCCGAAAATCCGGTGGGCTGGGGCTGGGACTGGCCATGTGCGATCAGATCATTCGCCAGCACGGCGGGCACATTTCGGTGGAAAGCACCTTGGGAGAAGGCAGTCGATTTCTCGTCACCTTTCCCGCCCGACAGGAGGAAACGATATGAAGAAACCAAGAGGTACCCTGCTGACGCTTATCCTATGTCTGTGTCTGACCGGATGCGTGACTGGTGGACAACACACCAGTCAGCCTGCCAATGCGGACAATTCCCGTCCGCCCACCATGGGACAGCATAACACGGCGGAGCCGACCCAGTCCAATTCGGACAACACAGGCGCCGTCTCCGATGCCGCCCCTAAGCAGTCTGACGATCAGCCAGCGTCGAGCGCAAAACAAGAGAGCACCGCGCCGGTGATGACTGGGTATCTCCCCAGAGGGGATGCCATTCAGATCGCCCTTCATCACGCAGGCGTTGCGCAGGCAGATATTTGTGACCTGTCCTGCAAGTTGGAGGAAGAAAACGGCGTGATGATTTATCAGGTGGAATTTGAGCATGGGCAGTACGAATACGAATATGAGATCGACGCCAAATCCGGCAAGATCTTGGAGATGGACATTGATGACTAAAAAAATCCACCAGAGATTCTGGTGGATTTTTTGCGCATAAAACCAGCGTTTCGCGGCAAACTGATGGAAACAGATGGAATCCAAAAAGGGGAGAGGGGAGTGCTTATGAGACGGACATTGATCTTGGTGGACGTGCAAAACGGATTCCTGCACAACGCAGACAATCAGGTGATGGTACAGAAGATCCATCAGCTATTGAACGAACAACTGTTCGATCGAGTCATCGCCACCCGTTATGTGAACACCGCCGGAAGCAACATCATCCGCCTGATGGGCTGGGATAAGCTGCTGACAGCGGCGGAACAGACCATCCCACCGGAGATTTTGGAGCATGTGGACTATGTAGATGAGAAGATCGGCTACTCCGGCTACACTGAGACCATGCGGAAATTCCTGCTTCAGGACAACGGAGACAAGTATCCAGAGGAGATTTTTTTGGCAGGGCTGGACTTGGGATGCTGCGTGTTGGAGACAGCAACGGACTTTTTCGAGGCAGGGGTGCGGCCCTTTGTCCTCACTGCCTATTGCAGCTGCGCCGGTGGGCAGGCGTATTTTGACGCTGCGCTCCTGTGCCTGGAGCACCTCATCGGCGCCCAGTATCTGATACCAGACGAAACCATTCAGACCAAGGAGCAGTTGGAGCGGGTCATTCGACAGGCTCAGCAGACGAAGCCCTGTTAACTGCGCAAAAAAGGCAGCTTTTCAGCTGCCTTTTTTCTGCCGTGCGTCTGCCAGCGGATTGGCCTTAGCGGCAATTTTCAGGTCATCGCTGGAGATGTGGGTATAGATCTGGGTGGTGTTCAGGTGGTCGTGTCCCAGCACCTCCTGTAAGGTGCGCACATCCACGCCGTTTTGCAGCATCAGCGTGGCCGCCGTATGGCGGAGCTTGTGGGCGGAGTACTTGCTGGCGTCCAGACCGGCGGTGAGCAGGTATTTTTTTACCATTTTGTGGATACCGGATCGGGTGATGCGTGTTCGCCGGTTGGAGACGAACAGCGCCGGTTCGTGTTGCAAAGACAGCATGGCACGCACGGTCAGATAGGACTCCAATGCGGCCTTGCAGCCGTCGTTTAGATACAGGATGCGCTCTTTGTTGCCTTTGCCCAGCACCCGAATGGTGTCACCCTGGATGTCGGACACATTCAAGTTCACCAGCTCAGAGATCCGCAGGCCGCAGTTCAGGAAAAGCATCAGGATGCAGTAATCCCGCTCCTTGTTTTTGCCCTGGACGGCGTCCAGCAGCGCCAGGGATTCCTCCAAGGTCAGATAGCGCGGCAGCGTTTTCTTCATTCGGGGCGAATCCAATTCCTGCACCGGATTTTCCTCCAGCAGGTGGGCTTTGCTGGTCAGGTAGCGGTAGAAGGAACGGATGGCAGCGATCTTACGGGCGAGGGATGCGGTGTTCAGCTGGCGCTCTCGGCTGAGGAAGATGAGATAGTCGTAGATCTCACTCAGGGACACGGAGCCCACCAGCTCCAAGTCCACATCAGCGATGGAGATGCTGTCCCACGGGGTGTCCGGCGAGACCAGCCCACGGCTGCGCTTCAAGTATCGGAAGAAGGTGCGCAGGTCTAAGAAGTATTCATCGACGGTTTTGGCCGAATGAGCCTTGACCGTCTCGTGGTAGGACAAGAAGTCCTTCAGGATGGTGGGTGCGTTGGATATGGTGCTCATAGGCTTAGGTTCCTTTATATGATGGTAGACAGATGCCCCGAAGTAAACAAAATTTTTATTTTGTTTACTTTTATATTTCCGCCTTTTTGCTTCGTCTCCACGTTCCCCCAGGCATTGTCCTGCCTGACAGCCTGGTTTGAGAACCGTGTTTATCAATGGGTTTTCAGTTGGAATACTGTATGGCGAATGTTTTGGCGGACTCACTCGGACGCACGCCGCTGGATGCCCGTCCAACTGTTGGTGACGCAACGGGTGGGCATACGCTTGATGCGCTGGGTCACATCTCGGAGGGCGGCGTTATAGGCGTCAATCTCCGCCGAAGTGCAGAATCGGTCGTACTGGGTGCCAGCGTCCCGCATCCACTCTAGCTGCGCCAAAAGCGCCCCTTTGTCAATAAATGCGCCGTTTTCCAGGTGCAATCATCCCAAATGTCAGATTTTGTTGACTTTTTCTCTCAGCGGGAAACGGACGGCTGCTCACCGTCCACGCTTCCCTTCATTATAATATAACACGCCCGCTCGGTCAACACTGAGCCATCAGATCCCGTTGCGCAGCAAATCCAGCGCCTCTCGGATGTTCTTCACCGGGATCAGCCGTAGTCCCGGCAGCTCCGGCAGTTTCCGGCTGTTCCGTGCTGGTAGCATACACTGGGTGAATCCCAAGCGATGTACTTCAGCCAGCCGCTGATCTAGGCCGTTCACCGTTCGCAGCTCACCGGTCAGCCCCACTTCCCCGATGGCCGCCAGCTCGTCCGGCACCGGTCGGCCGCTCATGCTGGACGCAACCGCCAAAATGGTGGCCAAATCCGCCGCCGGTTCCCCCAGGCTCAGGCCGCCGATGACATTGATGTAGGCGTCATGACCGCCCACGTTGAACCCGCCTCTTTTTTCCAGCACTGCCAGCAGCAGCATGGCTCGGTTGTAGTCCACCCCGTTGCTGGTGCGTCGGGGCGATGCGAACCCAGAGGGTGCTACCAACGCCTGCACCTCTGCCAGTACCGGCCGAACCCCTTCCATCACGCAGGTCACGCAGGTGCCCGGCGTGCCGGTGGGACGTCCGCTCAGGAGCATTTCCGATGGGTTTGGCACTTCTGCCAGACCCTTGTCCAGCATCTCAAAGACGCCGATTTCGTTGGTGGCGCCGAACCGGTTCTTCACCGCTCGCAAAATCCGATAGGACTGGTGTGCCTCCCCCTCGAAGGTTAGCACGCAGTCCACCATGTGTTCCAGCACCTTGGGGCCGGCAATGGAGCCTTCCTTGTTGATGTGACCGATGACGAACACAGTGATGCCCGCCCCCTTGGCCAACTCCATCAGCGCCATGGTGCACTGCTTCACCTGGGCGATGCTGCCGGGCATGGAGTCGGATTTATTGGTCAGGATGGTCTGCATGGAGTCCACGATCAAGATCTGCGGCTTGACCTCCTCCACTGCGTCCAGAATGGTTTCCAGGTTGTTCTCCGCTAGAATATAAAGATCCTTGCAGCGGATGTCCAGCCGGTCGGCACGGAGTTTGATCTGTCGGGCGGATTCCTCACCGGAAACATATAAAACAGTGGTAAACTGGCTCAAATGGTCGCAAATCTGCAACATCAGCGTGGATTTCCCGATGCCAGGCGCACCGCCGATGAGCACCAGAGAACCCTGAACGGCGCCGCCGCCCAGCACATGATCCAGCTCCCCCATGCCGGTCTGGAAGCGCAGCTCCTCCGAGTCCTCAATCTCACTGAGCCGCTTAGCCTGGGGGCGGCTGTGCAGACCGCCCACGGCGGGTCTGGCACTGCCCCGCACCCGTTCGGAGGGCTGCTCCACGATGGTGTTCCAGTTGCCGCAGATGGGACAGCGCCCCTGCCATTTGGGGAACTCGTTGCCACATTCGGTGCAGAAAAAGATGGTCTTTGCTTTCATCGGTGTCACTCGCTTCCGTTGGTCAGCCGGTCAGGTAGGCGCTCATAAGCACCATGGCCAGCTTGGTCTGATAGTCCTCCTGCTGCAGCAGCTGATCCTCCCTAGGGTTGGACAAAAACCCGCACTCCACCAGGATGGCACGGCAGTTGATGTGGTTCATTAAATAGACTTTTTTGGCTATCCTGGTGGCCTCCCGTTTGGGGTCGGTACCCAGAGTCTCCCGCAGCAGCTGCTGGGTGCGCTGTGCCCATAAGACGCTCTCGCTGTCATCATGGAAGAACACCTGCGCGCCGCTGGCGGATTTGGCCGAGTGGTTGTTCTGGTGGACGCTGAGCAGCACCGCCCCCGGCGTCTTGTTCACCAGCGCCGCTCGGTTGTATAGGTCGCTGCGCTTCTTCTCCCGCAGGGTCTTGGCGGAGCTGTCCGCAATGGAGGTGTCCGTGTCTCGGGTCAGCTTGGTGCGCACGCCGTACAGTCCGGCCAGCTGGTCTACCTTTAGCACGATGGACAAGTTGATGCCGCTCTCCGGCACGCCGGACAAGGACACCGCTCCCCCGTCCTCCCCGCCGTGTCCGGCGTCTAAGATGAGGGTCTGTTGGGGGTACCGAACCCAGGCGGCGGCGGAAGCGGCAGTGCTGGCCTGCGCCAACTGGAAAATCCAAAAGGATAGGGTCAAAAAGAAAAGCAGACAGAGGAAGAATCGCATCACTTTGTTCATGTTACATCACCGAAACAAGCCTATGCGTTTCCTGTTCATTGTAGCACAAAAAGCCAGGGGTGAGAAGCGCTTTCACGCACGGATGGCGGCGGCGAACATAGAATGGAGGGAAAACGGTCGAATCTCCGTGCCGTTTCTATTCCAGAGAAAGGAGCGATTGCTTTGAGCTGTTGCAAACAACCCACCTCACCGGCGGCGTGCCCCCGCGACTTTGGCACTATGCCTGACTGCGCGCCGCTGGCGGTTCCCTATGTCCCCTTCCAGCAGACCACTGCATCCAAGTACAGTTCCCAAGAGGCTCTGAGCCAGGGCACCTTGTTTCCCGGCCTGAACCTGCCCTTCCACCTGAAGCAGGTGGGGGCGGCGGTGCCCAAAACCCCCCTGACCGAGCTGCAAGCGCTGTGCTTTGTAGTTCACGAGCTGGGGCTGTACCTGGACACTCACCAGGATGACCAGGAGGCCTTTGCCCTGTTCCAGAAGTACAGCGCCCTGGCCGAGAGCGCCCGTGCCGCTTATGTGGAGCGCTGCGGCCCTCTGCGCCAGATGGACGCAGCGGCGGATGACCGGTTCACCTGGGTGGATGGCCCGTGGCCCTGGGAGGGGCAAGCTGGACAGGAGGTGGAGTGCTAAATGTTTATCTATCAGAAGAAGCTCCAATACCCCATCAACATCCGCCGCCCCAATCCCAAGCTGGCGTCTGTCATCATCTCCCAGTACGGCGGCCCCGATGGGGAGCTGGGCGCCTCCCTGCGCTACCTGAGTCAGCGGTACGCCATGCCTTATGATGAGGTAAAGGCTGTTTTAACCGATATTGGCACAGAAGAATCTGTTCCGGAGAAAGATCAGCCAAGCAGTTATCATATAAGCACGATTGGCCAATAAAACTACAACAAGGAGGAACTGCCATGCCCTACGCAATCTATCTCAGAAAGAGCCGCGTCGACCTAGAAGCGGAAGCCCACGGCGAAGGCGACACCCTGGCCAGGCACCGAAAGACCCTGCTGGCGCTGGCGGCGGCGCAGCAGCTGAACGTGACCCACATCTACGAGGAGGTGGTCTCTGGCGACACCATCGCCGCCCGTCCCCAGATGCAGCAACTGCTGGCGGACGTGGACGAGGGGCTGTGGGAAGGCGTGCTGGTGATGGAGGTGGAGCGTCTCGCCCGTGGCGACACCATCGACCAGGGCATCGTTGCCCAGGCCTTCAAGGTCACCGACACCAAGATCATCACCCCCCTGAAATCCTACGACCCCAACAACGAGTTCGATGAGGAATACTTCGAGTTCGGCCTCTTTATGGCACGGCGGGAGTACAAGGTCATCAACCGCCGCTTGCAGCGTGGCCGCCTGGCGTCGGTGAAGGAAGGCAAATGGGTGGGCAACACGCCGCCCTACGGCTATCGCCGGGTGAAGCTGGCTCAAGACAAGGGGTTCTGGCTGGAGCCGGACCCGGAGACCGCTCCGGTGGTGCGGAACATCTTCCACTGGTATGTGGAAGGACGCTCCGACGGCACGGTCATCCACCCCATGGGCTTGCAGGCCATCTGCACCAAGCTGAACCAATCCGGCATCCCGTCCCCGTCCCGTCAGACTTGGTCAGCCTCTACCCTGCGGGACTTGCTGCAAAACCCGGTCTACTGCGGCCTCATCCGCTGGGGCTGGCGGAAGCAGCAGAAAACCTACCACAAAGCCACCGGCACCTGGCAAGCCTCCCGCAGCCGCGCCGCCTTCGGGGAATATCCCGTCTATCAGGGGCTCCATGAACCGCTGGTGACCCGGGAATGTTGGGACGCCGCCCAAGCCAAATTCGCCATCCACCCCAGCCGTCCCGGCCCCAAGCAGATGGAGCAAAAAAACCCATTGGCCGGACTGTGCTACTGCTCCGTGTGCGGTCGAGCCATGGTGCGCAGACCATACAAGTCCATTCCGCCCCAGCTCATCTGTGCCTACCCCACCTGTCCCACTAAGGGTTCCTACCTGAGCATAGTGGAAGACGCTGTGCTGGAAGCATTGGAAAACACCCTGAACGAGCTGCGCCTAGGCGCGGATCCCGTCGGCGCTGCCCTGCCCACCGGCGATCGGGAGACGTTGGCCATGGGGCTGGCCGCCCAGGAGAAGGAGTTGGAACAGGTGCAGGCCCAGCAGAGGAAGCTCTACGACTTCCTGGAGCGTGGCATCTACACCGAACAGGTCTTTTTGTCCCGAAGCGCCACCCTGGAAGCCCGCCGAGTGGACGTCCAAGCGCAGATCGACCAGCTCACCCAGCAGCTGGACACCATCGACCGGGCGGAGCGCTCTCGACGAGAGCTGGTGCCCAAGATCCAGCACGTGCTGGACACCTACCACGACTGCCAGTCCGTGCAAGAGCAACACGCCCTGCTCAAGACCATCCTCCGGCGCATCGAATACGCCAAAACCACCGGCGGACGCTACCAGCCATCCGATATGCAGATCACACTCTTCATGCACTTGCTTTAATTTGTACCCTTACCGACAATCCTCCGGAGCAGAACGCTAGCCACCACAGTAGTATTCTTCGTCGTTTCGGGTAAAAATCCTATCGGATGAGTGTGTTTTTTATACTGTATGTAGGTCATGATTGACAAAGGTTGACAATTTGTGCGGCATTGCATATAATATGCAGGATAAAACTGTGATTTTGATCACAAAGAAAGGCGAAGGTCTGTCTATGCTCACTGTGCAGAATCGTTCTCACGACCCGTTCTACAATCAAGCCTTTGAGGAGTATGTCTACCAGACATTTCCGGACGAGGATTTCTTTTTTCTCTGGCAGAATGCCCCTGCTGTGGTGGTGGGCAGCTACCAGAACATCTGTCGGGAAGTCCATGTGGAAGCCCTGCGTCGCCGTGGGATCCCCGTGGTGCGCCGGATGACCGGCGGTGGGACAGTGTACCACGATCTGGGAAATGTCAACTACACCTACATCCTGCGAACCAACGGGACGATGAACTATGACCAGGTTCTGTATCCGGTCATCACCGCCCTGAATGCCATTGGCGTTCCCGCCCGGAAGAATCGGCTCTGCGACATCGCCATCGGCGATCAGAAGATCTCCGGCAGCGCACAGCGGATGACCAAGGGACGGCTGCTCCACCACGGCACCCTGCTGTTTTCTTCCGACCTGAGCGTGCTGGATCAGATCACCACCCACCGGAAGAACGACTGCTTCCAGAGCCGAGGGACGCAGTCTGCCATCTGCACCGTGACCAACATCCAAGCACACCTGGCGGAACCCATGACCATCGAGGAGTTTCAGACCCGACTGCTGGCACAGATGGTGCCTGACGGAGGCCGCCTAACCCTGACGCCGGAGCAGGAAGCCCAGGTTTGCCGTCTGCGGGATGAGAAATACCATAGCTGGGCGTGGACTTGGGGCAAGACTCCTGCGTTCACCTATGAGAAAACCGGCGTTTTTGCCGGTGTGCCCATCCGTGCCGCCTACCGAGCCAAGCGGGGCATCGTGTCCGATGCCGAGATCGACTGCGCCGCAGTAGACGGCGCTCTGGCCGCCCAGCTCCTCAACGGCGCCCGCCTGGATCCGGAGGGATTTGCCGCCAGCTGTCGGCAGCTGGCAGGCGATCAGGCAGATGAACTGATGGACTGGCTCATGTAACCTGTTTTCTCTCCCAATGGGTTGGATAGATTGTAGGTATCACGCGATATAGCAAGAAAGGAAAAAAACAATGGAAAAAAAGATCAATATGCCCAAGCTCGGTCCCGATATGGAAACCGGCATCCTGTGCGCCTGGCTGAAAGAGGAGGGCGAACCCGTCACCGTGGGCGAGCCTTTGTTTGAGATCGAGACCAACAAAGTGGTCAACCAGATCGAAGCCACAGAGTCCGGCGTGCTCAAGCAGCAGTTGGCCGAGGAGGGCGATCTGGTTGCGGTAAACACCGCTGTGGCAGTGCTGGAAGTGGTGTAAGGCATGGAAAAGAAACCGGAATGGCTGAAAGTCCGCTATAATCAGGACGCCGTCAACGAGGTGGCGGCGCTGATGCGGGATTTGAAGCTGAATACGGTGTGCAAGGAGGCCAACTGCCCCAATCTGGGCGAGTGCTATCAGAAGCATACCTCTACTTTTATGATCCTCGGGAGCGTCTGCACGCGGAACTGCCGGTTCTGCAACGTGGTCACCGGACGCCCCCTGCCCCCTGACCCAGAGGAACCTATGAACGTGGCAAAGGCCGCAAAAAAACTGCACCTGCGCCATGTGGTCTTGACCTGTTCCACCCGAGATGACCTGCCCGATGGCGGCGCGGAACAGTTTGCCAAATGCGTCCGCGCCATCCGAGAGGTCTGTCCTGGCACCACGGTGGAGACACTGATCTCGGACATGAAGGGCGACCACGCATCCCTGGACACGGTGATCGCCGCCCATCCGGAGGTGCTCAACCACAATGTGGAGACGGTGAAGGAGCTGCAACGTGCCGTGCGGCCCCAGGCTCGGTATGAGCGCTCCCTGGAGGTCCTGCGGTACTGCAAGGAGCAGGATCCCACGCTGCTGACCAAGACCGGATTTATGGTGGGGCTGGGCGAGACCGAGGATCAGATCAGCCGTCTGATGGACGATATCCTGGAGACCGGCTGTGACATTCTGACCATTGGACAGTATCTCCAGCCCTCCCCCCAGCATTATCCCCTGGCTCGCTATGCCACGCCGGAAGATTTCGCCCGTTGGAAGGAGCTGGCCATCGCCAAGGGCTTCCGCCATGTGGCATCCGCCCCCCTGGCCCGCAGCTCCTACAAGGCATGGGAAGCACTGGAGGATGTTCATGATCTATATTGAGACTGGCTCTACAGACGTCTATTATAATTTCGGCCTGGAGTACTATTTCACCGTGGAAAAGCGCTTGCCGGAGACGGTGTTCCTTTTCTGGCGCACCACGCCGACCCTGATGGTGGGCAAGTATCAGAACGTGTTGGAGGAGATCAACAAGCCCTATGCGGACGCCCATGGGATCCACCTGGTGCGCCGCATGAGCGGCGGCGGAACCATCTACACCGACCTGGGCGGTTGGCAGTTCACCTTTATCCAGCATCAAGAGACCGGCCAGATCGAGTTCAGCCAGTACATCGCGCCGGTGATCGGCGCACTGCGGGAGATGGGGGTTGATGCCGCCTTCAATGGCCGCAACGATCTGACCATAGACGGCAAGAAGTTCTCCGGCAACGCCCAGTACCGTCTGGGCGACTGCATTGTACACCACGGTTCCCTGCTCTTTGATACGGATATTGCGCAGATGGTGGCGTCCACTACCGTGGACAGCTACAAAATCCTATCCAAAAGCATCAAATCTGTTCGCGACAGAGTGACGAACATCTCCGAGCACCTCCCCACCCCCATGGATGCGGAGACATTCAAGGAGATCATGGTGCGCCATATCATGAACGGCAGCCCCAACGTCTATACCGTGACGGCGGAGGACGATGCTAGGATTCGGGAGATCGCCCGAGAGCAGTTCCAAAGCTGGGAGCGGATCTTTGGACGAAATCCAAAGTTCACCATCGACCGAGCTGGCCGCTTCGCAGGCGGGAAGATCCAGTTCAAGCTGGATGTCCAGAAAGGGATCATTGAAGACGCCGCCGTGTATGGCGACTTCTTCTCCACCCTGGACGCCTCCGCCATCTGCAAGGCTCTCATCGGCTGCCTCTATGACCGCAGCGCCGTGCTGGACGCCCTGCGCAGCAACGGGATCGACGGGGCGGTATACTGCATTTCCGCAGAGGAGATAGCCTCCGTGATCGCAGATTGAGCGAGCGAACGTCTCACATCGTAAGCAAAACAAACGCCTGAACCACAAACAGGGTTCAGGCGCTTTGTTTTAGGCGCAGCGGGCGCTGCCAGGAGAACTGTCATTTCAGCCGGATACACCCCGATACGCATCCGGTTAGATCACAGGTAGATGCCCGCATCAGCGCAGTTGTGGATGATGCGCCAGGCCACCTTCTGGACTTCCCGCACCCGTCTCTCCCGTTCTTCCGGAGTGAGATTGCGACAGTAGTTGTCGGCGATATGTACCGTCACACCGTTGGATGTTACCATGGTCTTGACCACATGGGGAACGATATATTCCTTTTGCTTTCTCATCCCATCACCTCCGGTGGAGTTTATGTGCATCTGCTTGTACGGGATGCATCCATCAGCGCTTGTTTGGAGATTTTTAGGACACCGCCCAAGTCAAATTCGCCACCTATTCCAGCCATCTGATAGGCAGACAATTTTCCGGAGCGGAAGAACTCGGCCACTTGGAGATGGTCGCCACCATCGTCCACCAGCTCACCCGAAATCTGACCGAGGAGCAGATCTTGAACAGCGGCTTCGCCCCCTACTTCGTAGACCACACCGTAGGCATCTACCCCACTGCCGCCTCTGGCTTCCCCTGGTCAGCGGGGAGTATGCAGTCCACCGGCGATGTGATCGCCGACCTGACCGAAGACCTGGCCGCCGAACAGAAGGCGCGGCTGACCTATGACAACATCCTCCGGCTCAGCGATGACCCAGACGTGAGCGATGCCATTCGGTTCCTGCGGGAGCGGGAGATCGTCCACTTCCAGCGGTTCGGCGAAGCCCTCGAATTGGCCAAGGCCAAGATGAATCAAAAAAATGTCTACCTGACCAACCCAGCCTTCGACCGGAAGTAAGGTCGTTTCGATAGAGAAAAAGCACGGCTCACAACGAGCCGTGCTTTTGTTTTGGCATTTTCTTGACTTATTTCGCCTTGTGCTTGCCCAGGTAAGCCTCCTTGACCTTTTCGTTGGCCAACAGCTCTGCTCCGGTGCCGCTCATGGTGATGTTGCCGGTCTCCAGCACATAGGCAAGATCTGCGGTTTTCAGCGCCATGTTGGCGTTCTGCTCGATGAGCAGAACCGTCACACCCTGGTTGTTGATCTCTTTGATGATGGAGAAGATGTCCTGCACCACCAGCGGTGCCAGACCCAGGGACGGTTCGTCCAGCATCATCAGCTTGGGGCGGCTCATGAGGGCACGCCCAACGGCCAGCATCTGCTGTTCACCGCCGGACAGGGTGCCGGCAGCCTGCCAGCTCCGCTCCTGGAGGCGGGGGAACAAGGAGTAGACCCATTCAATGTCCTTCTGGATGCCCTCCTTGTCCTTGCGCAGGTAAGCGCCGATCTTGAGGTTTTCCAGCACCGTCAGGTCAGCGAACACCCGCCGTCCCTCCGGAGACATGGCGATGCCTTCCCCGATGATCTGGTCGATGGACATCCCGAGCAGTTCCTTGCCGTTCCACTGGATGGAACCGCTCTGCGCCTTGACCAGACCGGTGATGGTGCGGAGCATGGTGGATTTACCGGCGCCGTTGGCGCCGATCAGGGTGACGATCTTGCCGTCAGGCACTTCCAAGGAAATGCCCCGCAGCGCTTGGATGCCGCCATAGGCCACATGAAGGTTTTCAATTTTAAGCATCGTCAGCCACCCCCAAATATGCGTCAATGACACGCTGGTTGTTCTGGATCTCATCCGGCGTACCGTCTGCGATGAGCTTGCCGAAGTCCAGCACGTAGATGCGGTCGGAAATATCCATGACCAAGTCCATGTGGTGCTCGATCATGAAAACAGTCAGCTTGAAGTCATCCCGAATGCGGCCAATGAACTCGGTCAGCTCATTGGTCTCCTGGGGATTCATGCCGGCAGCCGGTTCGTCCAGCAGCAGCAGAGAGGGCTCGGACGCCAAGGCACGGGCGATCTCCACCCGACGCTGCTCGCCATAGGGCAGCGAGGTGGCCAGCTCATTCCGGACGTCATCCAGCCCCAGCACATGGAGCAGCTCGGCGCACTCCTCCTGCTGCCGCTTCTCCTCCGCCTTATTCATGCGGAAGGTAGCCGAAAGCATTCCGGCGTGGACACGGCAGTGCTTGGCGATGAGGACGTTTTCAAAGACGGTCTGGGACTTCCACAGACGGATGTTCTGGAAGGTGCGGGCGATGCCCAGCTTGGTGACCTTATCGGGAGTGGGCTGGAGGACGTGCTTGTAATCGCCTGCGTGTTCGCCCTTGTACAGCTTCTTCATCTTGCCCTGGGGGTGATTTTCGATGATCTTGTTCCCCTGGAAGTAGACGGAGCCGTTGGTAGGGGCGTAGACGCCGGTGATGACGTTGAAGGCAGTGGTTTTGCCTGCGCCGTTGGGGCCAATCAGGGAAACGATCTCGTCCCGATTGACCTCCAGGTTCATATTGTCAACGGCTACCACGCCGCCAAACTGCATGGTTATATTTTCCACACGGAGGACGTTTTCACTCATTTCACTGCCTCCTTTTTCTCTTTCCGGCGCTGGAGCTTCGCTTTCCAGTCTCGGAACTTCTCCGGCAATTCCTTATCGCCCATGATACCCTGACGGAAGAACAGGACGATGACCATGATGACTACGGCAAAGACCACCTTCCGGAAGCCGCCTCGGAAGAGGAAGATGCCCAGGGAGTCGTCATCCAGGAAACGCAGCCACCACTCGTTGCAAGCGGTGAACAGGAAGCTGGCGATGACGGAGCCGGAGATGGAACCGATGCCGCCGATGACGACGATGAGCAAAATTTCATAGGTCATGTTGGTCTTAAAGTTGTTGGCCTGTGCCATGCACTGGTACATGGCCAGCAGGCCGCCGCCGATGCCGGCGAAGAAGGAGCTGACCACGAAGGACATCATCTTGTGTCGAGACAGGTTGACGCCCATGGCTTCTGCTGCCACTTCGTCATCTCGGATGGCCTTGAAGGCACGGCCGTAGGTGGAGTTGATCAAAAGTACGATCAGGGCGATGCATACGCCGGCCACCAGATAGTAGGCCACGGTGGAGTTGAAGTACGGGAACCCGCCCAAGACGTTGGCGCCGTTGGTGAGGGGGCCCAGCTTATCCCACTGGAAGATAGCACGGATGATCTCCGCAAAGCCCAGCGTGGCGATGGCCAGGTAGTCGCTTTTCAAGCGCAGGACGGGCAGGCCGATGAGCCAGGCGAACAGGGCTGCCACCAGGCCGCCCAGGATGAGGGCGATGAGCATTCCCACAACGGAACCGGCACCGGTAGTGCCGAAGATGTCCGCCAGAGAAAATTTCACCCAGTGTTCCCCGCTGAACATCCGATAGACGCTCTCACGGGAGGCTTCGGGAACCATAATGATGGCGTAGGTATAAGCGCCCAGCAGCATGAAGCCCGCCTGCCCCAGAGAGAACAGGCCGGTGAAGCCGTTGAGCAGGTTCATGGAGACGGCCACCAGAGCATAGACGGCAGTTTTCTTCAAAACCGGAAACAGGATGGAGGAAGATGGCACCACTTTCTCCAACACAAACAGCAGGATATAAAACAGGACGATGGCCAGCATGGTGCGCAGGGTCTTGGCTTTTTTATTTGTCATTTCCAATTCCTCCCTTACACCTTATCTGTGACCTTCTCACCGAACAGGCCGGTGGGCTTGACACAGAGGACGACGATCAGCAGGGCGAAGGTGAACGCATCGGAGAAGGTCGTCCAGCCCAAACCTTTGATGATATTTTCGCAGATACCGATGATGAACGCGCCGATGACCGCACCGGGGATGGAGCCAATGCCGCCAAAGACCGCAGCCACGAAGGCTTTCAGGCCGGGCATGGCGCCGGAGGTGGGCACGACAGACTGATAATTGGTAAAGTACAGCAGGGAGCCAACAGCAGCTAGGAATGTGCCAATGATAAAGGTCATGCTGATAACGTTGTTGATCTTGATGCCCATGAGCTGGCTAGTCTCGAAGTCACGGGAGACAGCACGCATGGCCATGCCGATCTTGGTGTGGTTGATGAGCTGCGTGAGGACGACCACCAGGAAGATGGTCAGGAAGGGGGTGATGATGGTGACCCACTTGGTGGAAGCGCCGCCGATGGAGACGTTGGCAGACAGGCCAGGGATCTGGGGATAGACCTTGGCCAGACCGCCGGTGACGTACAGCGCCAAGTTCTGGAGCAGATAGCTGACGCCGATAGCGGAGATCATCAGGGACATTCTGGGTGCGGTACGCAGGGGTTTATAGGCCACCTTTTCAATGGCCACACCCAGGATGACGGTCAGGATGATGACCAACGGGATGGAGATGTACAGTGGTAAAGCGGTGGATGCGTAGACCATGACCAAGCCCGCCACCATGAACACGTCACCGTGTGCGAAGTTGATCAGACGCAGAATGCCGTATACCATCGTGTAACCGATGGCGATCAGAGCGTACTGGCCGCCTACGGAGATACCCGCCAATAGGAAAGGCAGGTTTTCCTGAATAAAGCTCATGTTGTTCCTCCTCGGAAGAATGGTTTGCGTGCGCGGCTGCGCCGCCCCGATCAGAGGCAAACGCATAGACGGCGGGGACCGTCAGGCCCCCGCCGCATTTCATACTTGTGAATGTGCCGACTAAAATCGCGTTCAGACCTGGATCTTATTCGTCCATGGTGACGGAGCCGCCGCCAACCCAAGTGCCGGTCTCATTGTCAACGCTCTTGACGTAAGCGGTCTTGACCTTTGCGTCGCCGGTCTCGTCGAAGGTGATGGTGCCAGTGATGCCGTCATAGGAGACGCTGGGCAGAGCCTTCATAACGTCAGCAGGATCGGTGCTGCCAGCTGCCTTCAGGCCTTCCAGAGCCAGCATATAAGCATCATAGCCCATAACGGAAACTGCGGACAGGGTGTCGTTGCCGCCGTTGTTCTTCAGGTTGGTGGAGTCGGCGTTGATCCATTCCTTGATGCCCTTTTCAAATTCCTTGTTGGTGCCGTCAGCATAGAAGGTGGTGACATCGATCTTCACGTCAGTGCCCTTTGCAGCTTCCAGGATCACGTTGGAGTCCCAAGTGTCGCCTGCCAGGATGGGCATACCCAGGTTCTGGCTTGCTGCCTGGTTGATGACCAGCTGTGCTGCTTCAATGGAGATGGGAGCATAGAAGACGCCGCAGCCTTCCTTCTTTGCGTTAGCAATGTAGGAGGTGAAGTCGCTGTTGCCTTCGGGGAACTCAGCCTTGACTACCTGGCCGCCCTTCTTTTCAAACTGCTTGGTGAAGTAGCTGACCAGACCGCCGGAGTAGTCATCGCCCAGCTTGCTCAGGCAGTAAGCCTTCTTGACCTTCAGGTTGTCATAGGCATAGTTAGCCAGGACGGGACCCTGGAAGGAGTCGATGAAGCAAGCGCGGAAGTAATGGGTGTTGCCAGCGGTGACTGCGGGGTTGGTGCAGGTGATGCCCATAGCGGGGATGCCGGCATTCTTGAAGGTGTCAGAAGCGGCGATGGAGACGCCGGAGCCATAGGAGCCCAGGACCATGGAGACGCCCTTGGAGACCAGCTGGCTGGCTGCGCTGACGGCCTTGTCGTTGGAGCTTTCGTTGTCAACGATCTCCAGCTTGACGTTGTAAGTCTTGCCGCCGATCTCGACGGTGGGAGCGACGGAGTTAGCGTACTGGACGCCCAGGATCTCCTGCTTGCCGCCTGCGCCGTTGTCGCCGGACTGAGGCTCGAAGACGCCGATCTTGACGGTATCGCCGCTGGCTGCTGCGGTGCTGCCTGCTGCGGAACCGTTGTCCTTGGAGCCGCCACAAGCGGCCAGGCCCAGTGCCATGCACAGTGCCAGCACGAGTGCTGTTAACTTTTTCATTGTGTTGTTTCCTCCTGTTTTGATTTGGGCGCTCTGGCAAGAGAGGTCAAAACGCCCTGGTGAACCATTATTAAAATGTACTGTTATTTTACGCACTTTCATCCGATTTGGCAAGTGGGATTATCGCCAGAAAGAAGGGGCACTGTCGCAGAAAATTCACAGTTTGGAAAGGAATCCGTCACATTTTGTCCGTGACTGAAGGACATTCGTAGGAAATCACGTGCTTTGTTCTTGCATCTGTCTTTCAGGGACGGATTAAGCTTTTTCGTCATTTTGCCCAAAAAACCAACCAACTTTTTTCCCTTTTTGCCGTTCTCTCTCAAAACCGCCCCCGTTTTGGTCACAGAATTTCCACCTCCTCCCTATTTCGTGCGCAAACTAGCAGTCCAGCAAAAATCTGGGTGTGTTTGTGCGTTCACAAACAAGCAAAAAACGGCGGAACGCCCCTGCGCTCCGCCGTTGGATGCATGATACCTTGCAAAAAGATTAGGAGAAAGACTGTTCCGATGCGTATCGGGAGAGGAACTGCTTGGTGCGCTCCTCCTTGGGGTTGTTGATGACCTCTTCCGCCTTCCCCTGCTCCACGATATAGCCCTGATCCATGAAGATGACCCGGTCGGCCACGTCCCGAGCGAAGGCCATCTCATGGGTCACGATGACCATGGTCATCGTGCGCTCCGCCAGGGAGCGGATGACCTTGAGCACCTCTCCGGTCAGCTCCGGATCCAAGGCGGAGGTGGGTTCATCGAAGCAGAGGATGTCCGGTGCCAGCGCCAGGGCACGGGCGATGGCCACCCGCTGCTGCTGTCCGCCGGAGAGCTGGTGGGGGTAGTTCCCCATCCGGTCGCTGAGACCCACCTGCGCCAGCAGCTCCTTGGCCTTGTCCTCTACCTCCTGGTTGATCTCCTTCTTGCGGCTTTTGTAGTCCGGACGCTCCTTGGCCAGCAGCTGGCCGGCCAGCATCACGTTCTCCAGAGCGGTATACTGGGGAAACAGGTTGAAGGACTGGAACACCATCCCAAAGTGGAGCCGCCGATCCCGCAGTTCGCTGTCCGTGAGCTTGTGCTGGCTGGCGGCGTCAAAGACCGTCTGCCCGTTGATGGCCACGGTGCCCTTGTCCGCCTTTTCCAGGTAGGTCAGGCAGCGCAGCAGGGTGGTCTTGCCGCTGCCGGACGCACCGATGACCGCCACCGTCTCCCCCTGCTCCAGGGAGAAGCTGATGTCCTCCAGGACGCGGGTGGCGCCGAAGCTCTTACTAATGTTCTTCACATCTAACATCGCCATGGTTCTATCCTCCTCAGCACTTGAAGAAATCAAGTTTTCTCTCGATGTAGCCGAACAGCAGGGTCAGGCCGCCGTTGAACACCAGGTAGAACACGGTGGTGTAAAACAAAGGCCAGATGATACCGGCGCTCTTGATGAAGGTCTGGCCGCTCCAAATCAGCTCGTACACAGCGATGATACGGGCAAGGGACGTGTCCTTGACCAGGGTGATGATCTCGTTGGACATGGGGGGCACGATGCGCTTGACCACCTGGAGCAGCACCACCTTGAAGAAGATCTGGTTCTTGGTCATGCCCAGCACCTGACCGGCTTCGTACTGTCCCTTGGGGATGGCTTCGATGCCGCCACGGTAGATCTCGGAGAAATAGCAGGCGTAGTTAAAGACGAACGCAATGAGCGCTGCCGGAAAACGGGGCAGCGGCGGGATACCGAAGACGATGGGCAGCCCGTAGTAGACGATGAGCAGCTGGATCATCAAGGGAGAGCCTCGGACAATCCAGACCAAGGTCTTGACCGGATAGCGCAGCACCTTCAGCTTGCTCATGGAGCCGAAGCTGATGATCAGCCCCAGAGGCAGGGCAAATACGAGCGTCAGCGCAAAGAGCTTGACAGTGACAGCCAAGCCCTCGAACAGAGATAGGGTGACGGTTAGGAACATCAATGAAAACCTCGCTTCCAAAAACCTCCACAAAGGCAGAGAGGAACCTCTCTGCCTTTGCGATGCGTATCAATGATTGTGCGTTGTCTGGCCGATCACTGTGCGATCAGAGATTCCTGAACGCCATAGGTTTCAGCGGTCTTCTTCAGGGAGCCATCCTTGTAGGAAGCGGCGAAGAAGTCGTTCAGAGCGGCGGCCAGGTCGGAGCCCTTGCGGAAGCCGACGCCGTATTCTTCGCTGTTGAGCTTGACGGTATAGGTCAGATCGGTGTAGCTGGTGCCTTCGCCGATCATAGCGCCGGCCATCAGCAGGTCGATGACACAGGCGTCAGAGGTGCCGGCCTGGACTTCCATCAGGGCATCAGCCTGGGTGGTCAGCTCGGTGCACTTCAGCCCCAGTTTCTTAACCTCGGCTGCACCAGCAGAACCAGCTTCAGCGGCGAACTTCAGATCCTTCAGGCTGTCGGTGTCCTTGTACTTGTCCGCATCAGCGGCCTTGACAACCACCACCTGTGCGTTTTCACAGTAGGGCTTAGAAGTCTCCATGGAGTTCTTGACCTCATCGGTCAGGGTCATGCCGTTCCAGACACAGTCGATGCTCTTGGATTCCAGCTCCATGATCTTGTTGTCCCAGTCCACTTCGATGAATTCCACGTCAACGCCCAGGGACTTGGCAAAAGCAGTGGCATTATCAGCATCGAAGCCGATCCACTTGCCGTCCTTGTCCTTGTAGTCCATGGGAGCGAAATCGGTGATGCCGACGACCAGCTTGCCCTTGCCCTTGACGTATTCCAGATCGCTCTCAGCGGCGGCAGCGGAGCCGTCGGCGGAACCAGCGGGTGCAGCAGAGCCAGAGGCCGCAGGGGTCTTGGAGCCGCCGCAAGCGGCCAGGGACAGCATCATCACCAGGGACAGACCCAGGCTGGCAAATTTCTTCATGTTCTTCATAATTCTTCTCTCCTAAGTAACAGTTGGTTTTTAAGTGACTGGATTGCTCCCCACAAGGAGGAAATTCAAAATGCACTAATATATTACCACGATAAAGTGCTATTGTAAAGAGCTTTTTTCAATTTTGTGTCCAAGAGAAAAACACCGGATAGAACGCTCCACCCAGTGTCTTTTTCCCATATTAGAAAGTGCGATAAAAAGAACCAGCCGTGCTGCTAACACGACTGGCCTTTTTGTGAACAGTTTATTTGTTCACACTCCGGTGCAAAAGTAGTATATCACATCGTTTTTTCCAAGTCAATTAGGAATTTTTTCGATGTCCGTGTGTCACTTACACGTGGGAGAACAGCGCCGTCAGCAACTCCTGCTTCCCTGTCCCCTTCTCCGCCGAGAACGGGATGAGTTTTTCGTCCTCCGCCAGCTCCAATGTCTCGCGGATGCGCTGTAAATTACCCTCAATTTCGGATTTCTTCAACTTATCCAGCTTATTTGCCACCACAATGAAGGGGCACCCGGTCTCGTGGAACCACTGCGCCATGGTCTGATCATCGGCGGTGGGCTTGTGGCGGGCGTCCACGATGAGGAGCCCAACGGTGATCTGCCCGTCGGCGAAATAGTCCTCCATGAGCCGTGCCCAGCGGGCTTTTTCCGCGTGGGAGACCCGTGCGTAGCCGTAGCCGGGCAGGTCTACGAAGTACACCTTCTTGTCGATCAGAAAGTAGTTCACCTGACTGGTCTTGCCGGGGGCGTTGCCCACCCGGGCAAAATTCTTACGATCCAGCAAACGATTGATGACCGAGGATTTGCCCACGTTGGAGCGGCCGGCCATGGTGATCTGGGGACGGCCGTCTCGGATAAAATCCTTCTTGCTGGCAGAGGAGCGGATAAATTCCGCATTGTGTAGATTCATCTCTTACCTCACTGCTGAAGCCCCACAGCGGCAGGCTGGGCGGGGCTGTCTTCTAACGGGAGGGCAGGCACATGACCGCTGTCGTTGGCGGTAATCGGGTAGGCCAGCGCTTCCGCCAGCACTTCGTCCACCTGCTCCACCGGCACAAAGTGCAGTGCCTGCCGCACGGTCTGGTCGATCTCCTCCAAGTCCTTCTGGTTCTCCGCCGGGATGATGACCGTCTGGATGCCGTTGCGATAGGCGGCCATGGTCTTCTCCTTCAGCCCGCCGATGGCCAGCACTCTCCCCCGCAGGGTCACTTCTCCGGTCATGGCCACGTCAGCCTTCACCGGCGTGTTGGTCAGAGCGGAGACGATGGCGGTGGTGATGGTCACGCCGGCGGAGGGGCCGTCCTTGGGCACGGCGCCTTCTGGGAAATGGATGTGAATATCCTTGTTCTGATAAAACTCCGGGTCGATGTTCAGCTGACTGGTGCGGGAGCGGATATAGGAGATGGCCGAGTGGCAGGACTCCTTCATCACGTCCCCCAGGTTGCCGGTCGGCTCCACCTTGCCGGAGCCAGGCACCACGTTCACCTCCACCTCCAGCAGGGTGCCGCCCACACTGGTCCAGGCCAGGCCGTTGACCAAGCCCACCTGAGGGGTGTGATCCAGCTTCTCCGGATGGTAGCGGCGGATGCCCAAGAAGTGCTCCAGGTTGTCCCCGTTGACGGTGACTCGCTTTGTCTCGGTAGTCACCAGCTCCATGGCCGCCTTCCGGCACACAGACGCCAGCTCCCGCTGGAGCAGGCGAACGCCGGACTCTCTGGTATAGCCGGTGATAATCTCACGGATCGCCCCATCGGTGACCCGCAAACTGCGGCCGTTGAGGCCGTGGCGCTTCATCTCACTGGGCAGCAGATGCCGCCGGGCGATTTGCAGCTTCTCCTCATCGGTGTAGCTGCTCAGCTCGATGACCTCCATACGATCCAGCAGCGGACGGGAGACGGTGCTCAGGTCGTTGGCGGTGGTGATGAACACCACATCGGACAGGTCGAAGGGCAGCTCTAAGAAGTGATCTCGGAAGGTGGAATTCTGGGCTGCGTCCAGCACTTCCAGCAGTGCTGCCGAAGGGTCGCTGCGGCTGTCAGCGCCCAGCTTGTCAATCTCGTCTAACAAAATCAGTGGATTGCAGCTGCCCGCCTTCTGGATGGCGGCGATGATGCGGCCGGGCATGGCGCCGATATAGGTCTTTCGGTGGCCTCGAATTTCCGCCTCATCGTGGATGCCGCCCAGGGAGACCCGTGCCATCTTCCGGTTCATAGCTTTTGCCAAAGAGGATGCGATGGAGGTCTTGCCCACGCCGGGAGGCCCTACCAAGCAGATGATCTGCCCACGCAGGTCAGGCGCCAGCTGTTTGACAGCCAGGAACTCCAAAATGCGTTCCTTCACCTTGTCCAGCCCGTAGTGGTCAGCGTCCAGTACCTTTCTGGCCGCCTCCACGTTGAGCCGCTCTTTGGTGCGCACCGTCCAGGGCAGCTCCAGGCACACGTCCAGGTAGTTGCGCAGGACGGAGGCTTCGGCGGAGCTGTAGGGCTGCTTGCTCAGCCGGGTCAGCTCCTTGCGCAGCTTGGCATCCACTTCCTTCGGCAGCTTGGCAGCGTTGATCTTCTGCTCGTACTCGGCGATCTCGTCCATCCCATCGCCAGAATCCCCTAGCTCAGACTGAATGGCCTTCAACTGCTCCCGCAAGTAGTAATCCTTCTGGTTCTGGCTCACCTGCTCCTTGACCTTGGTTTCCAGATCTCTTTCGATCTCCAGCACCTGGATTTCCCGCCGTAAAATCCGGTTCATCTTTTCCAGCCGGCGCACCGGACGCAATTCTTCCAGAATGGTCTGCTTGTCCTCTCCTCGGATGGAAAGATTCTGCGCCATATAGTCCGCCATATACCCTGGATTTTTGCTGTCCACCACGGTGAGCAGCACATCAGACGAGGTTTTAGGGGACAGCTCACAGTAGCGCTGGATCAGATCATAGGTGATGCGGATGACCGCCTCGGCACGGACGGAATTTGTGGTCTTTTCCGCCGGAGGGATCTGCTCCACCTGCATGACGAAAAAGGGTTTATCCTGCCAGCATTCGATGGCGCGGGCACGGGCGATGCCCTCCACCATGACCCGAATATTATCCCCGGGCAGGCGCAGCACCTGCCGGACGGCAGCGATGGTGCCGATGCTGTACAGGTCGGAAAGCTCTGGATCGTCTACGGACAGATCTTTCTGTGGGATCAGAAAGAGATAGGAGCCTAGCTCCACTGCCTGATCCAGGGCTTTGATAGAAGTTTGCCGTCCCACATCAAAGTGCAGCAACATACTGGGAAACACAGTGATGCCTCGCAGCGCCATGGTGGGCAGCGTCAATGCCTGCATCGTCTCCTTGTGTTCCAATTCGCTCATAATACACGACTCCTTTCTAAGTTGGATGGAGTTGATGGGGAAAAAGGCCGCACGATCTCAGCGATCCTGCGGCCTGTCTGCTCTTATTACATCGTTAAGATGCGTGACCGGAGCCAACCTCTTTGGGCTCCTGATCTGCTGCCCCGCCAGCTTCCTGGTTGGGCGCATCCAGCCGCGCATTGTCATGCTCTACAATGGGGTTTCCCTTGTGCAGCACGCTGTCAGCGGTGATGATGACCTTGGAGATGGTGGGGTCAGACGGAACCTCATACATCAGCTCAGTCATCGTCGCCTCCAGCACCGCCCGCAGTCCCCGGGCGCCAATGCCACGCTCCAGCGCCTTGTCGGCGGCCGCCTCCAGAGCCTCCTGCTGGAACTCCAGGTCAACATGATCGTACTCCAACAGCTTCTGGTACTGCTTGACCAGAGCGTTCTTGGGCTTGGTCAAAATTTCCACCAGCTGATCCCGATCCAGCGCCCGCAGGGTGGTGATGACCGGCAGGCGGCCGATCAGTTCAGGGATCAGGCCAAATTTCAGCAGGTCATGGGGCTGCAGCTCATTGAGCAGGATGCCACTATCCCGATCCTGCTTGGTGGCCACATCGCCGCCGAAGCCGATGCTCTTGCGGTCGGTGCGGGACTCGATGATCTTCTCGATGCCATCGAAGGCGCCGCCGCAGATGAACAGGATGTTGGTGGTATCCACCTGCAAAAACTCCTGATGGGGGTGCTTTCTTCCGCCCTGAGGGGGCACATTGGCCACCGTGCCTTCCAAAATTTTCAGCAGCGCCTGCTGGACGCCTTCGCCGGAGACATCACGGGTGATGGAGGTGTTCTCGCTCTTACGGGCGATCTTGTCGATCTCGTCCACATAGATGATGCCCCGCTGAGCCAGCTCAATGTCATAATCGGCAGCCTGCACCAGGCGCAGGAGGATATTCTCCACGTCATCGCCCACATAACCGGCCTCGGTCAGCGTGGTGGCGTCGGCGATGGCGAAGGGCACCTTCAAAATACGCGCCAGGGTCTGGGCGATGAGGGTCTTGCCGCTGCCAGTGGGGCCAAGCAGGAGGATGTTGCTCTTTTGCAGCTCCACATCCTCTCCGCCGCCGAAGAAGATACGCTTATAGTGGTTGTAGACGGCCACAGAGAGCGCCACCTTGGCCTCGTCCTGACCGATGACATACTCATCCAGGACGGCACGGATGTCCTTGGGCGTGGGGATATCCCCCTGCATTTCCGGCATGGCGTAGCGATCGTCAGTCTCCTGGGCCTCGGCAATGATACGGTTGCACAGAGCCACGCACTCGTCACAAATATAGCATCCGGGTCCTGCGATGATGCGTTTTACCTGTTCTTGCATTTTTCCGCAAAAGGAGCAGCGTACTGCTCGTCGTTCTTCATTCTTTGCCATAGTTCATCCCTTATCCTTTACGAGAAAGAGCAGAAACCGGATTCCAGTTCCAGTCCCCGCTCTCTCTGTTTCCTTATCGCTGATGGATCACCTGGTCTACCAGGCCGTACTCTTTCGCTTCATCAGCCGTAAACCAATGATCCCGTTCGGTATCCCGCTGGATTTCCTCCACCGTTCTGCCGGTATTGTCTGCCAGGATCTGGTTCATATGCTTTTTGATGCGAAGGAACCGTTCCACGTCGATGGCCATATCGGTGACCTTACCCTGGGTGCCGGCTGCCGGCTGATGGATCATGATCTCCGCGTTGGGCAGCGCCATGCGCTTGCCCTTGGCGCCGGCAGACAGCAGGAACGCTGCCATACTGGCTGCCATGCCGATGCAGATGGTGGACACGTCCGCCTTGATATACTGCATGGTATCGTAGATCGCCATACCTGCGGTCACAGCGCCGCCGGGGCTGTTAATGTAAAATTGAATGTCCTTATCCGGATCCTGAGCTTCCAGATAGAGGAGCTGTGCCACGATCAGGGCGGCGTTGGCATCGTTGACCTCCTCGGAGAGAATGATGATACGGTCATTCAGCAGTCGGGAGAAGATGTCATACGAACGTTCGCCACGATTGGTCTGTTCCACTACATACGGTACTAAACTCATCATGAAACTCCTTTGTCTTGCTTGAGATAAAATTGCGCTCCCTCATCGTATCCAACGCACAAAGGTTTTATACTGCAAGGATGCTTATTCTGCGGCGTCCTCGGTCTTTTCGGCAGTTTCTTCCTTCTTTTCTTCCTCTGCAGGACCGTGGATGGCTGCGTCATAGAGGATGCGAGCGGCCTTATCCACCCGTGCGCCGCCTTCCAGGTTGTCGGTGGGCACAGCAGACTTGATCTCAGTCAGGCTCATGCCATAGCCCTCGCCCAGCTTGGTAGCGTAAGCGTCCACATCCTCATCGGTCACTTCCACATTTTCCTGCTTTGCGATGGCGTCCAGAACCAGACCCTTCTTGATGTTCAGCAGGGCGTCCTCACGCAGGGAGTCCAGGAACTGCTGGACGGTAGCGCCAGTCATGTTGATATACTGTTCCAGGCTCATGCCGCCACCTGCGAAGTTGCTGTTGTATTCCTGGAGCATTCTGTCCCGCTCATAGTCCACCATTGCAGGGGGAATGTCAAATTCAGTCTGTTCCACCAGCTTCTCCAGTACATGGTACTCGAATTCCTTCTGTGCCTGCTTTTCCTTGTCCGCCTTGCATTCTTCACGCAGGTGATCACGCAGAGCTTCCAGGGTGTCAAACTCGCTGACGTCCTTGGCGAATTCATCGTCCAGCACCGGTTCCTGGATGGTCTTGACGGTGTTGACCTTGACCTTGAATACCACAGGTGCGCCAGCCAGTTCCTTCTGGGCATAGTCTGCCGGGAAGGTCAGGTTCAGTTCTTTCTCATCGCCAGCTTTGGCGCCGATGAGCTGTTCTTCAAAGCCGGGGATGAAGGAGTGGGAGCCCAGCTTCAGCTCATAGCCTTCAGCCTTGCCGCCCTTAAATTCCTTGCCATTCTTGTAACCGACAAAGTCGATCACCACAGTGTCGCCTTCGGCGGCTTCACGATCGACCTCAACGGTGGTCTTTGCGCGGTTGATATAGGGAGTCAGAGCAACGTCCACATCGTGTTCGGTCACTTCTACGTCCTTGTAGGGCGCAACGATGCCCTTGTAATTTTCAACAGTGACTTCGGGTCTGACCGCAATATCAGCGTTGACGATAACGCCTTCGGGGCCGACAGATTCCACGTGCATTTCAGGATAGCCGACGATCTCCAGATTTTCCTGATCCACAGCGTCCTCCACTGCCTTGGGGCAGATGTCATTGACGGCATCTTCATAGAACAGGTTTGCGCCATACATCTTTTCGACCAGCTTTCTAGGTGCCTTGCCCTTCCGGAAGCCGGGGACATTCAGCTGGTTCTTCATTCTGCGGTAAACAGATTCAACAGCAGCGTCAAATTCATTTGCTTCGATTTCGATGGTCACTCGGACCATGCTGTGTTCCAGTTTTTCTACGTTTTTCACATTCATGGGTGTCTTCCTCCTAAACTTGTCCGCTGTGCCGATATCTTCCGTTATATCAATCTGTATGGACAGCCGATGGTAATACAAATTTGGTGCATTTCAATAGTCCTGCGATTTTTTATTCTAACAGATATAGAACCCTTTTTCTATAGGTATTTGAAAATTTTTTGTGTCATTTGGGCATTTTCATGGGCAAGATAGGCTACGCTTCCGGAAAAACCCCTGTGAAATCCCGTATTTTAGCATTTATTTCCGTTTTGTGTCTGCCTCTCACGCCAGGATCTGCTTGGGCACGAAGTTCAGGTGATCTGCGGAAACCAGAGAGAACGCCGTCCCCTGATAATCCCCCTCAAAAGCCGCGCGTGTGCTCCGGCCGTGGAGGTGGCCGTAGTAGCAGCGCTGCACCTGGTATCGGGTCAGCAGATCGGTGATCTCCTGACAGTGGTAGCCCTGATAAAGAGGCGGATAGTGCAGGAAGCAGATTTTTTCCCGGTCACCGGCGGCCTTGAGGGACGCCTCCAGGCGCATGACCTCCCGCCGGAGCATCTTTTCGTTGTGGGGACCCTTCTCCACATCCAAGAACCACCCGCGGGTACCGCACAGAGCAATGTCCCTGTAACACAGGCAGTTGTTGTGGAGGAACTCGAAGTTTTCCAGCCCCTCCGCCTCAAAGAAGCGGGTCATCTTGGCCACCGTCTCCCACCAGTAGTCGTGGTTCCCCTTCAAGAGGATCTTCCGCCCTGGCAGCAGCTCCTGCAAAAACTGGAAGTCCGGCTTGGCCTCCGGAAGGGACATCCCCCAGGAAATGTCTCCGCACAACACAACGGTATCTGTTTCTTCAACCACCTGGAACCCAGCTCTCAGCTTGTCCACATAGTCCACCCAGGCGCCGCCGAACACATCCATGGGTTTGCTGCCGCCCAAAGATAAATGGGTGTCACCCAGTACAAACAGTGCCATTGTGACGCTCCTATCTTATTTCAGAAAATCGGTGACGACTGCGCGCATCTGCTCCTTCTCCGTCCAGGAGGTGAACCGAACCTGCTTGTCTTTCAGGGTCGCCAGGGGCTGAGGCGCAGGCATCCCGCTCACTTCTGCCAGCTGATCCAGCAGGGCGGTGCCGGTGGCCTTGTCAGTCACGTTCAGTGCATCCAGCACGGCATCGCAGAACTTGAAGGGGCTGGCAGTGGATGCCACCACCGTCTTGGTCTGGTCGCCGGTTTCCTTCCGGTACTGCTCCAATACATGGAACGCCACAGCGGTGTGGGTGTCGATGAGATACTTGTGCTCGTCCATCATCTTGCCGATGGTGGCTTCCGTCTCCGCTTCGCTGGAGAAGCCGCCCACAAAGACGGACTGGATCTTCTTGCGCATTTCCTCGCTGACCTGGTAGCAGCCGGTGTCGCTCAGCTCCTTCATGTAGCCAGCCACCAGCTTATCATCACCGCCGGAGAGCAGATAGAGCAGCCGTTCCAGATTGCTGGAGATCAAGATGTCCATAGACGGGGAAACCGTGTTGTAGAAGGGACGGTTCCGGTCGTACTTGCCGGTGGCGATGAAATCGGTGAGGACGTTGTTGCTGTTGGACGCGCAGAGCAGGCGGCCGATGGGCAGACCCATCTCCTTTGCGTAGAAGGCGGACAGGATGTTGCCGAAGTTGCCGGTGGGCACGCAGAAATTCACCGGCTCCCCTTCCGTCACCGCCCCCTGTGCCAGCAGGTCACAGTAGGCGGAGATGTAGTAGACGATCTGGGGCAGCACGCGACCCCAGTTGATGGAGTTGGCGCTGGAAAGGAAGTAGCCCCGCTGTGCCAATTCTTCCCGCAGGCTCTCGTCAGAGAACAACGTTTTGACGCCGGTCTGAGCATCGTCAAAGTTGCCGACCACGGCGGAGACGCCCACGTTGGCGCCCTCCTGGGTGGCCATCTGCAGCTGCTGGATGTCGCTGACGCCGTCCTTGGGGTAGAACACCATAATCTTGGTGTGATCCACGTCCTTGAACCCTTCCAGGGCAGCCTTGCCGGTGTCGCCGGAGGTGGCTACCAGGATACACACCGTCTTTTCCTCCTGATTCTTCTTCAGGGATGCAGTGAGCAGGTAGGGCAGCATCTGCAACGCCATGTCCTTGAAGGCACAGGTGGGGCCGTGCCACAGCTCCAGGCAGTAGGTGCCGTCGTCCACCTTCTTCAGGGGCGCCACGGCGGGGGTGTCGAATTTATCAGGGCCATAAGCCTTTTCGGCGAACTGACCCAGCTCTTCGGCGGTGAAATCCTCCAGGTATAGGCTCATGATGTACTGAGCCCGCTGCTGGTAGGTCATGCCGGTCATCTTCTTCAGCGCACCCTCCGGCAGCTTGGGGATGGACACGGGCAGGAACAGACCGCCGTCACGGGATAGACCCTGGGCAATGGCCTGGGCAGGGGTATACTGAAGGGAGTGATCTCTTGTGCTTACATAATACATACTGTCTTCACCGTCCTCATGAGATTGTTCCAAAACAGGTCGCGCAACAGCGACTCCGGATAATTGCATCGCAGCAGTTCTTCATAAAAATCCGCCCAATTCCAGATGCCTGTGAAACCCTCCGGCAACTGGTCACATCCGTCCCAATCGCCTCCCAGCGCCACGTTCTCCGTGCCGCCCAAGGCGAGGAAGTGTTCCAGATGCCGGCGCAGATCTGCCGTGGTCACCGGATCATCTCCTAGGAATCGGGCATAGGCGTTGAGTCCTACTACGCCACGATACTTCATTATGGCAGTAAATTGTCTGTCGGTCAAGTTTCTCGTGTGAAAAAAGGCACTTTGACTATTGGAGTGGCTGGCAAGGAACGGCCCTTGCACCAATTCCACCACATCCCAAAATCCCGCTTCCGATAAGTGGGACACATCCACCAGCATCCCCAGGGAAACCATCTCGGACACGAACCTTCTTCCCTGCTGGCTCAGCCCTCGTTCCGGCTGGTCGCAGTGGCTGCCAGCCAAGGCATTGGCGTGGTTCCAGGTAGGGTGGACGATGCGCACGCCCTGCCCCTGTGCCCAGCGGAGGGTTTCCAGCGAGCAGTCCAGCAGCTCCGCCCCCTCCACCGACAAAAACGCCGCCAGCTTCCCTGCCGCCACCGCTTCCTTCGCCTGAGTGCCGGTGGTACACAAGGCAATGCGGTCGGGTGCCAGGGCGCACTCCTGGTGCATCCGCTGGATCTGCCACGCCGCCTGTGCGTTGGCGTCCGGCTGGGCGGAGTCGGCAAAGACAGCAAAAATTTGTGCTTGCGGCGCGAACTGCTGACAGCGATGGAGACTCCACTGGCCATCACTGTCGGTCAGGTGCTGGTCAGGGGTGGCCATGAGCTTGTAGAGGACGTCACAGTGACCGTCAAAAAGAGGGATGTTCATAGCAGCTTCCTCCTAGTTCTGTCAGATTGGATGGGTCGCAGGCGAAGGCATTGGCCAGGTAATGCAGCTCCGGATGCTCCGTTCGGACGCCCTGAGGCGCCACAATTTCCGCCACGTCAAAGCGTATCTTTGTGGGCACTTCCGGATGCTGCGCCAAGTAGCGAAAGGCAGTAGCGGTAATGTTCCGCTGTTTGCGCCAGTCTACCGCCTCCCGCCCAGCGCCGCAGCGGGCGCTTTGTCGGGTCTTGACCTCCACAAAGGCCAGGGTGTCCCCTTTTTGGGCGATGAGGTCGATTTCGCCTTCCTGGCAGCGGAACCCACTGTCCAGGATATGATAGCCCTTCCCCCGAAGATACTCCGCCGTCAGTGCCTCTCCCCAGTTTCCTACCCGCTTTGCTTCCCCGCTCACAGCTTTTTCAAGAAGGTCTTGCGGTGGACGGGACTGGGGCCATACTGGCGCAGCAGCTGGTAGTGGAGCTTAGTGGGGTAGCCCTTGTGCTTCTCAAAGGCGTATTGGGGGTACTGCTCCGCCAGCTCCACCATGAACCGGTCTCGGCTGACCTTGGCCAAAATGGACGCGGCGGCGATGGACGCCGAGCGGGCGTCCCCGTGTACCACCATCTCGTTTTGCAGCTCGATGCCCTGGTTCCGGTTGCCGTCGATGAGAGCGAAATCCGCTGCCGGGTTGAGCATCTTAATCGCTCTGTCCATGGCCAACATTCGGGCGTTGAGGATATTGATTGCATCAATTTCTTTTTCATCCGCCCAGGCGATGGCGTAGGCGATGGCCTGCTCCCGAATCTGGTTAAAGAGGATCTCCCGCCGGCGGGGCGTGACCTTCTTGGAGTCGTTCAGATAGGGCAGCGTCAGTCCCCGTGGCAAAATCACCGCAGCGGCGTACACCGGCCCTGCCAAAGGGCCTGCTCCGGCCTCGTCTACTCCGCAGACGGCCTGATAGCCCTGGTCGTAGAGCCGATTTTCCAGTTCCCACGGGTCGTGCATGGGCGTTTCAGATGCCTTCACTTGCCGTCACCGCCCTTCTGGTCATCAGGGGCTTCCAGGGTGAACCGCCCCAGCTTGCCGGAGCGATATTCCTCCAGGAGGATGCGAGACATCCGCTCGGTGTCCACTTCCCCGCCGGAGATCAAAAAACCACGCTTCCGCCCAGCGGCTTCCAGCAGTTCCCACTCAGTGAACTGGTCGGGGATCTCAATCTTGTACCGCCCCTGGATGGCGTCCGGATAGCGCTCCGCCAACACCTTCATCAGGTGGGATGCTAGCGTTTCCAAGTCCATGATGTCATCCTTGACCGCGCCGGTGAACGCCAGGTTCAGCCCTACCGACTGGTCTTCAAACTTCGGCCACAGGATGCCCGGCGTGTCCAGCAGCTCCAAGCCGTTGTCCACCGTGATCCACTGCTTGCCTCGGGTGACGCCAGGACGGTTTTGGGCTTTGGCGGATTTGCGGCCGGCTACCTTATTGATAAAGGTGGACTTGCCCACGTTGGGCACCCCCACTACCATGGCACGGACAGGACGTCCCACCTGGCCTTTCTCCGCCCACTTGGCGATCTGCTCCTTCAAAATGCTCTTGACCACCGGCGAGAACTGCTTCACCCCTGCGCCGGTCTTGCAGTCGGTCTGAAGGACGGATGCGCCGTCGCTGCGGAGATAATTCGACCACGTCTTGTTCATGGCCGGGTCGGCCTGGTCGGCGCGATTGAGGATGATGAGGCGGGGCTTGCCGCCCAGCAATTCATCTAAATCCGGATTCCGGCTGGAGATGGGGATACGGGCGTCGATGATCTCCACCACAAGGTCTACCAGCTTCAGGTTGGCGGCGATCATCCGCCGGGTCTTGGTCATATGACCGGGATACCATTGTACGTTCATAGGCACCTCCCGTTGCACGTTCTTATGAAAAACACGTTCCTGATTATCGGTTGATAGCAAAAAAGGAGCGGTTTGCCCGCTCCTTTTGTCGAAAAAATGCAAGCATTTTTTCGAGATGCAGCCTGCTGCATGCACTCGCTGCGCTCGCACACTTGCTAGGCTGAGCAGTCAAAATTCCAAGGCACATGTCCTTGGAATTTTGGAATTGCACTTTTTTCACCGTCTCACGACGGCAAAACTCTGCTGAGAGCAAGTGTATTGGCGAAGTATTTTCTTCTTAGCAAGAGTTTGTTTTTTCAACAGGCTAAAGGAGCGGGTTGCCCGCTCCTTTCGATTGCACAAGAGAAATTTCAGCAGAAATTACAGCTTGGTCTTGACCTTTGCAGCCTTGCCAACACGGCCACGCAGGTAGTACAGCTTTGCACGACGCACCTTGCCCTTGCGGACGGTTTCCACCTGAACCACGTTGGGGGAATGCACGGGGAATACCTTTTCCACGCCCACGCCATAGGAGATACGGCGGACGGTGAAGGTTTCGTTGACGCCGCCGTGCTTCTTGGCGATGACAGTGCCTTCGAAGATCTGGATACGCTCTTTTGCGCCTTCCTTGATCTTGATGTGGACGCGGACGGTGTCGCCGATGCGGATGACGGGTGCTTCTGCCTTGACGTTCTGGTCATTCAGAACTTTGATCAGATCGGTTTTCATGGATGTTCCTCCTGTTTTTTATAGATGGTCATTAGGCAAAGTTGAGCCCGTCCTTATGGTGTTGCGGACGGCAATCCCAGAGGACCACCCTTTATTCAACTGGTCTAGCATACCACATTCCCGACCCAATTGCAACCATTTTCACCGAAAAACTTTCCCTTCCCCATCGTAGATCTCGTTCCGATGATAGCGGACGAAATCCGGTGCGGCGTCCGGCCGCTGGTTCCGGATGGTGTCGATGACAATGGACGGGTTCAGCCCCGGATTCTGCGCCATGAGTCGGGCATGGACGGTGATGCAACCCGCTTCCGGCGTCATCTCCCACAGGTGGATCATGGGGATCAGGTCGATTTCCGTATAGCCCTTCTTGGACTTTTTGGACTTCTTCTGGATGACCAGGCTCTCCTGCCCCAGCAGCGCCTGAATCTCCGCTACTGCGTGCTCCGGCACGCCGTTGTCATACTCCATGATCAGCGTCCAGTCAATCTCCGCCAGCCGCTTCAGGGGCGTCTCGATGGGATAGCATTCCACCACATGGATACCCTCCGGCATAGTCTCATTCATGTGGGAGGGCACATCCTCAGGCGCCATGCCCTCATTTAATGTGAACTCCAACAGCTCACAGTCGCTGGAATAGCCTACCGACAGGGGCAGGGCGATGGAGACATAGGCGTGCTTGTTGAACCCCTGGGTCTGCCAGATGGGCACTTCGGCACGGGTGAACACCCGCTGGAAGGTAGCCATCAAGTCCAAGTGGGAGATATAGCAGGCACGTCCGCTCTTGGTGAAGCGGAGACGATGTTTGGGTTTTGCCATGTTTTACTTACCTCCGATCTTCGTCACAGAACACGCCGTCCGGCAGCAGGCAGTTGGCGCCGCAGCCCATGCACTGCACTCGGCAGTCCGGCGTGATGACCGAGCGATACGCCTGCTCCCGTTCCCGCCACAGGTATTCCGGGTGAACGCCAATGTCGATCATGCTCCAGGGCAGGATCTCGTCCTTGGGGCGCTCCCGCAGGGCGTAGAAATCTGGGTCGATGCCAGTCTCGGCAAAGGCTTCCATCCAGCGCTCGAAGGAGAAATACTCGCTCCAAGAGTCCAGCCGCCCACCCTTGCGCCAGACCGTTTCCAGCAGCTTCCCCAGCCGCCGGTCGCCACGAGCCAGCACCGCTTCGATGTAGCTGGTCTCCATCTCGTGCCAGTTGTACTGGATGGACTTGTTTTTGATGGAGCCTCGCAGCAAGTCCACCCGCCGGTGGTACTCATCTCTCGTAATTTGCGCCTCCCATTGGAATGGCGTAAAGGGCTTGGGCACAAAGAAGGAGGTGGAGACGGTAATGCGCAGGCCGCGGCTCTTGTTGACGGCGTAATTTTTCCACGTCCAGTACACCTTCTCCGCCAGTCGGGCGATGCCAATGACGTCCTCATCCGTCTCGGTGGGCAAACCCAGCATGAAATACAGCTTCACCGCATTGCAGCCGCCCTCGAAGGCGGTGCGGCAGGACTGTAATAAATCTTCTTCCTTGACGTTCTTGTTGATGGTGTCCCGCATCCGCTGAGTGCCCGCCTCGGGGGCAAAGGTGATGCTGGTCTTGCGCACCCGCTGCAGCCGCTGCATGATGCCCATGGAAAACCCGTCCGCCCGAAGGGAGGGCAGGTTGATGTTGATGTTGCGGGGGTCGCAGTACTCCAGCAGGCCATCGCACAGCTCGGTCAGGGGGCGGTAGTCGCTGGTGGACAGGCTGGAGAGGGTCATCTCCTGGTAGCCGGAGTCCTTGCAGGATGCGATGCCCTGCTGCACCAGCAGGTCTACGCTCTTGGGCCGCACCGGACGGTAGCAATACCCAGCTTGGCAGAATCGACAACCTCGGATACAGCCTCGGAACACCTCCAGCATCACCCGGTCGTGGACGATGTCGGTGGAGGGGATGATGGTCTTGACGGGGAAATAGGACTTGTCCAGGTCTGCCACGATGCGCTTGCGGATATGCTCCGGCGCACCGTTGGTGGGGGTGATGGCCTGAACGGTGCCGTCCTGGTGGTAGGAAATTTCATACAGGCTGGGTACATACAGGCCAGGCACCTGGGCGGCATTTTGCAAAAACTCCGCCCGGCTCCAACCAGCCTGCTTCCCCTTCCGGTACAGGTCGATCATCTCCAGGGTCACGTCCTCCCCTTCACCCAAGGAGAAAATGTCGATGAAGTCCGCCAACGGCTCCCCGTTGTACACGCAGGTGCCGCCGGCCACGATGATGGGATCGTCCTCCCCCCGCTGGTCGCTGTGAAGGGGGATGTGAGCCAGATCCAGCATATTCAGCACGTTGGTATAGGCCATCTCGTAGCCCAGGGAAAAGCCCACAAAATCGAAGTTTTTTAGGCTGTCGCCGCTCTCCAGGGCGTAGAGGGGGATATGTTCTTTGCGCATCTCCTCCTCCATGTCCCCCCATGGAGCAAAGGCACGCTCACACCAGACGCCCTCCGCCTGGTTCATGGAGCCATAGAGGATGCGCAGTCCCAGGTTGGACATTCCAATTTCGTAAGTGTCCGGAAAGCACATGGCAAAGCGCACATCTACCGCTGCCTTATCCTTGATGATCTCGTTGTATTCCCCGCCGGTGTAGCGGGCGGGCTTTTGTACGCGCAACAAAATGCGCTCTAGCTTTGCGTCAATCATGATGGTTCATCCTATCGCACCGTGTACTCCTCTCACGGCACCGCTTTCTTTCAGATGGTACTATTTTACCGGAAAGCGGCGGGAATGACAAGGCACCTTTTGCAAGAAGTTGCCCCTACCCAGCCTGCCAGCAGCAACAGCCGCATCCCTGCGTCTCCGCCCCACCACAGAGCAGCACCCACCGCCGCCAGTCCCAATCCGCCGGACAGCGCCAGCACCACCTGTTCTGCCCGCCGCTCCCCCACGTTGGGTTTCAGCAGACCAGCGCAGAGCACCGCACCGTCCAGCGGGAACACCGGCAGCAGGTTGAACAGCGCCAGCAATAAATGCTCCGCCCCAAACAGCGCCGCCCCACGCCACCGCCCCACCCACGGGGTCACGCAGAGCAAGGCAAAAAGCAGGTTGCACAGAGGGCCAGCGGCGGCGATCCAGAGCAGATCTCTGTCCCGCACCAATGCCTCGTCCACGAAGTCCAGTACGCATCCGAAGGCGGTCATGGACAGCGCTCGCACCGGGACGCCCCGCCAGCGGGCAGCCAGCAGGTGTCCGCCCTCGTGGAGGGCGGCGGCCAGGAGAAAGGTGACCAGAAAGGACGAGGTGCTCTGGTAGAATAAGAATGCGGCCAGAAAGAGGAACCCCGGCGTTATTCTCACCTGACAGATGCGCAGCCCCACTGGGTTACTGTGCCTGTGACCAGCGCAAGGCGTTCAAAAAGGGGGAGTAGTCGCCTTGCAGGCTGGTGGCAGTGCCGGTGGGCTGGACAGCGAAGGCAGTGACGCAGAAATCCTCCAGGGCGTCCTGGACACTGCCGCCCTGCTCCATCTGGGCAGAAAAGCAGCGGACGGCCTCCTCGAAGTCGCAGGAGCAGGACAGGATGTTCCGTAAAAAGGGTTCCGCCGCAGTCTTCACTCCAGGCGCCCATCGGACGCCCACATAGCACAGGGCGAAGATCAGCAGCGCAGCCCCTAACCGGATGCCCGCCCGCTTCACCCAGCGGGCGGAACGGGGTCGGTCGGAGGGACGTTTGCGTGGGCTGTGGGAGTTGGAGGGGATCGGTCTGGACATGGTTCCACCTCATTTCAAGTCGTTGGAACGGGCGTGCCGTTCTGTTCCATAGCTATGCGAAGGGGAGAAAGGTTATGTGGGCGGTAAAATTCTCCCGTTTTCCCTTGACTTTTTTTTCGGGATGGCATATAATAAAAAACCGTCAACGGGACGTGGCGAAGTTTGGTATCGCGCTTGGTTCGGGTCCAAGAGGCCCCGGGTTCGACTCCCGGCGTTCCGACCATCGGCAGCACTGAATTGAAGGATTCAGTGCTGTTTTTTCTCGCCGTCCGGCCTGTAAAGTATTTTTATTTTACAGCACTTTTGCCCTATTTTTGTTTGATCTTGCTCCAACATATCTGTAAACTATATTCACTTTACAGATATGTAAAACTTGATTTTTGCGCACTTTTTGTCCCCATATGTGTGTATTTCCTTGTGTTTTCTCCCGAAATCCTGTATAATAAACCCATTCACGGGCACAAATGCCCACCGAAAGAGAAGAAATCAAACTGGGAGGAATTCCATGAAATCAGATCGCAACCGCCCCTGGCTCGCCCTGGCGCTGACCTTGGCGCTGCTGCTGACCCAGGCTGCCCCCGCCTATGCCGCAGAGAGCACGACCCAGGCGGACGCTGTGGGCAGCATCGCTGCCGACTACGATGCCGACGAGGGCGAGGTTCACAACACCATCAATGCTGACTCCCTCCTGCCGGAGGCAGACCCAGCGGACGGCGTGGCCACCTTTGCCAGCTACAGCTACGAGACGGAGCTTGCCAAGTTCCCCAAGAGCTATCAGGTTTTGCTGGCCAAGCTCCACAAAAAGCACCCCAACTGGGTCTTTATTGCCGACCAGACCAACCTGGACTTTGCCACGGCGGTGGACAAGGAGTCCAACAACGCCCTGTCCTATCTCAGCCCCAGTGCTTGCAGCTTCCTCATGAGCAGTGCGGTGAAGAACACTTATGCCAACTCCAACACCATCGCCTACTACATGGATCCCCGAAACTATTTCAATGAGAAGGACATCTTCCTCTTTGTGGACATCAACCACCACAGCAACTACACCCAAGCCGGAGTCAAGTCCGTCCTCAGCGGCACCGACCTTGCCAAGGGGGACAGCTACGCTAAGACCATCCTGAACGCCGGCAGCAAGAACAATATGAACCCCTATTTCCTGGCTGGCAAGATCATCACCGAGACCGGCGGCCTGCTGTCTCAGACCTCCATCTGCGGTACCAATAAGAAGTACCCCGGCATCTACAACTTCTACAACATCGGTGCCTACACCGGCGCCGAGGACGGCCTGAAATGGGCATCCCAGAAGGGCTCCTACCAGCGGCCTTGGAACACCCGAGCTAAGAGCATCAGCGGCGGTGCGTCCATGATCTATTCCAACTTCTACAAGCAAGGGCAGGAGACCATCTACTACACCCGTTTCAATGTGGGGCCCCGTGCCGCCTATGCCAAATACTACCACCAGTATATGTCCAGCCTCTACGGAGGCGCCAACGAGGCGGAGCGGATGTACAAGGGCTATCAGACCAGCGGCATGAACGGCAACTGCGTCTTTCACATCCCCGTTTTCAAAAGGATGCCCAGCACCTGTTCCCTCCTGAACCTCTCCGATGCCCGAGATGCCGTCCACTTTACCAAGGTCACCGAAAAGGCCAAGGCCAAAGCAAAGGTGCGCCTGCGCTCCGGCCCGGCCAACACCTATGACACGCTCAAGACCATCCCCGTCGGAGCCACCTTCCACATCCACGGCGGCGTGGCCACCGACAATTCCAACAAGGCGTATCAGATCGCCAACCCCTACTGGTTCTACGTCACCTACGCCGGCACCAAGGGATATGTCTCCGCCGAGATGATCCAGGTCAGCACCAGCTACAACCTAAAAAAAGGCTCCACCCATACCCTCCCCTACACCCTGGCCGACTCCGCCGATCCGGTCTACTTTCTCAGCAGCAACACTGCTGTGGCCAAGGTGGACGCCAAGGGCAAGGTCACGGGCGTGAAGAACGGCAGCTGCACCATCTACACCTTCTGCGGCGGCGGCTTTGACGCAGTGGGACTGACCGTCTCCGGCACCGCCACCAACATCCCTGACTCTGGCAAGAAGCCCGCCACGACCACCACCAAGCTCACCGACCGGAACACCACCCTCACTCTGGCCTACACCAAAAAGACCTACAATGGCGGCACCCTGAAACCGGCGGTGACCGTGAAACACGGCTCCAAGACCCTCACCCACGGTGAGGACTACACCGTTTCTTATCACCACAACAGCGAACCGGGCACCGCCACGGCCAAGATCACCGGCACCGGCAAATACACCGGTTCCCTGTCCAAGACCTTCCAGATCACCGGTCTCACCGCCACCTACCGCACCACCTCGAAAGTCAACTACCGCTCCGGTGTGGGCACCAGCGCCACTAAGAAGGGCAGTCTGACCGGCGACAAGCCGGTGCAGGTGTACTACGGCTGGCACAAGACGGTGGACGGCGTGAAGTGGTACAAGGTGCGCATCGGCGGCAGCGACTACTACATGAGCGGCAGCTATCTGAAACCGGAAGTGCTGGTGACCTATCAGGTGAAATCCAATGTGAACTACCGCACCGGTGCCGGCACCAGCCACACCAAAAAGGGGCAGTTCAAGAAAGGCACGTCCGTGTCCATCGTCCAGAGCTGGAGCAAGAAGGTCAGCGGCAAGAGCTGGTACCGGGTCAAGGTGGGCAGTAAGTACTACTGCGTCATGGCCAGCTACCTGACAAAAAAAGAGACCATTTTGGCCTACACCAACCACGGCAAAGTGAACGTCCGCACCGGTGCGGGCACCGACAAGACCCGTAAAACAAAACTTCTCTCCGGCACCCCCGTCCATGTGGTCAAAGGCGGAGCCAAGACCGTCAGCGGCGACGCTTGGGAACGGGTAAAAGTGGAGGGCAAGTACTATTACATCATGGCAAGCTACCTGACCAGATCCTAACCCAGAACACGCATGAACCCCCTAGTGGAACAGTCCACTAGGGGGTTCGTCTTGTCACGCTCTGGGGTGCGCCTTCTGGTACACGTCCATCAGGTGCTGATTGATGAGTTTGGTGTAGATCTGGGTGGACGAGATGTCCGCGTGCCCCATCATCTCCTGGATGGAGCGTAGATCGGCGCCATTTTGCAGCAGGTGGGCGGCAAAGGAATGGCGCAGGGTGTGGGGGGTGATCTCGGTCTGGATGCCAGCCTTCTCCTGATAGTATTTTACCAGCTTCCAGAACCCCTGTCGGCTCATGCGCACCCCGTTCATATTCACAAACAGTGCCCGCTCCCCCGGTGCCACCAGGTGGGGGCGGATATTTTTCAGATAGTCGGACAGCGCCCTGATGGCGCCTGGATACAACGGGATGATTCGGCTCTTTTTCTTCCCCATGCAGACCAGGTAGCCCGATGTCAGGTTCACGTCATCCAGGTTCAGGGAGATCAGCTCGCTGACCCGAATGCCGGTGGCATACAGCACCTCCAGCATGGCGTGATCTCGGAACCCCTTGTCGTCCACACAGCGGGGCTGCTCTAGCAGCAGTTCTACCTCCTGGTTGGAGAGGATCTGAGGGAGCTTCCGCTCCACCTTTTCCGCTTTCACGCCCTTGGCTGGGTTTTCCGGACACCGCCCCTTCTGCTGAAGCCAGCGGTAGAGGCACTTCAAGGAGGCCAGGGCACGGGTGACGGTGGCCGCCGACTTCCCCATCTTGAGCAGCTGTTTTCGATATGCCTCGATGCACTCACTAGTAGCGCCCAGCACTTGCCGGTCGTCTTCCCCCAGGTAGTGGACATACTGGGTGATGTCCCGCATATAGGAGGCGACCGTATTGGCGGAAGCGCCCTTCTCTGTCACAAGATAGGTTTTGAACTCGGTCAGCAGATCCATAGTTGATAATACCCTTTCTTATTTCTATCTTTCTTAAGCCACATACTGGGGCAGTAATAACAACAATAGTCGGAAGGAGAAGAAGGTGATCAAAGAGAGCACCAGAATGGCTCCAACCACCGCCAAACATCCGTTCAGGCGCAGGCTGACTCCGGCGGATTTCGGTCGCCCGAAGGCAATGCTGCTGGCCAGCTCCATGCTCCACACCGCCACCAAAAACAGGATGGGGATGAAAAACAGCTCCGCCAATCCAAAGAACACGGCGGCAGCCAGCAGGCCGGAGGGGCCATAAAGAAGAACCAGCGTGGAGATGGCAAAAGCAAAAGAAAAGCCCTTGCAGAGCATCACAGCAGGGATGACGAACACGCCCAGGGCGGAAAATCCCACCAGGAACAGCAGCAAAGGCAGGCGCAGAAAATACCACAGTGTGTGGAGGAAGTTGGACCAGGTGCAGGTGCTGTCCGGTGCGATCTGGCTGTAGAGGGAGAAAAACAGCTTCAAGTTCCCGCACCCCTCTGCACCCACCAGCCAGGCACAGAGCATCCCCAACCCAGCGCCCAGAACAAAGGCTGCGCTCAGGAGCAGAAAGGAACGGGAGTGGGGGGAACCCTTGAGATTCCAACGGTGTAAAAATCGTTCTGTGCGCTTCACTTGTATCACCTCGTGGAAGGATATGCAGGGCACGTCCCATTCAGAAGTGAAGCGAGCAGAAAGCAGCATAAAAAGTGCTATCACCAGCTATCCCCATCTGGTGATAACCGGACAAACGACCGTTTTTTGTGCATTGCCGAAAGATATTATACCTCTATCCTATGGATTGCGCAAGTTTTTTTCCCAATCTCTCACCAATCATTTTTATTGTCTTGTTTTATGTAAATTGCGTTATGTAAAATTGCTGTTCTGGAAACAAAACACCCTGTGCGCATCATTGGGGCACAGGGTGTTTGAGAGGTTCTCATTTCTTCCGCTTTCGCCGGTTTCTGCGCCGTTCCGGTCGGCTCAGTCTGCTTCCGGCTCTGCCAAGCCGGAGCGGATGGCGCTCATGGCGATGGCGCACTCCAGACGCTTCCGTTCCAGCTCACAGGCCACTTCGCTGGGCTGCATGATGTCACCATTGACGTTGAAGTTGGAGGCGCTGCACCCGCCAGAGCAGTAGAATTTTGCCCAGCACTTCCGGCAGGCTTCCTTGGTGTAGATGTTCACGCCGCCGAACTGGTCGGCAATCTCCGTCCGGAAGCTGCCGTCGTACAGGTTGCCCATCTTGAACGCATCATTGCCCACGAACTGGTGGCAGGGGTAGATGTCCCCCTCTGGGGTGATGGCCACATACTCGTTGCCAGCGCCGCAGCCACGCATCCGCTTGATGACGCAAGGACCCTGCTCCAGATCCACATAGAAGTGGAAGAAGTTCACGTCGGGACGTTTGAGCAATTCCTTGGCCAGCTTCTCGTACTCGGCGAACACCACCGGCAGATCTTCCATGGTGATGGCCAACGGGTCGCCGTCCTTGCCGGTGGCAGGCTCGACGGACACATTCTTGAAGCCCAGGTCGTCACAGATGTGAAGCACGTCATCGGCAAAGTGGAGGTTCTCCTTGGTGAAGGTGCCTCGCAGATAGTATTCTTGGTCGCCCCGCTGCTCCACCAGCGCCTGGAACTTGGGAACGATGATATCATAGCTCCCCTTCCCTCCTGCGGTGGGACGCATATTGTCGTTGACTTCCTTCCGGCCATCCAGGGACAGGACGGCGTTCTTCAGCTCGGTATTGATGTACTGGGTGTTCTCCGGATTGAGCAGCATCCCGTTGGTGGTGATGGTGAAGCGGAAATTTTTGTCCTTCTCCTTCTCGATGGAACGGGCGTAGGCGATGGTCTCCTTCACCGTGTCCATGGCCATGAGGGGCTCGCCGCCGAAGAAGTCCACCTCAATGTTGTGGCGCTTGCCGGACTTCTCAATAACAAAGTCGATGGCTCGCTTGGCAGTCTCCGGAGACATGATGGCACGGCGGCTGCCATAGCCGCCGGTGGAGGCGAAGCAGTACTTACAGCGCAGGTTGCAGTCATGGGCTACGTTCAGACAGAGCGCCTTGATGGGGGTGTTCTTCACCACCGCCCACTGGGGGTTGATGTAGTCCTCCTCCTCGAACAGCAGCTTCTCCTCCGCCAGCTCCTTCAGCTCCTGCCAGCACTCCTCCAGCTCTGCTCTGGGGTACTGGGACAGTTTTTCAATCACGTCCTCCGGACAGTGCTCCGCCATGGGGGGCGTGACACAGTTGAGCAGGTCGTAGCTCAGTTCGTCCAGCACATGGACGGCGCCGCTGTCCACGTCCATGGCGATGCAGCAGCCCAGAGCTTTAAATGTATGGATCATAGTTATCCCTCTTTTGTATCATTCTATGGTCAGACAGCCCACGCCGTCATTGGGGTCGGAAAACGGCAAAAGAAAACTTCCAGCACCTGCTGAAAAGAGCCAGGTGGGAAGTCTTCTCTATGCCACGGCAAGTAATGGATTACTTGCTCTGTTCACATTTCTGGTTGGCCACGGTGCAAGAAGTTTTGCAGGCAGACTGACAAGAAGTCTGGCATTCGCCGCAACCGCCGTGAGCAGCGCTGTTCTTCAGGGTAGCGCCGTTGAGCGTTTTAATATGCTTCAAGAAACTCTCCTCCTCACCACATTTTTCACTATTATAACACACCCCGACTCTGATTGCAAACAATTTTCACTTCCGTTTCGGCAGCACTCCGGCGCACAAAAAACCGGCCGTTCCCCCACCGGCTACGGCGGCGATGAGGCTGTGCGTGCCGTCCAACAGGGACACATCGGTGTAGCCCAGGACGCCGATGAGCGTCCAGGTCAGGTAGTACAGCACGCCGGTGGCGAGACCCAGGGGCAGGATGCGCTTGCGGTAGCTGAGCGCCAGGTAACAGCTGCCGCAGAAGCAGCCCAGGCCGGAGGCCACCACTTCCGCGTTGCCCACTGCCCCTGTGCCGATCTTCCCACCGGCGGCCAGGTGGGCGGTGACGAAGAGCACCACCACACTGACGCCAAAGGCCAACAAGACTCCGGCGATGAGGGAACTGACCAGCTGCACCACTTGCAGCTCTGACTGTTTCTCCTTCTGACTCAAAAAAACAACCCCCCGTCATAGCTTTGTCATCAGCATATGACGAGAGGTGGTCTTTCAGACTGAAAAACGGAGCGAGAATTACTTCTTCTCGTCCTTCTTTTCCTTCTTAGCGGGAGCAGGCTCGGGGCTGGTCTGAGAACCCTTGGTGCCGATGGCCCACTTGGTCATCTCGATGCGGACGCGGTCGGCGCCGGTCTCGATGACGACGCTGTTCTCCTTCACGGCACAGACGGTGCCCAGGATGCCGCCGATGGTGGTCACATCATCGCCGATCTTCAGGCTGTTGCGCAGCTCTTCCGCTGCCTTCTTCTTCTTGTTCTCCGGACGGATGAGCATGAAGTAGAACAGAACCATCATGACAATGATCAAGCCAATAGAATAACCCAAAGTAACGTACCTCCATTATACAGAACGCCACAACAGACGTTCAGACAGTTTACACTCTATTATAGCGGGTTTGCCAAAGAAAGACAAGCCCCTTTTTTCGCAATTACAGCCGTCTCATCAGCCCTTCGCTGTATTCCGCCCGGAAGGCGTCGAAGGTTCCCGCCTCCAGCTCCGCTCGGATGCGTGCCATCAGGTCGTTGTAGAACCACAGGTTGTGGGTCACCGCCAGGCGCATGGCCAGCATCTCCTCCGCCTTGAACAGGTGGCGCAGGTAGGCACGGGAGTGGTTCCGGCAGGTAGGGCACTGGCAGTCGGGATCGAGCGGCTGGTTGTCCAGCTTGTACTTCTCGTTCTTGATGTTGATGACACCCTTCCAGGTGAACAGCTTGCCGTGACGGGCGTTCCGGGCGGGCATGACGCAGTCGAAGAAGTCCACGCCTCGGTAGACCCCTTCGATGATGTTCCAGGGGGTGCCCACGCCCATGAGATACCGAGGCTTGTCCTGGGGCAGATAGGGCACCACAGCATCCAAAATCTCATACATCGTCTCGGTCGGTTCCCCTACCGCCAGCCCACCGATGGCGTAGCCGTCGCAGGGGAGCTTTGCGATCTCTTTGGCGTGCCAGATGCGCAGGTCAGGGTAGATGGCGCCTTGGTTGATGCCGAACAGCATCTGCTGGGGGTTCACGCAGTCCGGTTCCGCCAGGAGCTGTTTGCGCACTTCGATGCACCGTTCCAGCCAGCGCAGGGTACGCTCACAGGACTGCTTGGCGTAGGCGTGGGTAGAGGGGTTTTCCACGCACTCGTCAAAGGCCATGGCGATGTCAGAGCCGAGATTGGCCTGGATGGTCATGGATTCCTCCGGCCCCATGAAGATCTTACGCCCGTCCACATGACTGTGGAAAGTGACCCCTTCCTCCTTGATGTTCCGGAGCTTGGCCAGGGAGAACACCTGGAACCCGCCGCTGTCCGTCAAGATGGGGCCGTCCCAGTTCATGAACTTGTGGAGACCGCCCAACTGCTTGATGACCTGGTCGCCGGGGCGGACGTGGAGGTGATAGGTGTTGGACAGCTCGATCTGACAGTGGATATTTTTCAGGTCTCCGGCGTCCAACGCGCCCTTGATGGCGCCCTGGGTACCCACATTCATGAACACCGGTGTTTCTGCGGTGCCGTGGGCGCAGGAGAAATGCCCTCGGCGGGCCTTGCCCTGGGTGGTGATGACTTCAAACATAATAAACTCGCTTTCTCAAGAGATGAACATGGCGTCCCCGAAGCTGAAGAACCGGTAGCGCTCCCGCACCGCCTCCTCGTAGGCGGCCAGCACATGTTCCCGTCCTGCCAGAGCGGAAACCAGCATGATGAGGGTGGATTCGGGCAGGTGGAAGTTGGTGATGAGGGCGTCCAGGCACTTGAACCGGTAGCCGGGGTAGATGAAGATATTCGTCCACCCGGACTTTGCTGGCAGCGTCCCGTCCTGGTTTGCGAAGGACTCGATGGTGCGGCAGGAGGTGGTGCCCACGCAGATAATCCGTCCCCCATTGGCTTTGGTCTGGTTCACCAGATCTGCTGTCTCTTGGGGGATGGCGCAGAACTCCGCGTGCATATCGTGGGCTTCCACATCGTCCACCTTTACCGGCCGGAAGGTGCCCAGCCCCACATGAAGGGTCACATAGGCCAGCTTGACGCCCATGGCCTGCACATTTTCCAGCAGCTCCGGTGTGAAGTGCAATCCTGCCGTGGGTGCAGCGGCGGAGCCGACCACCTTGGAGTAAACGGTCTGGTAGCGCTCTCCGTCCTGCAATTCCTCTTTGATGTAGGGCGGCAGGGGCATCCGTCCCAGCTGTTCCAGCACCTCCAAAAAGATGCCTTCATAGAAAAACTTCACCAGCCGGTTCCCGTCCGGCAGCACTTCCTGAATCTCCGCCTCCAACTGCCCGTCCCCAAAGTGGACACGGGCACCGGCGCGGAGCTTCTTGCCCGGCCGCACCAGGCACTCCCACAGGTTGTCCCCCCTGTCGGTGAGCAGCAACACCTCTGCGGTACCGCCGGTGTCTCGGTGTCCGATGAGGCGAGCGGGGAGCACACGGGAGTTGTTCAGCACCAAACAGTCCCCTGGACGGAGGAACTGGGGCAGGTCGTAAAAGTGGTGGTGGCCGATGGCGCCGGTGGTCTTATCCAAGGTCAACAGCCGAGAGCCGTCCCGCTTCTCCAGCGGAGTCTGGGCGATGAGCTCCGGCGGCAGGTCGTAATCAAAATCTTTTGTCTTCATAATATCGACAATCCATCCTTTGTGTTGGCGTTCAAGTTACTATTATAGTGGCACTGTCCGTTTGTGCAAGTCATTTTTGCAATTCTGTCTTTTTTCGGTTGCATTTTTTTCAAAAAACCACCTGTTCACTCTTGACGAGGAAAAAAAACTGTGCTACCATGAATTTCAGATCATACAAATGCAGGATAGAGGCGCGGCACTCATCAGTATCCAGGGCATAAGACCCGGAGCCTGTTCAGCCATGGAGAAAGGGTGTGCCGCCGAAGGGATGCTGGTTTCCGGAGCGCAGCGTCACCTGGGCGTGGGGTTAACAGCCCTTCGACTGTCACCTGAATCGAATTCAGGTGTTGAGCTGTCTGCTTCTTGTTACATATTTTGTCGCAGGCGCGCGTCCACCTTGACATTATAGTACGGAATCAGTCAGTTTTTCAACTACTGGTTCGTTTTTTTACCCTAATGACAAAATTGCTTCGTCTGCATAGATTGTATTGGCGATGTTTTTGGGAGGTAGTTTAAGATGAAAAAATACAAAGTAGGCGTTGTCGGTTGTACTGGCATGGTAGGTCAGCGCTTTATCACGCTGCTGGAGAACCACCCCTGGTTCCAGCTCACCGCCATTGCGGCCAGTGCCCGCAGCGCCGGAAAACCCTATGAAGAAGCCGTCAGCGGCCGCTGGAAGATGGACACCCCCATCCCCGAGGAAGCCAAACAGCTGGTCATCTACGACATCGACGCTCAGATGAAGGAGTTCACCGACCAGATCGACTTCACCTTCTGTGCGGTGGATATGGATAAGGACGCCACCCGCGCCCTGGAGGAGCGGATCGCTAAGATGGAATGCCCTGTTGTCTCCAACAATTCCGCCCACCGGTTCACCCCTGACGTGCCCATGGTGGTGCCTGAGATCAATCCGGAACATATCCAGGTCATCCCCCATCAGAAGCAGCGTCTGGGCACCCAGCGCGGCTTCATCGCTGTCAAGTCCAACTGCTCCCTCCAGAGCTACGTCCCCGCCCTGCATCCTCTGCGGGAGAAGTTCGGCGTAGAAAAGGCGCTGGTCTGCACCTATCAGGCCATCTCCGGCGCCGGCAAGACCTTTGAGACCTGGCCGGAGATGGTGGATAACGTCATCCCCTACATCGGCGGCGAGGAAGAAAAATCTGAGCAGGAACCCATGAAGATGTGGGGTCACATCGAGAACGGCGTCATCGTCAACGCCGACTCCCCCAAGATCACCGCTCAGTGCCTCCGTGTCCCCGTCTCCAACGGCCACATGGCAGCGGTGTTCATGACCTTGGGCAAGCAGACCTCCGTGGAAGAAATCAAGGAGATCTGGCAGAACTACAAGGGTCGCGCCCAGGAGCTGGAGCTTCCTTCCGCCCCCAAGCAGTTCCTGCATTACTTTGAAGACCCCAGCTATCCCCAGACCAAGCTCCAGCGTGACCTGGAGGGCGGCATGGCCATCTCCCTCGGCCGCCTGCGTCCGGATACCCAGTACGACTACAAGTTCGTGGGTCTGTCCCACAACACCCTCCGTGGCGCTGCCGGCGGCAGCGTGCTGCTGGGTGAGTTCTTGGTGGCAGAGGGTTACATCACTTATAAGGAATAATTTGTTTCGTGTATCTACGGTTTTGATTTGATTTTTGATTGAAAGGATGGTTTCCCCTATGAAGACTCCTATTTTTACCGGCGCTTGTGTGGCTATCGTGACTCCCTATCATGAAAATGGCATTGACTTTGATAAGCTGGGTGAGCTGATCGAGCTTCAGATCGCAGGCGGCACCAGTGCCATCACCATCTGCGGCACCACCGGCGAAGCCTCCACCCAAACCATCGAGGAACACAAGGCCGCCATCGAATACTGCGTCAAGAAGGTCGATCATCGGGTCAAGGTCATCGCCGGCACCGGCAGCAACTGCACCATGACCGCCCTGGATCTGTCCCTGTACGCAGAGTCCTGCGGCGTGGATGGCCTGCTCATCGTCACTCCTTATTATAATAAGGCCACTCAGGCCGGTCTTATCAAGCACTACACCTACATCGCTGACCGGGTACATACCCCCATCATCATGTATAACGTGCCCTCTCGAACCGGCACCGCTTTCACCGCAGAAACCTACTACGAGCTGAGCAAGCATCCCATGATCAACGGCATCAAGGAAGCTTCTGGCAACTTCAGCCTGGTCACCCACACCCTGGCACTGTGCGGCGACAACATCAACATCTGGTCTGGCAACGATGACCAAGTGGTACCCCTGATGGCATTGGGCGCCAAGGGTGTCATTTCCGTGGTCTCCAACGTCTATCCCCAGCTGATGGCAGAGATGACTCAGCTGTGCCTGGACGGCAAGTTCGATGAGGCCGCCAAGCTCCAAGTGAGCACCATCGGCCTGGTGGACGCCCTGTTCATCGAGGTCAATCCCATCCCTGTCAAGGTTGCGCTGAACATGATGGGTCTGGATGCAGGGATGCTGCGGATGCCGCTGTGTGACATGAGCGCTGCCCATAAGGAAGTGCTGGCCAAGGCGCTGATGAACGCTGGTCTGGAAGTGAAGAACCCCACTGCGGGCGCTTGAGTCGAGGGATTTGCCATGCTAAAGATAATCAATTCCGGCTGTACCGGTAAAATGGGTCAGGTCGTCCAGGCCATGTGCGCCGCTGACCCTGACGTGACCATCGTGGCGGGCTTCGCCACCCATCAGGACAATCTGGACTATCCCGTTTACACCAACCCCGCCAACTTCACCGGCGAGGCAGACGTGGTCATCGACTTCTCCAATCCCAAAGCGCTGGATCACCTGCTCCCCTTCTGCGTGGAGCGCCGCATCCCCATCGTCATCGCCACCACCGGCTTCAGTCCGAAGCAGCTGGCGCAGATCGACGAGGCCGCTAAGACCATTCCGGTCTTCCGCAGCGCCAATATGTCCCTGGGCATCAACGTCCTGTTGGAGCTGGTCAAGAAGGCTGCCTCCATTCTGGGCTCCAGCTCGGACATCGAGATTGTGGAACGCCACCACAACCGCAAGGTAGACGCTCCCAGCGGCACCGCCCTGATGATTGCTGACGCGGCCGCTTCCGCCCTGGAATACAAGGCCGAGTACAACTACGGCCGCCACGAGCGGCGGATGGCTCGCCCCAAGAACGAGATCGGCATCAGCGCCGTCCGAGGCGGCACCATCGTGGGCGACCACACCATCATCTTCGCCGGTCACGATGAGGTCATCGAGATCAAGCACAGCGCCCAGTCTCGGGAAATTTTCGCCAACGGCGCCGTCAAGGCCGCCAAGTTCCTGGCCGACGTCCAGGAGGCGGGGATGTACGATATGTCCCAGCTGGTAAACGAATAAGAAGGAACGAATTACGATGAATAACGGAATTAGCAAGATCACCTACGCCCATGACATCACCCTGGTCACCCTCTCCGCCCTGCCCTGCGACAGCAAGGCCATCGCCAACGTGCTGACCGCCATGTCAAATGCGGAGGTCAACGTGGATATGATCTCCCAGACCGCCCCCCAGGGCGGCACCATCCGCCTGAGCTTTTCCCTGTCTGACAGCGCTCTGAGCAGCGCTCTGGCTGTGTTGGGCAAGATTCGGGGCGAGAATCCGGAAGTGAAGCCGGAGATCCTGCCGGGCAACTGCAAGGTCGCCCTGTACGACGCCAACATGGTCAACACCCCCGGCGTCGCCGCCAAGGTTTTCACCCTGCTGGCCGAGGCCGGCATCCAGGTCATCCTGGTCACTACCTCTGAGGTAGACATCTCCCTGCTGGTGTCCGAGCATGACCTGCCGGATGCGCTGGCGATCATGCGGGAAGCCTATGGGGTAGAACCTATCCAGGCGGAATTTTAAGCTCCGCTTTCACCAAAATGCAAGCATTTTGGTGAAGAAAGCAGCCGTGTGCATGCACTCACTACGTCGGAAAGTTCTCCACCTGTAAAACAGGCGGAGCCTACGCTACTAATGTGCCACTGGCACATTAGTTAACGCTGCGGCACTTACCCGGCTGAGATGAGAAAAAAGTGATGTACACGCCGCCACTTTTTTCAGATTACAGTTTTTCCGTCATTGAAATGACGGAACTCTGTGAGACATATTTTTATAAACACGCAAAAAGCCCGTCGGAACCATTTCCGACGGGCTTGCTTCATCTTTTCTTGCCATTTAAAACCACCGGCACCCCCATGAGCAGGCATTCCGCAGCCACGCCCACCCACAGCCAGCGTCCGCCGGTCAAGGCGATACCGGGAAAATAGCGGGTCACCCCAGCGCCCAGCGCCAAGCTCACCAAGGTCAGGCCGCCCAGCGCCGCCATGACCACCAGCAGCGCCACGTTGAACCCGTCCATCCGGAAGGCAGTGTAACTGCTCCGCCCGGGCAGGCCGTAGCCGCGGCTGCGCATGGAGTTGGCCGTATCCGCCGCCTGCTCCAACGCCAGGGACAGAAAAGCGGCCAGCTGGGTGGACGCACAGCTGATTTTCTGCGTCAGGGTGGCGCACTGCTCCACCCCCAGGCCAAGGCTGCTGCGGGTCTGGGACAGGGTGCGCAGCTGGCGGGAAAATTCCGGCACAAGCCGTAAGATCATGCAGAACAGCAGCGCCAGGGTGGGCGTGAACCGCCCGAACAGGTGCATCAGCTTTTCGCCGGTCATGACCTTGTGGAAGCAGGCAAACCAAGTCACCACACTGCCGAACAGCACCGCAGCGCTGCCGCCCCAGGCCAACGATTCCAAGGTGAACGTCCGTCCGCCCAGGTAGGTGAACAACACCGTCTCCCCCGCCGGATTCAGCAGGGCATTGCCCAGGGCGATGAGGAGCATCAATCCCACCAGCGTCCGCCAGCCCAGAGATGCTTTCCCGCCCAAAGCGGCCAGGGACAGCCCCGCCCACAGGCCGGAGACGGCCAAAAAAACCGGATGGAGCTGGAGCATCGTGATGAGGAGCACCAGGACGAAGAAAACCAGATTCACCACCGGATGCAGTTGAGAAAAGCGCCGCATCTCCTCACCCTCCTTTCCTCCGCCGTGCTGGCGGGTCTGCGTTCTGACAGTTATCATAGCAGAGTCCGGACGTCCCGTCAATTTTTTGCGAAAAGAGCTGGGAAATCGGCCAACAAACCGGAGATTTTCGAGCTGTTTTCTTGCATCCGCTGGCATTTTCGTGTATCCTAAAGGGGAAAATAACCCGATCAATGGGATGGGATACGATATGAAAGAACAAAATAGACAACTGGTCGTGGGCATCCTCGCCCATGTGGACGCCGGCAAGACTACCCTCTCCGAAGGGCTGCTCTACCTGTGCGGCGGCATCAAAGAGATGGGTCGGGTGGATCACGGCACCGCCTTTTTGGACACCTTTGCCCTGGAGCGGGAGCGTGGCATCACCATCTTCTCCAAGCAGGCCGTCCTCCCTCTGCCCACCAAGGTCATCACCCTGCTGGACACCCCCGGTCATGTGGATTTCTCCGCCGAGATGGAACGCACCCTGCAAGTGCTGGACTACGCCATCCTGGTCATCAGCGCCACCGACGGCGTCCAAGGGCACACGGCCACCCTGTGGGAGCTGCTGCGGCAGTACCACATCCCCACCTTCCTCTTTGTGAACAAAACCGACCTGAACGGCCTGGGGCGGGAGGCGGTGCTGGACGAGCTGAAATCTCTGCTGGGAGATGGCTGCGTAGACTTCTCTCCCGACCAGGCGGGGGACGCCTTCCAGGAGCAGGTAGCCATGTGCGATGAGACGCTTTTGAACCAGTTTTTGGACAGCGGACACATCCAGGAGAACGCCCTCGCCGCCGCTATCGCCAAGGAGGCGGTATTCCCCTGCTACTTCGGCTCTGCCCTGAAGCTGGAAGGGGTGTCGGAGTTTTTGGACGGGCTGGAACGGTACACCCAGGTGCCGGACTACCCCCAATCCTTCCGCGCCAAGGTGTTCAAGATCTCCCACGATGAACAGGGCACCCGCCTGACCTGGCTCAAGCTCACCGGCGGCACCCTGGCGGTCAAAACCACCCTCTCCGGCCACTCGGACACCGAGGACGCCTGGTCGGAGAAGATCGACCAGATACGCATCTACTCCGGCGCCAAATTCACCGCCGCCCAGCAGGTCACCGCCGGAACGGTCTGCGCCGTCACCGGTCTCACCCACACCCTGCCCGGGGATGGCCTGGGTGATGAACCGGACGCGGAAAAGCCCCTCTTAGAGCCAGTTCTCACCTATCAGATGCTGCTGCCTGAGGGCACCGATGTGTACGGGGCGTTCTTGCAGCTGAAGACGCTGATGGAGGAGGATCCCCAGCTCCACATCATCTGGAACCAGACCTTGCAGGAAATCCACATCCAGCTTATGGGCGAGATTCAGTTGGAGATCATGAAACGGGTCATCGCCGACCGATTCGGGTTGGAGGTCAGCTTCAGCTCGGGCAACATCTTATATAAGGAGACCATCGCCGCACCGGTGGAGGGCGTAGGGCACTTTGAGCCCCTGCGCCACTACGCCGAGGTACACCTGCTGCTGGAACCGCTGCCCCGGGGCAGCGGGCTGGTCTTTGGCAGCCTGTGCAGTCAAGACGTGCTGGATTTGAACTGGCAGCGCCTCATCCTCACCCACCTGATGGAGAAGGAGCATATCGGTGTGCTCACCGGCTCCCCCATCACTGATATGCGCATCCGCATCCTCACCGGCCGCGCCCACATCAAGCACACCGAGGGCGGCGACTTCCGCCAGGCCACCTATCGTGCCGTCCGGCACGGCCTGCGCCGAGCCCAGAGCATCCTGCTGGAACCCTGGTACACCTTCCGACTGGAACTGCCGGCAGAGTATGTGGGACGTGCCATTGCGGACATCCAGCGGATGTCCGGCACCTTCGAGGGGCCGGAACAGGTGGGCGACCGAGCCATTTTAACCGGCACTGCGCCGGTGGCCACCATGCGGAGTTATCCGGTGGAGGTGGCCGCCTACACCAAGGGACACGGACGGCTGTTCCTGCGGGTGCAGGACTATCAGCCCTGCCACAACCCCGATGAGGTCATCGCCGCCATGGGCTACGACCCGGACGGGGACTTGGACAACACGGCGGACTCGGTGTTCTGCACCCACGGGGGCACGGACATCGTGGACTGGGACAAGGTGGAACAGCATATGCACTTGGAATACGCCTGGCATCCGGAGGTGGTCGAGACAGAAGAAGACCACCCCCAACGCCGGAAGCGTTCCGATGTGGATGGGGCGGTCTTGGATAAAGAATTACTGGAGATTTTTGAGCGCACCTATGGTACCGTAAAGCCCAAGGACTTCCAGCCCGCCAAGGCGCCCCGCCGACCCAAGGAGATGAAGTCGGTGACCCTGAAGGAGTTCTCCAAGGTGGAGGAGTACCTGCTGGTGGACGGCTACAACATCATCTTCGCCTGGGACGACCTGAAAGAATTGTCCAAATCCAGCCTGGACGCCGCCCGAGAGCGGCTCATTCATATGCTGAGCAACTATCAGGGGTATCATAAATGTCATGTCATCGTGGTCTTTGATGCCTACAAGGTCAAGGGCGGCACTCGGCACACAGAGCGGCACCACAACGTGGACGTGGTATACACCCAGGAGGCGGAGACAGCGGACACCTACATTGAAAAAGCGTCCTACCAGCTGGGCAAGAAATATCGGGTGCGGGTGGCCACCTCCGACCACACGGTGCAAATGATCATCCTGGGCAACCACGCCACCCGCATCTCCGCCAGTGCCTTCCGAACGGAGGTGGACGCGGTGAACGAGGAGATCGACCGGATGCTGGAGCACTACCGCACCCCTGACCAGCCTCTGCCCTTCCGGAAATGAGCAATTATACCTACATCGTGCGCTGCGCCGACGGCACCTTTTACACCGGCTGGACCACCTGCCTGGAACGGCGGCTGGCTGCCCACAACCGAGGCGATGGGGCGAAATATACCCGTGCCCGTCGGCCGGTGACCCTGTATTACTATGAGACTTGGGAGACCAAGTCGGAGGCCATGCATCGGGAATGGGAGATCAAACAGCTGAGCCACCAGGAGAAGGCGGCCTTAGGCGTGGGTTTCACGGCCGACCGGAAAGACTGATTGGCGGGCGCAGGAGGGCGAAATGGTTCCGCCGAAACCGGATGCGACCCTCGTCTCGGAGCTGGCACAGCTCTTGAGACATGGCACTGCGGTTGACGGACAGATAGTCCGCCAGCTGCTGGCGGTTGAAGGGGATGTCGAATTCCGAACGTCCTTGCCGCAAGGACTCCTCCGACAGGTAGGACAGCAGCTTTTCCCGGGTGGTACGCTGGGTCAGATGGGTCAACTTAGCATTGAGCTGTAGATTTTTCTGGGTGACGACTTGCAATAAATTGCGCAGTATCTGGCCAGAGAGCTTGTCTGGCTCCGCCGTGGGGGCGAGGAATTCCCCCATGTGGAAAAAGAGAACCACCGCTCCCTCATCGGTCATCACGCTAACCCCAAGCACCTGATGGGCGGCGATGGCGTAGCTCTCGGCAAACAGCTCACTGGGCTGGATTCTTGCCAGAATGTTCCGGTTGCCCCAAAAATCCTCTTTCATCACCGTCACGCTCCCCTCCACCACCAGGCCAAACCGTTCGATGGTCTCTCCGGCGTGGAGGAGGTATTCCTTCCGATGATACCTCCGGCACACTGGTGGATGCCGCTGGAGCAGTTGTTCCAGATCTTCGGGCGTCAGCCCGTGAAAGAGCGCAGAGCGCAACATAATGGGGATATATTGGTTCATAAGCCCTCCATTCCATCGGATTTCCAACTCAGTTTTCTCTATTCTATCCGCTCACGCGAAAAAAAGCAACCTACTTGGGAGAAAGGCAACGTCATGAAGCTGACTGTGTTGACGGACAACCATACTTTTATCGACCAGTACTACCTGGGCGAACCCGCCCTCTGTTTCCTCATAGAGACGGACGGGCGCAAACTTTTGCTGGACACTGGCTACTCCAATGTGTGCCTGCGCAACAGCCAGGCCATGGGCATCGACCTTGCCCAAGTAGACACCATCGTTCTCTCCCACGGCCACAATGACCACACCGGCGGCCTAGTGCCCCTTCGGGACGCCGGCCTGTTGGCCGGCAAGACGGTGCTGGCTCACCCCCTCTGCATCCAGCCCAAACGGCTGGATGGTCAGGGCATCGGCTGTCCGTTCTCTGCAAGGGAACTGGCACAGTCCTGCAATCTTCACTTGTCCACGGAACCGGTGGAACTGACCCCGCACCTGACCTATCTGGGCGAGATCCCCACCACACAAGTCTTTGAACCACGGACATCCATCGGAACATACTGGGACGGCTCCGCATGGCAGCCAGATCTATTATTGGATGATTCCGCCCTAGTCTACCACACAGCGGACAGTCTCTATATCCTCACTGGCTGCTCCCACAGCGGCATTTGCAACATCATCGCTTACGCCAAAACCCTCTTTCCCGACCGCCCCGTGCTGGGCGTCATCGGCGGGTTTCACCTGTTCCACTGCGACCAGCAGTTACAGGACACCATCTCCTACTTCCAGGCGCAAAATCTCCAGCACCTTTACCCCTGCCACTGTGTCTCCTTCCAGGCCAAGGCGGAAATGCATCGGGTCATCCCAGTGCAGGAGACAGGCGTGGGGCTGCAACTGAATTGGTAACAAAAAAGTCAGGCTTTTCAACCTGACTTTTTCTCGTACGTTACGATAAAAATTCGTTGGCTCTGCGCACCACCGCTTGCAGATCGGGGGTCAGCTTCGCCCACGCCCGTTCCTCCAAATCCATCGGGATGGGGTAGCAGGCTTCCGCCAGACTGCCCGCCATAGCGGCCAGGGTATCCGCATCGCCGCCGATGGAGAGGGCGTTTTTGAGGGTGTCGGCAAAGTCCTCCGCCTCCAAAAAGGCGTTGATGGCCTGGGGCACCGACTTTTGACAGCTCACCTCAAAGCGGTAGCTGGGGCGAATTTCATCCAGGGTAAAATTGAGGTCGTACATCTGGGACAGGTAGTCCCGCACATCCACCTTGGACTTGCCGCTCCGGAGCAGATAGATGCCTGCGGCGATGGCCTGGGCGCCCTTGATGCCCTCCGGATGGTCGTGGGTCACTTCCGCAGAGAGCTGGCCAAAGAGCAGCGCTTCCTCCAGAGACTGCGCCGCCCAGCCGGCGAAGGACGCCCGCATAGCAGACCCGTTGCCCCAGCTGTTGTAAGGCTGGTACACCTTTCGCTCATAGGCTTCGACATACCAGCAGAGGAAGGTGTTTCCATATCCGGCGTCCGGATAGCGGTGAGCAAATTCGCAGATGCTCTTGACGATCTCCAGACGAAATGCATTCTTGGCGCTCTCATCCTGCATCAGCTTGGTGCGGTCTACCTGCTCGAACCCGTTCATCATCCCTTCGGCTACGGCCAAGGTGAGCACGGAGTCATCCGTAAAAAAATCCCGCTGGGTGACCAGCGCAGCGGGACGCTGCTTGAACCCCCGGAATTCGTACCAGGAGCCGGAAATATCGCCGATGACGGCGCCTAACAAGCGCATCTTACATCCTCCCTTTCATTCAAATAACCTGATATAATTTGCGGCCGCTCTCGTAGAGATTGCCCCCATGGCAGTCCATGGCCACAGTCAGGGGCAACTCCTCCACTTGGAACCGCTTGATGGATTCACAGCCCAGCTCATCAAAGGCGATGACGTCCGCCACATGGATACACCGTGCGATGAGCGCTCCGGCGCCGCCCACGGCGGCGAAGAAGCAGCTGTGGTTGCGGATGAGGGCCTGAGCCACCTCCTGGCTCATCTGCCCCTTGCCGATGATGGCCGCCAGACCCAAGTCCAGCAGTCGGGGCGCAAAGGCGTTCATCCGACTGGCGGTAGTGGGGCCGCAGGCGCCCATGGGCAGCCCTTGCTGGGCGGGCGTGGGGCCGGCATAGTAGATGACAGCGTCCTTCAGGGGGAAGGGCAGCGCCTTGCCCTCGTCCAACAGGGTGAACAAACGTTTGTGAGCGGCGTCTCGTGCCGTGTAAATGGTGCCGGTCAGCAGTACCCGATCGCCAGCCTGAAGCTGGTCGATGGCGGCACGGAGCTGACTGGTGTGCAGGTGATAGGTCTTATTCATCCTTGGGTTCCTCTGTGGTCTTGGCGGGTGCTTCGGAGGTCAGGTCGTCCTGTGCCTGGGAATAGGTGGCTTTCAGCGTCATCAGGGCATCCTTGATGCGTTCGATCTCCGCCACGGAGTTGACCACGATGGAGCGCACCACGGCGCCGGTCTCGGCCAGGGCGCTCTGGGTCTTGCTGCGCAGGTCCTGCACTCGCTCCTGTTCCGCTTCCACTTGGTGCTGTGCCTCGGTGGTAGCGGCAGCGGCAGACTGGTTGGCCTGGGTCACGATGTCCTTTGCCTGCGCACGCGCCTGGGTGAGCTGTTCCTCTGCCGCAGTCTCGGTCTGGCTGCGGAGGGCGTCTGCCTGAGACTGCGCACTGGTGGTGATCTCCTCTGCCTTCTGCTTGGCCTGTGCCAAGATCTCACTGGCACGCTGACGGGCTTCCAGTTCGATGTCGGAGATCTGGCTGCGCAGGCCGGCATAGGCCTCGGCATCTGGGGTCAGGGCTTCCACACGGGAGTGGAGCAGGGTGACCTGTGCCTGGAGGGGCTCCAGCTTTTTTACACGGGTGAGCAGTGCGTTCTTCTCCTGGAGCAGCTCCTCCACTCGGTTTTGCAAGTTTTCTTCTTGGTTCTTGCTTTCACTCAGCGCCTGGCGCAGTTCCTCGCGCTCCGCCTGGGCGGCCTCGTACTGGGTGCGGAGTTCATCCAGCTTCTGGTTGTACTCCTTGGTGGTTTCCTCGATATAATTCAAAACGTCCTGACGGTTGAACCCGCCAAATCCGGCGCTGCGGAATTGCATATTCTGTTCCATATCATACCCTCCTGTCACATGGTTGGGATTATTCTTCCTTATTTGTTGTTTCATTTTAGCACAGCCCTTCCCCTTTGACAATCTTTTCAGAAAAAAGTTTTCAGTTTCCCCTTTACAACCGGTGGAAGACCTGATATAATAACTAGGCTTAACAAGGAAAGCATGGTATGCGCTCGTAGTTCAATTGGATAGAGCGTCAGATTCCGGTTCTGAAGGCTGGGGGTTCGAGTCCCTTCGGGCGTACCAAAAGAAAGCTCTGTGATCGTTTGGATTGCAGAGCTTTTTTCTTTTTGCTTGTTTGATGATTTTCCCATCTTTCGTTTTCCGCTCTATATCTTCCTGCTTTTCCATAAAAGCCTGTACAAATGCTACACAAGAAACAAAGCGCCTAGGATATTTGATATGCTCCCTCCTCGAACGCCCCTCCTCTTTCTTCTGATCGAGCGGATATCAATGGCTTCGATGAGCTCCTCTAAGCTGGTCAGCTTCCCAAAATCCATATCTATCCCTCCATTCTATACCAGTACGGTCATCAGATCTCCCTCGCGAGCTTTTTCAGAAACACCCCACGACGAAACTCCTCCAAGTACCTATGGTACACACTCTGGATGTGCCGCCAGAGGACAACGTATCGTTCTGGCTTCCGTATGATCTCAATACCTTCTTCTTTCCAAAAGTGGAACACGACCACGCCTGTTATATCGTCAATGGTCGCCCCATAAGCGTAGGTCACCGTATCCCAGGTGTGACTGATGTAATGGCAGTAAATCATAGCATTTTCCTCAACTGTTCGTTTCCTCGTCCGCATTTTTCACAGAACATCCCAAAATTTCATATTATCAGCATAAACTTCATAAAACTACTTGACATTTCATTTTTTTGTGCTATCATAAGTCTCACAACTCCACTCCCTGTAACAGCCATCTCAGACGGAACGAAACACTATGAAGAATCAGGAGGATACCAATATGAGTGAACGGAATTACTCTGGCGAGATTGCAACCATGATCGGCGCATTTTTGAAGGCGGACAACTGGAACTACGACTTTGACAAGGAAACAGGCAATTTCCGCTTCGGCCTGAACACCAGCAGCAAACTGAAATCCATCGAATACTACGTCAGAGTGAATACGGACGCCTACTGCGTGTACGCCATCTCCCCCGTTGGTGCGGACGTTTCCAACCTGGAGGAACGGGCGGCCATGGCCGAGTTCCTCTGCCGTGCCAACTACGGGATGCGCTATGGCAACTTCGAGATGGATCTGCAGGACGGCGAACTCCGGTACAAATTCTTCGTGGACTGTGATGGTGTGCTCCCCTCTCCGGCCATCGTCAAGGACAGCATCTATATGCCCGCCGCCACTTTCCATCACTACACCCCCGGCATCCTGGCCATCCTCTTTAACGGCGCCAGCGCAGAGGAAGCCATTGCGCTGTGCGGTGAGGAGGCGTGACAATCGAATCACCGTGTTCTCCCTGAGATGCCCCAGTTGTCAGACCGCTTTGGAAATCTGCATCGCCCAGGAGGAGCAGGGCTCTGTTGCTTCCGCATTCCGATCAGCACAAAAACCGCCCGTCATCCCAACCGATGGCAGGCGGTCTTTGTCGTTCTCACAGCTCCACCCCGATGGAGAACCCGCCGCTGTCCTCCTCCAAGAGAGCGTTCACGAACAGCTGCGCCTCTGTAGACTGGTATCGGTTCCCGTTATAGACCCAATCCCCCAGCACGTCCAGTCCCAGGTACTGGATATACCGCTCCATCACCGCCTGGCGGTGCTCCTGGGAGTTTGTGTGTTCTTCTTTGGTGTACAGCTGGAAGCCCAGCACGCAGCCAGACGCCAAATCTGTGGTGTAGGAGCAGCTCACTCCGTCTGTCCCGTTGTACTCGTAGCTGATGATGTCCGTCCCATAGGTCACTGTCACCGTGCCGACTCCCGTCTGGCAGACCTGCTCCCACACGTCCGCCACCCACTGGGGCAGCACGCCGCTGGACAGAAAGTCGCTCAGTCCGCTCTCCATCTCCTCCAACGTGGCCGGTCGGCTGGACTGCTCCTGGGCATTGGTCTCGCCCAGCACGTTGTGGATGTGTTCCACCAGGGGCAGATCGCTGCTGGACACGGCCAGCTTGCCGGTCTGGGCGGAGATGGGGGTATCCCGTCCCAAAACGACGGCATCCATCCACCCAAACACCGCCAGCGGTGCCCCCACCGCCACGCAGAGCGCCAGCGCCACCAGCAAGCACCATCCTTTTTTACCCATTACATACCTCCAACCAGAAGGACACGGTGGTGCCCACGCTCGGTTCACTCTCAAACTCCAACACCGTCCCATGCCGTTGGCAGATGCGCTGACACAGGGACAGCCCGATGCCGAACCCACCGCTGGAGCGGGAGCGATCGCCTTTGTAGAAGGGCTCCGTGGCACGCTGCACCTGTTCCGCCGTCATGCCGCTGCCCTGGTCGATGACGGAAAACCGGTACCGCTCCCCGTCCCGCACACCGGTGACCGTCACCGGCGTGTTTTCTGACGCCTTTTGTCCGTTCTCCACCAGGTTGCGCAGCAGGGTCAGCAGCAACTCCGCCTCCCCCCGCACCTGCGCCGGTTCCAGCTCCACCGTCAGCGTCCCCGCCGAAAACAGCTGCCCCAGCCGCTTGCCCAGCTTGGGTACGTCCACCGGCGTCAGCTCCAAGGGGGTGCTGGACAGGTGGAGCAGGGACAGCATCCGAGTGGAGAGGTTTTCCAGGCGCTTGCCGTTTTTGTAGATGGCGTTGGCGTAGCGGAACTTCTCGTCCTCGCTGAGCTGACGGGTGCGGAGCAGGTCGGCGTAGCCGATGAGGGAGGTCATGGGGGTCTTTAGCTCGTGGGAGAAGTCGGCCACGAAGGCAGTGCGGTGCTCCATCTCCCGTTGGAGGGCGTCCACCATCCGGTCAAAGTTCTGGCTGAACGTGCCGATCTCGTCCCCAGTGTCCAGCCCTGTCCGCCGGTCGTAGTCGCCGGCGGCGATCTCCCGGCTCACCTGTCCCAGCACCCGCAAGGGTTTGGTGATGGCACGGGAGATGCGCCACGCCGCCAGCATGGTGCCTGCCAGCACCACCCCTTGGATACCCAAAAAGACCCAAAACTGCCGCTGGCGCTCTCGATACAGATGGGTGATGTCGTAGGCGCTGACCAGGCGGAACCGGTTGCCGCCCACCGACGTGGCGGACTGGAAGTAGAGCAGATATTGTTCTCCCGTCCGGCACGCCTGGTAGCTGTCCTCTGCCAGCGGCGGGCTGTCCTTCAGGTTGGAGAACACCACCTGCCCATCAGAGTCCGTCACCCGCATCCGTTCATCCGCCGTGTAGGAGCAGAGTTGGTCGGCGTACTTGGCCAGGTTCGCCTTAGAAAAAGCTACCCCTTTGAGCCGGTCGGCCAGCACCTTGGACTCCAGCGCGTACCGAGCCAAAATGTGCCGAGAGGTGCCCTGCGCAACGGCGTTCTGAAAGGACGCCTGGAACTGGACGGCCAGCAAAATTGTCCCTCCTACAGAGACAGCCAAGGTCACCACCAATGCCATGGCCAGCACAAACTTTTCCGTCAGCTTCATGGTGTCTCCTCCAGGCAGTAGCCCACCTTGTACACCGTCTTGATCTCCTGTTCCAGCCCCAGCTTCTTCCGCAGCCGGCGAATATGGATGTCCAGCGTGCGGGTATCCTCATCGAACTCCTCCCTCCACACCTTCTCATACAGGGCAAACCGGTGCAGCGCCACATTCTTGTTCCGCAGCAGCAGGAGGAGCAGATTGTACTCCTTGGGGGTCAACGATACTGCGTCGCCGTTCTTCCGGACAGTGTGGGTGCGGGGATCCACCTCCACATCCTTCACCCGCAGCTTCCCCTCCATGCCGTGGAGCCGGAGGACGTTCTCCACCCGAAGCACCAGCTCCTCCAGCTCAAAGGGTTTCACCAGATAGTCGTCCGCCCCCATGTGGAACCCACGGGTCTTGTCGGCGATCTCCCCTTTTGCGGTGATGAAGATGGCCGGAATGCCGTACTCCCGCAGGTAGGCGAACAGCTCGTACCCGTCGATCTTGGGCAGCATGATGTCCAGCAGCGCCAGGGCGTACTGATTCTGCTCGATCAAATCCGCCCCCACCTCCCCATCAAAGGCCAGCTCCACCTGATACCCAGCCTGGGTCAGGGCAGCCTCCATGAGCTGGGCGATGTCTCGGTCGTCCTCTACGATCAAAATGCGGTGCATACGTTTCCCTCCTCTATACCTTTATAACGACATTATAACCGAGCAGAAGCGCTGTGCCAACACACAGCGCTTCTTTCATCATTTCCAATACAGTGCGAACAGCTTGGAAAAGTCCCCCTTCCCCAGCCAGAACTGCCGGAACTGCTCCGTGTCCACCGTCCCATAGGCGAACGTGCGCACATACTCCCGCAGTGCCTGCCGGAATTTTTCTTCTCCCATCCGCTGCTCCATCTCATAGAACAGGCTGCCGCCCTTGCAGTAGATTCCGCTGTAGCCCATAGGATCATCCTTTTGCCAGTCGTACAACGACCAATCCAAATCAGTCTTGTCCTCAGCGTACTGCTGCCCGTCCTTTTCCTGGCCGGTGATCATGCAGTACCGATCCTGGAACAGATCCTCCGTGGAGCCATACCCGTTGTAGTCCAGATCGGCGCAGTAGGTCTTTTCGTAGAGGTACTCCGCGAACCGGCACGCCCCCTCGTCCAGCCAGGGCTCGGCAATCTGGTCGTTGCCCACGATACCGTAAAACCACTGGTGGGCAATCTCATGGCAGGTAGCGCTGTCGATGAGCCACAGATAGTAATCCACCCCCGGCCCTGTGTCATCGCTGCCATCACCGATGCCCCAGTCGTCCATATCCTCCACCTTACAATCTGGATCCAACATCACCAACGTGGGATACTCCATCCCGTTGACCCCGCCGGTGAGGCCGTTCAAGACCAGGCTCAAGGTGTCGTAGGGGTATTGGCCAAAGGCATCGCTGTACAGGTCAAGGGACTGCTTTGCCGTGTTCAGCACCCGCTGTGCCGTCTTTTTGATGTCTCCATTGTAGTACACCATCAGGTCTACCCCGTTGTAGGTCTCCTGCTGGACGGTATATCCATCGCTGGCGCAGAAGGCGAAATCTCGCACCTGCTTGGCTTGGTAGCGTCCCTTGGTGGTCTCTCGGCCGGTGGAAGCTACCGTGTAGCCATCGGGGACGTGGATGGTCACGTCATAGTCGGCAATTTCCGTGTAAAAGGCGTCTCCAATGTCCACATAGGGCTCCACCTTCCACCCGTCCTTGCCGTACACCGCCGGAGTGGCGATGAAGTTGCCCAGGTTGTACACATTCTCTTGATAGCCGAAGCGATTCTGGATGTTGGGGATCTTCACCTGGTATTTCATCTGAATGTCTGTACTTTGGTCTGCCTTCAAATCTGTCGGTAGGTTCAGTGCATACACCGTCTCTTTCACCTGGGAAAGCGTCCCCGCTTTCCCGTCCACCGACACCCGCTCCACCACCGTACCGCCGCCGTCCTGCTGGAACGCCTGGGGGATGAGGTTGAAGTAAATTTGAGACAGAGGTTTACCTGTGTGGTTGTGATAGGTCAGGGTCTGCTTCACCTTTAGCTGGTGCGCCTGGGTGTCCAGGGTCACATCCAGGTGGAACTGGTTCAGAGGCTTTGCCGCTTGATCCGGAATGGGATCGGTGGTCTGAACCGGCTCAGCCGGTGCACTGCTGACGCTCCCAGCCTGGGACGTGGATGCCGCCCCCGATGGGGAACAGGCGGTGGTCAACACCAGCAGCAGGGCGATGCAGATGGGTAATGTTCGCTTCATAACAGAAAACTCTCCTTGTGTCACGGCAAAGCTGCCGCCGGACTGCAAGGAGAGTATACCGCGGTTCTGTTTCAAAGTTGTTTCACGGCAGGTACAGGGAGTCCCCCTCCCGCTTCACAGCGCACGCACCAGGGTTTCCAGCACGTTGATGGCTGGTTCCAACAGCGCATCCGGAAACTCGTACCCGTCCGTGTGCAGGCCGCAGTGATCCTCCCCAGCACCCAGTCCCAAGTACATTCCGGGCACCTCTTGCAGGTACCAGCCGAAATCCTCCGACCAGCGCATGGGCTCCGAAAGTACCTGGGTTGGCAGGTGATGCTCCCGCAGGATGTCCGCAACACGCACACAGCACACGGGACGGTTCACGGTGTCTGGGAACACGTCCTGTCGGCTGGATTGCCAGGTCATGCCTGCTCTTTCACAGCCAGTTTGCGCCATATCCAAAATGGCACGCTCCAATGTTTCCATATCCTCCTGCCGGTAGGCACGGAGGGTCAGCGCCAAGGTGCCTGTGCCGGCGCTGACGCCGAAATTGCGCTCTCCCACCTTCATCTGTACTACAGTCGCCATCAGCAGACGCTCCGGATCGCCGTGGGTGATGTGGTGGATCAGGTTCGGCAGGGCGAGCACGATCTCACTGAGCAAAAACACGGGGTTTTCCCCCTGCTCCGGATAGGCGGCGTGGGACTGTCGGCCGGTGACGGTCAGAGACAGTCCCATGGACGCACAGGCGAAGGTGTTTTTCCGCAGGAGCACCGTCCCCAGGGGTTTTCCAGGGATGTTGTGGCAGCCCAGCATGAAGTCCGGCCGCAGCTCCTGGAACAGCTCCCGACTCACCCGTTTGCCACCAGTCCCCATCTCCTCCCCAGGCTGGAACACCAGACAGACGTTTTTCCCCAACGTTTTCCCCTCCAACGCCAGACCCAGACCGGCCAAAATGGCGCTGTGCCCATCGTGACCGCAGCCGTGGAAAAGCTGTCCGTGACTGTTCTCAATGGCGTCCATGTCCGCCCGAACTGCGATGGTCTGGGGGGCGTGCGCCTCCCGATGGAGAGCGTAGAACCAGCCGGTCTTGGCGTGCAGTTCCAACGTGGTATTCTCCCGCAAAAATAGCTGTAGTTTTTCTATCGTTTGATACTCCTGGTCAGACCGCTCCGGACACCGGTGCAGCGCCTGGCGCAGAGCCTCTATCTTCTCGTATCGCATTCCGTATCGCCTCGTTGTTTTTCTAGGGTGCTTCTATGATAACATTTCCCCCATCCTCCCGCAAGGGCGACCACCTCTCAAAAATGCAAGCATTTTTGAGAATTTTTCAGCCTGGTGCATGCACTCACTGCGTCGGGAGGTTCGCCACCTGTAAAACAGGTGGCGCCTACGCTACCAATGTACCACGGGTACATTGGCTTAACGCTGCGGCACTTACCAGTCTGAGAAGAGAAAAAACTGACGTACACGCCGCCAGTTTTTTAATTACAATTTATTCCGGCATCCTGCCGGAACTCTGTGAGACTTTTTAAGGTCAGATGAAATATTCGATGGTCTTTTCATCGGTCAGCTGGGTGCGCTTGTTGAACAGCAGCACCGCCTCCCGTCCTTCCCGTTCGCCCAGAGCGTACAGCTCGTGGCTCTCCCGATTGAAAGAGTCGAAGGGGACGATGCGGTTGTAGGCGGTGGGATGCTCCAAGGTGACCACCACCCTCTCGTTCGGAAATTGCTCGTCCTGATAATACGGGTCGAACATCCGCACCCCGTCCTCCTCCACGCCGGTGAGCAGCACATAGTGAGCCACGTCAAAATACAGCCGCACCACTGCCACGCCACCTTGGCGCAGAGCATCTGCCACCTCACTATGGGGACGGATGGTGACGCTGGGGCCGCTGAGATAGCGGCTGGAGATGGGCAGATCCTGGACTCTGCCGTAGCGATCCAGCCAGTTGCTCAAAAACATCATGGCCGTGCAGGACGTGCCGCTCTTTCCCGGTGCGCCCTCTGCGCCGTAGCAGTCCAGGCAATAGAGCATGATATTGCGGATGACCTCTGGCGGAATCTCCTCCCGCTCAAAGAGAAAGCTGATGGCGTTGAGCAGAGAAGTGGGGCCGCAGTCATACTCGGTCAGCTGGTAATGCAGTGGATTTTTCATGGTTCCTCACTCCCCGGATAAGATCAGCCCTTCCACCAGCCGTGCCGCCCGTTCCAGCTCGGACACGCTGGCGTACTCCTGGCAGGCGTGGCAGCAGGTCATGCCGGACGCCACCACCAGGCCGGAGATGCCGTGGTGGAAGAAGTGGTTGTTGTCGCTGCCGCCGTAGGTGATGGTCAATTCACTGGACAACCCCAGGTCAGCGCAGATCTTCTTGAAGCGCTCCGCCACCGGATGGTCAGGCTCCACCCGATAGGCACGGCACAGGGTCTCGGTGGAAAATTCGACCTCAGCGCCCACCGCCTGGGCGGCCTGTTTTACCGTGGCTTCGATCTCCGCCAGTCGTGCCCGGGCACTCCCATCGTCAAAGCTCCGCACTTCACCAGTGACGCAGCACCGCTCCGGCACCACGTTGTCTGCGCTGCCGCCGGAGATGGTGCCCACGTTCACGGTGGTGTCCCCCACCCGTCCGCAGGGGATGGACACGATCGCCTGGGCTGCCGCCTGGATGGCGTGGATGCCCAGCTCCGGAGAGAAGGCGGCGTGAGCGGCTCGACCGGTGAACTCGGCACGAAAAGCCAGGATGGAGGGCGCCTGATAGGCGGCGCTGCCTACGGGGCCGGTCAGGTCTAAGATGTACGCCTCTTTGGATTGGAGGCTGGGAAAATCAAAGTGTTGGATGCCGGCGCAATAGGGCTCCTCGGCCACATCGAAAAGCAGTTCAATCGGACGATGTGCCGCTCCCGATTCCTCCACCGACCGCACTGCCTCCAAGATGGCCGCCACGCCGGACAGATCATCTGCTCCCAGCACAGTGGTGCCATCGGAGGTGATGGTGCCGTCTGGGTGGAGGGTGGGGTGCTTGCCCACGGCGGGGTCGACCGAATCCATGTGGGCGGAGAGGAGGATGGGCGGCAAGTCTAATGCTCCAGGGAGGTAACCATAGAGATTTCCGGCGTTGCCGTGGATGAGTTCGCCGGTGCCGTCTTCCCGCCACCGGATGCCCAGCTCGTCCAGCTGGTTTTTGATATAGGTACTCACCGCCGCTTCCTGGCGGGAGGGGTTATCGATGGAGGCCAGCGCCAGGAACAGGCGGGTCAGTCGGTCAGTGTGGATCATTAGGACACCTTCTTTTTTCGGAATAACCTACATAAATACAGGTATTTCAAGGATACCGGACGCCCGATAGAAAGTCAAGGGGGCGAGTGCAACGAAAACCAGATGGCCAGCAATCGCTTTTTTCTATATCCTTTTTCGGACACTGGATCGGCCGATGGCAAACGCCCCATCGGAGATCCGATGGGGCGTTTTTGCCGTTCTCATTTCAGCGCCGCCAAAAAGGCGTCAAAGGTCGCCTCCGGCACCTGCACACAGGCGTCCGGCACGCCGGTGAAGGTCACATAGCCCCCTCGGAACAGGCGCAGGGTGACGGTAACGCCGTTGTCCAGCTTGCAGTACACGTGGTACAGCTCCTTGCTCAGACCGCCGTCCTTTTTTTCCTCGTACAGGTCGGCTTGGTCGCTGAGCTGGAACTGGGCTTTGTCCATGGCCGCGATGAGCGTCTTCACGGCGTCCAGGTCGTGCAAGGTGTGGATGTCCTCCTTGCCATCATACCAGGAGTCCTCGTCCTCGTAGGTCACCGCTTTCAGCCCGTCGGACAGCCCCAACCGGTCTTCAAACAGCTCGGAGCCCTGATACAAGGTGATACCGTTGTTGCACACGAAGAGCTGGACGGCGTCCCCCTCCTCCTTCATGCACAGCATGAAATCGGGGGCAAAGCCGCGGACAGTGTAAAAATCACCGCTCACGCTGCCCGCCAGCTCCACGTAGCCCTCCTGGGGTGTCCACTCGTCGATGAGCCCCGTGGCCGTGCCCACCTTCTCGCCCACCAGGTCGCTGCCGTGATCCAGCCGGTCGTACTGGAGGTAGCACCGTCCCTGGTAGATGAAGAAGGCCAGCATATCCGCCTCCACTCCGTCCGTCTGGGACAGGGTGACCTCCGCCTTGGGGATGGTGATGCCCTTGGCGGTCTGGGCAGCGGAGGCGGGGGGACTGGCGGGCTTGTTCTCGCCCGGACTCCAGGGCTTCCACACCACGGTGCCCACCACCAGCAGGCACAGGCACGCCGCCAGGGCGCACCATCTGACCCAGGCAGGGCGTTTGGTGCTGGGTGCCGCCTGGGCTTCCTCCACAAAGTCCTCTCGGACGTTGGTGAGGCTGTCGTAGAGTTTCTCGCATTTGTCTTTCATAAGGTGTAACCCTCCCGTTCTAACGTCTTCCGCAGGCTGCCCCGCAGGCGGTACATCCGTTTGGCCAGGGCGCTGTGGGTGAGGCCGTAGGCTTGTTCCAACTCTTTCAGCGGTTCCCCGTTCCAGTAACGGCGCAGGAAGAGCACCCGGTCGGACTGGGACAGGGACGCCAGCCAGTCATTCAGCACTTGGGTCAGCTCCCCCTCCTCCAATCGCCGCTCCGCCGTCTCGCCGGAGGGGATGCACTCCTCCAACTCGCTGAACAGGGCTTCCAGCCCGGCGTACCGCTTCTGGGCATGATCCCTGCGCCACCGGTTGATGGCCAGGTTGCGCACCACCCGCCCCAGCCAGGGACGCAGCCGCTGAGGGCGCAGGGGCGGGATGGACGTCCACGCCTGCTGATAGGTGTCGCTGACGCACTCCTCCGCGTCCTCCCGGACGGTCAGGATGTTCTGGGCGATGCGCTGGCAGAAGGGGCCGTATTTGGCGCCGGTCTCGGCGATGGCGCGTTCGTCCCGGTTCCAATATAAGGTGATGATCTCGGAATCCTCCATGGGACAACCTCCTTTCTTGTCTCCTGAAAGGCCTTTCACCTAATAAGACAACATTTTGATGGGAATGTTCCCGCATATTCAAAAAATTTGCCGCACTCCCCCTACTATACCCCATCCACCCCCGCCATGCAAAAACAACTTTTGCAAAACGTCTCCAAATCAGGTACAATAGGGGCAGGATACCACGGAAAAAAATCACTTTGGAGGTTTGTCTATGAAAGCATTGGAAGGTCTGAAAGTCCTGGATTTCACCACCCTGCTCCCCGGCCCCTACGCCACCCTGGTGCTGGCGGACTTGGGCGCGGAGGTGCTCAAGGTCAGCTCCCCCAGCAAGCGGGATATCGTGTTGGAGTATGAGCCCTTCGTGGAGGGCACCGACATCGCCGCCAACGAGGCTTGGCTGGGGCGCAACAAGCGGAACATCTTCCTGAACCTGAAGAATCCGGAGGCCATCGCCATCGTCAAGCGGCTCATCCAGGAATATGACATCGTCATCGAGCAGTTCCGCCCCGGCGTCATGGAAAAATTAGGGCTGGGCTACGAGGCGCTGAAAGAAGTCAACCCCGCCCTCATCTACTGCTCCCTCACCGGCTACGGCCAGACCGGCCCCATGGCGAAAGCCGCCGGTCACGACTGCAACTACCTGGCTCGCAGCGGCAACCTGGCCATGGCAGGCTACCGGGACGCCGGTCCCGCCCCCATGAACATCCAGATCGCCGACATCTGCGTGGGCTCCATGAACTCCGTCGTGGGCATCCTGGCCGCCGTCCAGTACCGCAACCGCACCGGCAAGGGCCAGTACATCGACGTGGCCATGCTGGACGGCCTGGTGCCCTTCACCGCCATGGACGGCACCCGCTTCCTGGCCACCGGCGAGGACTGCGGCAGAGAGTCCCGCCGTCTCAACGGCGGTTCCCTGTACGGCTACTACGAGACCAAGGACGGCGAATATCTCAGCGTCGGCTCCCTGGAACCCAAGTTCTGGGCGGCCTTCTGCACCGGCATCGGCTGTCCCGACCTCATTGAAGGCACGGTGGAACCGGAAAACATCGACGCGGTGCGGGAACGGGTGCGCGGTGTGCTCAAGACCAAGACGCGGGACGAGTGGACGGCCATTTTCCAGGAGCTGGACTGCTGCGTGGAACCGGTGCTGTCTCTGAAGGAGGCGCTGCTGGAGGACGAGCACATTCAGGAGCGGAACCTGGTGGTCGAGGTGGAAGTCCCCTGCACCGGCGGCAAAAAGGTCAAGCAGCTTGGCTCCCCCATGAAGCTGTCCGAATGTCCCGTTACTTACGACCTGGGCGGCTATCCCTTGGGCTATCACACCCAGGAGGTCATGGGTGCGCTTGGGCTGGACTATGCCGCTCTGAAAGCGGAGGGCGTATTCGACTAAGAGGAGACGAGATTTCAACATGGCAAAGCTCTACTTTAAATACGGCGCCATGGGCTCCAGCAAGACCGCCCAGGCGCTCATCACCAAGTTCAACTACGAGGAGCGGGGCATGAAGGTCTGGCTGTTAAAACCCTCCACCGACCAGCGGGACGGCATCCATATGCTCCACTCCCGCATTGGCCTGGAAGCTCCGGCGGAGGTCATTACCCCAGAGGACGACATTTATGCGCTCTACACCCAGCAGGATCACCCGGACGTGGTCATCACCGATGAGTGCCAGTTTTTTACGCCTGCGCAGATTGATCAGCTCCGTCGGCTGGTGGACGAGCGGGATCTGCCCGTTCTCTGCTTCGGTCTGCGGACGGACTTCTTGACCCACCTTTTCCCCGGCTCCCTGCGGCTGTTCGAGCTGGCAGACTCCATCACCGAGATCAAGACCATCTGCGCCTGCGGCTCCAAAGCCACCGTCAACGCCCGCATTGATGGCAATGGTCATGTGGTCACCAAGGGCGAACAGGTGTTTCTGGGCGGCAACGACAGCTATTTGGCCATGTGCCACTCCTGCTGGAAAAAACGCATTGCCCAAGAAGCAGCGGAGGGGACAAAGCAGGGGTAACTGCATTCAAATCGTCATTTTCACGAAAAGAAGCCGCCCTTTTTGCACTTCTTTTGCCCAAAATGCTTGAACTTCCTTCACTGGCGTGCTATAATCTGTAACTGTCCAGGAGAAACGGACAAATTTCAAAGGAGGAACTTAACCGATGAAAAAATTTCTTGCACTGATTTTGTCTCTGTCCATGGTGCTCGGCTTGACCGCCTGTGGCGGCAGCAAGGCACCCGCCGGCTCTGACGCTTCCACGCCCGCAGCAACCGGCTCCACTGCAGCGCCCACCAAAGCCGCCAGCGACTACCAGGTAGCCATGATCACCGACTACGGCGACATCACCGACCAGTCCTTCAACCAGACCACCTACGAAGCCTGCAAGGCGTTCTGCGAAGAAAACAACATGAAGTTCAATTACTTCAAGCCCGCTGGGGACTCTGACGCAGAGCGTGTGGCTATGATCGAGTCCGCCATTGACGAGGGCTACAACGTCATCGTCATGCCCGGCTACGCCTTCGCAGGCGCCATCAAGGAAACTGCCGGCACTTACACCGACACCACCTTCATCGCTCTGGACGTCAGTGCTGCTGACTTGGGCGATGATTACAAAGTCCCCTCCAACCTGTACTGCGCCGTCTATCAGGAAGAACTGTCCGGCTATATGGCTGGCTACGCAGCTGTGAAGCTGGGTTACAAGCACCTGGGCTTCCTGGGCGGCATGGCTGTCCCCGCTGTCGTCCGCTTCGGCTATGGCTTTGTCCAGGGCGTTGACGCCGCTGCCACCGAAGGCAAGCTCACCGATGTGAAGGTGGAATACGTCTATGGCAACAAGTTCGCAGGCGACCCCGACATCACCGCTTACATGGATAACTGGTACAAGACTCTGGGCGTTCAGGCTGTCTTTGCTTGCGGCGGCGGCATCTACACCTCTGCAGCAGAAGCAGCTGCCAAGGTCAAGGACGCAAAGGTCATCGGCGTTGACACCGACCAGTCCGCTATCATCGACAAGGACTATGGCAAGGGCATGACCCTGACCTCCGCGATGAAGGGTCTGGCTCCCACTGTTAAGCATATGCTCTCCGAAGTGGTGGCAGGCAACTTCTCCAACTACGGCGGCAAGATCGAGACCCTGGGTCTGGTCTCCGGTGATGACACCGAAGCCAACTATGTCCAGCTGCCTCTGGAAACCACGCAGTGGGGCGATGGCTTCACCAAGGAGGATTACAAGGCTCTGGTGGCTGATATGTTCGGTGGCAAGATCACCGTCTCCAACGATGTCAAGAACCAGCCCGCAGTCAAAACCGCTCAGGTTCAGTACTACGACAACATCAAGTAATCCTTTTCTCTCACCCTTTGGAAGGGCAGGCGAATGCCTGCCCTTCTTTTTATGAAAAATCCTAAATAAGTTTTGAAAAAACCCCCGTTTTATAGTACAATATTACCGGAAGATATCCGATTATTTCTTCGTATGCGAAAAGAGAGAAAGGTCGTGACAATTTGGAACAGGCATATGCCATTGAAATGCTGCACATCACCAAGCGCTTCCCCGGTATCATCGCCAATGATGACATCACGCTCCAGCTGAAAAAGGGCGAGATCCACGCTCTGCTGGGGGAGAACGGCGCAGGGAAATCCACCCTGATGAGCGTCCTCTTTGGGCTGTATCAGCCGGAGGAGGGGATCATCAAAAAGGATGGCCAGGTGGTCAGCATCAAGGATCCCAACGATGCCAATGATCTGGGCATCGGGATGGTACACCAGCACTTTAAGCTGGTGGAATGTTTCTCCGTCCTGGACAACATCATCCTGGGCGTGGAGCCGTGCAGGCATGGCTTCCTACAGAAGGACGTAGCACGGAAAAAGGTGCTGGCCCTGTCCGAGAAATACGGGCTGGCCGTGGATCCGGACGCCCTGGTAGAGGACATCACGGTGGGGATGCAGCAGCGGACGGAAATCTTGAAGATGCTGTACCGAGACAATGAGATCCTCATCTTCGACGAACCCACCGCTGTGCTGACGGCGCAGGAGATTGACGAGCTGATGCAGATCATGAAGAACCTGGCCGCCGAGGGCAAGAGCATCCTCTTTATCTCCCACAAGCTCAACGAGATCATGTCCGTGGCCAACCGCTGCTCTGTCCTGCGCAAGGGCAAATACATTGGCACCGTTGAAATTGCCAACACCACCCGAGAGGAATTATCCCGTATGATGGTCGGCCGTGACGTGGATTTTGTCGTTCACAAGGAACCGGCCAAGCCTGACAAGACTATTTTGGAGGTGGAACATTTGACCGTCCCCTCCAAGCTCCACCACAACGATGCCGTTCGGGACGTGAGTTTTACCGTCCGAGCAGGGGAGATCGTCTGCATCGCCGGCATTGACGGCAACGGGCAGACCGAGCTGGTCTACGGTCTCACCGGTCTGGAGCAGCCCAAGGGGGGCAAAATCATGCTCAAGGGGCAGGACATCACCCACGCCCCCATCCGCAAGCGTTCCACCTCCGGCATCAGCCACATCCCCGAAGATCGCCACAAGCACGGCCTGGTGCTGGACTTCACCCTGGAGGACAACATGGTGCTCCAGCGCTACTTTGAGCCGGAGTTTGTCAACGGCGCTGGTTTTTTGAAGCGCAAGGCCATCCGAGCCTACGCCCTGCGGCTCATCGAGCAGTATGACGTCCGCTCCGGCCAAGGCCCTGCGACCATCGCCCGCAGTATGTCCGGCGGCAACCAGCAAAAGGCCATCGTCGCCCGTGAGATCGACCGGAACCCAGATCTGCTGGTAGCCGTCCAGCCCACCCGCGGTCTGGACGTGGGCGCCATCGAGTACATCCACAAGCAGATCGTCGCCCATCGGGACAGCGGCAAGGGCGTCCTGCTGGTCTCCCTGGAGCTGGATGAGGTCATGGCGCTGGCCGACCGCATTTTGGTCATGTTCGAAGGGGAAATCGTGGGTGAGCTGGATCCCAAGACCACCACGGCGGAACAGCTGGGTCTGTATATGTCCGGCGCCAAGAGAGAGGGAGTGAAATCATGACAAAAGAACGAACCCCACTGCTGCGCAACAAGACCGTGCAGGCGCTGCTGACCTCCCTGCTCTGCATCCTGCTGGGTCTGCTCATCGGCTTTGTTGTGCTGCTCATCATCAACCCCAGCGGTGCCGGTAAGGCCATCGCCACCATTTTGAAAAACTTCATGACCTACGCCAACGCCGTCCCCCAGAAGAAATACCTGGGCAACACTTTGGCGAAAACAGCTCCCTTGGTCATGTGCAGCTTATCCATCCTGTTCGCCTTCAAGGTGGGCCTGTTCAACATCGGCGCCGCCGGTCAGTATGTGGTGGGCGCGGGCGCCTGCCTGTACTGCGCCCTGGCCTGGGGACTGCCCTGGTATGTGTGTCTCATCGCCGCCCTTCTGGCCGGTGCGATTTTGGGCGCCATCTCCGGCCTGCTGAAGGCGTACTGCAACGTCAACGAGGTCATCTCCTGCATCATGCTCAACTGGATCAGCCTCTATCTGGTCAACACCATCTTGAGCCAGGTGAAGGAGGAAGCCAGCCCCTACACCCTTACCTTGGCCTCCACCAACCCAGACGCCTTTTTGCCCAGTCTGGGGCTGGGGAAGCTGTTTAGCAACAACCAGTACGTCTCCATCGCCATCCCCCTGTGCATCCTCATCAGCATCGCCGTGTGGGTCTTTTTGGAAAAGACCCGTCTGGGCTACGAACTGAAGGCCACCGGCGCCAACAAGGACGCCGCCCGCTACAGTGGGATGCGGGAGAAGAAGAACCTGATCTTGACCATGGCCATCGCCGGCGCTCTGGCTGGCATGGGCGCCGCCTTTCTGTTCCTGACCGGATTTGAGCAGTGGCAGTGCACCCAGTCCACCGTCCCCGCCATGGGTTTCAACGGCATCGCCGCCGCCTTCCTGGGCGGCTTGCACCCCATCGGCTCCATCTTCTCCTCCTACTTCATCCAGCATATCACCAACGGCGGCGCATATGTGGACAAGACCATGTACTGCGCCCAGATCTCCGATCTGATCTCGTCCATCATCATCTACCTGTGCAGCTTCGGCTTCTTCTTCAAATACGTCCTCAACAAATGGCTGGATCGCCGAGAGGAACGGCAGAACAAGAAAGCCCAGGCGGCCGCTGAGAAAGGAGGTCAGGCAGAATGATCCTCTTACTGCAATACACCCTCATTTTCGCCTCCGTCCTCCTGTTGGTGGCGTTGGGCGGGTGCTTCTCCGAACACTCCGGCATCATCAACATCGGCCTGGAGGGCATCATGGTGCTGGGCGCCCTAGGCGGTGCGCTGACCATGAAGTTTCTGCCCGCAGACACTCCAGCGCTGGTCATGGTGCTCCTGGTCATCCTGTCCTCTATGGCTCTGGGCGTGATCTTCTCCCTGCTCCTGGCCGTGGCCGCCGTCAACTTCAACGCTGACCAGACCCTGGTAGGCACCGCCATGAACCTGCTGGGCGTGGCTGCCGCCACCGTCTTTGTCAAGGCCATGAACACCGCCGAGAGCGTAGACAACGTGTCCTCTACCATCCAGTACATCAGCGCCAAGAACGCCTTTTTGTGCCGCATCGGCGGATTCGACTTCAACTGGTTCATGCTGGTGGCCCTCATCGCCCTGATGCTGTCCTACATCGTCCTCTACAAGACCCGCTTCGGCCTGCGCCTGTGCGCCTGCGGCGAGCATCCCCAGGCGGCGGACTCGGTGGGCATCAACGTCTACAAAATGCGCTACGCCGGCGTCATGATCTCCGGCGTCCTGGGTGGTCTGGGCGGCATCGTCTACATCACCGCAGGCGTCAGCGAGTGGAAGTTTGAAAACGGCGTGGCCGGTTTCGGCTTCCTGGCGCTGGCCGTCATGATCTTCGGTCAGTGGAAGCCCACTCGCATCGCCCTGGCTGCCCTGCTGTTCGGCCTGTTTCGGGCGCTGTCCAACGTCTATTCCGGCTTCCCCCTGCTGGCCTCTCTCCAACTGCCAGGCGCTTTTTACAACATCCTCCCCTACCTGATCTCCCTCATCGTCCTGGCCTTCACCTCCAAGCAGTCCAGAGCGCCCAAGGCGGAGGGGATCCCCTACGACAAGGGAGGACGCTGATGCTGACCGCCAAGGACATCTTTGTGGTGGGCGTGGCAGGCGGCTCCGGCAGCGGCAAGACCACCCTGACGGAGAACCTCGTCCAGCGGTTCTCCGACCACATCTGCGTGGTTCATCATGACAACTACTACAAGCCCCACGACGACCTCCCCTTCGAGGTGCGCACCAAGCTGAACTACGACTGCCCTGACGCCTTCGAGACCCCTCTCCTGGCGCAGCAGCTCCGGCAGCTCCGCCAGGGGCAGCCGGTGGACTGTCCCACCTACGACTACGCCAATCACACCCGTGCCAAGGGGACGGTGCGTCTAGTGCCTCAGCCGGTGATTTTGCTGGAGGGCATCCTCATCTTTGCCGAGCCGGAGCTGTGCGCGCTGATGGACTTGAAGGTGTTCGTGGACACGGATGCCGATGTGCGTCTGGCACGCCGGATGCTCCGTGACCTGGAGGAACGGGGACGCAGCGTCCGCAGCGTCATTGACCAGTGGCAGGACACGGTCAAGCCCATGCACGAGAAGTATGTGGAGCCGTCCAAGGGCAACGCCGACATCATCATCCCCCACGGCGGCCGGAACTCGGTGGCGTTGGATCTCATCATCGGACGCATCGAACGCCACCTGCGGGAGTGCGGTCGATAACCCACACAGAAACCCCTCCGGACATTCCGGAGGGGCCTTTCCAAAGGAGCACGCTATGATCTTAGAATTTCCTCAGGCGCCGGACGTCCAGTCCATGGATGCGCCTGCCCTGACCGCCTATCTGGAACAGCTGCGGGACAAGATTGCAGCTTTGGACGCGGCGGAACCGAAGAATATGAACAGTGACGCCTACGAAGAATGGGGCGAGGAACATGAAGCCTTAGAAGATTTGGTGGATGAAGTCCTCGACCGCCTCGATGAACTAGTGCTTTCCTAAAAAGCAAGCATTTTAGGAAGATTGCAGCTTCCTGCATGCACTCGCTTTGCCGGTAGGTTCCCCCACCTGTAACAGGTGGGGCCTACGCTACAAAAGTGCCCCGGCACATTTGCTTAACGCTGCGGCACTTATCCGGCTGAGAAGTGAAAAAACTGACGCACATGTCGCCAGTTTTTTCAAATTTGATTCTTTTCCGTCCTCCATGAGGACGGAACTCTGCGAGGCATAAAAACCGGTGAAATCCTGAGATTTCACCGGTTTTGTTCAGCTTTAGATGGGTTCTATCTCACACACGGTCAAGGTTTTCTCCTGTACTCGGAACCGGACGTTCCATCCGGCGAAGGCCATGCCGTACACCCGTTCCGGATCGTTTTGGTAGGAGGGTCTGGGGTCGTGGGAGAGGACGGCCAGGAGGGCAGGCTGAGTCTCCGCTGGGATTTTGTTCAGCAGTTCCGGCGGGCACTCCACCGTCACCATCCGCTCATCCAGCTGGGTCGTGAATCCGGCTTGGGCGTCCGGGTGGCAGTCGGCGTAGGGGGATATAGGGCTTGATGTCAAAGATGGGGGTGCCATCCATCAAGTCCGCTCCGGACACATGGAGTACCGGCCCTTCCGGTGTGTGCAGCTCCACCCGCTCCAGGCGCACCGAGGACAGGCCGATGTTGTTGGGTCGGAAGGGGGAGCGGGTGGCGAAGACCCCCATCCGCTGGTTGCCCCCCAGCCGTGGGGGACGCACGGTGGGCGACCAGTGGTCGCCGGACTGGGAGAACGACCAGATGAGCCACAGGTGTGAGAAGCCCTCGATGCCACGGAGCATCTCCGGATTCCGGTAGGGCGGTTCAAAGACGATGGTGCTCTTTAGCTCGGTCACCAAACCGCTCTGGCGAGGGATGCCGAACTTGGTGGGAAAGGCGCTGCGCATGGTGGCGATGGGGTGGAATTCAGCCATGGTCTGCCCCTCCCATTCCGTATCGGGTGCGTATCTGTGCCAGGATCTCCGTGTCCGCCGGACAGAAGGCATAGTCGCCCATCTCCGGCACGGTGATCCAGCGGAGGTCATTGTGCTCCAGCAGTTTCGGGGTGCCCTGGGCGATGGTGGCGTGAAACAGGGTCAGGTGGATGGTGATGTCCGGATAGACGTGATCCACCTGATAGAAAACGTCGCCCACGTCCAGCGTGATGCCCAACTCCTCCTGGCACTCCCGCACCAGCGCCTTCTGTCGAGTCTCCCCCGATTCTACTTTGCCGCCCACAAACTCCCACAGCAGTCCCCGCTGTTTGTGAGCGGGACGCTGGCAGATCAAAAAGCGGTCGCCATCCCAAATCAGCGCCGCTACTACTTCCGTCATACGCTTCTCCTTTCATATCCCAACCGACCGGCACATAGGAATGAGGTCAGATGGAGGTGATTTGATGAGGAGAACGACCGTCTCTCCCCTCTGGCGTCAGAGTACCGCTGTGGCGGCGCTCATCGTCTCCCTGCTGCTCTGCTTCTGGGCGGGACAACTGCATCAGAACACGGCGGCCAACGTGGCCATGGCCGGAAAGCTGGACGCCCTCTGCCGACAGACCCTTTCCCGCTTCGGCTGGGAGGCGTCTGAGCTAGTGTGCCAGGAGGATTTCACCCTGCCTGACCCCTTCGGCCCCACCTATGACACTTTCCTCGCCCTCCAGCAGGAGGCGGGGTTCGACCTGACCCCCTACGCTGGCAAGACCGTCCTGCGCTACACCTACCGCATCGCAAACTACCCCGCTGGCAGCGACACCATCTACGCCGATCTGCTCCTATGGCAGGAGCAGGTCATTGGCGGCGACCTGCGCTCCGCCAGTCTGGACGGATTCCTGACCAGCCTGAACGGGTCAGAAAAAAGCTGACGCTGCGCAGATGCGGAGCGTCAGCGATGGATTGTTTCGGTTGATCTGTGCGTGTCGCCCCCCTCAGTCAGCTATGCTGACAGCTCCCTCAACCAATGGGAGGAGCCAGATTTTTGGGGGAAACTGCTTGCATTTGGCTGAATCACCCTTCTTCCGCAGCAACATCGTAAGCTGTCTTGGTAGGACGATTATTCCCCAGCCCAGCCAGAGAACGGAACTTGCTGCGGGACTGCTTGACCTCGTTCAGGGCTGCATTGACCGCTTCCTCTGTCCGGCGGAGGGCGTCCTCGCAGTAGTCATCCGCTACGCCCCGCAGCTCATTAGAGCGCTTTTCCGCCATGGCGATCATCTCTTTGGCCTTGGCGTCCGCCTGGCGCATGAGCTCGTTGGCCTGAGCCTTGGCACCAGCCATGATCTCGTTGTCGTTGATCATCTTCCGAGCCTGTTCTTCCGCCCGCTTGCGCAGCTGCTCAATGTCTGCGTCTGTCTGTTTCCGGACACGGTCGGCGTCCGCCTTGGCCTTTTCCAGATACTCGTTTCTGGTATCCATCAGCTTCCGTGCCTCGCTGATCTCCGCCGGGAATCTCCCCCGCACCTCGTCCAAAATATCCAGCGCTTTATCTCGCTCGATCTTGCAAAAACCGCCTAAGCCGCCCTTTGCATCATCGATCATCTCATAGAGCATATCCAGCAGTTCCATTACACTGTTTGCCATTGCGATACGTCACCCTTTCCCACGTTTCTCACTTCTTCATACTGAGTTGTTCCGACATTTTCCGGTTCACGTCTTCTTCGATCAAAGGGGAGACGAACCCTTCTAATTTCACGTTATACCGTGCCATCTCCTTGACGATGCTGGAGCTGAGGTAAGTATAGTCCTGGCAAGCGGTCAAAAAGACCGTGTCCAGCTCTGGATTGAGCTTCCGGTTCAAGGTAGCCATCTGAAATTCCGCCTCAAAGTCGGACATGGCACGCAGACCCTTGACGATGCAGGAAGCGCCCTTGGCCTTGGCGTAGTCGGCCAAGAGCGTGTGGGAGGAGTCGACCTCCACGTTGTCCAGCCCCTTCACCACACGGCGCAGCAGGTTCACTCGTTCATCGGGGGTGAACAGTCCCTTTTTATCAGAATTTACCATGACGCAGACGATGACCTTATCGAACTGTTTGGCCGCTCGCTTGATGATGTCAAGATGCCCCAATGTCACCGGGTCGAAACTGCCCGGATAAACTGCGATACTCATTGTGAATCACATTCCTTTCGGTAGAGCGTCACCTTGATTTTACCGTACTTATAATCTCGGCTTTTTCGGTAAGGGTTCGGCAGCTCCGGCAAATCCTGGTTCACGCGACTTTCGCAGATAATTATACCATTTTCAGCAAGAATGTCAATTCCAGCGATGCGATTTAAGGTCGTTTCCAGCAAATTTGCGTCATATGGGGGGTCCAGAAAGATCAAATGGTACTTCTCCCGCGTCCCGCTCAAAAAGGACAGAGAGTCCCCCTGCACCACCTTTGCACGCTCGGTCAGTCCGGTGGCTTCCAGATTCTCCCGCACCAGCTTCACCGCATCCTTCCGCTGATCCACAAAGGTGCAGTGAGCCGCACCTCGGCTGAGACATTCAATGCCCAGCTGTCCAGTGCCGGCGAACAAGTCCAGCACCCGTCGACCTTCAATGTCAAACTGGATGACGTTGAACAGCCCCTCCTTCACCCGATCGGTGGTGGGTCGGGTGTCCTTGCCGGTCAACTCGCCCAGGCGTCTGCCTCTGGCGGTTCCTGTGATTACTCTCATTCCTTGCTTCCTCCCTCAGTTTCTCCCGTTGTCCCATGGAAATGGGTATACACGGCTTGCGCCACTGATTTTGGCACAGCCTTGCACAACGCTTCATAGTCTGCCTCTCGGATGGCCTTCACGCTCTTGAAATGCTTCAATAATTGGTTCCGACGCACTTCCCCAACGCTAGGAATTTCCTCCAGCGCCGAGGCCACGGTGCGTTTGCTGTGGCTGGTGTGGTGGAAGGAGATGGCGTACCGGTGGGTCTCCTCTTGGATACGTCCCACCAGGGCAAAGATGGCAGGCTGGGCTTGCAGCCCAATTTCTCGGCCGTCCGGCGCCACCAGCGCCCGGGTGCGGTGCCGTCCGTCCTTGACCATGCCGAACACTGGCACGTCCAATCCAGCTTGCGCCAGCACCCGACAGGCCACGCCCACCTGTCCCAGTCCGCCGTCCATCAGAATGACGTCGGGCAGGACGTTGAACTTTTCGTTGTCCTCCAAATAACGCCGGAACCGGCGGGTGAGCACCTGATCCATGGACGCATAGTCGTCCGGCCCCTGCATATCCTTTAGGTGGAATTTGCGGTAGGCGCTCTTGAGGGGCTTGCCGTCCACAAAGACGGTCATGCCGCCCACGATGTCATCGCTGCCGGTGTTGGAGATGTCATACGCCTCGATGCGGCGGGGCGGGTTCTCCAAGCCCAGCATGGAGCCGAACAAGCTCAGGAGCTGATTTTTTCGCTCCTCCTTGGTGATGGAGCGTTCCAGCTCCTCCCTGGCGTTCTTGTTGGCCAGGCGCACCAGGTTCACCTTGTTCCCCCGCTTGGGCACCAGCAGCTCCACCTTCCGACCGGCCTGTTCGGTGAGCATCCGCTCCAAATCCTCCCGATCCTCGAAGTCGCAGGGCAGGCAGACCACCTTGGGCAGGTGTCCACGGGCGCCGTAATACTGCTTCAGCAGCGCCGACAGCACCTCCCCTTCTGATTCCTCCACCGGCAGGGTGATCTGTTCCATGTCCCGCTCCGCCAGGGTGCCTTCTAAATAATGCAGCACGGCGAAACTGAATTTCTGCTGTACCTGGTAGACTCCCACTACGTCAGTCTCCGCCTGGACGCCGGCCACCACCTTCTGCCGCACGCCCAGCAGCCGGATGGCCTGGAGCCGATCCCGCAGCTCGGCGGCCTGCTCGAAGCGCAGCTCCTCTGACGCCTGAAGCATTTCCGTCTCCAGCTCCTTCTCCACTTCCGAGAACTTGCCGTCCAGCAACCGGATGGCCTGCTGGATGCGAGCGTGGTAAGCCTCCTGGGTCATCTCCGGACGGCACCAGCCATCGCAGTTGCCCAAGTGGTGGTTCAGGCAGGGTCTGTCCTTGCCGATGTCCCTGGGGAACTGTCTGCGGCAGGTGGGCAGGCGCAGAGCCACTGAGATGGTGCGGATAATCTCCCGGGTGCTGCTCCGGCTGCCGTAGGGGCCGAAGTAGCGTGCTCCATCCTCCGATACCCGATTGACCAGGGAGAACCGAGGGTAGCGCTGCTGGACAGACAGACGGACATAGGGGTAGCCCTTGTCGTCCTTGAGCAGGATATTGTAGCGGGGCTGATGGCGCTTGATGAGGGAGCACTCCAACACCAGGGCTTCAAACTCGCTGTCAGCCAAGATATAGTCAAAGTGGTCGATCTGGCGCACCATGTTCCGGGTCTTGCTGGTGTGGCTGGCCAGGTTGACAAAGTATTGACTCACCCGATTCTTCAGCGCTCGGGACTTGCCCACGTAGATGACCTCCCCTTCCTCGTTCATCATGATATACACGCCGGGGGACAGGGGCAGGGAGAGGGCTTTTTGTTTCAATTCTTCTCGCGTCATAACGTTCTCAAACAGCAAAAAGCGCCGCAGATGCGGCGCTTTCCCTTTTTCTATTTCCGTTCTGTGTCACTCAGCCTGGTCGCCAGCCAGCAGGGCAGCCAGTTCTTCCACTGCTTCCCCTTCGCCGGGGCCGTCTGCGATCAGCTGAATCTTCGTGCCCTGGGTCACGCCCATGGACAGAACACCCAGAAGGCTCTTGGCATTGGCACGCCGTTCTCCCTTTTCCACCCAAATGGAACAAGTGTGCTCATTTGCCTTCTGAACAAAGAAAGTCGCGGGCCTAGCATATAGTCCGTTCTGGCTTTTTACAACCGCTTCCTTTACTGTCATATCTCAATATACCTCCCCAAGGCATTTCCTTGTTTAATTGCCTAACCGTATCATAGCAAATCTTGAATATTTTCGTCAATAGCATTTTAAACAAACTTCATGATACAACCGGCCGAAAAATTTCATTTATTGAGCATGACCACCAAAGGCAGGTTTTTTCCCGTCATTTCAGTTCTACAATGGTCACGCCAGTCTCCCCTTCGCCGTACCGGCCCAGGCGGAACCCCTTGACGTACTTGCAAGTCTTTAGGTGCTGCTGCACCGCCTGGCGCAGGGCGCCGGTGCCCTTGCCGTGGATGATGGTGACGGTGGTCAGATGCGCCATCACAGCATCGTCTAAGAAGCGATCTACCATGGCCACCCCTTCATCGCCGGTCATGCCCCGAATGTCCAGCTCCGGCCGAGCGCCGGAGGCTCTCATTTGGCTCTGCACCCGGCGCACCATCCGGCGCATCTGCTTCTGGGCGTTGTGCTTGGGGGCGTCCACCACCCGCACCTCAGACTGTTTGGCAGAGATCTTCAAAATCCCCGCCTGGAGCTGGAGGCTGCCATCCTTGTTGACCTGCAAGACCTGGGCACGAGTGCCCATCCGCTTCAGCTCCACCGTGTCTCCCACCTGTGCCGGACGGGTGGGCGTTTCCTCCTCCTGGGGCAGGGAACGGGTGTGGAATTTCTCGTCCGCCTGGTTGATGTGCTGGCGCAGGGCGCTGCGCTGCTGGTTGACATTCTGCCAATCCTGCCCCTCTTTCTGCTTCTTCTTCATCTGATCCAGCTCGTGGAACACGGTGTTGGACACGGCACGAGCTTCCGCCAAAATTTCTCTGGCTTCCTCCCTGGCGCCGTCCAGCAGCTTGGCCCGCTCGGTCTCCAACCGCTTCCGATGCTCCTTGGCGGCGGCGGCGTCCTGCTCCATTTGCAGCCGCAGACGGGCAGCTTCCCGTTTTTCCGCCTCCATCTCCTGGCGCTGGCGCTCCATCTTGCTCAACACGTCCTCAAACTGGACGTTCTGCCGATCCAGATGCCCGCCTGCCAGCTCGATGACGTGCTCCGGCAGTCCCAGCCGTCGGGCAATGGCGAAGGCGTTGGACTTGCCGGGGATGCCGATGAGCAGACGATAGGTGGGACGGAGGGTCTCCACGTCGAACTCACAGGAGGCGTTCTCCACTCCGGCGGTGGTCATGGCGTACAGCTTCAGCTCGGCGTAGTGGGTGGTGGCCATGACCTTGGCGCCCAGGCTACGGGATTCCTCGATGATGGCAGTTGCCAACGCCGCACCCTCCACTGGGTCGGTGCCGGCGCCCAGCTCGTCAAAGAGCAATAATGTCCGGTCGTCAGCCTCCCCCAGCACCTTGACGATGTTGGTGATGTGGGAGGAAAAGGTGGACAGGGACTGCTCGATGGACTGCTCGTCCCCGATGTCCGCCAAGACTTTTTCAAAAATAGAAACCTGGCTCCCATCGTCCACCGGCAGGTGCAGGCCACACTGAGCCATGAGGGTGAGCAGGCCAGCCGTTTTCAGGGTGACCGTCTTGCCGCCGGTGTTGGGGCCGGTGATAACCAAGGTGTCGAAGGTCTGCCCCAATTCCAGGTCGATGGGCACCGCCTTTTTCTTGTCCAGCAGCGGATGCCGTGCGTGGCGGAACACGAACCCGCCGTCCTCCACCAATTTTGGCTCCATGCCGTTCATCTGGTAGGACAGCTTGCCTCGAGCAAAGATCAAGTCCAGCGCCAGCAGCAGATCGTAGTTCTGCAAGATGTCCTCCCGAAAGCTGGCCGCTTCCCGAGACAGAGACGCTAAGATGCGCTGGATTTCCGCTTCCTCCTTGGACAATAATTCCCGCAGGTCGTTGTTGGCCTTCACTGCGCCCATGGGCTCGATGAAATAGGTGGAGCCGGAGGCGGACACGTCATGCACCAGGCCGGGGATGCTCCCCTTAAACTCCGCCTTCACCGGCACCACGAACCGGTTGGAACGGATGGTGATGATGGCTTCCTGGAGGTATTTTGCGGCGGAGGAGGAGATGATGCGCTGGAGCACCTCCCGCGCCTTGCCGGAGGTGACCCGAATCTTTCGGCGCAGGTCGGCAAGCTCTGCGCTGGCGTTGTCGGAGATCTCATCCTCGGATAGGATTGCGCCGCTGATCTTCTCCTCCAGATACTTATTAGGGGTCAGGCTCTTGAAGATGCTGTGGATACAGGTCTTTTCCTCTCCCACGCCGCTGTAGGACGCCACGTTTCGGGTGGTGCGCAGGACGGAGGCGATCTGCAATAGCTCCCGTGTGTTCAGCACGCCCCCCAGGTGGGCACGCTGCAAGGACGCCGCCACAGGACGCAGGTTGCTCAGGGCAGGCGCACCGTGGATGTCCATCATCTTCCGTGCCGCCGTGGTCTCCTGGAGCAGCAGGTTCACCTCGCCCCGATCGGTGCTGGGACGGATCTTTCGTACCCGCTCTTTTGTCTCATCGCTGACCGCTTGGGCGGCCAGCAGCTCCAAGACCGCTGGAAACTCCAGGGTTTGGAGGGATTTTTCCATTAAATCTGTCATATGTAGCTTTCCTCATGAAACGGTCACAGAGGTCTCCCTCTGACTTGTTTGTAAAACTCCAACGTGTGGAACCGCCTGTCCATCTGGCTCAGCAGAAACCCCTCGCCCACCTGTGCCAGCCGCCCCAAAGCGTCCGCCCCCAACCGGAAGGCGTACAGCCGCTTGCTGGGCGCCCGAACGATGTGCCGCAGGGCGGCCAGGCTGTCCGGACAGAGGGACAGGGTCTCCCCAGCTCCTACTGGGCAGGTCTTGCAGTGCAAGACTCCTTCTCGCAGGTGGAAACAGGGCTGGCTGGGGTTGGGGTTGCCGCAGATGGCACAGCAGTCCACCATGGGCTCATAGCCGGCCAGGCACATGGCACGCAGCTCGAAGGCGGCCTTGATGAGCGCCGACGGGCGGTCTAGGGTTTCCAGGGCGTAGAGGGCGTTCAGGAGGAGCGCCAGCAGCTCCGGCACCGGCAGCTGCTCTGGGGCAAGCTGGTCGATGATCTCCGCAAAGTAGCAGGCCAGGGCGTAGGACTCCAAATCCTCCCGCACCCCTCTGAACTCCCGATTGGTCACCGCCTCCTTGAGACTCCACCGCTGGCGGTACTCGTAGAGGGTCATCTCCGACCACACCAGCATCTGTGCCGCCGCCGAGATGCCCCCGCCCTTTTTGCGGCTGCCTCGGGCGGAGATGGTCAGCTTCCCCATGTCCTGGGTCAGGACGGTGAGGATCTTGTCCGACTCCTTGTAATTCACTTCCCGCAGCACAAGCCCCTGGGTGGTCAACTGCATCTTGTCTCCTCCACACAAGTGGATGAGCGGCCGGTTAAAGCCGCTCATCGCTGGTTTGTTTCTCTGGTTTCTCCTTGTCCTTCCGGTCACGGTGCTGCTCCCGGGCTTTGGCAAAATTGTACGCCTGGGGCAGACCGGTGCGCAGAAAGAGCTTCCACGCCGGGTCTGTCATGTTACCGCCTCCCGTTACCCCTAGGATTCCCCAGGGCGGGGCGGTTCATGTCTGGCAATCTCTTACTGGTCAGAGTAGCCAAAGTTGTGGATGGCCGCCAGGTTGTCCCGCCAGTTCTCCTTTACCTTCACCCAGGTGGTCAAAAACACCTTGGTGCCCATGAACCGCTCCATATCCTTTCGGGCGGAGGTGGAGATTTTTTTCAGCATAGCGCCCTGCTTTCCGATGATGATACCCTTGTGGCTGGCCTTTTCGCAGTAGATGGTAGCCTCCACGTCTACGATCTCATTATCCCGCTCGGAGAATCGGGTGATCTCCACCGCTGTGCCGTGGGGGATCTCCCGCTGGAGCAGGCGGAGCATTTTTTCCCGCAAAATTTCCGCCATCACCTGCCGCTCCGGCTGGTCGGTGGTCATGTCCTCCGGAAACAGCTGAGGGCCTTCGGTCAGGTAGCCGGTCAGCGTATCCATCAGCTCAGGCACCCCGTCCCCTTTCTGGGCGGAGATGGGCAGGATGGCGTCAAAGTCAAACTCCTGCTGATAGGCGTCGATGACCTCCAACAGCTTGTCCTTCTGTTCCAGCGTGTCAATCTTGTTGATGACCAGCACCCCCGGCACGTTCAGCGCCTTCATCCGCTCCATCAGCTGCAATTCCGGCGCACCTGGCTTGGGGATGGGCTCTACCACCAATACGGCGGCGTCCACATCGGTGATGCTGGCTCTTACCACCCCGTCCATGTACTCCCCCAGCCGGTTCCGTGCCTTGTGAAGCCCCGGCGTGTCGGTGAACACGAACTGACAATCCCCCCGGGTGACGATGCCGCAGATGCGGTTGCGGGTGGTCTGAGGCTTGTTGGTGACGATGGCGATCTTCTCCCCTACCAGTGCGTTGAGCAGGGTGGATTTGCCCACGTTGGGGCGGCCGACGATGGTGATGATTCCTGATTTTTTGACTTCCATATGTTACCTCGATACCGTTCCGGTGGAACGGGTTCTTTTTATCCTCTGGGCACGCCCATTTCGTTCATGATGGCTTCTTCCCGTGCCCGCATCTGCCGTTTCTGCTGGCCCTCATCCATGTGGTCATAGCCCAGCAGGTGCAGCACCGAGTGGACAGCCAGATAACCCAGCTCCCGCTGGATGCTGTGGCCATATTCCTCCGCCTGGGCTGTTGCCCGCTCTAAGGAGATGACCATATCCCCCAGGGGCAGCCGGTGGGTAGCTGGGTCTAACAACCGCTCGTCCACCGGCGGCTGGCCGGCGGTCAGGTCGAACATGGGGAAGGAGAGCACGTCCGTGGGCGCATCCACCTGGCGTTGTTCCAGGTTGATGCGGTGGATGCCCTCATTGTCGGTGATGAGCACGTTGATTTCACAAGGCAAGGTCACCTGCTCCAATTCCAACGCCTTGGTGATGCACTGGCGCAAAAACGCCTCGTAGGGAAACGGGGCGTCCAGCTCTGATTCCAGCCAAATATCATGTTCTATCATTACCCATTCCCCTTTCCGCTGACTCGTTTTTTGGGCGGCGTATTCCGCCGCTGCTCGTCTTCTTCGTAGGCTTGGATGATGCGCTGCACCAGCACATGCCGCACCACGTCGGAGCCGGTCAAGCGGCAGATGGCGATGTCCTCCACCCCTTTCAGCACCCGCATGGCCTCCTTCAGGCCGGACACCTGGTCACGAGGCAGGTCGATCTGGGTGATGTCGCCGGTGATGACCACCTTGGAGCCAAAGCCCAGGCGGGTGAGGAACATCTTCATCTGTTCCCGAGAGGTGTTCTGTGCCTCGTCCAGGATGATGAAGGAGTCGTCCAGGGTGCGGCCACGCATATAGGCCAGGGGTGCGACCTCGATGTTCCCCCGCTCCAGATATTTGTTGTAGGTCTCCGGCCCCAGCATTTCAAAGAGGGCGTCGTAGAGGGGGCGGAGGTACGGGTCTACCTTGCTCTGCAAGTCGCCGGGCAAAAAACCCAGCCGCTCGCCGGCTTCCACCGCCGGACGGGTCAGGATGATGCGGTTGACCTGCCGCGCCTTGAAGGCGGCCACCGCCATAGCCACCGCCAAATAGGTCTTGCCGGTACCGGCGGGCCCCACGCCCAGAGTGACCACGTTATTCTGGATGGCACGGACGTAAGCGGTCTGCCCCACCGTCTTGGCCTTGATGGGCTTTCCGGCAGCGGTGACGCAGACCACGTCCCGTGCCAGGTCGTTGACCTTCTCCTCCTGTCCTTGGAGCACCAGCTGGAGGACGTAGCGGATGTTCTGCTCGTTGATGGCCTCTCCCCGGGCGCCTAGGGCAAGAAGGGATTGGATGGTCTTTTCCGCATACATGACCTGCTCCGCTTCTCCGGAAATGCGCAGTTCTTCCTCCCGGATGACGATCTGAACGTGCAGTTCCCGTTCGATCAGGCGGATATTTTCGTCAAACGGCCCGAATAAGCTGGCCGTGTCTTCCATTCGTTCCAAGCTAATGCTCTGTTCGATCACGCGATTCATCTCCTGTGTCTTGGGCTTTTTTCGCTTCTTGTGCCTGCCCAGTCTCGCTCTCCCGTTCCAGCTCCACGGTCTTGCCAATTTCTTCATTGCAGGACGCTTGGAGGGTCACGGTGAGCACGCCGTCCCGTTCCGATGCCTTCCACTCCTTGGAGAGCACCTCTCCTTCCCCCACCACCGTTTGGATGTCCGCTTCCAGGCGCTGTTTCAGGTACGCCTGGGCACGTTTCTTGGAAAAGGTGGATTGGGTCACTTCACGGCTGGTGTAGGTGGTCTTGAGCCAGCTCAGGGGGAGTTTCAGGCCGCCGGGCAGGGTCAGCGGGTATTCTGCGTTTATTTTATCATAGTTGTCCAGGGAAATGCTACTCTTTCTATAAAAATTGATGCGCCGCCCCAGCACCCGCAGGGCGTACCGGTGCTGCATCGCCGTCACATCCCCCTTTCCGGTGGTTTTGAGCGGGATGGAACGCCGCAGCGTCCGCTCCGTCACCGCCCACACCTCGCCTGCCGCCCGCACCTGCTCGCTGGACAAAATCGCATCCGAGTCGCCGGATTTGTGGGTGACCAGACCGGAGATGAGCACCTCCCCTTTCAGCACCGCGTCCCCGTTCTGCACCATCTTCTTGCCTCGCTTGGCGCCAATCTCCAAAATCACCCCGTCCCGTTCCGCCACCACATCTGCCGGAATGGTCAGGTCTTCGATCTTGGGCTTCTTAGGCGACTCCCGCACCACCACCTCGGCACGGACGCCCTTGATGTTGATGGACAAAAACCCCACATCCTCCAGCTCCAACAGCGCTCGGTTCACCAGCTCCCGCTCGTTGACGGAAGGGCCGTAGCTGCCGATGCCGAAGCCCAGGCGGCTGAGGGTGGCGCAGATTTCCGATGTAGACACAGACTGGTTTCCGGTGACGTCAATGACCAGAATGAACTGGGACAGGATCAGAGCGGCGGCGATGGAACAGGACAGCCCCATGAGCAGGGCGTAGCGCTTGCGGAAGCGCCCCATAAAGGCCGGCAATCCCTCCCGTCCCACCTCCGTCACCTGACACAGGCTCCGCTTGGCGGCCTCGACAGCACGGCGGCGATCCTGTCCCGCCAGGGTGATGCGGAGGGTGTGTTCGTCCGGCTGCTCCACCTGCCAGAAGGGCAGGTTCTCGGCGGCGCAGATGTTCAGAAATCGCTCCGGAAACGCCCCCGTCAGTTCCAAGCGTACAGTGCCCCGTATAAAATTCACGATCTTCTGCATGGCTCTCCTCCCTCACTCCAGCTGCACCGACCGGATGACCCCAGCCACCAGCAGGGCGTTGGCACTCATGGACTGCAATTCCAGTTCGCTGCCTTGGATGCGCACCAGCAATTTGCCGCCGCTGACTACCACCTCATCCTCTCGATAGGATAAAATGCCCCGATGGTTCTCCATCTGTAACTGACCGTTCCCGATCAGCTCGATGCGGGGCAGCCCCGCCACAATATCCGCCGGCAGATCGAAGGTCTGCGCTGTTCTGGCTAAAAAACCCAGCTTCTGTTTTTGCTCTGACATCTCCATTCCCCCTGTTTCCATTGGGAAGGTTCCAGGGCAATTCGTCCCCTGCTTCCCCCAGTTGCTCCCTTGTTGGGCACTTTTCCCCGCTGTTTGCGCCCCTTAGTCCTAGATATTGGTCTTGCAAAGTTTTTGAACACAACATCTTGCGTTTTGTTCTTGCTTCTGCTATACTTATGCACACAAGCAAAACCCTATGCGTCCGTCCCACCATCCCCGTCAGGCCGGACGCATTGGAATGATATGGAGGTTTTCCCTGTGAAAGTAATCAAGCGAGACGGACACACGGTGGATTTTGACCGGATGAAGATCGTTGTCGCCATCCAGAAAGCCAACGCCGCTGTAGATCCGGAATACCGCATCGACCAAGAGCGCATCGATGCCATCGCCGATGCAGTAGGCGCACTGCACCGGCCCCGTCTGTTGGTGGAGGACATCCAGGATATGGTGGAACGAAAGCTGATGGAGAGCGGCAAGTATGAGCTGTCCAAGGCGTACATCCTCTACCGCTACCTGCGCTCCCTGGCTCGGAAGCAGAACACCACGGATGAGTCCATCCTCAGCCTGCTCCACAACACCAACAAGGAGATGGCGGAGGAGAACTCCAACAAGGACACCACCGTGGCTTCCACCCAGCGGGACTACATCGCCGGCATCGTCAGCCGAGATCTGACCCGCCGCATCCTGTTGCCGGAGAAGATCTCCAAGGCGCACGATGAGGGGCTGCTCCACTTCCACGATGCAGACTATTTCGTTCAGCCCATCTTCAACTGCTGCCTCATCAACATCAGCGATATGCTGGACAACGGCACCATGATGAACGGCAAGCTCATTGAAAGCCCCAAGAGCTTCCAGGTGGCCTGCACCGTCACCACCCAGATCATCGCCTGCGTGGCCTCCAATCAGTACGGCGGCCAGAGCGTGGACATCAGCCACCTGGGCAAGTACCTGCGGCGGAGCAAGGAGAAGTTCCAGCGCAAAATTTTGGAGGCCGCCGGTGGGCAGCTGGACGAAACTTTGCTGCACAAGCTGGTGGACGAGCGTCTGCGCACGGAGCTGTCCAACGGCGTCCAGACCATCCAGTACCAGATCAACACCCTCATGACCACCAACGGTCAGTCCCCCTTCGTCACCCTGTTCCTCTACATCCGAGACGATGACCCCTATGTGGAGGAGAACGCCATGATCGTGGAGGAGATCCTCCGCCAGCGTCTGGTGGGCATCAAGAACGAGAGCGGCGTCTACGTCACCCCTGCTTTCCCCAAGCTGGTCTACGTCCTGGACGAGAACAACAACCTGACCGGCGGCCGGTTCGACTACCTGACCAAGCTGGCGGCCAAGTGCTCCGCCAAGCGGATGTATCCGGACTACATCTCCGCCAAGAAGATGCGGGAAAATTACGAGGGCAACGTGTTCTCCCCCATGGGCTGCCGGAGCTTCCTGGCGCCCTGGAAAGACGAAAACGGCAACTACAAGTTTGAAGGCCGCTTTAATCAGGGTGTCGTCTCCATCAACCTGCCCCAGATCGGCCTGGAAGTCCGAGGAGACATGGACAAGTTCTGGCCGGAGTTCGACCGGCGGCTGGATGTGTGCTATGAAGCCCTTATGTGCCGCCACAACGCTTTGAAGGGCGTGAAATCCGATGTCAGCCCCATTCACTGGCAGTACGGCGCCCTGGCGCGGCTGAAGAAGGACGAGCCGATTGACAAGCTGCTCTACGGCGGCTACTCCACCCTCTCCCTGGGCTATATCGGTCTGTACGAGTTGACCTATCTCATGACGGGCAAGAGCCACACCACCGAGGAAGGGCAAGCCTTTGCCCTAGAGGTCATGAACCATCTGAATGAGACGGTGCTGCGCTGGCGGGCTGAGACCAACATCGGCTTCGCCCTGTATGGCACCCCCGCCGAGTCCCTGTGCTACAGTTTTGCCGAGATCGACCGGGAGCGGTATGGCACGGTGGAGAACGTCACGGACAAGGGCTACTACACCAACTCCTACCATGTGGACGTACGGGAGGACATCGACGCTTTTTCAAAGTTCCAGTTTGAGAGCCAGTTCCAATCCATCTCCAAGGGCGGCTGCATCAGCTATGTGGAAGTGCCCAACATGAGCAACAACCTGACCGCCCTGGAGGATGTGATCCACTTCATCTATGACAACATCCAGTATGCCGAATTCAACACCAAGAGCGACTACTGTCAGGTGTGCGGCTACGAGGGCGAGATCCGCATCAACGACAACCTGGAATGGGAGTGTCCTGTCTGCGGCAACCGAGATCAGCGGAAGATGAACGTGGTGCGCCGCACCTGTGGTTACTTGGGTGAAAATTATTGGAACGTAGGCAAAACCAAGGAGATCCGTTCCAGAGTCATGCACCTATAAGACAGGAAGGAGGAGACTTGTATTATGAACTACGCCGCCATCAAAAAGCACGACATCGCCAACGGCCCCGGCGTTCGTGTCTCCCTCTTTGTCTCTGGGTGTACGCACCACTGTGAGGGCTGCTTCAATCCGGAGACTTGGGATTTCCAATATGGCACCCCATACACAGCAGAGACGGAATTGGAGATCCTGGAAGCGTTGGAGCCTGACTACATCCGTGGCCTGTCCCTCCTGGGGGGCGAACCGCTGGAGCCGGAACATCAGGCGGCGCTGCTGCCCCTGCTGCGGCGCTTTTCCCGACTGTATCCGGACAAGACCATCTGGTGCTACACCGGCTACGACTTTGAGTTGGATCTGCTGACCGGCCGTGTAGGCGACTGGTCGGTGACCCAGGAATTTTTGTCCTATCTGAACGTCCTGGTGGACGGCCCCTTTGTCCTGAAAGAAAAGGACATCACCCTCCGCTTTCGGGGCAGCCGGAACCAGCGGGTCATTGACGTTCCCAAGTCCCTCATCACCGACCAGGTGGTGTGGTGGGAGGACGAATTCGGCATCGGTATCCCCGATTGACCCTTCTTTCCCTTACAGACAGCGTACACGTTTCGTGTACGCTGTTTTCATATCTGTTCACCCTTCACATATGTTTAACGTGAGGTGAACTGCTCATGTTACTACGTCGATTCTCCCGCTCACTGACCTGGGCGCTGCCCCTGGCCCTCTGCGCTGGGCTGCTGCTCCAACCAGACGCCGCCGCCCAGGCAGCGAAGAACGGGCTGCTGCTGTGCGGGAACCTGATCGTGCCCGCCCTGTTCCCCTTCTTCATTCTCTCCTCCCTCCTAGTCTCCACTGGCGGCGCTGCTCGATTCGGACGGCTGCTGTCTGGGGTCATGGGAATCTGGTTCCACCAGCCTGGTACCAGCGCTTCTGCGCTGGTGCTGGGGTTTTTGGGGGGCTACCCAGTGGGAGCCAAGACGGTATGTACCCTGTACGAGGAAAAGCTGTGCGACCGCACTCAGGCAGAGCATCTCCTCCTGTTCTGCAACAACGCCGGCCCTGCCTTCATTCTGGGCGCTGCCGGCAGCGCCGTCTTTCACAGCGCCGCCATAGGCTTCCTGCTCCTGGCCATCCAGATTTTCTCCGCCCTCCTGGTGGGCGTTCTCTTTCGTCCCGCCCGTGGGGACACCGCCCCAACGCAAGCCCCCACCAATGCCCTGCGCCCCTTCAGCCGCTGTCTCACCGAGTCCGTCCAACAGGCGGCCAGCGCCACGGTGAACGTGTGCGCCTTTGTCATCTTTTTCAACGTGGTGCTGCGCCTGCTGGACTGCTGCGGCCTGTTCGGCCTGTGCCGCAGGCTGCTGGCGTTCTGCCACTGTCCGGACGCCTGGCAGCTGCCCCTTCTGTCCGGCGTCCTGGAGCTGTCCAACGGGGTGGCGCTGCTGTCTGGTACGGTGGATGGCCTCATCCCCGCCGCCTTCCTGCTCAGCTGGGGCGGCTGTTCCGTCCACTGTCAGACCCTGACCTGTTTGACCCAGCATGACCTGAACCTGCGTCCTTATTTTCTGGGCAAGCTGTTTCAGGGCTGCGTCTCCGCTGCCCTGGCCTGTCTGGCGCTGCGCTTTCTCCCCCTGGCGCAGCGGACGCTGAATCCCACCCAGCTGCCCCTAGAACAGCCGCTGACTGGCGCCTTCGGCGTGCCGCTGGCCGTGTCCTGCTGGCTGGTGCTGGGGATGTGGGCACTGGACAGATGGTTTTCGGGAAAAAGCACTGGAAAAAGACAGAAAAAGCGAGTATAATAAGCGGTATCATGGATAGAAATTGAGGGATCATTATGCTGTTCCGAAAGGATATCGACCCCCGCTGCGCCTATTGCCAGCGCGGGAACGAATTGGACGAAGATCGAGTGCTCTGCCCCAAAAAGGGCGTTGTCTCCCCCAGTGACCACTGCCGGTCGTTCCAGTACGACCCCCTCCGGCGGAAGCCGCCGGAGATGGCGCAGTTGGATTTCTCCAAGCTGAGTCAGAAAGATTTCAACTTATAAATGCGAAAAAAAGATTGCATGGTCGCCCATGCAATCTTTTCATCAGTGTGCCGTCTCCGCCCGCACCGGATCCTCGTCCCGGAAGAGCAGGGAGATGCACCACAGAGCAGCCAGACCCACCAGTGCGTAGATGATCCGGCTGACCACACTGGTGGAGCCGCCGCAGAGAAAGGCCACCAGGTCGAACTGGAAGAACCCGATCAGACCCCAGTTGATCCCGCCGATGACGGTCAGGATCAGCGCGATTTTATCAAACATAGGAAAAACCTCCCTTTGAACTCACAAAACCCGGCATAATCAGGCATCATTCCGTGTTTTGTGCTTTTACTTTGTCCAAACGGGAGAAAACTATGACTGCAAGTATTTTCCGCTCATCAGAACCAGCGCAGCGTTCCATCCTATTGACAATAGGATGGAACGCTGCATTCTTTTTCATTTGGAATCTTTTTCCGCCCCCTTGGGACACTGCATCCCGTTGTTGTCGATGGTGTATTCCCCTTGATACACCAGCTCGGACACGGTGCAGAGGGTGTAGCCGTCCTTTTGCAGCGCTTCGATGATACCAGGCAGCGCCTCCGGCGTGTGGATAGCAGCGTTGTGGAACAGGATGATGCTGCCGGGGATCACGTTCTTCATCACCCGCTGGGTGATCTCCGGTGCGGTGAGCTCCTTCCAGTCCAAGCTGTCCACGTTCCACTGGATGGGCTCCATGCCAATGGAACGGATGGTGCGGATGGCGTTGTTGTCGTAGTCGCCATAGGGGCAGCGGTGGAATTTGGGGGCAGTGCCGGTGATGGCCTCGATCTTGCGGTTGCAGTCCTCCAGCTCCTGCCGGATCTGCTCGCTGCTGCACTGGGGCAGGTGTGGGTGAGTGCTGGAGTGGTTTTCGATCTCGTGACCGGCATCGGAGAGCGCCTTCACCGACTCCGGATATTTGTCCACCCACTGCCCCACCAAAAAGAAGGTGGCTTTCACGTCATAGCGACCCAAAATCTCGATCAGCTCCTCCGTGTCCTCGTTGCCCCAGGCGGCATCGAAGGTCAGCGCCGCCCGCTTTTCCCCGTTGTCCTGGACGTAGTAGATGGGCAGCGCTCGCTCGGTGGCGGCGGCGCCCACGGCGGCGGGATTGCTGACCACGCCGAACATGGCGATGGCCGCAGCGGCGCAGCCTGCCACCATGAGCCAACGGCGGCGAAACACAACCATTTTCATAACCAATGAACCTCCCTATCTCGATTGGTACATGGTATGCGTCCCCAACGGAACTATGCCCGTTTTTGCCGGTCTGTCTCGGGAAAATCGGGGAATTTCTGCACTTTTTTCGTCACTCTGCCCAGTTTCGTCCCCCACGCCCATGACCGATTTCCCCTTGACGCTGTTCCCCTTCCGCTATATAATTTTTAATATAGGGGAGAATTGCCTTTCCCTAATTTCTGTCACAGAAGGAGTCCAGTATGAAACCCTTTTGCCCCCTTCCCCCACGCCTGTTCCGCCCGCCGGAGCCGGTGCAGACCGACTGCTGCGCTGGCTGGCGTTTCCAGATCTGGGCGCCGGAGGCGGCCGCTGTCTCCGTGGCTGGGGACTTCCAAGGATGGCGGACGGATCGGGACTTTCTGACCCGCATCCAGGACGGCTTGTGGGCGGGCTTTGTGCCCCACGCCCAAGTGGGAGATCTGTACAAATATGTCCTCCACGATGCCCATGGCAACCCCCACTACTGTGCCGACCCCACCGCCTCCGCCGTGGAGCCCCTGCCGGGGACGGCAGGGCGACTGTGGGACTGCTCCGGCTACCGGTGGCAGGACGCCCCCTGGCTGGCCTTCCGGCAGCAGACCCACACCCCACGTCCCACCCTGCTCTGTCCCTTCGATCTGACCCAACAGCCGCCGGACGGCTATCGCACCTTAGTGTCCACCCTGAAACGGCTGGGCTACACCGGTGGGATATTCTCCCTGGGACTGGGACGGCGCACGGCCTTCTTCGCCCCCTGCGCTGGGTGGCGGCCAGAGGAATTGATGCGCTGGGTGGACGCCTTTCACCAGGCAGGCTTGAGCGTGTTCTTGGACTGGAACGCCACCGATTTTTCCGAAGCCTACAGCTCGTTCCTGGCCACGGAGGGCTGCCCCAACCAGTTGGACTGGAGCCGTCCTCACCTGCGCCGCTTTTTGCTGGACTGCGCTCAGTTCTGGCTGGGCACCTACCACCTGGATGGCTTGCGGGTGGTGGTCAATGACCCCCGATTCTTCTTCCCTGGACGGGGCGCACAAGGGTTTCTGTCCCAGCTGGCGGAGGTGTGTCCGGCGGGAGGTCTGTTCCTGCACACGCCCTTTCCGTTAGGGGATGGCGTGGGACAGGCGGAGCAGTCCGCCCAGCCCTTGGCTGATCTGTTCCTGCACAAGACCTGGGACTGCTCGGACAGCCTGACCGCAGGTGGGTTGTTGACCTGCCCGAATGACAACGATCCTGCCTGTTACCTGGCCTATCTGGCGCTGCCCGGTGGGAAATGCACCGGATTGGATGCACTGTCCCGCCCCGATCTGCAACAGGTGCATCGGTGCTATCTGGCGCATCCGGCTCTGTGGCCGCAAAGTCCCTTCCGCTGGGCGCATCGACCGACGGAAGCGCTGCCGGTGCTGGCCTTTTGGCGGGGGGAGGAAGTATTGTGCCTGTGCAATCCGACAGATGAAGCAATTTCCCTGCCCATCCACACCGAACGGACGCTCCGGCTGCTCCACAGGAGCGGCACGGAACGAACCCCGATTGTTTCCGCTGTTCCTGAGCGGCTGTCTGATGGGGACGTGATACCAGTTCCCCCTGGGACGTGCCTGCTCTTTGACCATACGCCTGACCGGACTGCCGGGACAGGCTGAGATTGAGGTGAATCGCTGATGAAAAAAGAATGTATCTCCATGCTCTTGGCTGGCGGCCAAGGCAGCCGGCTGTACGCCCTGACGGAACACAACGCCAAGCCTGCCCTTCCCTTTGGTGGGAAATACCGCATCATTGACTTTGCCCTCTCCAACTGCGCCAACTCCGGCATCGACACGGTGGGGGTGCTGACCCAGTACCGTCCATTAAAGCTCAACTCCTACCTGGGCAACGGGCAGCCCTGGGACTTAGACCGCTCCGATGGCGGCGTCCATGTGCTGCCCCCCTACGTCACCTCCGGTGACTCGGGCACCTGGTATAAGGGGACGGCCAACGCCATCTATCAGAACATCGGGTTCATCGACCTGTATGACCCCCAGTACGTCCTCATCCTCTCCGGCGACCACATTTATAAGATGGATTATGCCAAAATGCTGGAGTACCACAAGGAGACTGGGGCAGACGTTACCATCTCCGTGCTGGAGGTGTCCATGGATGAGGCCAGCCGGTTCGGCATCATGAACGTGGACGACCACGACCAGATCTGCGAGTTTGAGGAAAAGCCCGCCCACCCCAAGAGCAACCTGGCCTCCATGGGGATCTACCTGTTCACCTGGGAGAAGCTGCGCCAGTACCTGATCCAGGACGAGGCCGACCCCACATCCAGCAATGACTTTGGCAAGAATATCATCCCCACTATGCTGGAGCAGGGCGAGAAATTATTCGCCTACCGATTCCAGGGCTACTGGAAGGATGTGGGTACCATTACCTCCCTGTGGGACGCCAACATGGATCTCCTCTCCCCCACCAGCGGCATCAATATCTACGACACCAGCTGGCCCATCTACACCCACAGCGCCATCCTGCCCGCCCAGTTCATCGGTGAGAACGCGGTGCTCTCCCACTGTCTGGTCACCGATGGGTGTGAGGTACACGGCACCATTGAAAACTCCGTCCTGTTCCACTCGGTCACGGTGGAGCCAGGTGCCATCGTGCGCTACTCCATCCTCATGCCAGGTGCCACGGTGAAGGCTGGCGCCACCGTAGAATACGCCATCGTGGGCGAGAACACCACAGTGGGCTGTGACGCCGTGGTGGGCAATCCGCCGGACGGCTCTGACCACTGGGGCGTTGCCGTAGTGGCGGCGGATGTGGCCGATGGCCAGGTGATCCCCGCCAATGCAATGTATTCTAAGAAGCAGAAAGGAGCGGTTTTGGGATGCTGAATAATGTACATGGTCTGCTGTTCACTCAGAGCAACATCTACAACCTGCGGGAGCTGACCGAGCCCCGCTGCCTGTCTTCCATTCCCTTCGGCGGACGGTTCCGGATGATTGACTTCATGCTCTCCAACCTGGTCAACGCCGGCGTCTCCGATGTAGGCGTACTGCTCCTGGCCAAGTATAAATCCCTCCTAGATCACCTTGGCTCCGGCAAGGACTGGGATTTAGCGCGCCACAGCGGCGGCCTCCATCTGCTGCCCCCCTACTCCCTGTCGACCGGGGAAAACCCCCGGGTGTTCCGAGGGCATATGGACACCCTGTCCGAGATTATGCCCTACTTACAGGACATCCGGCAGGAATATGTGCTCATCGCCGATGGGAACATCGCCCTGAACCTGGACTTGGAGGACGTGTTCCAGCAGCACATGGACAACCACGCAGACATGACTCTGGTCTGCTCCCCTCGGTACACCGGTGACCCTCCTGCCACCGTCTATTTCCAGGTGGGAGACGACCAGACCATCACCGATGTCATCCAGTGCCCCAGCCAGCCTGTCGGCGTGGAGTACCTGAACATCTTCCTCCTGTCCAAGGAGCTGCTCCTGCGCCTGGTCAGCGAGTGCGCCACCCACCGGCTCTACTCCTTCCGCAATGACCTGCTGCCCAAGCTCCACCACCATTGGAAGCTCTCCGCCTACGCCTACGATGGCTTCGTGACCCGCTGCACCTCGGTGGCCTCCTACTACGACAGCAGCATGGCGCTGCTCCAGCCGGAGGTGCGCCGTGATCTGTTCTGTCCGCAGCGCCCCATCCGCACCCGCGACCGAAACGAGCCCTCCAGCTACTACGCCCCCGGCTCAGTCTGCCGCAATTCGCTGGTGGCGGACGGGTGCATCATCGAGGGGACAGTGGAGAACTCCATCATCTTCCACAACGCCCGCGTCGGCAAGGGCGCCGTCATTCGGGACTCTATCCTGTTCCAGAACACCGTCATCGGCACCGATGCCCAGCTGCGCTACGTCATCACCGACAAGGACGTGACCATCGGCGCTGGCGCTGTTTTAAACGGCGCCGCCCATCACCCCTTTGTCCTGGCCAAGGGCAGCACCGTCTGACCACCCCCCATCCACCTGATTCTCAGAAAGGCTGGTGTTTCTATGAAACTATTCTTCGCCGCATCCGAAGTCGCTCCCTTCATCAAGACCGGCGGTCTGGCCGATGTGGCCGGCTCCCTTCCCAACGCCTTGGCTAAGCTGGGACATGATGTACGGGTGATTCTGCCTCTCTACTCCGCCATCCCCGCCATGTGGCGGCGGCAGATGACCTTCTTGAAGAGCTTTCACTTCCCCCTGAGCTGGCGCAACGCCTATTGCGGCCTGTTCTCCCTAGCGTATCAGGGGCTGACCTACTATTTCATCGACAACGAATACTATTTTCAGCGGGAAGGGCTCTATGGCCAGTTTGACGATGGCGAGCGGTTCGCCTATTTCTCCCGCGCCGTGGTGGAAGTCCCCATCCAGCTGGGCTGGTCGCCGGACATCATCCACTGCAACGACTGGCAGACCAGCCTGGTGCCCGTCTACCTGCTGGAGGCACGCCACCGAGAGCCCCTCTTAATGCACACCAAGAGCGTGTTCACTATCCACAACATCGAGTACCAGGGACAGTTCGACCGGAATATCTTGGGGGACGTGCTGGGGTTGGATGAGAGCTATTTCCGAGAGGATATGCTCTCCTACTACGGGGACGTGAACCTGGTCAAGGGCGCCATCTATGCCGCCGATTATATCACCACCGTCTCCCCCACCTACGCCAAGGAATTGCAGTACGCCTTTTACGCTCACGGTCTAGAGGGCGTCATTGCGGACAATTATCACAAGTTCACCGGTATTTTGAACGGCATCGACATGGAGCACAACAATCCGGCCACCGACCCATTTTTGCCCGCCCCCTACTCCGCCGCCGACCCGTCCGGCAAGGCGGCCTGCAAGGCGGCCTTACAGGAAAAGCTGGGGCTGAATGTAGATCCGGACGTGCCCATCATCGCCTGTATCTCCCGCCTGGTGGCTCACAAGGGGTACGAGCTGGTCACCGCCGCCTTCCCCAAGATCCTGGAGCACTACGTTCAGTTCGTGGTGCTGGGCACCGGCGACTGGGGCATTGAGTCCTTCTTCCGGATGGCTGCTCAGGAGTATCCCGGTCGGGTATCTGCCAACCTGATGTATTCGGCGGAGCTGGCCTCCCAGCTCTACGCCGGCGCTGATCTGCTCCTGATGCCCTCCATCTCCGAGCCTTGCGGCCTGTCCCAGATGATCGCCATGCGTTATGGCACTGTCCCCATCGTCCGTCTCACCGGCGGCCTCAAGGACAGCGTCCCCTCCTACAACCCCACCACCGTCACCGGCCTTGGTTTCACCTTCGGCAGCATCACCCCTGGTGACCTGCTGGGCGCCATTGACCGGGGGCTAGAGACATACGAAACCGACCGCCCCAACTGGGCAGCCCTGATGAAGCGTGGGATGACCACGGATTTCAGCTGGGATCAGTCGGCAGCGGCCTATGAAAAGGTGTATCAGAAAGTGATGCGGTAGGATTTGGGTAAAAAAAATCCCCCCTGCACGTCATTCACAGAGGGAATCTATCTTCTCTTTTCTTGCATTTTCCTTGCATCTTTGTGTTTCACCGCACCTGTTTCCGCTGTAATTGCAGGCGGTCAGCGATCATGGCGATGAATTCGCTATTGGTGGGTTTGCCTTTGGCGTTGCTGACCGTATAGCCAAAATATTTTTGCAGCGTCTCAATGTCGCCCCGATCCCATGCCACCTCAATGGCGTGTCGGATGGCGCGCTCCACCCGAGAGGCTGTGGTGTCAAATCGCCGTTCCACTTCCGGATAGAGCACCTTGGTCACTGCGTTGATCACCTCCATGTCCTCCACTGCGATGATAATGGCTTCCCGCAGATACTGGTAGCCCTTGATGTGGGCGGGTACGCCGATCTCATGGATGACCGAGGTCACCAGAGTCTCCAGGTGCTCGCTGTTGGACGGAGCCGCCGGACTGACCTGGTAGAGCTGGCGGATGCGTTCCGCCACCAGTTGACTGGAGCAGGGCTTCATGATAAAATAGTCCGCTCCGAACTCTGCCGCCTGTAGGGTCACGCTGCCTCGTATATAGGCGGAGTAAACGATGACCATGGGGCGTTTTCGCTCCCACTGGCTCTGGCTCAGCTGTTCCAGCACGTCCAGTCCATCTACACCGGCCAGCACCAAGTCCATGATGATAATGTCTGGCTCCGTCTTTTCGATCAGCTTGATCGCATCCATCCCACTTCCTGTGCTGCCGATCACCTCCAGGGACTGCTCCTGTTCCAGATCCTGCTCTAGGGCGATCCGACTGTCTTCATCCGCATCCGCCAGCAAAATCTTCAATGTACTCATTCCGTTCATTCTCCTTTTCCACAATCTCCTTGCTGTCCTTCGACAGCGTTGTGTACCTCCCTTGGTACAGCAATAATTTACCATAAATTCACTGAATTTTCAACCCTTATTTTCCAAAAAATTGAATTTTCGTTCTATGCATTTTGACATTTTTCGACAGAAGTGCGGCTTTTCCCGCATTTGACGGCGCTTAAAAACCATTTTTTGAGAAGGAGAAAATCACATTTTCTCACAGCAATCCAGGGAAATGCTCCGCTTTCCCCGCTTTTTTTACCTATTCCACTTCGTATATACCATTTGTATATACCCTCCATTTGACAGCCACAAGGAGGTTATTATGGAAGATATGATCACGAAACGCAACCAGCTCCGTGCCCAGCAGCTCATCCAGGCGCTGAAGCAGCGGAATATGGACGCCAGCTACGCCGCCACCCGAAAGGAAGCGCTGGAACAGGCGCTTGCTTGGCTCCCCCAAGGCAGCCGTATTGGCTGGGGCGGCTCGGTGAGCATTGACGCCATCGGCCTGAAGGACGCAGTACGCCAGGGGGATTACCAGGTCATCGACCGAGACACCGCCGCCACTCCGGAGGAGAAGGACGCCATGATGCATGAGATCCTGGCCGACTGTGACTACTTTCTCACCAGTACCAACGCCCTCTCTCAGGACGGCGTCCTGGTGAACATTGACGGCACCGCCAACCGCCTGGCAGCCATGTGCTACGGGCCCCGACATGTGCTGTACATCGTGGGCATGAACAAGGTGGTGGCCACCGCTGAGGACGCCCTCCGCCGTGCCCGCAATGAAGCCGCCCCCACCAATGCCATGCGCTTCGACCTCAAGACACCCTGCTCCAAGACCGGCTGCTGCTACGACTGCAAGTCCCCAGACACGGTATGTTGTCAAATTTTGTTCACCCGATACAACCATGTGCCCGGGCGAGTGAAAGTCATCCTGGTGGAGGATTCCCTCGGCTACTGATATTGCTTTCGGTTAAAGATAATAGCCTCGCAGAGTTCCGGCAGGATGCCGGAATAAATTGTAATTAAAAAACTGGCGGCGTGTACGTCAGTTTTTTCTCTTCTCAGACTGGTAAGTGCCGCAGCGTTAAGCCAATGTACCCGTGGTACATTGGTAGCGTAGGCGCCACCTGTTTTACAGGTGGCGAACCTCCCGACGCAGTGAGTGCATGCACCAGGCTGCAAACTCGGGGAAATGCTTGCATTTTCCCGAAAAAAACCACGGTATGAAATACCGTGGTTTTTCTTTAGGTTTGTGCCGGTTGATGGGGTGGTTTCGGCTGTTTTTCCTGCTGCTTCTGCGCCCGTTTGGCTCGATCCGCTTTGACCATGCGATCAAATTGCTCTGCGCAGGTGTCCCAGCTGTGATACGCACTGTCCTGCCGGTGGTCTGTAAAAATGCCTTTGTCCGCCAGGTAGCCCCCCAGGTAGGTGGTCACCTTTTGGGCGCCGTTATAGTTCAGGTGATCCCCCTTGTCCTTGCTGTCCGTCTGCCAGTCAATGGGCACCTGTTCCCGAAGCATATTCAGATCCACATACTCCACACCCAGCTCTTCCGCCAGTTTGGAAACGCCGTTGTGGCGCTTGGCGTTCCAGTTCTTGGTGCTGGGTGTGCTGAGCAGGATGAGTTGAGCATCGTGCTCTGCGCAGAGCTGGGCGATGCGCTTCACATAGCGCCGATTCTTGGCGTTCACATGCTCCGCCTTGTCCGACGGCTTCATGTACTTGGACGTGGACGCGCTCTTGACGTTGGTGCGATACCAATACCCCTTGTTGACCTCCATGTGGTTGTAGTTCACCGTGAAGTCAAAGTCCCGCAAGGTCAAGCTCTTCCAGCGGTTGTGGTAGCGGAAGACGGGCAGCCATTCCTCCAGGCGATGTCGGAGGGAGAACTGGAAGGAGATCTTACGATAGAGCGCATTCGTCTCCAAAAGGACGATCTTAGGGGACTGGCAGGAGAACGCCTGCTTGAGCAGCTCCTCCGAGTAGCACAGACGCTGGGCATGGCTGCCGCAGACGTAGGAGGTGATGCCCTGCTGCTGCCACATCTGGGTGGGGATGATGGAGCTGTAGCTCTCGCTGTCCCCCAGCACCAACACATCAATGCTGTTTTTCGGTTCACCCCAGAAGCCCACCGCAGTGGGATCCTTCATCCCCGCTTCCTGGGAGTTGTTCTTGGGGTTGACTAGAAAGGACAGCAGGATCAAAATGGCCAGCAATCCGGCCAGAAAAGCCAGGATCAGGCCAGTATATTTCAAAAAGCTGCGCATGGTCTGTCCTCCTTAAAAGTTCGCATAGATGGGACTGAGGGGGGTGTATCCCATGCCATAGGCGCCGAAGATGATGAGAAACAAGACCCAGGCGTACATCACCGCCCAGCGCGCTGCTATGTGCTGCTCCGCCAGCAGCTCCCGCACCACATAGCCTCGTTCATTGAGTATACTCACGCCCCACACCAGCACCAGCATGAAGCCTACGACCAGGAAATCAAGCCCATCGATACTCAGCTTGCCCAGGAGGGTGTAATTGATGGAGTCGAAGTGGAAATCGGTCACGATCTTGCCGAACATGGCAAGTCCCGCCCCCAGGCTGGTGGCACGGAAGAACAGTTCACCAATGATGACCAGGATGGTGGTGCGCACCATCTGGAACAGGCGATAGGGAAAGCTGTTGCTCTCCAGATGCACCTTGGCAAAGAACCGGTTGGCCAATGGGGTGATCATGTTGCCGCCCAGGATGAGGACAAAGTGGTACATTCCAAAAAAGACGTAGCTCCACGCCGCCCCGTGCCACAGGCCGTTGCTGAACCAGACGCAGAGGAGGGCGATGGAGCCGGCCACCAAGGGACCGTAGTGGTTGCCCAGCTTCTTGCGGTACTTGCTGGTCATGGCCTTCATCCGTTTGGACATAGTGACCGGATAGAAGATGTAATCCTTGAACCAGGTGCCCAGGGTGATGTGCCAGCGTTTCCAGAACTCGGAGATGCTCTTGGAGAAGAAGGGGCGCTGGAAGTTCTCCGGCATTTTCACGCCAAAGATCTCCGCCGTGCCCATGACCGCATCCATGGTGCCGGAAAAGTCCATATAGAGCTGGATGGTGTAGCACACGGCTGCGATGGCGATGACGCCGCCCTGGTACTCGCCATAGTTGGTGAACACCGCAGTGATCATCAGGTTCAGCCGGTCGGCCACAATGAGCTTCTTGGTCAGGCCGTACAGGATGCGCAAAAAGCCGGAGGACAGATTCTGCCAGGTGATAGCCCCTACGTTCCAGAGCTGCTCCGCCGTGTCACTGTAGCGGCAGATGGGGCCTTCCACGATCTGGGGGAAGAAGCTCATGAACAGAGCCAGGCGGCCAAAGTTGGTCTCCGCTGGGATGACCCCACGGTAGACGTCAACGGCATACGCTACACCCTGGAGGGAGAAGAAAGAGATGCCGATGGGCAAAAGAAAATGAGGCACCTTCATCCGCACCCCAGCGCCAAAAGCGGCCAGGACTGCGTTGACATTAGCGGCAAAGAAACCGGAGTATTTCAGCACCAGCAGTCCGCCGATATGAAACAGGATGGCCAACAGCACCACCTTCCGCTGCCGCTTCTGGTACACCAGCTTCAGTGCCTTCCGCTCTGACCGCTCCACCAGCTTCACCTGCGCCTTCTGCTCCTGCTGGATGGCGGTGAGCCGCTTGCCCACCCAGTACATGACCGCCGTGGATACCAGCAAATACACCGCCAGTCCCCCGCTGATGAGCCAAAAGAACCCATAACTGGCCGCCAGCAGCCACCAGCGCCGTCCTTTCTGAGGCAGGACGCTGTAGACCACCAGCACCACCGGCAGAAAGAGCACCAGGTAGAGGGGGGAAAAGTAGGAGGTCAATCCTGCTGCCTTACCAGGCAGGAGGATAGATGGGAGGGTCATTTAGTCTACCTCTTCCAGCCGCTGGATCATCTTCCACATGGCCTTTGCGGAGTTGAAGTTGGCGGGGATGATCTCCACGGCGGGGATGGTGATGTCATACTCATCCTCTAACTCCGCCACCAGAGCGATGATGGACAGGGAGTCCAAAAAGTGCCCGTCGATGAGGGTTTCACATTCCTTGTAGTTCACGCCAGGCTGGATATCCTCCAAAATTTCGTACAGTCTTTCCATCATTCATACATCCTTTCCGTAATTTGGTTGATTCAAGGTGGCCGTATCAAATGCCTTCCGCACTTGGACGGCAGTGCCGTTTTCCAACAGCAGGTAGACCGCCGGAATGTCACGGCTGAGGAACAAGGAGATGCCCTCGGTCATGCAATAGGCTCCGGCGTTTTCAAAAGCGAGCACGTCGCCCAGCGCCAAGTCGGGCAGCGGGCTTTGCTTGGTCATCACATCGTTCATGCTGCACAGGGATCCGCAGAGGTTCCACTGATCTGTGGCCGGCAGATGCTCCTTGCCGCACACATGGAAAAAGGGCTGCTTCATGGCCATGTGCTGGCCGAAATACACCAGGTGGTGCATCCCGCCGTCCACCAGGGCGTAGTTCTGCTCCTGGTTCCGCTTCAAGTCCACAATGTGGGTGTAATAGGTGCCGCAGGAGGCAGCAATGCTGCGCCCCAGCTCCAAGGTGATCTTGGGGTGGTGGGTCATATCGTGCAGCAGCTCCGAGAAGCCAGCCAGCAGTTCCGCCTCGTCTAGCTCATCCGACTGGAAGTAGTTCACCGGAAAGCCAGGGCCGTACTCCAGCTCCTGGGCAACAAACCCATATTTTTCTTCCAGCAGGGTCAGCAGGTCGTCCAGCTTCCCCACCTCCCGTTTCAGCTTTTTCAGAGAGGTCTTTTGGGTGCCGGAGAAGAACTGGATGCCCAATAAATCAACCTCCGGCGTCTCCCCTCTCCGGGCGACGATGGCTTCGATGTCCCCCTTGTTGATGCCGAACTGACTCCCATTGGTCAGCCGCAGCAGCAGGGGCAGGGTGCGGTCATACTGCTGCGCCAGCCGCCGGAACAGCTCGTACTGCTCCAGAGACTCCACCGTATAGATGGGGCTGAAATCGAGGTCAGCTACCATGGCCTCCATGACCTCCGGCGTCTTGTACACGCCGGAGATGACCATGTTCTCGCTGGGCACCCCCACTGCACGGCAGATCTCCGCCTCGCCGGGGGAGCAAACTTCAAAGCGGTGGATGGTGTCGATCAGCTCCTTGGTGATGAAGGTGTTGGCCTTCACCGCGTAGCACAGCACCACTTCCGGCGGCAGTGCCGCCTGCAAGTGGGCGATGCGGGCTTTGAGCTTTCCTATGTCAAAGACATAAAAGGCGGTTTTGTTCTCTTGTAACAGACGCTTTAAAGCCTGATTCACTTTTTCTTTCCTCCTACCAGCGCTTCCAGCTGCTTACGGTCAATTTTTCCGTTCTTGGTCAGGGGCATTTCCTCCACCTTCCGCAAAAATCCCGGGATCATGAACACCGGCAGCGTGGCCTTCATGGCCTCGTGGAGCTGATCCTTCTCGATGGTGCCCACATAGAACCCCTTCAGGCGGGATTTCTTCTCATCGAACAGGCAGCAGCACCGCTCCACCCCATCGATGGCGGAGATGGCGCGCTCGATTTCCTCCAGCTCGATGCGGTGCCCCATATATTTGATCTGAAAATCCTTCCGGCCGCTGAACACCAATTCCCCGTTCTCATCGTACCGCGCCAGGTCACCGGTGCGGTAGATTAGCTCCGGATAGCAGGGGTTCAACGGGTTCTGGACGAAGTGGGTGGCCGTCTGCTCCGGTGCGCAGTAGTAGCCCAGTGCCAAGGCAGTGCCGCGGACACACAGCTCGCCGATGGCGTCCGGCTGAGTGATCTTGTGGTTCTGCTCGTCCAGCAGGAACACATCCTCATTGGGAAAGTGCCTGCCAATGGGGATGCCGCCAGAATAGTCCCGCTCCGACTGCAAAATATGGTAGGTACAGTTGCAGGTGATTTCCGTGGGGCCGTACAGGTTCACGAACATAGCCTCCGGTAGGTGCTCCCGCCAGCTGCGCAGGTGTTTCAAAGGCATCACTTCCCCGCTGAACAGCACCTTATTCACCGTGGTCGGGGTCTTGTAGTCCAAACCGTGGAAGGTGCTGACCAGACAGAGGGCGGAGACCGCCCAGATGAGGGTGGTCACCTGGTGGTCGCACAAAAAGTCCAGCAGCTGCACCGGTGCGGAGAACAGTCTCCGAGGGACGATGACCAAGGTTGCGCCGGTCTTGAGGGCAGAGTAGATGTCCTTCACCGACACATCAAAATCGAAGGGCGCCTGGTTGGCGATGATGTCCCGTTCCGTGATATGGAACAGCTGGGTGAAGCAGTCGATGAAGTCCACGATGCTCCGGTGACAGACCACGATGCCCTTAGGGGTACCGGTGGAGCCGGAGGTGAAGTTGATGTACACCGGGTCGGTGTCGATGGCGGCGTCCTGGGCGGCCGCCAGTGCGGCAGGGTTCTCCTCTGCCTCCCGCAGCTCCTCCACCGTGAGCAGCTCCGCCGTGGGGAAGATGTCTGCGGCGGCGTCCTTCAAATCGGCGCTGGTGACAACGATCTGTGCCTGGAGGACGGACTGAATCTGCTCCAGGCGGCTCTTGGGCAGCTCCGGATTCAGAAGGGAGTAAAAACTTCCGGCATAGAGGGTGCCGAAGAAAACGGTCAGGGCGTCCACGCCCTTCTCCATATAAACCATCACAGGAGTGCCCCGCTCCACCTTGGGTGCCAGAGCGCTGGCAATGCGTCGACTGGTGGTGCGCAGTTCTTGGTAAGTACACTGCTGATGTTCATCGATGACCGCAGGCTTCTGCGGGTAGGTTGCTGCGCTCTCTTCCAAGTAGCGCAAAACGGTTGCTGCCATGGAAAGCTCCTTTCTGCTGTGCTTTGAGAAGCTGTTTTGCATCTTTGATTGGCATTGTCCATTATAGGGATAAATTCTTAAGAAGTTGTCAGCAAACAGTTTAAGAATTCCGAAAGCACTGTTTACAATCCCCACTGGAATTGTCACAATTTGATGTAAACGGTGACAATTCCGTGAAAAAGTACCCTCAATCGGTACATTTGGCTAAGAAACCATCGTTTTCCACTTCACCCTTATAGAAAAAGAACAATCGAAGCCATCCTTCGATTGTCTTTCACTAAGCCATCTCAAGTGATTGGCATTATTATACCAGGTTTCCGTCTCTTTGGCAATGGGAACCGTTGCTGCGCCCAGAAATTGCGTTTTTCTTTGGCAAAAGAAAAACCCCTCAACCGGGAGACTGGTTGAGGGTATTCATGTTGGCACTACCAATTTTCCCGGGCCGTCGCCAGCCAAGTATCGTAGGCGCAGGTGAGCTTAACTTCTGTGTTCGGTATGGGAACAGGTGGACCCTCACCGCAATCAGCACCAACTTTATTCAACTTTTCTAAAATCGAGTCTCGCTCGTTCGTGTGTCTACTATACCACACTCCCGAACCTCTGTCAACTGGTGACCCGTACCGGATTTGAACCGATGTTAACGGCGTGAGAGGCCGCTGTCTTAACCACTTGACCAACGGGCCATGGTGCGCCATCGGGGACTCGAACCCAGGGCCCACTGATTAAGAGTCAGTTGCTCTACCAACTGAGCTAATGGCGCATTTTTCAAAGGCTTGCACCCTCAAAACTGAACAATGCTGCAATCTCCTATCATTTCTCAATCCGCAACTCGAAGCCTGCCTTCTTCTGTAGGTCAAGCCCTCGACTGATTAGTACCAGTCAGCTACACGTCTCGCAACGCTTCCACCTCTGGCCTATCTACCACATAGTCTACATGGTGTCTTACTCCCGAAGGATGAGAGATCTTATCTTAGGGGTGGCTTCACGCTTAGATGCTTTCAGCGTTTATCCAGTCCATACATAGCTACCCAGCTGTGCCCTTGGCAGAACAACTGGTGCACCAGAGGTACGTCCATCCCGGTCCTCTCGTACTAAGGACAGCTCCCTTCAAATCTCTTACGCCCGCAACAGATAGGGACCGAACTGTCTCACGACGTTCTGAACCCAGCTCGCGTGCCACTTTAATCGGCG
>ERZ824978.130-NODE-130-length-114869-cov-4.284199_pt1 | contig 114869 bp, 97 predicted proteins | sample MGYA00519860_ERZ824978 | MGnify/ENA primary metagenome ERZ824978 (study PRJEB31778, sample SAMEA3449184) | human gut metagenome | biome: human gut; feature: human-associated habitat; material: faeces | place: United Kingdom | collected 2010/2012 ... | reverse complement strand
CGTCAGGATGCGGAGTATCCGGTCGATGCGCAGTTGAAAGCCGCATTGACTCAGCCGCTAAATGCACTGCGGGAATGGGCGGCAAACCGTCCAGAATTGCAGGCGTTATGTACGCAATATGGCGAGCTGGCGCAGGCAGGAACACAACGATTGTTGCCAGGGCCGACGGGTGAACGCAACACCTGGACGCTGCTGCCGCGTGAGCGCGTGTTGTGTATTGCGGATGATGAACAGGATGCGCTGACTCAGCTCGCCGCCGTGCTGGCGGTGGGTAGCCAGGTGCTGTGGCCGGATGATGCGCTGCATCGTCAGTTAGTGAAGGCATTGCCATCGGCAGTCAGCGAACGTATTCAACTGGCGAAAGCGGAAAATATAACCGCTCAACCGTTTGATGCGGTGATCTTCCACGGTGATTCGGATCAGCTTCGCGCATTGTGTGAAGCCGTTGCCGCGCGGGATGGTGCAATTGTTTCGGTGCAGGGTTTTGCCCGTGGCGAAAGCAATATCCTTCTGGAACGGCTGTATATCGAGCGTTCGCTGAGTGTGAATACCGCTGCTGCTGGCGGTAACGCCAGTTTAATGACGATCGGTTAAACAGGTAGCCGGAGGATGTTACAACCTCCTCCGGCATCTTTAACGTGGTCGAATCCCCTCAATAATAATCCGCTGCACGTTTTCAACCGTTTGATTGAAAAACACCTCATCGCGCAACGTCGCGCCTGTCACCGCCTCCACCTGAGGGGCAAAATCGGCGTAATGTTGAGTGGAAGCCCAAATCATAAAAATCAAATGCTGCGGGTCAATCGGCGCGAGTTTGCCGCTTTTAACCCAACCGGCAATGAGCGCCGATTTCTCATCAATTAATGCCTTCAAATCGCCCGTCAGTTCATCCATTAACAGCGGTGCACCTGCCAGCATCTCCATACAGAACAGGCGCGAAGCCTGCGGATAATCGCGGGAAACTTCCAGCTTCAGACGGATGTATTCTTTGATCGCCGCCAGCGGGGCGAAATCTTCTCGAAACGCTTTTAACGGTGCCAGCCAGATATCGAGAATCTGCCGCAGTACGGCTATATACAGCGCCTCTTTTGACGGAAAGTAATACAGCAGATTGGTTTTTGAAACACCCGCCAACTCCGCGATCTGCTCCAGCCTTGTGCCGTGAAAACCGAATTGTGAAAAAGTGTCCAGTGCTGCGCTAAGAATCGCTTTTTTCTTCGCGCTTACTGCGCGCGAACGCTTACCCGTTGTTTTCACTGCGCCTTGCGTCATGCGCTCTCCCCTCTTGTTGATTGGCAACAGGATAGCAAAACCCCCGCCCGGCCTCGACCTTCTGCACTCTCATCGCGCACGAATGCATGTTTTATGTGCAACTGTTTTGACCGTTTAGTCCACTTTTTTTCAGGCATTTTAGACAACTTAACATTAACACATTAATAACATTCACTTTTTAAAAACTGGCATCCGCTTTGCAAACAAGCCATTACGCGGCTGAAAAGGATATGCAGGATGCAGCGCCCCGTCTGACTTTCACTTTACGAGACGAAGAGAGGTTGATGATGAAAATTGGCGTATTCGTACCTATTGGCAACAACGGCTGGCTCATTTCGACCCACGCGCCGCAATACATGCCGACCTTTGAACTGAATAAAGCCATTGTGCAAAAAGCGGAGCACTACCATTTCGATTTCGCCCTGTCGATGATCAAACTGCGTGGCTTTGGCGGCAAAACTGAGTTCTGGGATCACAACCTTGAGTCGTTCACCTTGATGGCGGGGCTGGCAGCCGTCACCTCACGCATTCAGATATACGCGACAGCTGCCACCTTAACGTTACCTCCGGCAATCGTCGCCCGTATGGCCGCAACCATCGACTCCATCTCTGGCGGGCGTTTTGGCGTCAACCTCGTGACTGGCTGGCAGAAGCCCGAGTATGAGCAGATGGGGATCTGGCCTGGCGATGACTATTTCTCCCGTCGTTACGACTATCTCACCGAATATATTCAGGTGCTGCGCGACCTGTGGGGCTCGGGGAAAAGCGATTTTAAAGGCGATTTTTTCACTATGGATGATTGTCGCGTCAGTCCGCAACCGAGTGTCCCCATGAAAGTGATCTGCGCCGGGCAAAGCGACGCTGGCATGGCGTTCTCCGCCCGGTATGCCGATTTTAATTTCTGTTTCGGCAAAGGCGTAAATACACCCACGGCTTTCGCCCCGACCGCTGCGCGGATGAAACAGGCCGCAGAGCAAACCGGACGCGACGTTGGCTCTTATGTGTTGTTTATGGTGATTGCCGACGAAACCGACGATGCCGCTCGCGCCAAATGGGAACACTACAAAGCGGGCGCGGATGAAGAGGCGTTAAGCTGGCTAACCGAACAAAGTCAGAAAGATACCCGCTCCGGTACAGACACCAACGTCCGTCAGATGGCCGATCCCACTTCGGCGGTAAACATCAATATGGGGACGTTAGTCGGTTCTTACGCCAGTGTCGCGCGCATGTTAGATGAAGTCGCAAGCGTGCCTGGTGCCGAAGGCGTGCTGTTGACCTTCGATGATTTTCTGTCGGGAATCGAAAACTTCGGCGAGCGCATTCAACCACTGATGCAGTGCCGCGCCCATCTCCCTGCGCTGACTCAGGAGGTGGCATGATGACGACCTTAACCGCACGACCGGAAGCCATTACCTTCGATCCGCAGCAAACTGCGCTGATCGTGGTGGATATGCAAAACGCTTATGCCACGCCAGGCGGCTACTTAGATCTCGCCGGGTTTGATGTCTCAACCACTCGCCCGGTCATTGCCAACATTCAAACCGCCGTGACCGCAGCGCGAGCGGCAGGGATGTTGATCATCTGGTTTCAAAATGGCTGGGATGAACAGTATGTCGAGGCTGGCGGCCCCGGCTCACCGAATTTTCATAAATCGAACGCCCTGAAAACCATGCGTAAGCAGCCGCAGCTGCAGGGGAAATTGCTGGCGAAAGGCTCCTGGGATTATCAACTGGTGGATGAACTGGTGCCGCAGCCTGGCGATATTGTGCTGCCGAAGCCGCGCTACAGCGGTTTCTTCAATACGCCGCTGGACAGCATTTTGCGCAGCCGTGGAATACGCCATCTGGTTTTCACCGGTATCGCTACCAACGTCTGCGTCGAATCGACGCTACGCGACGGCTTTTTTCTGGAGTATTTCGGCGTGGTGCTGGAAGACGCAACACACCAGGCGGGGCCGGAATTTGCACAGAAAGCCGCGTTGTTCAATATCGAAACCTTTTTTGGCTGGGTCAGCGACGTCGAAACGTTCTGTGACGCGCTTTCTTCCACGTCCTTTGCTCGTATCGCTTAAGGAGTTTAACGATGCCAAAATCCGTAATTATTCCTGCTGGCAGCAGCGCACCGCTGGCCCCCTTCGTTCCCGGCACGCTGGCTGATGGCGTGGTGTATGTCTCCGGTACGCTGGCTTTTGATCAACATAACAACGTGCTGTTTGCCGATGACCCAAAGGCGCAAACCCGCCACGTTCTGGAAACCATCCGCAAGGTCATCGAGACGGCGGGTGGCACGATGGCGGATGTGACCTTCAACAGCATCTTTATTACCGACTGGAAAAATTACGCCGCGATTAACGAAATCTACGCCGAGTTTTTCCCGGGTGACAAACCGGCGCGATTCTGCATTCAGTGCGGACTGGTAAAACCTGACGCGCTGGTGGAAATCGCCACAATTGCGCATATCGCCAAGTGAGGCCGCGATGAAACTTTCACTCTCACCTCCCCCTTATGCTGATGCGCCCGTAGTGGTGTTGATTTCGGGTCTTGGCGGTAGCGGCAGTTACTGGTTACCGCAACTGGCGGTGCTGGATCAGGAGTATCAGGTAGTCTGTTACGACCAGCGCGGCACCGGCAATAATCCCGACACGCTGGCAGAAGATTACAGTATCGCCCAGATGGCAGCGGAACTGCATCAGGCGCTGGTAGCCGCAGGGATTGAGCGTTACGCGGTGGTCGGCCATGCGCTCGGTGCGCTGGTGGGAATGCAGCTGGCGCTGGATTATCCCGCGTCGGTAACTGTGCTGGTCAGCGTTAACGGCTGGCTACGAATAAACGCCCATACGCGCCGCTGTTTTCAGGTTCGCGAACAGTTACTACATAGCGGCGGCGCGCAGGCATGGGTGGAAGCGCAGCCGTTGTTCCTCTATCCCGCCGACTGGATGGCGGCCCGCGCACCTCGCCTTGAGGCAGAAGACGCGCTGGCACTGGCGCATTTTCAAGGCAAAAATAATTTACTGCGTCGACTTAACGCCCTCAAACGCGCTGACTTTAGTCACCATGCGGATCGTATCCGCTGCCCGGTGCAAATCATCTGCGCCAGTGATGATCTGCTGGTGCCAACAGCATGTTCCAGTGAACTTCATGCCGCCCTGCCCGATAGCCAGAAAATGGTGATGCGCTATGGCGGACACGCCTGCAACGTGACCGATCCCGAAACGTTTAATGCTCTGTTACTCAACGGGCTTGCCAGCCTGTTACATCACCGTGAAGCCGCTCTGTAAGGAATTGCTATGAACGAAGCCGTTAGCCCAGGTGCGCTTAGCACCCTGTTCACCGATGCCCGCACTCACAACGGCTGGCGGGAGACACCCGTCAGCGATGAGACGTTACGGGAGATTTATGCCCTGATGAAATGGGGGCCGACATCAGCTAACTGTTCTCCGGCACGGATCGTGTTTATCCGCACTGCAGAAGGAAAAGAACGTCTGCGCCCGGCGCTTTCCAGCGGCAATCTGCAAAAAACCCTGACCGCGCCCGTCACCGCTATCGTCGCCTGGGACAGTGAATTTTATGAACGGTTACCACAGCTGTTTCCTCACGGCGATGCCCGCAGTTGGTTTACCTCCAGCCCACAACTTGCCGAAGAAACAGCGTTTCGCAACAGTTCCATGCAGGCGGCCTATCTGATCGTCGCCTGCCGTGCGCTGGGGCTGGATACCGGCCCGATGTCGGGCTTTGACCGTCAATACGTTGACGACGCCTTTTTTGCGGGCAGCACGCTGAAGAGCAATCTGCTGATTAATATCGGCTATGGCGATTCCAGCAAACTTTTTGCGCGCCTGCCACGTCTGTCCTTTGAAGAAGCCTGCGGGCTGTTGTAAGGAGCAAACAATGAACATTGTCGATCAACAAACCTTTCGCGATGCGATGTCCTGTATGGGTGCGGCGGTCAATATCATCACTACGGACGGTCCAGCCGGGCGCGCCGGGTTCACCGCCAGCGCCGTCTGCAGCGTGACCGACACGCCGCCCACATTACTGGTGTGCCTGAATCGTGGGGCGTCCGTCTGGCCGGTATTCAATGAAAATCGAACGCTGTGTGTAAATACACTTAGCGCCGGGCAGGAGTCGCTTTCAAACCTTTTTGGCGGCAAAACGCCCATGGAACACCGCTTTGCCGCCGCCCGCTGGCAGACTGGTGTGACCGGATGCCCGCAACTGGAAGAGGCACTGGTTTCGTTTGACTGCCGTATCAGCCAGGTGGTGAGCGTCGGCACCCACGACATTTTGTTTTGCGCCATCGAAGCGATTCATCGTCACGCCACACCCTACGGGCTGGTGTGGTTCGATCGCAGTTATCACGCGCTGATGCGCCCTGCTTGTTAACCTCCTTAAGGAGACAGCTGATGGCAATGTTCGGTTTTCCTCACTGGCAGTTAAAATCGACCTCTACAGAGAGCGGCGTGGTCGCGCCGGATGAACGATTGCCGTTTGCTCAAACGGCAGTAATGGGCGTTCAACACGCGGTGGCGATGTTTGGCGCGACGGTGTTAATGCCAATTCTGATGGGGCTGGATCCCAATCTTTCCATTTTAATGTCGGGGATCGGCACGTTACTGTTTTTCTTTATTACCGGCGGGCGCGTGCCCAGTTATCTCGGTTCCAGCGCGGCTTTTGTCGGCGTGGTGATTGCCGCGACGGGCTTTAATGGTCAGGGAATTAATCCGAATATCAGCATCGCGCTGGGCGGGATTATCGCCTGTGGGCTGGTTTATACCGTCATTGGCCTGGTGGTGATGAAAATCGGTACGCGCTGGATTGAACGACTAATGCCACCGGTTGTGACAGGTGCGGTAGTGATGGCGATTGGCCTGAACTTAGCGCCTATCGCAGTGAAAAATGTATCGGCTTCGGCCTTTGATAGCTGGATGGCGGTAATGACGGTGCTGTGTATTGGGCTGGTGGCCGTATTTACCCGTGGCATGATCCAGCGATTATTGATTCTCGTAGGATTAATTGTCGCCTGTCTGCTGTATGGCGTGATGACCAACGTTTTAGGGCTGGGAAAAGCCGTCGATTTTACTCTCGTCAGCCATGCTGCCTGGTTCGGTCTGCCACATTTTTCCACTCCTGCTTTTAATGGTCAGGCAATGATGCTGATTGCGCCCGTGGCGGTGATTCTGGTGGCGGAAAACTTAGGTCATCTCAAGGCGGTCGCCGGGATGACCGGACGCAATATGGACCCGTATATGGGGCGGGCATTCGTAGGCGATGGGCTGGCGACGATGCTTTCTGGCTCTGTCGGCGGTAGCGGCGTAACCACCTACGCCGAGAATATCGGTGTGATGGCCGTGACAAAAGTCTACTCGACGCTGGTGTTTGTTGCCGCTGCCGTCATCGCCATGCTGTTGGGCTTTTCGCCGAAATTTGGCGCGCTGATCCATACCATTCCGGCCGCGGTGATTGGTGGTGCATCAATTGTTGTGTTCGGGCTGATTGCCGTCGCAGGCGCAAGGATCTGGGTACAAAACCGTGTCGATTTAAGCCAGAACGGTAATTTGATTATGGTCGCAGTAACCTTAGTGCTGGGCGCGGGTGATTTTGCTCTCACGCTGGGCGGTTTTACGTTGGGAGGGATCGGTACAGCAACCTTTGGCGCGATTTTACTCAATGCGTTGTTAAGCAGAAGGTTGGTTGACGTTCCACCGCCAGAAGTTGTTCATCAGGAGCCATAAATAGAAAACCGCCGGGGTAACCGGCGGTGATGACTTTTTGACGAGTTTCAGACAAAAATACATTCGTCATGGATTAGCCCGGCTAGTTGTCGCTTTTACCGTGACTGCTCTTGCCTCCTTTTTTACCTGCTTCAGATGCGCGCTGCGGATCATTTTTGAAATTACCCCCGCTGTGCTGTCCACCTTTTTTACCTGCTTCTGATGCTCTTTCGCGGTCTTCTGCAAAATTGCCGGAACCGCCTCGATGGTTTGCCATTACTGACCTCCGTCTGGGTATAGACATCATATTGCATAGAATTAACGCGGCGTATGGCGGCTGCCATATTTTCGCTACGTGGGACTAAGCTTAGTGAACTGACGCGGGCAGACCCGCGTTTAGTAATATCCTGCAACAGCTTCTTAGCGAGAATAGATATCATCTCCAATAATTATCCATAAGCCGCTCTTATGATTAAAAAAACGCGATGAGATAAAAATGTGTCATTTTGCGACAAAATTACGTGCTTGTGAAAGTTGTTATAAATCAAATAAGTGGTTGTGAAATTTGCACTCTGAAAAGGACGTCTTATCTTTAAATAAGTGGTAGCGAATCGCTACGAAATAGAGATAACACGAGGAGTGGTTAGAAATGGCTAAAGTTCTGGTGCTTTTACATAGCTAAACACGCACATTCATCTACCTGTAAAAACAGGACAATATCAGGTGAATCCCTATGCAATTTAACGGTATTTTCCCAAGTATCTATGCAATTCTACACAGAATCTATGCAGTATCGGTATAGTCCCTTTTTATCCTAACTTATTGAAATATATAAAGAATCTGTAAAGCCTCTTTTCAGGGTAAACTGTATCGTGTTAGTCGTCCCTCTCTCGACTCCTAGAAAAGTGCTATATACAGGAGTATATAACGCTATTCATGCAGTTGGTCACATGGTGTAACTATAAAACCCTTAACGATTTCCTACGTGAAAGTTAGAAAGTGATAGTTATAGTTGATTCGGTTAGTTCTAGGAATCAATCTCATAGCGCTCTATTAACCAGTCTCAAAAGGAAGTCCTTGTGAGACACTTTCAACGTAACGGTAGAATGCACCCTCAAGTAGTCTCATAAGCTTGTTTTTGAATTATGAGACAGCTAAACTTATGAGACCAACTTTTGAGACTTCTTAGGGGGATGTATGGCGGTGATTGGTTATTGCAGGGTATCAACACAAGACCAGACTGTAGACAACCAGAAACTACAGATAGAGAAGGTTCACAAGGTCGATAAATGGTTTATTGATGAGGCTGTCTCAGGAGCTACAAAGGCCACCAGCAGAGATGGTTTTAGAGACATGATGAACTATGTAAGGTGTGACGATACGTTAGTTGTGGTAGCTATTGACCGTTTAGGGCGTAATACCGTTGATGTGCTCTCTAACGTGGAGGCACTACAGACTAAAGGTGTGAGGGTTGTTTCTTTGCGTGAAGGTTTTGACCTGTCTACACCAATCGGTAAAGCAATGCTTACTATGATGGCTGGTTTAGCTGACCTTGAAAAAGACCTTATCAGTGAGCGTAGAAAGGCTGGTATTGAACGTGCTAAAGCTGAAGGGGTTCACATGGGGAGACCTGTAAAGGCTTCTTCAGAGGCCGTACAGACGCTTATCTCACAAGGTAAAACGAGGTTGCAGATTCAGGAAGAGTTAGGAATCTCTAGAGCAACTTATTACAGACTTGCTAAATAAGTTACTGAATAGTTACATGGATGTAGCTGATATTTGGCTTTTTTGCAAAGGGGGTCACTTAGGCGTAGTGACGGGTACTTAGCAGGTATACATAGCCTTGTGATATTTTTGAAAGATTTGGTTGAAGAGACTTAGAAGAGACCTGATTATTTTTATAAAAATTTTCAGAGTCTGAAAAGTTACTGTACAAATTTTATACAAACTAAAAAGGACTCCCGAAAGAGTCCCTTTACAAGTCGATTTTTAACGTGGCTACGACAATCCACCCATACTTAACCATACCCCACCTTACCTAACCAGACCCCACCCTACCTAGCCAGACCAAGCCATAGGAAGGTGTAGAGAAACCGATGAAGGTGTCTGTACAGTTGCATCTTAAATAACCATCACAGTGATGTCAAATAATTCTTTTAAGTAGGAGGGGTTCTTTTTCATGTATCCCCCTCTTCCCGCTTAGTGGCCCTTGATAGTACCCGATTAGTAACCTAGAGAACATGCCTTCACAGCATCTATATCAGGTCAGATTTAGAGGGTTTTGATAGAGTCTGTAAAGGTACTTGACAGATAACTATGAAGTTGTTAGGAAGAGCTGTTTAACGGGGGAAGAGATACGATATAACCCGAAGGGAGAGTATCATCTTAACAGTGACTGTAAGAGATACCTGAAAAGATACTTAACAGAACTACCAAGAAGACAGGGAACGATAAGACCAGATGTAGTGACCTGTTAAACAGTTCGTTTCAAAGCTCTTAAGAATCTGTTAAGAGAGGGCTATGTGAACAATCATACCATTTTGTCAATGCTTTTGTCTTTGACCTAAATCAATAAAATGTATCGTTTGATGTGTTTTTAGACAAAATAGCTAAAAAATCTTTTTAGAGGGGCGCTTCGCTTGTGTCACCAATATTATTCTTCCCTGTCTAAGGGGGAAGTTACAGGGACATTTCAAAGCCCTCAATAGGCAAACCGAGGAACACGAAGAACGAGGGAAGAAAAATCTATTGTGATTACCTTGAACAAGGTCTGTAAAGATTGTCAAGAAGGTTTTTAAGAAGGGAGGGTTCTTTCTCATGTATCACCCTCTCTCTCGATTAGTGGATTGATTAAGAAGACCTCTGAAGTTTCTCTGTGAAGGTGCTGAACAGCTATTATATTGGGTGATTACAACTCATTGAAAAATAAGTGTTTTTAGAAGTTACTGTTAAGGTTACAGAGTTAGCTGTGAAGAGACTTGTCAGTTCTCTATATATGGCTAATTACAACTTATTGAAAAATAAGCATTTTTAGAAGTTACTGTCAGAGAGGTGAATACTTGATAGATACAGCTTTCCGGTTCTGTCAAGCTATTTTTTAATAGATAGCACAAAATGCTAAAGACACCCCTATACCATCACGTACAGGGGGTTCTGAAGGAGTTTAACGGAGGTCTGTGTGGTCATTATCCTTAAGGTCAAGCGTCCATGTACGACCGAACATTTTAAAGACAACAAGCACTCTGACGATGAAATAGCGAAGTAGCAGACCTGCAATAAGTCCAATACCTCCACCAGCCCATACATCAGGTGACCCCAGTTCAGGAGGGAGATTTACCATTCAATGTACCTTCTGTGTGCAATGCAAAAAACATGTGACCATTCTCGATAGCCACGCTTCATATTTTCCCTCTCCCATAAACCCATTATACCATAAATGTTAATAAATTGTTAAAAAATACTTGACATTAGTCTTTGAAACTGCTAGTATTGTATATATAGTTAACAGGAAATTAACAAACACTAAGAGGGTCAGAATATGAATGAGAGATGCAGAATTTAGAGCGATGCTTCAGGCATCAAAAGAACGCAACAAGCACAACTCCTACGCTTGCACAAACAATCCCACCAGCCACGAAGTACCCAAGTTCACCAGAGCAGAACGCAAAGGCATTGACGAAGTAATTCGGGCAATTACACCGAGGGAACGTTATATGCCAACCAGAAAGAGCACGAAGAACAGCATCAAAAATTATTTGAATAACTTCGACAGCTACGAGCAACTACCAAGTAAGCTTGATGATATTTTCATTGGATTCTGTAGAAGTGAAGGTCACCCAAAATACAACAGAAAGCTATTTTATATTCTAAAGAATCTTGACGAAATTAACGCATCCACCGTGACAAATCATCTTCAAAGACAAGCAACCAGACTTAGCTACGAATTACCAAGCGATAAATATTGTGCATTGCTTGCTGTAATGTGTGCAAAGCTAATTAGCATTGTTGAGCATCATATCGCCGTTGGGAATATTGAGCCAATGGAAAACGAGCAACCAGACTTTGAATTTGACCCGTATATTTTGGAGGAATTTTAAAATGAAAAACAAACACACATTAACCCGCATTTCAGAGGAAGCTTTTAACGAGCTTACCAGAATTAAACGAGCTACTAACTTGCCTCATCAAACTATTATGCAGCTTGCAATTGCTAAAGAGGTCACTGAGTCGGATTTACTGAAATATCCAGTTTCTAAAGGTCGCAGACACATCAGAATTACTAAGAACGCTCTGGCTACTCTGAAGGAACTGAACAACTTTAAAATTGATATTGCCCGACTATTGAGCATCAAGATTCACAAGCTATCGATGGGGGTTTAATGCTATGCGTTACCTTTGAATACCACACAGATAAAATGATTCGCTACATCTCCGACCTCCTGATTAAAGGAAACGGATTCGGTGACATCCATAACTCAAAAGATATTTTCATTAAAGCCATTGGCCCAAATGAAGTACTGAAAACAGCAGTTAAACCGGAATGGTTTGAGCGTCACAAGATTGAATTAGGTTATTGGGGTGAGGAGGTTTTATGAAACCTTGGCATGAAGATGTTAGACGATATTTTACAGAACACCTTATCTATGATGAATCCAGTGATTCCCTGTGCTGGTCTGATGGAGAGTCAGTCACGATAAATACCGACGACTACGGCAACAAAACATTTAATATAGGCCGATATACTTTCTACGTGAAATATATTGTCTGGTTCCTTTATCATGGCTATCAATCCAACAAGCAAATTATCCATCGAAATGGTAACAGAGCCGATACCAGACCAAAAAATCTTATGCAAGTCCGAGACTTTAAAAGAAATTAGAAAAACAGCTTCTCAGACGCTCTCAATCGCATTCTAACGCAAAAAACTACCTTATTTTAGGGTGGGTAATACCACTGTACAGGCTACCCCTGAAAAAGACTGTTTAGCTCGTTACAGAGCGATTGAGGAGGTCTGGTAAAAAGGAGATTTTAAAAATGAATTATTCAATGCAAGTTATGGTTGACCAAGAAACTATGAATTGGCTTAATGACCTGAACAGGTCAGGCTTTAATATCTATTTCATGCATTGTTTTGAAGCATCAACGTATATTGACAAGCATATAATCAACGAAATTAAACTTGGTGACTTTGTTCACAAACTGGAAGTAACAGACCCAGACTACAAGAGATTTATCACAAGCGAATGCAACCGACTTGATTTAAGCCCGGAGCAATTATTGAAGCTGAATGTATTCTTGACCTATCAGAATGAATTAAACCCTTACAGTGAGGTGATGCAATGATGCTCGTTATTCTCTGGACGGCTTTAGGGTTATTTGTTGGTTGCTGGGTAGGTAATACGGTAAATAAGAATTGATGTTACCAATCTGTTAAAAAGCTGTTGACAAATAACCTTAAGCATGACATAATTTTAATTATAGAGAGAATTTCTCTCTTATTTCTTTCAACAATTCTGATGGATGGATATTCTGAGTTGGTGAGGTATGTTCTATACCGAACATTCTGAAAGGTGCAATGCTTTTCGCTACATGGCCTATTTAGCCCACTAGATAGGCTATATATCAAAAAGTGCTTAATCATTCATTATTGAACCCTTACAGCTTTGCCCTAATCATGAGTTAGGGCGTTTCTTTAAGAGTTTTTAAACAGAGCTTTTAAAGAAAGTTTTTCCTGAAACTTCGTTAACGTTATAAGCAAACCTCCAAAGCCCTTCACAGATTCAATGTTTAGGGCTTTTCTTAATAGAGCATCTTTAATAAATCGTTAAGTCATCTTCTAAGTGTATTGGCGTTGAAGGTGCTCTATTAAGAAATAAACCACACTTAGAGGAAGTTATAATGACAAACGATTTATATATTAACGGTAAAAAGATTGATAGCTTCGGTGACTGGTCACCACAGACTGAACATCCAGCTATCGCTATTCAGCGTAAAGAACACGATGCGAGAATTGCACTTGAGCAAGAAATCCGAAGGTCACCAAAGCAAATTACCTTTGTGTCTCCTGAGCCTCAAGAAATGCCTGATGTTTGCAAGGGTGAAGCATTACTTGAGCTTGAGCGTGAATATTACCCACTGCTGAAAGCACAAAGAATTAAACTTGATATTGCTTACGACAATGTTAAGAACTTCGAAGAAACCTCGAAACCTTCAGAATATGATATTGCTTACGAGATTAAGTCAAACCCGTTTATCTATTATGAAGGAAACTTTAATGATGGTTTTGGTACAGCGGTTGAAGATGTCCCAAAAGTTCTTCAAGGTATCCCTGAAGGGTTCCGGTTAATTGATGTCAGACAAGCATTAAGGGGTTCTGGTCAATTTATTCTGATGACCAACAAAACAGATGAAGAGATTCTTCAGTTAGCTGAAGCTAATTTGACTAAGCATTACTCCGATAAACTGAATAAGTTAAAGCAAAAGCTTAGAAAAGAACTTGATAGCATGAAAGAGCTTGTTAGTGAATATGAATCACAGAAGAAGATTGCTATGCAGGCTGATATTGAGCAGCTTACGAAGATTTCAACGAAGTACACAAAGGTGCTTTAACTATGAATTAAAAGAGGTGATTAATGTTTGAAGAACGTTTAGAGACTATTCGGTCTGTTTGTGAAAACTTAAAGTTACAAGCCAATCCAGCCTTAAGAATTAAAAACAAACGTCAAGTTATCACCTCACACAAACCAAAAACACGCAAGATTCCAAAGTGGTGTATCGACCGTATCCCTTCTGATGCTCAAATCATAGGTGAAACGGAATTACATTACCTTGTCAGACATTAAAAAGATTGGTTGGGTAAAGTACGGGAGAGATTATCGAGTGACATCGGTAGCTCTCCCTTTTTTGTATATGTGCTACGTGAAATCTGTAAAGCTAATACCCACACTGAAAAATAGAATTTACGTACAACACGCTTAAAGAGGTGAAAAATATGAATGGCACAGTTTAAAGTTGATGATTTTCTGATTGAGTTAAGTTTTAACTCTCAGAAAGTTTTAAAAGGCTTGGAAAAAGCCGAGAAACAAACGATGCAGGTAGCATCACGAATTGAGAAGCGGCTAAATAAAGCTTTTAAGGTCAATCCTACGCCTTTAAATGATTCTCTCAAACTAATGGAAAAGAATGTTGATAAAACTGTTTCCAAGATTGAGCAGCGTCTTAAAAACACTAGAGTGTTTAAGATTAAAACGGAAATTGAGGATACTTTAAAGCCACTTAGACAACCGAGACAGCCACGAATTAGCGGAAGCAGAGCAATCACAGCAGCTTATTCAGCTAATATGTCTAAGCTAAAAGGCTTTGACCCTATTTTGCAGAAATACATCAAATCTCAGTTTTACGGGCTATCTGCTAAAGCTGGGTCAATGGATAACACCAAGTTTAATGAAGCCCTTGCTAAACTAAATTCAAGTGTACGAGAAGCAATTGCTAAAGCCAGAGGCCATACATCCACCAGCATTAACGGTGACAGAGCAGCTAATAGTCTTGATAATTTAAGTTCAGCGGCAGTTAAAACAGCAGGTGCATTTATCTCAATGCAAGCTGTGATTAACTCATACAGGCAGATTATGGAAGTTGGCCTTCAACGTGCAAGTGCTGAGCGTTCAATTGATTTCGTATTTGATAAAGATGCAAATCAAGTAAAAGAGTTCACAAAGTCATTAGCTCAAACAACGGGTTTAGATATCGCTGAACTGCAATCACAGTTTGCTGGTTTTGGTGCTTCAGCTAAAGAGTCTATGGGTATTCAAGGTTCTGAAGAACTTTTTAAAAATATGATTGGCTATTCTCGTCTGATGGGGAGAAGTGAAGAAGAGATTAAGCGAGCACTGACAGCATTATCACAGATGGCTGGTAAGGGTCAGGTTATGGCTGAAGAGCTTAAGGGGCAACTAGCTGAAGCTGTTCCTGGTATGGTTCAGGTATTCGCTAAAGCAACCGGAAAGAGTGAACAGGAATTATTTGATGCCATGAAGAAGGGGGCTTTAAAATCTGCCGATACTCTTCAGAAGGTCACTCAGGAACTGAATAGACAAATCACCGCTAAAGGTGGCTGGAAAGCTATTTCAGAAAGTACACAGGCACAACTGGGGAACCTGAAAAACTCTTGGAATACCACGCTTGATAGTATCTTCAGAGGTTCTGAAGATGGTCTGCAAGATTTTACACGAAGCCTAACCAATCTTTTAAACAGTTTAGGTGGGAGTGGTAAAAGTCTTGGTGAATCTCTTGGTAGCTTGATGACTGATATGTCACATGGTGTCGATAGTCTGACTGATATCAGTTACAGAGTGAGAGCTTTCTTTGATGAGGTGACATTAGCTTACCGTTCACTAAATGACACTCAGAAAAAAATTGTTGATGGTTTATCTGATGGGTTAATTGATGGTTTGAAAATGCTTGCCGTAGCTGTTACCGCTCAAAAGGCTGCAAATGTAGCTGGAGGCTTGTTAAACCTTGCAAACGCTGTTACTTCATTCGGTGACGCTGTTAATAAAGCTAAAGCTGGAAAGGCTGGTTCTTCAGGTGGTGCATTAAGTAAAGTCGGTAGAGTTGTCCTTTATGCTGAGTTGGTAAACTTTGCTCTTGATAATTTAAACCCTGAAGCAGCTAAGAATCCGAACTTACACCAATCAGGTATTGGAACAGAGACAAACTTCAATCCTGAATACAAAGGCGATTCATCTAAACCAAACCAAATTAATGAGGGATGGGCTAAGATTGGTAGTTCTATCGCTGACTGGTTTAATGGTGCAGCTAATAAAATTGCTAACTTCCAAGAGCCAATGAGTAACCTTGTTAATAACACACAATCAACTCCACCAGCTATCACAGGTGACATGGTTAATAGCAATGCTCAACTTGCAATGACTATTAGTGAACTATCACGCAAGGTAGACGCTTTAACAGCAGAAGCTAAGAAGCCTCTACTAGTTAATATCACTGGTGAAGCAACTGTTAGACCGGATGAACCAGCTTTCTTTACTTTCAATCAATCGGCTAATGACCAGTTCACGCAGGATATGCTCTTAAGTTCAAGCTATCCAGAGGAAGAATGATTTCTTATATATCCGTGTGCTACGTGAAATCTCCTGAACAGATATACCCACCAAAAATTATTTTTCACGTAGCACACGCTTAACAGAGAAAACACTTATATATCAAAGGCTTGGTTAAAAATGATTAAAATACACTAAGCCTTTGAAATCAAAGGAGAATTTAATGATTTACTCTAACCAAATCAAATATAGTGGCAAAGATGGCATCTATTTCCACTTAAGAGATAATGTAGATGCCTTCTTAACCTTATCAGCAACTGAAAACATGGAATTTGACAGCCCTATGCAGGTTACTACACAGAACATGCAATCAGGGCAAACCGTCACAGATAACGTGCAAAGAGCACCCAGAACAATCACTATTAGTGGTGTCGTTGTAGTTGGCTATGAAGGAAGCTTATTATTAACTCGTCAGGGTCAATTAGTAGAAAACTTCATCGACACTCTTGAAAGCTGGAGAGACCAGAAGCAGATTATTTCGGTCATCTGTAAAGACGGTATTAAAATTGACGATTCCATTATTACGAGTTTTAAAGCCTCTAAAGATGTTGGTATCTCAAATGGTCTAAGAGTCCAGCTAACTTTTCAGGAAATTAACTTCAAAGCCATTGTGGGTCAGACTGATATCTCTGCTGCAACTGGAAAGACCGCTACCACAAATGATGGTGGTGCTACTTCTAAGAAGAATGCGGGTAACGTGACTACTGAACGCAATAACGCACCTATGCTGATGTGTCAGGAACTGTACAGTTACTCAGCGTCTGAGCTATCTGATGAAGCATTAAAAGCCCGTAGTAATTGCTCTAAAAATGTCACGGTGAAAGATGGTGTAAGCACCTTCTCAGATGCCGCTAATGCGCAAGCTTCAAAAGTGCTTAAGTCGGGTAATGCTTTACGGAAGTTTTCTGTGAATCCGAACAAGAAGGGCACTTATTGATTGGTAACAATACCAATTCCTAAGCGTCTACCTCTTCCATATCACCAGCAGGATAAATCCTTGTTACTGGTTCACCAAAAATAAGCATATCATCTAGTGACTGCATCTCATCGGTTGCTTCTTCAAGCGTTAAGGTGTGGTCATCTTTACCATCAAGAGGGAAACCACGAATCATATTTCCATTGTGAAGATATATATCCACCAGCTTTTCATTACCAGAAACAACAATCTCTTTCACCAGACGCTTAATGATAATCTGGGCTTCAGTTCTCCCCTCTACAGACTCCATATCAAGACCGCTTAAATCCAAGCTTGATACAGATTTTACCCTCGCCTTTTCTCGTGATAACTGAACTATCAGTTCATCTTTTTCTTCCTGCTTAACCCGTAGTGCTTCCTGAATCTGAGTGATGTTAGGAAGCTGTATCAGCGTCTCAGTGAGTTTTTCCAGTTCACTATCAACGGTGTTTAATCTGCGTTGTAGCTCATCTAATTTAGCTGTATCGGTAGCTTCATCGTGTAGCTGTGATAGTTTGCTAAACAGACGACTACAAAGCTGTGTATCAAGTAACTTTCTGGACACTGTACCGTAACTACAACGGGATTCTTTATTACCATTGCAACGGTAAGTACCTTGATAAACGGGTTTACGTATCCCTGTAGGAGTCATTACAAGCCCACACTTACAACGGATAAGCCCCTTCAGTATGTTCACATATAGCCAGTGTTCACCGCTGGATGTTTTCCCCTTCCCTGTTTCCTCTAACAGTTGCTGTACAGCGTAAAACTTAGAGTCTGTGACAATCTGAGGATAGAACCCTTCAATTTCTTCACGTAACACTGTTTTACGGTCTTCTGTAGAAATCTTAGCGGGAAGGTAACCTAATACACTTCGTGAAGTCAGGATGTGTTTAACGCTTAATGCTGACCAGTTGCCATCCGGTTTCTTAGTCTTGGATATTCTGACCTTACGCTGATTAATGGTCGGGTAACCTTGTTCGTTTAGCCATTTACAGATAGCAAACATCGACATACCAGAAAGACGCTTGTCATAGATGATATTCACCAGTGACGCTTTATCTTCATCAACGATGTAGTGTGAACCGTCTTCTGATAGCTCTAACCATCCGGGGGCTTGCTTACCCATAGGCTTCTTAAGTTCTCTTGCAAGCTGTGTTTTATGGTTCCAGACCTGAGCTATACGTTTTTGCTTAACAAGAGATTCTTGGTGTGCTCTCTCAGCTATGATGATGTGCTTAATCAACTTCACAGGGTCTGTTAAGGCGGACTTGTCGTAGAGTTCACCATCTCCCAGAGTCAGTATAGAGACTCCCTTCCTCAGTATCTGCCTAACGTCATCTATAGCTGTGTCGATATCTGCCCTACTGAAGCGGTCAAAGTTCTCTACAACAATCAGGGAACCTTCTGGAATAGCCCCAGACATAACATTTTCAAACATACGTCTGAAGTCAGAACCTTGATTCTTATGTTGCTGGTGAAAACCAGATTTACCCTTATCAACGTATCTGTGAGCAGGAAGAAGGTAATAATCATCTTTGTGTTTAGCGTAGAAAGCATCAATGAGGTTTGTTTGTCGTCTTAAGGAGTCTCCAGAGTCTTGCTCTTTAGTACTCCACCTGATGTATGTTACTAGCAGCTTCATATCTTCGGACTATGCTTATCTAAGTGGTTCATTGAACAGGAGAACAATGATATGAGTGTTAAGGCAAGAATACTAGTGCTTTATTATTCCATGTACGGACATATTGAAACGATGGCACGCGCAGTTGCTGAGGGTGCAAGCAAAGTGGATGGCGCAGAAGTTGTCGTTAAGCGTGTACCGGAAACCATGCCGCCGCAATTATTTGAAAAAGCAGGCGGTAAAACGCAAACTGCACCGGTTGCAACCCCGCAAGAACTGGCCGATTACGACGCCATTATTTTTGGTACACCTACCCGCTTTGGTAACATGTCCGGTCAAATGCGTACCTTCCTCGACCAGACGGGCGGCCTGTGGGCTTCCGGCGCACTATACGGAAAACTGGCGAGCGTCTTTAGTTCCACCGGTACTGGCGGCGGTCAGGAACAAACCATCACATCCACCTGGACGACCCTTGCGCATCACGGCATGGTGATTGTCCCCATTGGCTACGCAGCGCAGGAATTATTTGACGTTTCACAGGTTCGCGGCGGTACGCCGTACGGCGCAACCACCATCGCAGGCGGTGACGGCTCACGCCAGCCAAGCCAGGAAGAACTGTCTATTGCTCGTTATCAAGGGGAATATGTCGCAGGTCTGGCAGTTAAACTTAACGGCTAATCTTCAACAGGAGGATACGCATGCCAACTCAAGAAGCGAAAGCTCATCACGTCGGTGAATGGGCATCTCTGCGCAATACGTCGCCGGAAATAGCCGAGGCCATTTTCGAAGTCGCCGGGTACGACGAAAAAATGGCAGAAAAGATTTGGGAAGAAGGTAGCGATGAAGTGTTAGTCAAAGCCTTTGCTAAGACCGATAAAGATTCGCTTTTTTGGGGCGAACAGACCATCGAACGTAAAAACGTTTAACCAGCGACTCCCCCGTAGCGAACGGGGGAGTTTTCTGTTATTTCACCGCTTCATTCAACACGCTATCAAACTTATCCATCGGACAGAAACCGTTGGCATCTATCGGGCAACCGCTTAATTCCAGCGTAACGCGCTGCGCAGGTGCCTGAAGGGTTAACGCATCGGCATTACGTAACTGTTCCGCACTCTGATAAACATATTCAATTTTCATCAAATCGCGATTGGCTTTGCTGTCATGCCAACGCTGGAAAACGATTTTGCCGCCAATCGGCGTGCGTTCGTTCTGGTCATGCAACTGATACGGTTTGAAATCCAGCGCCGTTAACAGAGAGGCAATGTTGGAGTCATGCCCAACTAACACCGTGATTTTTGGAGCGCTGGTGCGATCGGTGACCAGGGCTTTGTCGATATAACTGACCAGCGGTTTCGCAACATTGCGCGCCACTTCCGGTGAGGTAAACAGGCTGTCCTGGTAACCGTTTTTCAGCTTCGACAACACCCTCCACTGCTGGTCAGATTTGATTTCTCCCCAGGCCACCTGATCCATCGGAAAACCTTCGTAGTATTGCAAAGTAAACGCATCTACCAGCGAGTTGCCGACTTTCAGCGGCCCGGAAACACCTGGTTCTTGTTGATACTTCGCGCTAAAGGTATTTTTGCCATCCACCAGCGAACATTGTTGTTTCTCTTTACAGGCAGGGGAATCTTTATAGTTAACGATTTTTTCCAGTAGCTGGTAGCTGTCGGTAAGCTGGAGTTTGCTGAGCTCTTTCTCCATTGCCGCCACCGCCTGTTCACTGAATGCGGCGGAATCATCGGTGATCACCGGATTAAAGGTTGGGTCCATAGTGCCCATTTTTTCCTGGTGATGCACAGGAATATCACACCCCGGGAATGCGCCGGTAATAAAGAACTGTGCGGTCGCAACGGTACGTTGCAGACTATTGGCATAGGCATAAACGGTGTCCGGCGGCGGGCATTCCCCCGATTTTACCATCCCCTGCTCTGCCAGCCATTCACGCATGTAATGGCCCATATACACTTCGAGCACGCCACCTTTGGTGGTGAGTTGCCCACCGGGGACGTCCCATTCTGGCCATTTATTCGGCGTTGACTGCTCCAGCACGCTGCCATTATTGGCCAGCGGCGCTCGTAAGTTATGGCGGCTCATCATGAGCACTTGCTGCAGCTGATAGCCTTCCGGTACGGTTTGTGCCTGAGCATTTGAAGCGAGTAAAACTATCCCTGCCACAGTTGCGGCGATTAGCGTTTTGTTCATTCCTCACACCTCTTTTGTTATCAATAATTAAAGAGTGTGACAGAAATATGTCATTTTTCCGGGAACAGGTTCGCAAAATGGCTCGTTGAACGCCTGTTTTTCTATATTCCCCTTTAAAAACAGGCAAGTTTTGACGCAAACTATGCCTGATTAGCCCCGGCCTCGTTTACGCCGCTAATGATTACATCAGTAGCTATAAAGAAAATCAGCGGCGTTACCATTACTAATAAAAAAAGAATGTGAGACTAATAGAAATGGTTTTTAGCACATGTCTTTATCATTAAATTGCATAACGATTTAAATAGTCGAGTTGTGCATTCCTTTCCTTATTGTTTAACTTGTAAGCATGAGCCAAAAGTTCAGGAGGGAGGTAAATAAAATATGTTCCTCCCACCTTGAGGCGACCTCCTCTCCGCGATGATTTCAATAACATATTCTGTGTTGGCATATGAAATTTTGAGGATTACCCTACACTTATAGGAGTTACCTTACAGGGGTTCCTTCAATTTGAGTTGATTTACGCGAGATAACGCTATGGAATTAAAGGATTATTACGCCATCATGGGCGTGAAACCGACGGACGATCTCAAGACAATCAAGACCGCCTATCGTCGACTGGCCCGCAAATACCATCCTGATGTCAGCAAAGAACCGGATGCCGAAGCCCGCTTCAAAGAGGTCGCTGAAGCCTGGGAAGTGTTAAGTGATGAACAACGTCGCGCTGAGTATGATCAGATGTGGCAACATCGCAACGATCCGCAATTTAGCCGTCAGTTCCAGCATGGCGACGGTCAGAGTTTTAACGCCGAAGATTTTGACGATATCTTCTCGTCAATTTTCGGTCAGCATGCCCGCCAGAGCCGTCAACGCCCCGCCACACGCGGCCACGATATTGAAATCGAAGTGGCGGTATTCCTCGAAGAAACGCTTACTGAGCATAAGCGTACCATCAGCTATAACCTGCCGGTTTATAACGCCTTTGGCATGATCGAACAGGAAATCCCGAAAACGCTGAATGTGAAGATCCCGGCGGGCGTCGGCAATGGTCAACGCATCCGCCTGAAAGGCCAGGGGACGCCGGGCGAAAACGGCGGTCCAAATGGCGACCTGTGGCTGGTGATTCACATTGCGCCACATCCGCTGTTTGATATTGTCGGCCAGGATCTGGAAATAGTGGTGCCGGTTAGCCCGTGGGAAGCGGCGCTGGGTACTAAAGTCACCGTTCCAACACTGAAAGAAAGCATTTTGCTGACTATCCCGCCTGGCAGCCAGGCCGGGCAACGATTGCGCGTTAAAGGCAAAGGTCTGGTGAGCAAAAAACAGACCGGCGATCTGTATGCGGTACTGAAAATCGTGATGCCGCCGAAACCGGATGAAAACACTGCCGCGCTGTGGCAGCAACTGGCAGACGCCCAGTCGTCTTTTGATCCACGTAAAGATTGGGGGAAAGCATAATGGCTAATGTTACGGTGACTTTTACTATTACCGAATTTTGCCTGCATACCGGCATCTCTGAAGAGGAGTTGAATGAAATTGTCGGTTTGGGGGTGGTTGAACCGCGGGAGATCCAGGAGACAACCTGGGTATTTGACGACCATGCCGCCATTGTGGTGCAACGCGCGGTACGCCTGCGTCATGAACTGGCTCTGGACTGGCCGGGGATCGCGGTGGCGCTGACGTTAATGGATGATATTGCGCACCTGAAGCAGGAAAACCGCCTGCTGCGCCAGCGGCTTTCCCGGTTTGTGGCTCACCCGTGAGTTTGTTGCCTGATGCGACGCTTAACGCGTCTTATCAGGCCCACAAAAAGCACTGTTCCCGTAGGCCGGATAAGGCGTTCTCGCCGCATCCGGCAACTGCGCACTAATGCCTGATGCGACGCTAAACGCGTCTTATCAGGCCAACAAACGACGTTATCTGTTTTGGTGGTCGCATTCCACTAACACCAGCAATAACTGGCTTAGTGCCGCGTAAAAACCGAAACTGTCGTACTGATGGCAACGCGCAGCAAACTCTGGTAACCATTGTCGCAGCGCCGTCAGTGTTTTTTGCCGCAGATTGTCGATTCTTCGCGCAGGAACGGTCCCCTCTCCCAGCGAAAAATGCAGATGACTCAACAACTCGAGATAGATCGCCAGATGGTCTGCCGGTTCGTTGAAATTGCCGCTGGTTTCCATCCCTGCCTCAACTAACAAGCGTTTAATCTCTTGCTCGTCCTGTTTGTAGGCCGATGCATACGGCAGCGCAGCTTGTTTGTCGGTCATCAAAAACAGGCCGCAAAAGTCAGCGGCCAGTTCCAGACGAGCATCGTCACGTACTGTCTGAGTGGCAATACGGTTTTCCAGCTCATTCACCGCCGCAGTGAGCGGCGGTTCGCTTTTCAGCAACGAAAACCATTCAGCCATCTGCGCACTGGCGATTTGCGTCAGTTGTTCATCGTCCAGTTCACGGGAGAACAACTGCGCCAGCCAGGCGTAAACACAGGCAATCTGTTGTGCTGTCAGCGTGGTCATGATTTCACCTGCGACGCGGGAACATATTCGCACTGCGCCACCATCTCAACAGGGCCGTTAAACGCCGTCACCTGCTCCACTGTTCCGTTGTACTTCTCAATTTCCACCAGCGTGGTATGCGCACTGGTCGCCTGCGCCAACTGCGAAGTACCGATGTCGATGGTCAACACGTTGGGGTTACCGTATTTGCACAGCGCACCAGGCTCGCCGCCTTTATCTGGATCGTACCATGCCCCTTCATGAATTCGCGCCACGCCGGGTGCATAGCGGTCAGAAACCACTGCCCCTGCCAACACCTGACCGCGAGCGTTAAACACGCGTACCACATCACCGTTACGAATACCGCGCGCGCTGGCATCCTGCGGGTTAATGAACACTGGCTCTTTGCCCGCTACCGTATATTGCTGACGCAGCGTTTCCGACTCACATAACTGCGAGTGAAGTCGGAAATCCGGATGCACAGATTGCAGATGCAACGGATACTTCTGCGAGCCGGGCCCACCGTGGGAGCGTTCGATTTTCTCAAACCACATCGGATGCCCCTGACAATCGTCGTAGTTCATGTCGGCGATGGTTTTCGAGTAGATCTCAATCAGGCCACTCGGCGTGCCCAGCGGTTCGAGATCCGGATCTTCGCGGAATGCCTGGTGGCGAACAAACATCTGCGGATGGTCAAACTCGACGTACTCTTTATTATTCCAGAAGTCATCAAACGCTGGCAGATGAACGCCGCGTCCTTTGCCCTGTTGTACACCTTCCTGCCAGATGCGTTTCAGCCAGCCCATTTCGTCCAGCCCTTCGGTAAAGGCTTCTTCGCGATTAAAGCGACGGCACAGCTCGCGGAAAATATCGAAGTCGTTGCGCGCCTCGAACTGCGGCGGCACGACCTGTTTCATGGCGATAATGCCACGATTGGAGTGGTTGCCGTACTGGTCGAGATCGTTACGCTCAAACTGCGTGGTCGCAGGCAGCACGATATCGGCAAAGCGGCAGGTTGAGGTCCACTGGTTATCTATGGCGATAACCGTTTCCAGCTTGCGCCAGCCTTCAATAATGCGGTTGATCTGCTGATGGCGATGGAACGGGTTAGTTCCGGCAAAAATACACATTTTCAGCGGCGGTAGTTTTACCGATTTACCGTTCCAGTTGATCACTTTCCCCGGTTCGAGGATCGCATCGATAAAACGGGCAATCGGAATGGTGCTGCTGTAGCCTTTGTAGTCGCTGTTGTCGTGAACAGGCGGAATCGACGTAGAGCCGGAGAAACCACTCAGAATAACGCCTTTACGCCCCGGCGTGCCTGCGCCGTTATAGTGCCAGCCAAAACCAAAACCTCCACCTGGCAGGCCAATTTGCCCCAACATCGCCGCCAGAACGACAATCATCCACGCCCACTGTTCACCGTGCTGCATACGCTGCACGCACCAGCCAGCAATAATCTGCGTTCTGTTCGCCGCCATCTGCCGCGCCAGCCCACGAATGGTTTCGGCATTAATACCTGTCAGTTTTTCAGCCCATGCGGCATCTTTCGGCTGACCGTCTTTCTCACCCAGCAGATACGGCAGGAACTGCTCAAAACCTACACAGTAGTTAGCGAGGAAGTTTTTGTCGTACAGGTTTTCACTGTACAGCGTATGCGCCAGAGCCAGTTGCAGCGGCACGTCAGTTTGCGGGTTAACCGCAATGTGCTTCACATGCTCGCGCCCCAGATACTCATGGGTGGATGTGACAACCGGATCGATGCTGATGACCTCAATTTCACCGGCGGCGACTTTCGCTTTTAGCTGCTCGTAATATTCATAAACATCGTGATCCGGGCACCACCAGTTCGCTTGCTGGTTTTTCAGCAAATCGGAGCCCCACAGCACAATGGTTTTGCTGTTCTGCAATACCAGCGGCCAGGAGGTTTGCTGTTCATACACTTCCATCGAACCGACTACGCGCGGCAGGATCACCTGCGCAGCCCCGGTAGAGTAATCTCCGCCTGTACCCACGCTATTACCATGCAAGGCAATCGCTTTCGCCAGCATCCCCGAAGCGTTATGGAACATCCCCGTCGATTGCCAACCACTGGCGGTCAGCAAGGCACTCGGCCCGTGAGTTTTCTGTACGCGTTCCAGTTCTTCATAGAACATGTCGAGGGCTTCATCCCAGCTCACGCGCACAAAACGGTTATCACCGCGCTGGGAGGTGTCGCTCAGATGGCGCTTACGTAGCCAGTCCACGCGTACCATCGGATAACGAATACGCGCCGCGTTGTGTACATGATCCGGCAATCCGGCGATCATTTTCGACGGATATTTATCCAGTTCGAACGGTTTTGCTGCCACGAAGCGACCCTCCTTCACCGTCGCGCGGATAGCCCCCCAGTGCGACCCGGTAAGAATGCCCTCTTTCGAGATGACAGCCTCAGTCGCCGCTTGCGCCGCAGTTGCACGGCGCGGCGTTAACAATGACGGCCCCAGCATCCCGGCGACGGTTAAGCCGCCGAGTTGTGCCAGAAAACGCCGACGTGATGCCTGAAAGAGATCGTTATTGTTCATTATTTTTCTTCCTTCTTATCGCCGTGAGCCTTACCTGCGGTGTCAGACGCATTCATTTGCAGATATTTCAACAAGGTGCGTTCTTCACGTTTATCGAGGCTGGTAAAGCCAATCATGCCGTTGAGCGTGCCGATCCAACCGTTAGCGTCAAAGTGAGAGATTTCCGGTGCGCCGTGGCACTGGTTACAGGTGCCGTTGTACAGCGAATCCGCATAAGCCCAGATCGGTTTGATATCGTTCACCATGTCGCCTTTCTTCATCCACGCAGTGGCTTGCAACTTGCTCCACTCGGTATTGGTGTCGGCAACGGTGGTTTTCTCCAGCGTTTTCACCTGCTGCTGCACATCACCACGAATCGAGGCAACAAAGATGCGTTTACCTGGGAATTGGGTGAGTACACGCTGACGTCCTGCACTTTCCGTCCAACCAGTAATTTCAATTTGCAGCCAGTCGCCGTCACGTTTAAGGACTTTCACTTCCGAAGCAGGCAGCAGAGAACCAGAGGCTTCTTTATCGCCTTTCGCCGCATAAATTGGCTTAATATCAATAGAGTACAGCCTGTCACCACTGTCATTAGCACTGGCGCGCAGCTCATCGAACTGCTTACGGAAGCCGCTACTCATATCCGGTAACTGGTGGGCAATACCTTTATGACAGTCGATGCAGGATTGATTATCTTTCGCTGCTACCTTCATCTGACGTGCCGCCTCAGGATGCTGCTTCGCATGATCCATCGCGTCGTAGTTATGGCAGGAGCGGCAGGTTGCCGAGTTGTTTTCTTTCATTCGCGCCCATTCACGCTCGGCAAGTTCCGCACGTTTGGCTTCGAATTTCTCAGGTGTATCAATGGAGTGGGCAATAAAGGTCTGGTAGATGTCGTTGCTCGCTTCCAGTTTACGCTTCACCATGCCTGGAATATCTGGCGGGATATGGCAGTCATGGCATTCAGCTCGCACGCCAGAGGCGTTCTGGAAATGCACCGACTGTTTATATTCTTCATACACCGGTTGCATACTGTGGCAACTGACACAAAATTCGGTTGTGCTGGTGACTTTGATCCCAACGTGTGGCAATACAATCAGTGCAATGCCAATCACAATCCCAATAGCGACCAGCGCCAGTACCGACCAACGAGCACTGGGTCGGCGTAGCGCGTTCCAGAGTTTCCGCATAATAGCCCCTGTAAAATTATGGTTTAGTGAAGCGATCTTAATGAGTAAATATGAACAGCGGCACTGGTCAGGATGAACGGCTTACGGCAGAATATGAACAGATATGAACAGAATGAGTAAAACCCTCTGATGCCACATCACATTGTTATTGTTGAAGATGAGCCGGTTACCCAGGCGCGATTACAAACCTACTTCACTCAGGAGGGGTATACGGTTTCCGTTACGGCGAGCGGTGCCGGGCTGCGTGAAATTATGCAAAACCAGCCAGTGGATTTAATTCTGCTGGATATCAATTTGCCCGATGAAAATGGCCTGATGTTAACCCGCGCCCTGCGGGAACGTTCGACGGTGGGTATTATTCTGGTTACCGGACGCAGCGATCGGATTGACCGTATTGTTGGGCTGGAAATGGGCGCAGACGATTACGTCACCAAACCGCTGGAACTGCGCGAACTGGTGGTACGGGTGAAAAATCTGCTCTGGCGAATCGACCTCGCGCGACAAGCTCAACCGCTCACTCAGGACAACTGCTATCGCTTTGCCGGTTATTGCCTGAATGTGTCGCGCCATACGCTGGAACGGGATGGCGAACCGATTAAACTGACCCGCGCAGAGTATGAAATGTTGGTGGCATTTGTGACCAATCCGGGCGAAATTCTCAGCCGTGAACGTCTGCTGCGTATGCTTTCTGCGCGTCGGGTGGAAAACCCTGACCTGCGCACCGTCGATGTGTTAATTCGTCGTTTACGCCATAAACTCAGCGCGGATTTACTGGTGACACAACATGGCGAAGGTTATTTCTTAGCCGCTGATGTGTGCTGATAATAATAGACCGGACGAAATCCCCCCGGTGACAGCGAGCGGCGGATATGTTCGCGGTCGGCATTTTTCGGCGTCAGAACTAAAATCGGTGGGCTGACATTATCAGACACCGATTGCTCCTGTAATTGCCTGATGGCCTGCTCAACCGCCAGTTCCCCCTGCCAGACCATCTGATCGCTGGCAGCCATAATCACTCTTCCCCGCTTCAGCCCGCGATACACCTGATGTGAAAGATAAAACGACACCACGGTAAGCGGCGTTTTCAGGTTACGCCCTTCACCCATTGCCGCCTCTGCCGCAATGGCCGTTCCGGCAACGACGTCGATTTCTGGATGGCGCTCCAGCATCTCCTGCAACAGGTTACGCTGGATTTCAATATCGTTATCGCCAAGCGCAATATCAACAATACGTACCGGGCTTCCAGCAATAGCTGCGCGAAAACCCTCGGCCATCTCTTTACTGCCCCCGGCGTTATCGGGTCCGGGCATCAACAGCACGTTCAGTGGGTTACCGTGCGCCCATTGCACCAGATATCGCCCAGGTTGATAGCCCATCTGAAACCAGGGCACACCAACGCGGCTTTTCACCTGGGGAGCATCAATAGCATTTACCAGTTCGATCACCGGCAGATTTGCTACCTGCTTTTGCAGATCGGGAAATGACGTCGTGCTACTACCGAGCAAAATGGCCTCTGCGCCCCACTGTTTACACTGGTCGATTTGTGCTTGCTGGGTAGCCAACTGGCTGTAGCCGCCTGCCTCCAGCACTTTTAAATCCACACCGTAGCGGCGAGCAGCCTCCTGCATACCATAGTTCAACGATAACCAGTATGAATCTTTCAGGCTGGGATAAAGCGCGCACAGTTTCCATGCGCGTTTGGCTTTAAGCGGCGTAGAGGCTTGCACCGTGTAATGCTGCGCATCATGCCAGCGCAACAGGTTATCAGCCGAAAATGCCGATAACATGAAAAGGGAAAGAAGTAAAAATAGCAGTACGCGCATGATAGCCTCATCAATAATAAGGCTTTATGCTAGATGCATTCTGCTTTGCGACTCAACCTTTTTCACCTAAAGTGCACCGACCGTGAATTTAACCCTGACCCGAAGACTCTGGATGGGCTTTGCCCTGATGGCGCTGTTAACCCTGACCAGTACCCTGGTGGGATGGTACAACCTGCGCTTTATCAGCCAGGTGGAAAAAGACAACACTCAGGCATTGATTCCTACCATGAATATGGCGCGCCAGTTGAGCGAAGCCAGCGCCTGGGAACTTTTCGCCGCGCAGAACCTGACCAGTGCCGATAACGAAAAGATGTGGCAGGCGCAGGGGCGAATGCTCACCGCACAAAGCCTGAAGATTAATGCGTTGCTGCAAGCGTTACGGGAACAAGGTTTTGATACCACCGCTATTGAACAACAGGAGCAGGAGATTTCCCGTTCGTTACGTCAACAAGGGGAGCTGGTGGGGCAGCGTTTGCAACTGCGCCAGCAACAACAGCAACTCAGTCAGCAGATAGTCGCCGCCGCTGATGAAATCGCACGCCTGGCGCAAGGTCAGGCGAATAATGCGGCAACCTCCGCCGGAGCGACCCAGGCCGGGATTTACGATTTGATCGAACAACATCAGCGTCAGGCCGCAGAAAGTGCACTCGATCGGCTGATTGATATCGATCTTGAGTATGTTAACCAGATGAATGAACTGCGCCTTAGCGCCCTGCGGGTGCAGCAAATGGTGATGAATCTGGGGTTGGAACAGATCCAGAAAAATGCGCCAACGCTGGAAAAGCAGCTCAATAATGCGGTGAAAATTCTGCAACGTCGGCAAATACGCATTGAAGATCCGGGAGTTCGTGCGCAGGTCGCAACAACGTTAACTACCGTTAGCCAATATAACGATTTGCTGGCGCTGTATCAGCAGGACAGTGAAATCAGCAATCGCCTGCAAACTCTCGCCCAAAATAACATCGCCCAATTCGCGCAGTTTAGTAGCGAAGTCAGTCAGCAGGTCGACACCATTGAGCTGCGTAATCAGCACGGACTGGCGCATCTGGAAAAAGCCAGTGCACGCGGGCAATACAGCCTGTTATTGCTGGGGATGGTTTCACTTTGCGCACTGATACTGATCCTCTGGCGCGTGGTTTATCGCTCAGTCACGCGTCCACTTGCCGAACAAACGCAGGCGCTGCAACGACTGCTGGACGGTGATATTGACTCCCCTTTCCCGGAAACCGCTGGCGTACGGGAGCTGGATACCATCGGGCGGCTGATGGATGCGTTTCGCAGCAGTGTTCATGCACTGAATCGCCACCGTGAACAGTTGGCGGCGCAGGTCAAAGCGCGTACAGCTGAATTGCAGGAACTGGTGATAGAACACCGACAGGCACGGGCGGAAGCAGAAAAAGCCAACCAGGCAAAATCAGCGTTTCTGGCGGCGATGAGCCATGAGATCCGCACACCGCTGTACGGTATTCTCGGTACCGCACAGCTACTGGCAGATAACCCCGCACTTAACGCTCAGCGTGATGATTTGCGGGCAATTACCGACTCTGGCGAATCGTTGCTGACCATCCTCAACGATATTCTCGATTATTCAGCTATCGAAGCAGGCGGCAAGAATGTTTCGGTCAGCGATGAACCCTTTGAACCGCGCCCGTTGCTGGAAAGTACCCTGCAATTAATGAGCGGACGGGTGAAAGGTCGCCCGATTCGCCTGGCAACGGCAATTGCCGACGATGTACCGACTGCGTTAATGGGCGATCCGCGGCGTATTCGTCAGGTCATTACCAACCTGTTGAGCAACGCCCTGCGTTTCACCGACGAAGGGCACATTATCCTGCGTAGTCGCACTGATGGCGAGCGGTGGCTGGTCGAAGTGGAAGACAGCGGCTGCGGTATTGATCCCGCGAAACTGGCTGAAATCTTCCAGCCATTTGTTCAGGTTAGCGGCAAACGCGGCGGCACCGGGCTGGGGCTGACTATCAGTAGCCGTCTGGCCCAGGCGATGAGCGGCGAACTGAGCGCCACCAGCACGCCGGAGGTTGGAAGCTGTTTTTGTTTACGCTTGCCGTTACGTGTTGCCACTGCACCCGTGCCAAAAACAGTCAATCAGGCGGTGCATCTGGACGGTTTACGTTTGCTGTTAATTGAAGATAACCCGCTAACCCAGCGAATTACCGTTGAGATGCTGAACAACAGTGGTGCACAGGTCGTTGCTGTTGGCAATGCCGCGCACGCGATAGAGACGTTGCAAAATAGCGAACCGTTTGCTGCCGCATTGGTGGATTTTGATCTACCGGATATCGACGGCATTACGCTTGCCCGACAACTGGCACAGCAATATCCGTCGCTGGTTTTGATTGGCTTTAGCGCCCATGTCATCGACGAAACGTTGCGCCAGCGTACCAGTTCGCTATTTCGCGGGATTATCCCTAAACCGGTGCCGCGTGAAGTGCTCGGTCAGTTACTGGCGCACTATCTCCAACTGCAAGTCAATAACGATCAACCGCTGGATGTATCGCAACTCAATGAAGATGCTCAGTTAATGGGGACGGAGAAGATCCACGAATGGCTGGTATTATTTACACAACATGCCCTGCCGCTTCTCGATGACATCGACATTGCCCGCGCCAATCAGGATAGCGAGAAAATAAAGCGTGCCGCACATCAGCTAAAAAGCAGTTGCTCGAGCCTGGGAATGCGTATCGCCAGCCAGCTATGCGCACAACTGGAGCAGCAGCCATTATCTGCCCCCCTTCCACACGAAGAAATTACACGCAGTGTTGCCGCTCTGGAAGCATGGTTGCATAAGAAAGACCTGAACGCGATTTGAATCAATATCAGCCAGTTAAGAACAACTAGAATAGTGGCATTTGGTATGCAACTTAACGGACTGGCAAAATCATGACAGAGAAAAGAAGAACCCGCTGGCAGCGGCGGCCAGGCACGACGGGCGGCAAATTACCGTGGAATGACTGGCGCAATGCCACGACCTGGCGTAAAGCGACGCAATTATTACTGTTGGCAATGAATATTTATATTGCCATCACGTTCTGGTATTGGGTGCGCTATTACGAAACGGCAGGTAGTACGACATTTGTCACCAGACCGGGAGGTATCGAAGGCTGGCTACCGATTGCCGGTCTGATGAATCTGAAATATAGCCTTGCAACAGGCCAGTTACCGTCCGTCCACGCCGCCGCGATGCTGTTATTGGTCGCTTTTATCGTCATCAGTCTATTATTAAAAAAGGCCTTTTGTTCATGGTTATGCCCGGTTGGTACGCTTTCTGAATTAATCGGCGATCTCGGTAACAAACTGTTTGGTCGGCAATTTGTCCTTCCCCGCTGGCTGGATACTCCTCTGCGCGGCGTGAAGTATTTGCTGTTGAGTTTTTTTCTTTATATTGCGTTATTGATGCCCGCTCAGGCGATTCACTATTTTATGTTGTCGCCCTACAGCGTGGTGATGGACGTTAAAATGCTCGATTTCTTTCGCCATATGGGGACAGCGACATTAATCAGCGTGATCGTTTTGCTGATTGCCAGTCTGTTTATTCGCCATGCCTGGTGTCGTTATCTTTGCCCATATGGCGCGCTGATGGGCGTGGTTTCGCTATTATCACCGTTTAAGATTCGTCGCAATGCCGAAAGTTGTATCGATTGTGGCAAATGCGCAAAAAATTGCCCATCGCGGATCCCGGTCGATAAATTAATTCAGGTACGAACCGTGGAATGTACCGGTTGTATGACTTGCGTAGAGTCATGTCCGGTAGCCTCAACATTGACCTTTTCACTGCAAAAACCTGCGGCAAATAAAAAAGCCTTTGCGTTGTCTGGCTGGTTAATGACGCTACTGGTTCTGGGGATTATGTTTGCGGTGATTGGTTACGCAATGTATGCAGGTGTATGGCAAAGCCCGGTGCCGGAAGAATTGTACCGACGCTTAATTCCACAAGCGCCAATGATTGGTCACTAAATTAGCAACAAGCGGAACATCACCTCGCACGGGGTGATGTTCACAAAATCATATTATTTTGATTTTGACATCATAACTTTCAAGCCCGGTCATTTTTTCTCGTGCGGTGAAGCGAATTTCAGAGACTTCTTTCCCTGTATTCTTGTTCAGCTCGGCGATTTTTTGCGCGATAAAGTCGGCGATTTCCGTTTCGGCTTGTTTTTTTAACTCTTCAATATTCACTGTTAACCTCGTCTGGTCTTGAAAGACAGCAACACGCCAGTAAGGTGTTGGTTCCCGGTACCCTGGTCAGGTAAGAAATGTTATAAGCCATCTCCCCGAAAGATTCAATAATCAACAGGTTATCGCTTACTATACATACAGCGTTGAAGAAAAATAAGGCAGATATAAAAAAGGCTCCACAAGGGAGCCTGATATTATTTTGTGAAATCCAGCGGCGCATGCTCAGTGCGTATTTGCAGCGCGACGTTATCAAAGGTGATCATCGTCGATTTACAAAAAATACACTTTGCCCCTAAAGGATTTCGCTCCGTCACATCGAATGCCGATGTGCGGTACTGTGAACCATGACAACATGGACAGCGAAAATGGAGATGTTGAGTAATAACGGCAACCTTAGAGCGTAACAACGTTCGCTGCCGCGGGACCACGTTGCCCCTGCTCAATAGAAAATTCAACTTTCTGATTTTCGTTCAGCGTGCGGAATTCATTGCTCTGGATGGCGGTGAAATGGACGAAAACGTCTTTGCTGCCATCATCAGGAGTGATAAAGCCAAAACCTTTATCTGCGTTAAACCATTTTACTAAACCAGTCATTTTATTAGACATATTTTACTTCCTTCATTTTGGGCCTTTCGGCAAACAGGGCTTTAATACAGAAACTACTTAGTGTTCAGGAGAGAGACTCAAAAGAAGGGGATAATGCCTGATAATGAGAACTGCTTTAGTAAACTACTTTGTATGCTGTCTGTCTTTCAAACCGACGCAGCTATTAACGCATGATAATTGAGATTAAGCAAATTTTATTTTAGCCGGCCGGCGGTCTTAAATATCGCTGGCTTTATTTTATTAACCCCGTATAGTGCAGCGCAGTATTTTCAGTAAGGAATTTGTTTGTCCCGTAAAATGACAGGAATTGTCAAAACCTTTGATCGCAAAAGCGGCAAAGGATTCATTATCCCCTCCGACGGTCGTAAAGAAGTCCAGGTCCATATTTCCGCATTCACTCCCCGCGACGCAGAAGTGCTTATACCAGGATTACGTGTGGAATTTTGCCGCGTAAATGGCCTGCGAGGACCAACAGCGGCAAATGTTTATCTCTCTTAATATGACGCTGCTTGTTTAAAGCTGACTGGTTTTATTGGCATAGTTCAATAGTCAACACCATGTATTATAACACAAGTTACTTTTTCACCAGGGAACTAATCCATTTAAGCGAATATCTCTGCACCTAATAGTTATAAATGCCACTTAACAGCCAGTTATAGTACCACTTGAAACTATATTACCAACAATAGTTAATAGCTTTCTTAACAATTTTCTTATCTTTAATTTGTATTTTGCTAAGATTTATCTTATGCTCACAAGTCGTATTTCCAGAGGGGAATAGTTAACAATCTTATATTTCCCTCTGCGCGCCTTTCCCACCCGCAGTATATAGTGCTGGCGGTATGAGGAAAGGGAGATTTCACAAGGATGTTATACTCAAAGTAGATAATCCTGATCTCAAGCGTACGTATTGTCCATGCGATGAATAAAGGAAAAGTTATGAAACACAAGCTTTCTGCAATCCTTATGGCCTTCATGTTGACGACGCCAGCTGCATTTGCTGCCCCTGAAGCAGCAAACGGGACTGAGGCAACGACGGGTACTACTGGCACCACAACGACCACTACAGGTGCAACCACGACTGCTGCTACCACTGGTGGCGTGGCTGCTGGCGCTGTCGGCACGGCGACGGTTGTCGGTGTGGCAACGGCTGTTGGTGTGGCGACGTTGGCAGTAGTTGCAGCAAATGACAGTGGCGATGGCGGTTCTCATAACACCTCAACCACCACGTCCACTACGCGCTAATACTGCTTTAACGCGTCAAAATTAAAGTTAAATGATACCCGGTTGCGATATTCGTACCGGGCTTTAGAGATTTGCATTTTTTTAATTAACCTTTCAAGGATTAAAGGTGCGCCCTCTTATTTTATCGATTTTCGCACTATTTCTTGCGGGATGTACGCACAGCCAGCAAAGTATGGTCGATACATTTCGCGCCAGCCTTTTCGATAATCAGGATATCACCGTAGCGGATCAGCAGATCCAGGCGTTGCCTTATTCCACGATGTATTTACGCCTTAATGAAGGGCAACGAATCTTTGTGGTACTGGGATATATAGAACAAGAACAAAGCAAATGGTTATCCCAGGATAACGCCATGCTGGTTACCCACAATGGACGTCTTTTAAAAACCGTCAAACTTAATAATAATCTGCTGGAAGTGACAAATTCCGGGCAGGACCCTCTGCGTAACGCGCTGGCAATAAAAGACGGCAGCCGCTGGACGCGCGATATTCTCTGGAGTGAAGACAACCATTTTCGCTCTGCGACCCTGAGTTCCACTTTTTCCTTTGCTGGATTAGAGACGCTGAATATTGCGGGTCGCGATGTGCTGTGTAATGTCTGGCAGGAAGAGGTGACTTCCACGCTGCCAGAAAAACAGTGGCAAAACACATTCTGGGTCGATTCGGCTACTGGCCAGGTTCGTCAAAGTCGGCAAATGTTAGGCGCAGGGGTTATTCCCGTAGAAATGACGTTTCTTAAACCCGCACCATGAATAAATTACAGTCGTATTTCATTGCCAGCGTACTTTACGTAATGACACCCCATGCCTTTGCGCAAGGAACGGTGACTATTTATCTGCCTGGCGAACAACAGACACTTTCCGTTGGCCCCGTGGAAAATGTTGTCCAGTTGGTGACACAACCGCAACTGCGCGATCGCCTCTGGTGGCCTGGTGCCTTGCTGACCGACTCTGCGGCGAAAGCTAAAGCGCTTAAAGACTACCAACATGTCATGGCACAGCTTGCTTCCTGGGAAGCAGAAGCTGACGACGATGTGGTGGCAACGATTAAATCCGTGCGCCAGCAGTTACTCAATCTCAATATCACTGGTCGCTTACCGGTCAAACTGGACCCTGATTTTGTACGAGTGGATGAGAACAGCAATCCCCCGCTGGTCGGGGACTATACGCTCTATACCGTACAGCGTCCGGTGACTATTACTCTGCTAGGTGCGGTTTCTGGGGCTGGGCAATTGCCCTGGCAGGCAGGCCGTAGCGTTACCGATTATCTGCAAGATCACCCCCGCCTTGCAGGCGCGGACAAGAATAACGTTATGGTGATTACGCCTGAGGGTGAGGCTGTCGTCGCCCCTGTTGCCCTGTGGAATAAAAGACATGTGGAACCACCGCCTGGCAGCCAGCTTTGGTTAGGCTTTTCTGCGCATGTACTGCCCGAAAAATATGCTGATTTAAATGACCAGATTGTGTCTGTTTTAACGCAACGTGTTCCTGACTGATGAAGAAGAACTCTTATCTTTTAAGCTGCCTGGCCATTGCCGTCTCCAGTGCCTGTCATGCTGAAGTATTAACCTATCCGGATCCGCTGGGTTCGTCGCAATCAGACTTTGGCGGCACAGGATTGTTGCAGATGCCAAATGCGCGCATCGCACCGGAAGGTGAATTCAGCGTAAACTACCGGGATAACGATCAATACCGTTTCTACTCCACCTCCGTGGCGCTGTTCCCATGGCTGGAAGGCACCATTCGTTATACGGATGTGCGCACACGCAAATATAGCCAGTGGGAAGATTTCAGCGGCGATCAGTCATACAAAGACAAATCTTTCGATTTTAAACTTCGCCTGTGGGAAGAAGGTTACTGGCTACCGCAAGTGGCGTTTGGTAAACGTGATATTGCTGGTACGGGTCTGTTTGACGGTGAGTATCTGGTGGCCAGCAAGCAAGCGGGCCCGTTCGATTTCACCCTCGGGATGGCCTGGGGCTACGCCGGTAATGCGGGCAATATTACCAACCCGTTTTGTCGGGTAAGCGATAAATATTGCCATCGCGCAGAGTCTCACGATGCGGGAGATATCAGCTTTAGCGATATCTTTCGTGGTCCAGCCTCTATTTTTGGCGGTATTGAGTATCAAACGCCGTGGAATCCTCTGCGTCTGAAACTCGAATACGATGGCAACAATTACCAGAATGATTTTGCGGGCAAACTGCCTCAGGCAAGCCATTTCAACGTCGGCGCAGTCTATCGCGCTGCCAGCTGGGCAGATCTCAACCTGAGTTATGAACGCGGTAACACGTTGATGTTTGGCTTCACGTTACGGACCAATTTCAACGATCTGCGCCCTGCCCTGCGCGATACGCCAAAACCGGCATATCAACCTGCGCCGGAATCTGAAGGATTGCAGTACACCACGGTAGCAAACCAACTTACCGCCCTGAAGTATAACGCGGGCTTTGACGCGCCAGAAATTCAGCTACGCGATAAGACGCTGTATATGTCTGGTCAGCAATACAAATACCGTGACTCTCGCGAAGCGGTCGATCGTGCCAACCGGATTCTGGTGAATAACCTGCCGCAAGGCGTTGAGAAGATTAGCGTGACGCAAAAGCGCGAGCATATGGCGATGGTGACTACCGAAACCGACGTAGCCAGCCTGCGCAAACAACTGGCCGGTACAGCGCCTGGTCAATCAGAGCCACTGCAACAACAACGTGTTGAAGCTGAAGATCTTTCTGCCTTTGGTCGGGGCTACCGTATTCGTGAAGATCGCTTTAGCTACTCTTTCAACCCAACACTTTCACAGTCGCTGGGCGGCCCGGAAGATTTCTATATGTTCCAGCTGGGGCTGATGTCCAGCGCCCGCTACTGGTTTACCGACCACCTGCTGCTTGATGGCGGTATTTTCACCAATATTTACAATAACTACGACAAGTTTAAGTCTTCGCTATTACCCGCGGACTCTACCCTGCCCCGCGTGCGCACGCATATCCGTGATTACGTTCGCAATGACGTTTATCTCAACAACTTGCAAGCGAACTACTTTGCCGACTTAGGCAACGGTTTCTATGGCCAGGTGTATGGCGGTTATCTGGAAACGATGTATGCCGGTGTCGGTTCCGAGCTGCTTTATCGCCCGCTAGATGCCAGCTGGGCGCTGGGTGTGGACGTTAACTACGTGAAGCAGCGTGACTGGGACAACATGATGCGCTTCACCGATTATTCTACGCCAACAGGTTTCGTGACGGCTTACTGGAACCCGCCGACGCTCAATGGCGTACTGATGAAACTTAGCGTTGGGCAATATCTGGCAAAAGATAAAGGTGCAACGATCGACGTCGCCAAACGCTTTGACAGCGGCGTGGCAGTAGGGGTATGGGCGGCAATCAGTAACGTATCAAAAGATGACTACGGCGAAGGCGGCTTTAGTAAAGGTTTTTATATCTCGATTCCGTTCGACTTGATGACCATTGGACCTAACCGCAACCGCGCGGTGGTTTCGTGGACACCATTGACGCGTGATGGTGGACAAATGCTGTCACGCAAATACCAGCTCTATCCAATGACGGCAGAGCGAGAAGTACCGGTTGGACAATAACCTGACGTAATTCATAACATTACAATGACTGATAAATATAAACCAATGAAAAAGAACATTTTTAAGTTTTCGGTACTGACATTGGCTGTTCTGTCTTTGACAGCATGTACCCTTGTTCCTGGTCAGAATTTATCGACCAGTAACAAGGATGTCATTGAACTACCTGACAATCAGTATGACCTGGACAAAATGGTCAATATCTATCCCGTCACGCCAGGATTGATTGATCAGCTGCGCGCCAAACCGATTATGTCGCAGGCTAACCCGGAGCTGGAGCAGCAAATCGCGAACTATGAATATCGTATCGGCATTGGGGATGTGTTGATGGTTACGGTCTGGGATCACCCGGAACTAACCACCCCCGCAGGGCAATACCGTAGCGCCAGTGATACCGGCAACTGGGTTAACGCTGATGGTGCAATTTTCTACCCTTATATTGGTCGCCTGAAAGTGGCCGGGAAAACGCTTACCCAGGTACGCAACGAGATTACAGCGCGTCTGGATTCAGTCATTGAAAGCCCGCAAGTCGATGTCAGCGTCGCGGCGTTCCGCTCGCAAAAAGCGTACGTCACCGGCGAAGTCAGCAAATCGGGTCAGCAGCCGATTACCAATATTCCTCTGACCATCATGGATGCGATTAACGCCGCGGGTGGTCTGACCGCAGATGCAGACTGGCGCAACGTGGTGCTCACCCAGAATGGCGTAAAGACCAAAGTGAACCTCTATGCGCTGATGCAGCGTGGCGACTTGCGCCAGAACAAACTGCTGCACCCGGGCGATATTTTATTTATTCCGCGCAACGATGATCTGAAAGTCTTCGTGATGGGTGAAGTGGGTAAACAGAGCACGCTGAAAATGGACCGCAGCGGTATGACCCTGGCGGAAGCGCTGGGTAACGCTGAGGGTATGAATCAGGATGTCGCTGATGCGACGGGGATTTTTGTTATTCGTGCAACGCAAAACAAGCAGAATGGCAAAATCGCCAATATTTATCAGCTGAATGCGAAGGACGCATCGGCAATGATACTCGGAACGGAATTCCAGCTTGAACCTTACGACATTGTTTATGTCACTACCGCGCCGCTGGCTCGTTGGAACCGTGTGATTTCTCTGCTGGTACCGACGATTTCCGGGGTGCACGACCTGACAGAGACTTCACGGTGGATTCAAACATGGCCCAACTAAAATTTAACTCAATCCTGGTGGTTTGTACCGGCAACATTTGCCGTTCGCCCATTGGCGAGCGCTTGCTGCGTAAACGTCTGCCAGGCGTAAAAGTCAAATCGGCAGGTGTTCATGGTCTGGTAAAACACCCTGCAGATGCGACAGCAGCAGATGTTGCCGCAAATCATGGCGTATCTCTTGAAGGACATGCCGGACGTAAGCTCACTGCTGAGATGGCACGAAATTACGATCTGATTCTGGCAATGGAGTCGGAACATATTGCTCAGGTTACCGCAATCGCTCCCGAGGTCCGCGGGAAGACAATGCTGTTTGGGCAATGGCTGGAACAGAAAGAGATCCCGGATCCCTATCGTAAAAGTCAGGACGCATTTGAACATGTCTACGGTATGTTGGAGCGCGCCAGTCAGGAATGGGCGAAGCGCCTCAGCCGGTAATTTGAGTTTATAAAATACGATGACAACTAAAAATATGAATACGCCACCAGGCAGCACTCAGGAAAATGAGATCGATCTGCTTCGTCTGGTCGGCGAGTTATGGGATCACCGTAAGTTTATTGTCAGCGTGACTGCGTTATTCACGCTGATCGCTGTCGCTTACTCGCTGTTAAGCACACCAATTTATCAGGCAGATACTCTGGTCCAGGTTGAGCAGAAACAGGGCAACGCCATTCTCAGCGGCCTGAGCGATATGATCCCTAACTCATCGCCCGAGTCTGCACCGGAGATACAACTGCTGCAATCGCGCATGATTCTCGGTAAAACCATTGCTGAACTGAATCTGCGCGACATGGTTGAGCAGAAGTATTTTCCGATTGTGGGTCGCGGCTGGGCGAGATTAACCAAAGAGAAACCTGGTGAGCTGGCGATCAGCTGGATGCATATTCCACAACTGAATGGTCAGGATCAGCAACTGACACTCACGGTTGGGGAAAACGGCCACTATACGCTGGAAGGTGAAGAGTTCACCGTCAATGGTATGGTCGGCCAGCGTCTGGAAAAAGACGGCGTTGCGCTGACTATCGCGGACATTAAGGCCAAACCAGGAACGCAGTTTGTCCTGAGCCAGCGTACCGAACTGGAAGCGATTAACGCGTTGCAGGAAACCTTTACCGTTAGCGAACGCAGTAAAGAAAGCGGGATGCTGGAACTTACCATGACCGGTGATGATCCCCAGTTGATTACTCGTATTCTGAACAGCATCGCTAACAACTATTTGCAACAGAATATCGCTCGCCAGGCGGCGCAGGATTCACAAAGCCTTGAATTCTTACAGCGCCAGTTGCCAGAAGTGCGCAGCGAGCTGGACCAGGCGGAAGAAAAACTCAACGTTTATCGCCAACAGCGCGATTCGGTTGACCTTAACCTGGAAGCCAAAGCCGTTCTTGAGCAGATTGTGAACGTTGATAATCAACTCAATGAGCTGACTTTCCGCGAGGCAGAGATCTCCCAGCTGTATAAGAAAGATCACCCAACTTATCGTGCGCTGCTGGAAAAACGCCAGACACTGGAGCAAGAACGCAAACGCCTGAATAAGCGGGTATCGGCAATGCCTTCCACCCAACAGGAAGTGTTGCGTTTAAGTCGTGACGTAGAAGCGGGCCGTGCGGTATATCTGCAATTACTTAACCGCCAGCAGGAGTTGAGTATTTCGAAATCCAGTGCGATTGGTAACGTGCGGATTATCGACCCGGCAGTCACTCAGCCGCAGCCAGTGAAACCGAAAAAAGCGTTGAATGTGGTGCTTGGTTTTATTCTTGGCCTGTTTATTTCGGTGGGTGCCGTGCTGGCGCGTGCGATGTTGCGTCGTGGTGTAGAAGCCCCGGAACAACTGGAAGAGCACGGCATCAGCGTTTATGCCACTATCCCAATGTCCGAGTGGCTGGATAAACGTACCCGTCTGCGTAAGAAAAATTTATTTTCTAATCAGCAGCGCCATCGTACTAAAAATATCCCCTTCCTGGCGGTGGATAACCCGGCGGATTCTGCTGTGGAGGCCGTACGTGCGCTACGAACCAGTCTGCACTTCGCTATGATGGAGACAGAGAATAACATTCTGATGATCACCGGTGCGACGCCAGACAGTGGTAAAACGTTCGTCAGTTCAACTCTGGCAGCGGTGATCGCCCAGTCCGATCAAAAAGTGTTATTTATTGATGCCGACTTACGCCGTGGTTATTCGCATAACCTGTTTACCGTGAGTAATGAACATGGCTTGTCGGAATATCTGGCAGGGAAAGATGAGCTCAACAAAGTGATCCAGCATTTTGGCAAAGGAGGCTTTGATGTGATTACTCGCGGTCAGGTGCCACCTAACCCGTCTGAACTGCTGATGCGCGATCGGATGCGTCAATTACTGGAATGGGCGAACGACCATTACGATCTGGTGATTGTCGATACGCCGCCGATGCTGGCGGTGAGCGATGCTGCGGTCGTGGGGCGCTCTGTCGGCACCAGCCTGCTGGTTGCGCGTTTTGGCCTGAACACCGCCAAAGAGGTGAGCTTGTCAATGCAGCGTCTGGAACAGGCTGGCGTTAATATTAAAGGCGCAATCCTCAATGGTGTGATTAAACGCGCCAGCACCGCTTACAGTTACGGCTATAACTATTACGGTTATAGTTACTCCGAGAAAGAGTAAAACTGAAGGTAAGGTGGCCGGATGCGGCGTGAACGCCTTTTCCGGCCTACGCATCAGACAGTTCTTCGTTTGTCATCAGCTTCAGAGCATTCAGGTAACTGAATGCTCTTTTTTTATGCATTACAAACTGCACGCCGGTATGCGTGCTTCATTCACGATTTGCGTAAAACCGGCCAACGAACACATGCCCTGCGCATTTCGCTCTTCACATCCTGCCAGGGTCAGTTTCACCTCTCCGGGCGGCGTATTTAATGACAGCGGCGTTTTATCACGCATCTGCTGTAAAGTCTGGAAGACCAGCGAAACCTGAATCCACTGGCTGTTATCGCTTAGCCGACGCCAGCGTTCAAACACCAGTTCACCCCCTGGCGGCGTGTTATCCGGCTGAGCTGGAAGCGTCCAGTTGAGCTCCAGTGCGCCGCCGAGATTTGCCAGATTAGTATCGTGTCCGGCGATAAACAGCACTGAAGTGGGTAATGTCACACCATACGCCTGTTTTTGCGGTGGATGGGGCGTCAACGCTGTCTTGATCAAATCTAATAACGGGGTGGCGCGGCTGCGGGCAACCTCTGGCGTGCGTTGTAGCAAATAAAATTGCGCGTTATGCAAACTTAGCAAGGTGTTCCACTGGTGTGAATCGGTGATCCTTCCCCACCCCGGCTCCGGCATTCCCTGTGCTTGTTGCAGGAGAAATATCTCCGTCAGCATTGATGCGAGGCTTACCGCACCGGTTAATGAGACATTGTCGGCGCTCACCTTGAGTTCCGATGGTAATGCCTGCGTTAATGAACAACTTTTGTCCTGTTTCTCACGGTTAAGGCACAAGTTTGATTGTGGGAAATTAAGCACCTGTTCCAGTTCGCGAAACGCCGTTTGCCGATGCCCGGTAAAGTCAGCAATTGACCCTCCTGCCCTGCTGAGGATCGCGTCAGTCACGTTCGCATTATCCAGTTGGCAAACGCCAGTTTTTAGGGGATTAAATAACGGATCGGGACTGGACGTATCTGCCTGGGTATGTACGGTTATTGCACAGTCAGGTGCCAGCCCGGCGGCGAAGGCTTCGCCTGTTTTACGGGTACGCTCGTCGACATCAGCAATAATCGCGACCTGACCAGGCTGCGGGCAGCCCTTTTTCGCCAGCAATCCGTCAGCCACCAGACGCTGGCGTTGGTAATGTCCAAGATAAGCGATTAGCTCACCACCGCGCGGTGTCAGCCAACCCAGTTTTACCGGCCAGGTTGGCCATGCGTCTGGGGTGACATCCTGCATCAGTTGCGTGGCCTTGGTTGGAGCACGCACACCATGACGACTGACAATCACCACACTTTCCAGCTTCAGCTCCGGCTCACTCTGAGCGAATGCAGATTGCGGGGTTAACGGAATCAGAAGAGATAAAAATGGGATTAAGATCGCTTTCATCGATATGTTTCCGCTTTTCATATCTGACATTATTGATTGCCTGATGAGATGCTAATGCGCCACATCAGGCTTACGTTCGTTAACTTTTCAGACGCGGGTCCAGCCATACCAACACAAGGGTGGAGAGCGAACACATCAACAAAATGCCGACGAACCAAAGTAAATACCACATTGTTCCTGCTCCTTAGTACAGCTCGTTTTCGTTACGGCGGAGAGTTTCTGTCGTCATGCGCCCCCACATTTTGTAGTAGCTCCAGAGAGTGTAGAGCAACACAATGGGCAAAAATATCAGCACGATTACCAACATAATGCTCAGCGTCAGCTGACTGGAAGTGCTGTCCCACAACGTCAGGCTGGAGATCGGACTCACGCTTGACGGCATGACAAAGGGGAACAGCGTGATGCCTGCCGTGAAAATCACGCCAAATTGCATCAATGACGCCATCAAAAATCCCCAACCCGGGCGACCACGATAAATCGCCATCACCGTCAGCAATGGGCAGAAGAACCCCAGCAGCGGGAAGATCCACAAAACGGGCGATTCGACGAAATTATTCATCCAGGCACCAGGTAGCACTGCCACCAGTTTCATTAGCGGATTGGAAGGACCGTTAGCATCCTGGGCGAGCAGTACAAAGCCATCAATACCAACCCACAGCCAGTAACCCGCCAGCAAAAAGCACAGCATCACCAGTAGTGCGGCGCGTTTGGTCGCCAGCTGTGAACGCAGATGAATCACACCAACAGTTTTCAGTTGTAACCAGACGCCACCTTGCAAAATCACCATCCCAAGACTGAGCAATCCACACAATAAAGGGAATGGCGTCAGCAGTTGCCAGAAGCTGCCGAGATATTCCACGCGTAATTGCGGTGTGAAAGCAAACGGCACGCCGAGCAGCAAGTTGCCGAAGGCAATACCGAAGACTACCGGCGGCACCAGACTGCCGATGACCAGTCCGGCATCCCACATTTTACGCCAGCGTGCATCGGCGATTTTTCCGCGATAATCAAAGGCCAGCGGGCGGAAGAACAGCGAGCACAGCACCAGAATCATCGCCACATAAAAGCCGGAAAACGCCGCTGCATACACTCTGGGCCAGGCGGCAAATAATGCCCCACCTGCGAGGATCAACCAGACCTGATTGCCTTCCCAGTGCGCGCCAACGCTGTTTATCACTATCCGACGTTCATCATCATTACGCGCCACCAGCGGCAGCAAACAGCCAATCCCCATGTCAAATCCGTCGGAGATCATAAAGACCACCAGGATCACGCCAATCAGCAGCCACCAGATGAAGCGCAATGTTTCATAATCAAACATGATTTTCTCCTTTACCCCTGTTGCTGCGTCGGTTGTTCACTCTGCATCGCGCTCGGCCCCAGACGGGCATATTTCTGCATCAGGTAGACTTCGGCGATTAAGAACAGGGTGTAAAGCCCTACGATCATGATCAGTGAGAAAGCCAGTTGTCCTGTGGTTAAGGCGGAGTGCGCGGAGTATGTCGGTAAGATGTCCTGTATCGCCCACGGCTGACGACCAAACTCGGTCATAAACCACCCGGCTTCAATCGCAACCCACGGCAGCGGCAAACTCCAGAGCGCCATTTTCAGCACCCAGCGATGCTGGTCGATTTTGCCACGCAGCGTCTGGACAAGCGCAATCAGCATCACCAGTAGCAGCAGAGAACCACAGCCCACCATGATGCGAAAACTCCAGAATACCGGCGCAACCTGAGGTATCACGCCACGCATCGCCGCCTGGTACTGTGCAGCTGTGACATGGTTCATATCCGGCGCATAGCGGGAGAGCAACATGCCGTAACCCAGGTCGCCTTCCAGCTCCCGGAATGCCTGCAACACATGCGGCTCACGATTGCCTTGCGATATTTCCTGCATTAACAGCCAGGCCATACGTCCGCGTTGCAAGCGTGGGTAGGTTTCAGCCATCAAATTCTTCAGACCCGGCACGGGTTTATCTAATGAGTGAGTGGCGAGGATCCCTAGCAGCGCGGGAATTTTGATAGCAAAGGCGTTACGCTCTTGATCCTGTTCCGGCCAGGCAACCACATGGAACGGTGCAGGTGCAGGTTCCGTTTGCCACTCCCCTTCCATCGCCGCCAGTTTTACCGGTTGTACTTGCGCGACTTCATACGCAGAACTGTCTCCGAGTTGCAGCGTGCCGATAATCGCCAGAGTACCGAAGACGGAACCGATGGCAAACGAGCGTAATGCAACATCGCGCTCCCGTCCGCGCAGTAAATACCAGGCGCTGATCGCCATAATAAACATGGCCCCGGTCACGTAGCCCGCCATTACGGTGTGCACAAATTTCACCTGGCTGACCGGGTTAAAGACCAACTCGCTGAAACTGGTCATCTCCATACGCAGGGTGTCGATATCAAAATGCGCACCGGTCGGGTATTGCATCCAACCGTTGGCATTCAATATCCACAATGCAGAGAGATTTGAACCGAACGCCACCAGCCACGTCACCAGCAGGTGCTGGTATTTATTCAGCCGCTGCCAGCCGAAGAAGAACAGCCCGACAAAGGTGGATTCGAGGAAGAAGGCCATTAATGCTTCCATCGCCAGCGGTGCGCCAAAAATATCGCCCACATAGTTGGAATAGAATGACCAGTTAGTACCAAACTGAAACTCCATGGTCAGGCCGGTAGCCACGCCAAGAGCAAAGTTGATACCGAAGAGCTTACCCCAGAAGCGCGTCATATCGCGGTAGATTGTTTTGCCGGTGACCACGTAAATGGTTTCCATGATAGCCAGCAAAAAAATCAGCCCCAGGGTAAGGGGTACAAATAAAAAGTGATACAGCGCGGTCAGAGCAAACTGCCAGCGCGATAAATCAATGACATCCCACATGCGCACTCCTGTAGGCGAAGAGAGAAAAATAACCCGTTAATGGTAGATCTCCCTCTTTATCCTGAAACTCTACGACCAGAGGTATTCGCCGATTGCGATATTCATAAGCCTGAAAGCGATACTTACCGTCTTTTTACGAAGGTGCCCCTTCCGCCAGCCACTGACATACCTCGCTAAGCCGCTGCGCTGAGTCGACCAAATCTTCTGGCGCTGCCAGCACCACTTCCGGTATTGGGCAGATTTCATAACTTTCCAGTAACGGGCCTTTTAAGGTGTCCGTGCAGCGTAAATGCCAGACATGGCGTAACCCCGTGGCGTTGATATAGCTCTCGCCATAGCCAATGGTGCGAATCTGAATATTTCCCGGCCCACAGAGACGTGAGAGAAAAAGCCGATCAGCCTCGCTGATGGGTAATTGCGTCAGATTAATGCTGTGCGGCTGCGCGTCGGGGTTACGTACATGCGCCAGTAACTCATGCGCCAACGGTAGGCCATTCATCAGGCCATCAATGGGCGGCGGTAACAGCGAATCTGTCGGCAAGACGTTTTGCGTTGCCGCCTGCCACAATGCCAGCGGCGCGCAGCCAGCCTCCAGTTTGTCCTCCAGCAACTTGTCGCCGCGACGTCTGCGCACCCGCCATAATCCGCAGAAGATCGCCTCCTGTATTTCACTTTCACTACCATCAGCCTGCTGAATGCGCACTGACACTTCCCCTTCCCCGAGAAGCGTATTGATAAAGTGACGATCGTCGGCGTTGAGATTTAACAGATCGACTGCCAGCACCTCGCCCAACGGTGGCTGGCGTTCGCTTAGTTGTTGTTGTAACTCGTTTAACAGCGCAATCACCTGCGGGCTGTGAGCACATTGCTCCAGGGCCGCCATACTCGGTTCATCATTCACCTGACAGGTGATCGGCAGTGGATTCATGCTGAAACTGTCATCGTTCGGTTGCGTTCCTGGCCCCAACAGATGGAAAAAAGTTTCGCTCATGAGGCACGCTCCTGTTGTGGTTCGACAAGCCCACGCATCAGGTTTATCAGTTCCGCCCACGGGTGAATACCATTCAGCACGCCGCGATAGCTACCACCGGTAAACACCAGTGTGGCGGGAAAACGAAATACGCCAAAACGATCACCGATGGCTTCGCTCTGCTCAAGATCAGCAATCGCTACCTGCCATGTATAGTCGGGAAACTCGCGCAGTAATTCGCCAATCATTACCGGGTTATCGCTGACTTCTGGCGTGCGTTTCGGGTCACTACTTAATAACACCACGCCGTCTGGCGCTTGCGTAAGCCAGTCGTCAAGACGGCATTCACTGACCGGCGTCCAGCCGCGCGCCAGCATTCGTTGCCACAACGCATTAAATGGTGTGTCGTTGCTCATCCCTGTTCCTCCAGCCTCATCCTGTACTGACGCAAGCGAACGCCTTCGTAATTTTCCATCGACAGACAGTCATAATTGAGACAGCGCGATTCATTAGCCGGTTGCGGCACAATTCCCCACGCAGCCAGCTGCGCCAGCGCCGCCTGTTCCGCAGCGGGCAGTTGCTCCCGCGCCAGTTCGCTCAGGCTGCCGCCGTAGTCGTCGAGCATTGCGGGTTGCAGACCGACGAGGGCAATATGTGCTGGCAGATGTCCGCGGATATCTGCCAGCGCCAGCACTTCGGAGAAACTGTTCTGATGCAGGCTCATTTTCTTCGCGCTGAGATAAGCCGGAATGCGTTCTCCGGCATATGTTCGCAGCGTTCCAGGTTCCAGCCCGTAGTCAATGGCATCGAGAATCAACAGATGACTGGCGCTTTCGACATACCCCAGCAAGTTCAGTCCCTGAGTACCGCCATCGACAATCTCCACATACTCGGGCCAGTGGTAATGGGCATACAACCGTTCCGCCACCCGCACGCCGAAGCCTTCATCGGCCCACAGCAGGTTGCCCAGCCCCATTACCACCACGAGTTGCTCGCTCATGAACGCTCCTTGTTACTTATTTTGCCAAATTTGTGGCTACGGTAGCCGTTGACCATGGTGGAGATCACCGTGTCGTCGGACATGATGTCTTCACGCAGCGCCATGTAGACATGGCCGATCACAAATGCGCCAATCAGCCACATCCCCAGCCGATGCCAGCTGTGAATGTCCATTGAGTTGCCGCCCGTCCAGTAGAAAAATTCCACCACATAACGGAACGGCGCAAAAATAGCGTACTGGCTGTGTTCGCTGTATAGCGCAAAGCCGGTGATGATCATAAAAACTGACATCAGGAAATAGCCGAACATCGCCGCCTGGGCGATGGGGTTATGGCCAATATCGGCACTCGGACGTTTTGCCAGAAACAGATACCAGCGGACTTCATACCACACGCCCTGCCACCAGCTTTTACGCCATACTGGCACGATGAAAAGCTCGCGTGAGTAGCGATTGCCGACAAAAGCCCAGTAGATCCGCATCAGCAAGACCACGGTAAAAATCATCCCGGCGCTGAAGTGAATCAACCTGATATAGCCCATGTAAAACAGATACGTCGCCTCGCCGCTGACGGAAGGTAGCGGCTTGCCGATAAAGTATCCGGTGACCATCAACACCGCCATGCATAACACCGTCAGCCAGTGCCAGATACGCACTGGCGCTTCAAAGACATAGTGGCTGACAACGTTGTCGCTTTTCTGTTGCATGATGATTCTCCTTCGCTGTTAACGCACCTGCACGGAGATCAGCTCGCTACCGTCGTCGCCCAGCACGTGTGTTGAACAGGCGAGGCACGGATCAAAGCTGTGCAGAGTACGCAGGATCTCCAGCGGTTGCTCGGGGATCGCCATTTTGGTGTTCATCAGCGCCGCTTCATAAGCGCCAATTTGCCCTTTAGGATCGCGCGGGCTGGCGTTCCAGGTGGTCGGCACCACGCACTGGTAGAGATCAATCTTGCCATCGCGAATGGCGGCCCAGTGGCCTAACGCTCCGCGCGGCGCTTCGGTAAAGCCGACACCACGGCACTCTGTCGGCCAGGTTGCTGGTTCCCACTTCTCAGTGGAGGCGGTGGCGAGATTGCCGTTTTTGAGATTGGTCATCAGCTTGTCGAAGAAATATTGCAACTTGCCTGCGGCCCACTGCGCTTCGTGCGCGCGACACAAAATGCGGCCTAACGTTGACTGGATGCCGGAAAGCGGCAGGTTCAACGCCGACATCATGCGATCGACCGACTCAACGGTCGCCGCATCGCCTTTGTGATAAGCGATTAACGTGCGTGCCAGCGGCCCCACTTCCATCGCATTACCGCGCCAACGTGGCGCTTTGATCCACGAGTAGCGTTCCTGTTCATTCAGCTGCTGAATGTTGGTATCGCTGCCTTTGACATCGCCGGGGTTGTACCACGGGTCGGTAATGCCATCGAACGGATGACGCCCAACCTGATCGTTGGGATAACGATACCAGGCATGGTCAACAAACTCCTGCACCTGCTGCGGATCAACTAAATCCACTGGCAGCACATTTTTGAAGTCGCCGTTAATCACCGCGCCGCCAGGCATCAGCAGACTTTTCTCGCCAAAGTCGTTGGCAATATCCGGGAATGCTCCGTAGCTGAGAACGCATTTATCCGAAAGGCCAGTGCCGATTTCGCTCCACGGCTTGTTGAACTGACCGATGGCTAAGGCGTCGGGGATCATCACGTTGTTAATGAAATCCGCCGTACGGGTAATGATTGACTGCACCAGGTTCAGGCGTTCCATATTGACCGCCCCGACCGCGCCGCTTTCGTCAATGTTAATGGCGCATGGCATCCCGCCGACAATCCAGTTTGGATGCGGGTTTTTACCGCCAAAGACCGCGTGGATTTTGACAATTTCACGTTGGAAATCAAGAGCTTCAAGATAGTGGGCAAAGCCCATCAGGTTGGCTTCTGGCGGCAGTTTGTACTGCGGGTGCCCCCAGTAGCCATTGCGGAAGATCCCCAACTGCCCACCTTCAACGAATTTCTTCAGGCGGTTTTGTACGTCGAAGAAATAGCCAGGGGATGATTTCGGCCAAGAGGAGAGACTTTGCGCCAGTTCGGAGGTTTTCCGCGGATCGGCTTTCAGCGCATCTAACACATCGATCCAGTCCATCCCGGCAAGCTGATAGAAGTGCACCAGATGATCGTGGCACCAGAGCGTTGCCAGCATAATGTTGCGGATGATATTGGCGTTGTCCGGCACTTTAATACCAATGGCATCTTCGATGGCGTAAACCGAAGCCAGAGCGTGTACGCCAGTACAGACGCCGCAGATACGTTCAACGAACGCCCACGCATCGCGCGGGTCGCGCCCTTGCAGGATGATCTCCAGCCCGCGAAACATGGTGCCGCAGGAGACGGCATTGGTGATCACATTCTGATCGTTAATATTCACTTCGCAGCGCATGTGGCCTTCAATGCGCGTAATCGGGTCGACCACCAGGCGGCGTCCGGCATTATTGATGGTGTATCCTTGAGTTTCGTACTGAGTGCTCATGCCTGTTTATCCTCATTGCCTGGCTGATGTTCGGTTTCTGTAGGTTGCTGGTTATGACGTCTGCGCTGGTCAACGGCGCTGGCGACTGCGTGCACACCAACAGCCGCTGCCACCACGCCAAGCGCGGTTAAACCGACGGTGTCGGCGGTGGAATGGGTACCCATTTGTGGAATATCGACCACGCGGCTGTAGAACGAACCGCGATCCCAGAAACCATTTTCCGCACAACCCAGGCAGCCGTGACCTGACTGGATCGGGAAGGAAACGCCATCGTTCCAGCGTGTGGAGGAACAGGCGTTATAGGTGGTAGGCCCTTTGCAGCCCATTTTGTACAGGCAGTAACCTTTGCGGGCAGCGTCATCATCCCAACTCTGGACGAACTCTCCGGCGTCGAAGTGAGCGCGGCGATAGCATTTATCGTGGATACGCTGACCATAGAACATCAACGGACGGCCCATTCTGTCGACATCTGGCAGACGATCAAAGGTCACCATGTAAGTAATGATGGCGCTCATCACATCCGGGATCGGCGGGCAGCCAGGTACTTTGATAATGGGTTTGTCGGTGATGACTTTGTCGATAGGCGTTGCCTGCGTCGGATTGGGCCGCGCGGCCTGCACGCAGCCCCAGGACGCGCAGGTTCCCCAGGCGATAATCGCGCTGGCTCCGGCAGCGGCACGTTTGAGTTTCTCAATAAACGGTCGACCGCTGCTGATACAGAACATCCCCTGCTCGCCCAGCGGCGGATTACCTTCTACTGCGAGGATATATTTGCCATTGTATTGCGTGATGATGTCTTCGAAGACTTCTTCCGCCTGGGTTCCGGCGGCAGCCATCAAAGTATCGTCATAATCGAGGGAAATCAGGGAAAGGATGACGTCCTTCGCCAGTGGGTGAGCGGAGCGGATAAAAGATTCGGTACAGCAGGTGCATTCCAGACCGTGGATCCATACCACCGGAATGCGGGGTTTGTTCTCCAGCGCCCAGGCAATCTTTGGTGCCATTCCCGCGCCTAATCCCAGCGACGTGGCAGCCAGACTACAATATTTGAGAAAGCTGCGCCGGGTAACGCCCTGACGCCGCATGGCCTGGTAAAATGTTTCCTCGTTATTCATATCGCACGTCTCTTCTCCTAGCAACACCGGCAGGACACCGGGCGCTTATGGTCGGCAAGCGACGTCCCTGTAGCAAGGCAAACCATCGCTTCACGTGAGATGCTGAAAACGAAAGCTCATCCTTCTGCACTGGCACACGTCGCCAGAAAGTATTGTTAATAAAGCGTAGTGAAACTTTTGCACAAAACAATACAAACTGTGTGGATTTATCTTTTAGCGATAAAAATGGACCTATTTTTCTTTTTGCCGGGCGGTGGGGATGTTTAGCCGGTTGCTAAACGAGTAAAAGAGAAGGAATTCATGGTGATGAAATGATCAATCTGCTGTTATTTCACGCTATCAATGCACTTTTGGCTGTTTTTCAGGCAAACAAACAAATTAGGGGTTTACACGCCGCATCGGGATGTTTATAGTGCGCGTCATTCCGGAAGTGTGGCCGAGCGGTTGAAGGCACCGGTCTTGAAAACCGGCGACCCGAAAGGGTTCCAGAGTTCGAATCTCTGCGCTTCCGCCAAATAAGATAAGGGGTTAGCTAAATGCTAACCCCTTTTTCTTTTGCCTGTCGAAATTCTCAGGGCGTTATATTTGCTTAATGACCTGATAATCCGCTGTTAAACCTGTTCCAGATCAAATGCGTAAAGATGGGTAAAACTTCTGGGTGCCCTTACGCATTATCATTATGCTGCTTAATTAATTACATCTGTCATAGAGAGTGACTCAATGGATCGTATTGTTAGTTCTTCACATGACCGTACATCACTGCTTAGCACCCATAAGGTGCTGCGTAATACCTATTTTCTGCTGAGCCTGACGCTGGCCTTTTCGGCAATTACCGCAACTGCCAGTACGGTGCTGATGCTGCCATCTCCGGGTCTGATTCTGACGCTGGTGGGTATGTATGGTTTGATGTTCCTGACCTATAAAACGGCGAATAAGCCGACCGGGATTATCTCCGCATTCGCCTTTACCGGTTTTCTGGGTTATATCCTCGGGCCTATTCTGAACACCTATCTGTCTGCCGGAATGGGTGACGTAATCGCTATGGCACTGGGCGGAACGGCGTTAGTGTTCTTCTGCTGCTCTGCATATGTGCTGACCACCCGCAAAGATATGTCGTTCCTCGGCGGTATGCTGATGGCGGGTATTGTGGTGGTGCTGATTGGTATGGTTGCTAATATCTTCCTGCAGCTGCCTGCTCTGCATCTGGCGATCAGCGCGGTCTTCATTTTGATCTCCTCTGGCGCTATTTTGTTTGAAACCAGCAACATCGTTCATGGCGGTGAAACGAACTATATTCGTGCCACGGTTAGCCTGTATGTTTCGCTGTACAACATCTTCGTCAGCCTGCTGAGCATTCTGGGCTTCGCCAGCCGCGATTAATCTTACCCGCTAACACTTTCATAGCCTCGCTTTATGCGGGGCTTTGTTTTTTGTTACACTGCCGCCAGTCTGATTAAGGTAGTAATAATTATGCTGATCTTCGAAGGTAAAGAGATAGAAACGGATACCGAAGGCTATCTCAAAGAAAGCAGCCAGTGGAGTGAGCCGCTGGCAGTGGTGATTGCAGAGAACGAAGGGATTACGCTGTCGCCAGAACACTGGGAAGTGGTGCGTTTTGTGCGTGATTTCTATCTGGAATTCAATACTTCTCCGGCGATTCGTATGCTGGTAAAAGCGATGGCGAATAAATTTGGCGAAGAAAAAGGAAACAGCCGCTATTTATACCGACTGTTTCCGAAAGGTCCGGCTAAGCAAGCCACCAAAATTGCTGGCCTGCCAAAACCGGTAAAATGTATTTAATGGATACGAAAATCGGTTAATTCCCCCGAGGGATGATGCGGCTCGCTGAGCACCCGTTCTACACGCGCAGAACGCGGGCCGCCACTCTTTAACCACTGCATTAATTTTTCTACCTGCCCTTCTTCACCGCAGGCAACCACTTCCACGCTGCCATCGTCAAGATTTTTGGCGTACCCGGCTAATCCCAGTTTTTTCGCTTCGTACTGCGTGGTATAGCGAAATCCAACGCCCTGAACTCGACCGTAAACCCAGGCAATTATGCAGACTTTCGACATTGCTGCTCTCCTTATCCTTAATGGACGCGTTGCAAATCCATGGAAAACTCCGGACAATGACGCCCATTTCTTTGCATCGACAGAAAAGTAAATTATGAGTGTACGTTTAGTGTTAGCCAAAGGGCGCGAAAAATCATTACTTCGTCGCCATCCGTGGGTCTTTTCCGGGGCCGTTGCCCGCATGGAAGGTAAAGCCAGCCTCGGTGAAACCATCGATATTGTTGATCATCAGGGAAAATGGTTAGCACGCGGCGCTTATTCGCCAGCTTCGCAAATCCGGGCGCGCGTCTGGACGTTTGACCCGAATGAATCTATCGACATTGCTTTTTTTACCCGCCGTTTGCAGCAAGCACAAAAATGGCGTGACTGGCTGGCGCAAAAAGATGGCCTCGACAGCTATCGTTTAATCGCCGGAGAATCTGATGGCCTGCCGGGTATTACTATCGATCGTTTCGGTAATTTTCTGGTGCTGCAACTGCTGAGTGCTGGCGCAGAGTATCAGCGCGCGGCATTAATTAGCGCCCTGCAAACGCTGTACCCGGAATGTGCCATTTACGATCGCAGCGACGTCGCGGTACGTAAAAAAGAAGGGATGGAGCTGACTCAGGGCCCCATCACCGGCGAGTTGCCGCCTGCCCTGCTGCCGATTGAAGAACACGGCATGAAACTGCTGGTGAATATTCAGCACGGACACAAAACGGGCTACTACCTGGATCAGCGTGACAGCCGCCTGGCTACCCGCCGCTACGTCGAAAATAAACGCGTACTTAACTGTTTCTCCTATACCGGTGGTTTCGCCGTATCGGCACTGATGGGCGGTTGCAGCCAGGTTGTCAGCGTTGATACCTCCCAGGAAGCCCTGGATATTGCACGGCAGAACGTTGAGCTGAACAAACTGGATCTGAGCAAGGCTGAGTTTGTCCGTGATGATGTCTTTAAATTGCTGCGTACTTATCGCGATCGCGGTGAAAAATTTGACGTTATCGTGATGGACCCGCCGAAGTTTGTTGAGAATAAAAGCCAGTTGATGGGCGCGTGTCGTGGTTATAAAGACATCAACATGCTGGCGATTCAGCTGCTGAATGAAGGCGGTATTCTCCTGACTTTCTCCTGTTCCGGTCTGATGACCAGCGATTTATTTCAGAAAATCATCGCGGATGCCGCAATTGATGCCGGTCGTGATGTACAATTTATAGAGCAGTTCCGTCAGGCAGCCGATCATCCGGTGATCGCTACCTATCCGGAAGGGCTATATCTGAAAGGGTTTGCCTGTCGCGTCATGTAACTTGAAATGTGGAATTTTACCCTTATATCAAAGGTAAAGATTTCCCGGGAGGTGACTATGATTGCCAGCAAATTCGGTATCGGCCAGCAGGTCCGCCATTCCCTGTTAGGTTATCTCGGAGTGGTCGTGGATATCGACCCGGTTTATTCGCTCTCTGAACCGTCGCCTGATGAGCTGGCGGTGAATGACGAGCTTCGCGCCGCTCCGTGGTATCACGTGGTGATGGAGGACGATAACGGCCTACCGGTTCATACCTACCTGGCTGAAGCCCAGCTAAGTAGCGAATTGCAGGATGAACATCCTGAACAGCCATCCATGGATGAGCTGGCGCAGACCATCCGTAAACAACTCCAGGCCCCGCGTCTGCGTAACTAATCCCTGAACAAATCCCCGGAAGGTTTTTGCCTTCCGGGGATTTTTTATTTGGCCAGGCCCAGGCGAGGGATCTCAATAGCCGGGCAGCGATCCATCACTACATTTAATCCGGCATCCCGAGCCAGCACTGCCGCTTGCTCATTAATCACCCCCAGTTGCATCCAGAGGGTTTTCGCGCCGATGGCGATCGCTTCCTGCGCTACGCCCCACGCCGCTTCTGAATTCCGGAAAACATCGACCATATCGACTTTTTCAGGAACTTCTGCCAGCGTGCCATACCCCTGCTGGCCCAGCAGTGTTTTGCCAGCAACTTTTGGCGAAACCGGAATGACGTGATACCCCTGGTCGAGTAGATATTTCATCACGCGATAGCTGGGACGATCGGGTTTGTCGCTTGCCCCCACCAGCGCAATGGTGTGAGTGGACGTTAAAATGCCTGCAATATCGGTTTCTTTCATTATTTCCTCCAGACTGTTTAACAAAGTGTACGACAAAGCCGACATGCCAACCATGCAGCTAATACGAATGAATGAGAGCAAAAGCGGGAAATATGTCTATATGTTAGTAAGTATGATTAAAGAAAAATTTTGACACATTATTATTCGGGCGGTCTTTTGACAGGAGCTACCTATGAAAACCGGCATCGTGACCACCTTGATTGCATTATGTTTGCCGGTATCCGTTTTTGCCACCACGCTGCGGCTTTCAACCGATGTCGATCTTCTGGTGCTCGACGGCAAGAAGGTTTCCAGCTCTCTGCTGCGCGGTGCGGACAGCATTGAACTGGATAACGGACCGCATCAGTTAGTGTTTCGCGTTGAGAAGACGATTCATCTTTCCAATAGTGAAGAACGGCTCTATATCTCCCCACCGCTGGTGGTCAGTTTTAATACCCAGCTCATCAACCAGGTCAATTTTCGCCTGCCTCGTCTGGAGAATGAGCGGGAAGCTAACCATTTTGATGCCGCGCCGCGCCTTGAATTGTTGGATGGCGATGCGACGCCGATTCCGGTAAAGCTGGATATTCTCGCCATTACCTCAACGGCAAAAACGATAGATTATGAGGTCGAGGTTGAACGCTATAACAAATCCGCGAAACGCGCTTCACTACCGCAATTTGCCACGATGATGGCAGATGACAGTACGCTACTTTCGGGTGTTTCCGAGCTGGATGCTATTCCACCGCAGTCTCAGGTGCTCACAGAACAACGGCTGAAGTATTGGTTTAAACTGGCTGACCCACAAACGCGAAATACTTTCCTGCAATGGGCGGAAAAACAACCATCTTCCTGAGATTTTTGTGCCTGTGCGCAGGCTTTTTCGGTCTTTATCTTGCAGCGATAAGTGCTTACAGTAATCTGTAGGAAAGTTAACTACGGATGTACATTATGGAACTGACGACACGCACTTTACCTGCGCGGAAACATATTGCGCTGGTGGCACACGATCACTGCAAACAAATGCTGATGAGCTGGGTGGAACGGCATCAACCGTTACTGGAACAACACGTACTGTATGCAACAGGCACTACCGGTAACTTAATTTCCCGCGCGACCGGCATGAACGTCAACGCGATGTTGAGTGGCCCAATGGGGGGTGACCAGCAGGTTGGCGCATTGATCTCAGAAGGGAAAATTGATGTATTGATTTTCTTCTGGGACCCACTAAACGCCGTGCCGCACGACCCTGACGTGAAAGCCTTGCTGCGTCTGGCGACGGTATGGAACATTCCGGTCGCCACCAACGTGGCAACGGCAGACTTCATTATCCAGTCGCCGCATTTCAACGACGCGGTCGATATTCTGATCCCCGATTATCAGCGTTATCTCGCGGACCGTCTGAAGTAATATTGCACAGGTGGCAAACGCCACCTGTTTCTTACGGTTTTCTCGCCACCGGCACATCAAGATTTTTCAGTATTTCGACAAATGGAGAGGGATTCTCTTTGTTAAACAGTGCCCATACCCGATGGCGTGCCCGGGTCAGCGCCACGTACATTAACCGCCGTTCTTCAGCGTCCGGGAAATCCTCAACCGATGGCAGTAGCGCCTCTTCCATAATCGACTCCCGCGCCGCAGCCGGAAAACCATCACTCCCCTCCTGCAAGCCAACGATGATGACGTAATCCGCCTGTTGCCCTTTGCTGGCATGAATGGTCATAAAGTCGATTTGCAACTTCGGCCAGCGTGTTGCCGCTTTTTCCAGGCTGGCAGGCCTCATGTGATGGTAACGCGCCAGGATCAGAATGCGCTCTTCCGGTTTGGCATAACCAGAGAGCTTATCCAGCAAAGCGTCAAGATGGCTCTCATCCAATAACGTGACGGCTTTTTTGTCTCCATTGGTTAAGCTGTTTAGCGGCTTTTTCAGCTGGCCTGGGTTCTGCTGAATAAACCGGTTTGCCACCTCACCGATACGACTGTTAAAACGGTAAGTCGTGTCTAAATCGCAGCGATCACCTTCACCAAAGTTTTCATGGAAAGCGGTGGTGAGCGACATTTGCGCACCGCTGAAGCGATAAATCGCCTGCCAGTCATCACCAACGGCGAACAAAGTCGTCTGACTGTTTTGCTTGCGTAATGCCGCTAACAACGCTGCGCGCTGCGGCGAGATATCCTGAAATTCATCAACCAGAATATGCTTCCACGGGCTGATAAAGCGACCTTTCTCCAGAATCACAATCGCCTGGTGAATAAGGCCCGAAAAATCGACAGCGTTTTCTGCCTTCAGCGCACCTTTCCAGGCTTTTAATAACGGGGCCATCAACTTGATACGTTTACTGAACAGATCGCGAATCACTTCGGGTGCACTGGCAATCATTTCTGCCTGTGCACCACCGTGCATCCGCATCAGACTTACCCAGCGATCGAGGCGAGAGGCAAGACGACGCTGTAATTTTTCATCATCCCAGAAATTACCTTCTGGCACTGACCACTGCATTTCTTCCGTCAGCCATTGCCGCCAGCCCTTCGCCTGCGCTTTCTTTTCGCTGCATTGCTTGCGCCACTCAGCAATAAAAAGTTCATGACGGGCAGCGGTATCATTTTCCAGTTTGCTGACTATCGGAACTTTTTTGCTGCCCTGCTGAATAATATGCAGCGCCAGCGCATGAAATGTGCGTGCGGTAATGTCTTCGGTATGTAGTCGTTCTCGAATACGCTCGTCCATCTCTTCAGCGGCTTTGCGACCAAACGCCAGCAATAAAATTTGCTCAGGGGACGCTTCACCACGCGCCAGCAACCAGCCTGCACGGGCCACCAGCACCGACGTTTTTCCGCTTCCTGCACCAGCCAGCACTAACAGAGAATGCTCGCCATTAACGACTGCCCGGGCCTGCGCCGGATTCAGCGGTGAAGACTCGACCTGGCGGAAAAAATCCGCATACTCGGTAAGCATGGCTTCGGTATACGCCTGATTATGCTGCAACCGAGCGCTTTCAATATCTTTCAACCAGGCCTGACATTTACGCCACGCCTCACGGCAGTTATCGAATTCTTCCAGTCGGTTAACCGGCAACGGCAACGCCGACAAAGCCTGGCGGATTTGTTGCTGCACGCCAGAGGTTTGCTCACGCGTCAGCCATTTATTTTCTCCGGTGCGCGTGGCAATTAAATCCAGTTGCTGCTGTAAAACACCAGATGCAATTTCGCTCATCTCGCTACTCCACCGCCGCCAGTGAGCATCAAGATGATGGTAAAAACGCTGCGTCTCGCCCCATTCGGTACCGTGCAGACGCACCACTTTTTCGCCCGGCAGTACAAATTCCAGCTCGCCCCATACCAGACCGCGCTTACAGTGAATCGCCAGTAATTGATTGAAAGGAATAAGGTATTCGTGGCGATCGCCGGAGACTTTAATCCCGGCATTGAGGATCACCGCCCGATCGTAAGGGTGCTGTGCCAGACGTTTTCCAAGCGTTGTCGCTTTCAGTTCCATGACTCTGTAGATCCACACGAAATTATTTCTTATCAGTGTAACCGTCAGAGAAAACGTGCTCCAGCCCAAAAAAACGTTACAATTGCCGCCCATTACTGAAAACCACAGTAAAGCGAGGTTTTATGCGTACCGTTTTGAACATTCTGAACTTTGTGCTTGGCGGATTTGCCACCACTCTGGGCTGGCTGTTGGCGACTCTGGTCAGTATTGTGCTGATTTTTACCTTACCGCTGACACGATCCTGCTGGGAGATCACTAAACTGTCTCTGGTGCCTTATGGCAATGAAGCTATTCATGTCGATGAACTGAACCCGGCTGGCAAAAATGTGCTGCTAAATACTGGCGGTACGGTATTGAATATTTTCTGGCTGATTTTCTTTGGCTGGTGGTTATGCCTGATGCACATTGCAACGGGCATCGCACAATGTATTTCCATCATTGGCATTCCTGTCGGCATTGCGAACTTTAAAATTGCCGCTATTGCACTATGGCCGGTCGGTCGTCGCGTGGTATCGGTAGAAACAGCGCAAGCTGCGCGTGAAGCCAATGCACGTCGTCGTTTTGAATAATCCACTAATATGGCCTTTATGCTAAGTCCTTTGCTCAAACGCTATACCTGGAACAGCGCCTGGCTGTATTACGCGCGTATTTTTATTGCGCTTTGTGGAACCACAGCGTTTCCGTGGTGGCTGGGTGATGTAAAACTGACGATTCCGCTAACGCTGGGGATGGTGGCAGCGGCGCTGACCGATCTCGATGACCGACTGGCGGGACGTTTGCGTAACCTCATCATTACGCTGTTCTGCTTTTTTATCGCCTCGGCCTCAGTAGAATTGCTGTTTCCCTGGCCCTGGCTATTTGCAATTGGTTTAACGCTCTCTACCAGCGGCTTCATTTTGCTCGGCGGTCTGGGTCAACGCTATGCAACAATTGCCTTCGGTGCGTTACTGATCGCCATTTACACTATGTTGGGGACGTCACTGTATGAGCACTGGTATCAGCAGCCGATGTATCTGCTGGCCGGTGCCGTCTGGTACAACGTCCTGACACTTATTGGTCATCTGCTGTTCCCGGTCCGCCCGCTGCAGGACAACCTGGCGCGTTGCTATGAACAACTGGCGCGTTATCTTGAGCTCAAGTCGCGCATGTTTGATCCTGATATTGAAGATGAAAGCCAGGCACCGCTGTACGATTTGGCTCTCGCCAACGGTCAGCTGATGGCGACATTGAATCAGACGAAACTCTCGCTGCTGACCCGCTTACGTGGCGATCGTGGTCAACGAGGAACGCGTCGCACACTGCATTATTACTTTGTCGCGCAGGATATTCACGAGCGTGCCAGCTCTTCTCATATTCAATATCAAACATTGCGTGAACATTTTCGCCACAGCGACGTGCTGTTCCGTTTTCAGCGGCTGATGTCGATGCAGGGCCAGGCGTGCCAGCAACTGTCACGCTGTATTTTGCTGCGTCAGCCTTATCAACATGATCCGCATTTTGAGCGCGCTTTTACGCATATTGATGCTGCGCTGGAGCGGATGCGCGATAACGGCGCTCCTGCTGATTTACTCAAAACACTAGGATTTTTACTGAACAATTTACGTGCCATTGATGCCCAACTGGCAACAATTGAATCAGAACAGGCCCAGGCACTGCCCCATAATAATGACGAAAATGAGCTCGCTGATGACAGCCCGCACGGATTGAGTGATATCTGGCTGCGTCTTAGCCGTCACTTCACGCCGGAATCCGCCCTCTTCCGTCATGCGGTAAGAATGTCGCTGGTGTTGTGCTTCGGCTACGCCATCATTCAGATAACCGGAATGCATCACGGGTATTGGATCTTGCTGACAAGTTTGTTTGTCTGCCAGCCAAACTATAACGCCACGCGCCACCGCCTGAAGTTAAGGATTATTGGTACGCTGGTAGGTATCGCGATTGGTATTCCTGTGCTGTGGTTTGTGCCATCACTGGAAGGGCAGCTGGTGCTGCTGGTTATTACCGGCGTGCTCTTTTTTGCCTTCCGTAACGTGCAATACGCCCATGCAACGATGTTCATCACACTTTTGGTGCTACTGTGTTTCAACTTGCTGGGTGAAGGTTTTGAAGTGGCGTTACCTCGCGTAATCGATACGCTGATTGGTTGTGCCATTGCGTGGGCGGCAGTGAGCTACATCTGGCCTGACTGGAAGTTTCGCAATCTGCCGCGAATGCTCGAACGCGCCACCGAGGCCAACTGCCGGTATCTCGATGCCATACTGGAGCAATACCATCAGGGGCGTGATAACCGTCTGGCGTATCGTATTGCCCGCCGCGATGCACACAACCGTGATGCTGAACTGGCGTCGGTGGTATCAAATATGTCCAGCGAACCGAACGTTACCCCGCAAATTCGCGAAGCCGCGTTTCGGTTGCTGTGCCTTAACCATACGTTTACCAGCTATATCTCAGCCCTCGGTGCTCACCGGGAGCAGTTAACTAATCCTGAAATTCTGGCGTTTCTTGATGACGCAGTTTGCTATGTTGATGACGCGTTACATCATCAACCTGCTGATGAAGAACGCGTCAATCAGGCATTAGCTGGCCTGAAACAGCGGATGCAGCAACTTGAACCACGGGCAGACAGCAAAGAACCTCTGGTCGTACAACAAGTTGGGTTATTGATTGCATTACTGCCAGAGATTGGTCGTCTGCAACGCCAGATTACTCAAGTTCCGCAGGAAACTCCTGTTTCGGCGTAAGAGAGTCAGCCCATTCTGCAAGCTCCTGGCGGCGTGCCACCGGGAGCGCAGCTTCATGAATGCCGATAATGGCCCCTTCAAGCATAAACAGAATCTTTTCTGTCACCAGACTGTTTTGCTGCCGCAGTCGCAACCAACACATTTTTGCCCCAAGTATACGTAACGCCCGTACATCCTTAATCCCCACCTCCCCGAGAATCGCTTCCAGATGAAAAGACATATTGGGCAAATCTTTCAGTCTTTCCCGGGTATTGCGCGTGCTTTTCTCTTTCAGCGCAGCATCGAGAGAATATTTCGACAGACGCACCAGCTTCAGTTGATTTCGCCATAGACTTTCATCAACCCGATAGTAATTGAGGGTAACGGATCGGCCACACTTTTTATATGTCAGCCAGACAGGCGGATGTTTTACACAGTACTGTGCACTTTGCTCACAAGCCCGAAGATACAACTCACCATCAGAAACCATCGCAAACACCGTGTCGTCAACGGTCAGGCTGTAACTGCCAAACAATGATCGGTATTCAATTGTGCCCAACGTTGCCAGGTATTCTTGTGATTTATAGATCCGCTTATAGGAGAGGCTTTTCATAAAATTCCTTTTAAAATCATAACATAAAAGAATGATTCACATTAACGGATCCGTTAACTACGAAAATAGGCAACTTATTCTTAAGGGGCAAGATTAATTTATGTTTTCCCGTCACTAACGACAAAATTTGCGAGGCTCTTTCCGAAAATAGGGTTGATCTTTGTCGTCACCGGATGTACTGTATATTCATACAGTAACCCACAGGGCTGGATTGATTATGTACACTTCAGGCTATGCACATCGTGCTTCGTCGTTCTCATCCGCAGCAAGTAAAATTGCGCGTGTCTCTACGGAAAACACTACAGCCGGGCTTATCAGTGAAGTTGTCTATCGCGAAGATCAGCCCATGATGACGCAACTTCTACTGTTGCCATTGTTACAGCAACTCGGTCAGCAATCGCGCTGGCAACTCTGGTTAACACCGCAACAAAAACTGAGTCGCGAATGGGTTCAGGCATCTGGGCTACCCTTAACGAAAGTAATGCAGATTAGCCAGCTCTCCCCTTGCCACACCGTTGAGTCAATGGTTCGCGCTTTACGCACGGGCAATTACAGCGTGGTGATCGGTTGGTTGGCAGATGATTTGACTGAAGAAGAGCATGCTGAACTTGTTGATGCGGCAAATGAAGGTAACGCTATGGGGTTTATTATGCGTCCGGTAAGCGCATCCTCTCACGCAACGAGACAACTTTCCGGGCTAAAAATTCACTCTAATTTGTATCATTAAGTAAATTTAGGATTAATCCTGGAACTTTTTTTGTCGCCCAGCCAATGCTTTCAGTCGTGACTAATTTTCCTTGCGGAGGCTTGTCTGAAGCGGTTTCCGCGATTTTCTTCTGTAAATTGTCGCTGACAAAAAAGATTAAACGTACCTTATACAAGACTTTTTTTTCATATGCCTGACGGAGTTCACACTTGTAAGTTTTCAACTACGTTGTAGACTTTACATCGCCAGGGGTGCTCGGCATAAGCCGAAGATATCGGTAGAGTTAATATTGAGCAGATCCCCGGTGAAGGATTTAACCGTGTTATCTCGTTGGAGATATTCATGGCGTATTTTGGATGATAACGAGGCGCAAAAAATGAAAAAGACAGCTATCGCGATTGCAGTGGCACTGGCTGGTTTCGCTACCGTAGCGCAGGCCGCTCCGAAAGATAACACCTGGTACACTGGTGCTAAACTGGGCTGGTCCCAGTACCATGACACTGGTTTTATTCCTAACAATGGTCCGACCCACGAAAACCAACTGGGTGCAGGTGCTTTTGGTGGTTACCAGGTTAACCCGTATGTTGGCTTTGAAATGGGTTACGACTGGTTAGGTCGTATGCCGTACAAAGGCGACAACATCAACGGCGCATACAAAGCTCAGGGCGTTCAGCTGACCGCTAAACTGGGTTACCCAATCACTGACGATCTGGACGTTTACACTCGTCTGGGTGGTATGGTATGGCGTGCAGACACCAAGTCTAACGTACCTGGTGGCGCATCCACTAAAGACCACGACACCGGCGTTTCTCCGGTCTTCGCTGGCGGTGTTGAGTATGCGATCACTCCTGAAATCGCTACCCGTCTGGAATACCAGTGGACCAACAACATCGGTGACGCACACACCATCGGCACTCGTCCGGACAACGGCATGCTGAGCCTGGGTGTTTCCTACCGTTTCGGTCAGGGCGAAGCAGCTCCAGTAGTTGCTCCGGCTCCAGCTCCGGCACCGGAAGTACAGACCAAGCACTTCACTCTGAAGTCTGACGTTCTGTTCACCTTCAACAAAGCAACCCTGAAACCGGAAGGTCAGGCTGCTCTGGATCAGCTGTACAGCCAGCTGAGCAACCTGGATCCGAAAGACGGTTCCGTAGTTGTTCTGGGTTACACTGACCGCATCGGTTCTGACGCTTATAACCAGGCTCTGTCCGAGCGTCGTGCTCAGTCCGTTGTTGATTACCTGATCTCTAAAGGTATCCCGGCAGACAAAATCTCCGCACGTGGTATGGGCGAATCCAACCCGGTTACTGGCAACACCTGTGACAACGTGAAACAGCGTGCTGCACTGATCGATTGCCTGGCTCCGGATCGTCGCGTAGAGATCGAAGTTAAAGGCATCAAAGACGTTGTAACTCAGCCGCAGGCTTAAGTTCTCGTCTGGTAAAAAACCCCGCTGCTGCGGGGTTTTTTTTCGTCTTTAGAAAATTGAACTGACTTTCGTCAGTTATTCCTTACCCAGCAATGCCTGCAGATCCTGCTTCAAAGAAGACATTTTATTCGCGTATTTCTCTTTGTTTTCCGCATCTTCAATCAGCTGAACAATCGTTTCAGAAAGCGTTTTACCGCGACGCTGCGCAAGACCAGCCAGACGTTGCCAGACAATAAATTCCAGATCGATCGATTTTTTGCGCGTATGCTGATGTTCCGCATTAAAATGGCGCTTCCGTCTGGCCCGAATGGTTTGCTTCATGCGATTGACCAGTTCCGGATTCATATGCTTGTCAATCCAGCCATTTACCAGCACGGGTTCATTTTCCAGCGAGAGCAACACATCGACGGCTTCCTGGGCGGCACTGGCTTCTATGTAACGGGTGATTAACTCCCCTTCGCGGTGCTTCTTCACCAGATACTTCCATTTCCAACCGCTTTCAAGATTTTCAAGTTGTTGATATTTCATAGCGATCTCAATGTTACCGTGTAACTCTTTACAGAATATCAGCTTTTTGGGCCAGTGAAGAAAAGAATCTCCATCCTGTGAGCTTTAACGCCCATGCCAGGAGTATTGTCGGTGCTTTCTACGTGTGCTGTAGTGCCGGTTACGGTATAATCGCGGCTTTGACAACAGACTAAAAAACATCAACTTTGACCATTACGAAACTTGCATGGCGTGACCTGGTTCCTGATACCGATAGCTATCAGGAAATATTTGCTCAGCCACATTTGATTGACGAAAACGATCCTTTATTCAGTGATACTCAACCGCGACTGCAATTTGCGCTGGAGCAGTTGCTGCATACGCGAGCATCCTCCTCTTTTATGCTGGCGAAGGCCCCGGAAGAGTCTGAGTATCTGAATCTTATTGCCGATGCCGCGCGTGCGCTACAAAGCGATGCAGGCCAACTGGTGGGCGGTCACTATGAGGTTTCCGGGCACACCATCCGCTTACGTAACGCAGTGAGTGCAGATGATAATTTTGCGACTTTAACGCAAGTTGTCGCTGCCGACTGGGTAGAAGCGGAACAACTCTTTGGCTGCCTGCGCCAGTTTAATGGCGACATTACCCTGCAGCCAGGTCTGGTGCATCAGGCAAATGGCGGTATTCTCATCATCTCTTTGCGTACACTGCTGGCGCAACCTCTGCTGTGGATGCGGCTGAAAAATATCGTTAACCGCGAGCGTTTTGACTGGGTTGCGTTTGATGAGTCGCGCCCTCTCCCCGTCTCTGTGCCTTCGATGCCATTGAAGCTGAAAGTCATTCTGGTAGGCGAACGCGAATCATTGGCTGATTTCCAGGAGATGGAACCAGAGCTTTCAGAGCAGGCTATTTATAGCGAATTTGAAGATACTCTGCAGATTGTCGATGCGGAGTCAGTAAGCCAGTGGTGTCGCTGGGTAACATTGACCGCAAGACATAATCACTTACCTGCACCGGGAGCGGATGCCTGGCCGGTACTTATCCGCGAAGCAGCCCGCTACACCGGTGAACAAGAAACACTTCCGCTTAGCCCGCAGTGGATCCTCCGCCAGTGTAAAGAGGTCGCCTCCCTGTGCGATGGCGACACCTTCTCCGGCGAGCAGCTAAACTTAATGCTGCAGCAGCGTGAATGGCGTGAAGGTTTCCTCGCTGAACGCATGCAGGATGAGATTCTTCAGGAGCAAATCCTGATTGAAACCGAAGGCGAACGCATCGGGCAAATTAACGCCCTTTCGGTCATTGAATTTCCGGGTCATCCACGCGCTTTTGGCGAACCTTCTCGCATTAGCTGCGTTGTGCATATTGGCGATGGTGAGTTCACCGACATCGAACGCAAAGCGGAGCTTGGCGGCAATATCCATGCGAAAGGGATGATGATCATGCAGGCGTTCCTGATGTCGGAACTACAGCTTGAGCAACAGATCCCCTTCTCAGCATCGCTGACATTTGAGCAGTCATACAGTGAAGTGGATGGCGATAGTGCCTAGATGGCTGAACTCTGCGCCCTGATAAGCGCCCTCGCCGATGTGCCGGTGAATCAGAGTATCGCTATCACAGGTTCAGTCGATCAGTTCGGTCGTGCCCAGCCGGTCGGTGGTTTAAATGAGAAAATCGAAGGCTTCTTTGCTATTTGCCAGCAACGTGAGTTAACCGGGAAACAAGGTGTCATTATCCCCACTGCTAACATTCGCCATTTAAGTCTTCACAGTGAACTGGTGAAAGCGGTAGAAGAAGGCAAATTCACCATCTGGGCAGTAGACGATGTGACTGACGCACTGCCGTTATTATTAAATCTGGTGTGGGATGGCGAAGGCCAAACGACGCTGATGCAAACCATCCAGGAACGTATCGCGCAAGCATCGCAACAGGAAGGACGTCACCGTTTTCCATGGCCATTGCGTTGGCTGAACTGGTTTATTCCGAACTGATCGGACTTGTTCAGCGTACACGTGTTAGCTATCCTGCGTGCTTCAATAAAATAAGGCTTACAGAGAACATGGTAGATAAACGCGAATCCTATACAAAAGAAGACCTTCTTGCCTCTGGTCGCGGTGAACTGTTTGGCGCTAAAGGCCCGCAATTGCCAGCACCGAACATGCTGATGATGGACCGTGTGGTCAAAATGACCGAAACGGGTGGTAACTTCGACAAAGGGTATGTTGAAGCAGAACTGGATATCAATCCGGATCTGTGGTTCTTCGGATGCCACTTCATTGGCGATCCGGTTATGCCGGGATGCCTGGGCCTGGACGCAATGTGGCAGCTGGTAGGGTTCTACCTCGGCTGGCTGGGCGGCGAAGGTAAAGGCCGCGCGCTGGGCGTTGGCGAAGTGAAATTCACCGGTCAGGTACTGCCGACAGCGAAAAAAGTGACCTACCGTATTCACTTTAAACGCATTGTTAATCGACGTCTGATTATGGGTCTGGCAGATGGCGAAGTGCTGGTTGATGGTCGTCTGATCTATACCGCCAGCGACCTGAAAGTCGGTCTGTTCCAGGATACGTCTGCCTTCTGATTATAATCAGACAGAGTATCAAAAGGCGAAACCTCCGCAATGCGGAGGTTTCTTTTTAAAGAGACAGAATCAGGCCATTACTACCCTGTCCGCCATGGCTTCTCGCCAGCCTCCCAGCCATTGTGACCTTTGATTCAGCGTCTGATAGGGACACATTTCTTTTGAGCGTCCGGCGATGCCGGCCTGATAACCACGTTGATGTGCCCGTTCCAGGCGATCTCGTTTTTGTCTCTTCATGCCTCGTTTCCCTCATACTGGTTTCTGGTGGAAAAGAAAACAGTGATTACTAAATGTGCAATCACAGTTAAGCAATACCGCGAATCATAACTGCCGTCAATGCGCAAAATTCACGCCACTGTCATATTTGTGAGCTACACGGGCATGTCAGTTGTACAAAAAATGTGAAGAGGAACAACTTTTTCCGCACCTTAGAAACAAAAAAACCGCCTCAGGCAACATACCGGAGACGGTTATATTTACAAATCTTTATGATTACGGTAGACGCTTTATCTCTTGCGCAATAGAAGCGGCTTCCTGACTCCAGACACTGGCCAGCACTTTAACCATTTCATCGTAACCATCCTGAGTTTGCACCCCTTCCAGACGGAACGGACGTTTGATCAGTTGTCCCTGGTGGTTCAACAGCCACTCACCACTGACAATGACCTTGCCATCATATCGCCCGTTAAACTCCGTTACGGTAACATTGAGCGTATCCTGGGCGCTTCCCAGAGGCTGGGAGGCAACCACCCAGCCGGGCAGTTGCGTGCTCAGGTTGGCAACCAGAGTGTTGCGCAACTGTTGATCCAACGGGCTGGCCCACAAGTTGTTGTTGGCAATCACATACTTCACATCACTGGTTTGATAAACCACACCATTTCCGGCCAGATAGTCAGGAACAGCGACCTGCTCTACCCATAACAGGCGATTACCCTGGCTGGCGGTACTTTGTGTACCGCTCTGCACCACAGGTAACTGGTAATAGTTTTTATTAATTTCGCCGGAGCTGCATCCGGCCAGCCACAGTGCTGCAATCGTCACTAGCCACTTTTTCATTGTTTCGCCCTCTTCGGCTCTGGATCTTTTTTGTCCTTCGCTTCAAATACCAGCGCGTTACTCTTCTCATTGAGCGTTTTCAGCACCGGTTGCAGTTCTCGCAACACCTGATCAAGGCGCTGCATATCCGCCACCATCTTGTTGTAGGCTGCGGAGCCAGGCTGGAAGCCCTGCATGCTGCGATTCAATTCACGCAACGTTGACTGCATATCCGTCGGCAGCTGCTGCATCGACTGGCTGGCGAGGATCTTGTTCATGCTATCCAGCGTCGTTTGCAGGTTTTTCATTGTGCGCTGACTTTCAGAAAGCGTACTGGTTGCCTGTTCAATCATCGGATTCAATGGCAGTTTGTTGATCTTATCCAACGCTTCCATCAGTCGTTGCTGGATTTGCGCCAGACCGCCGCTAACGGTCGGGATAATCTGATAACCATTAAATTCACGAATACCGGTTATTGCAGGCGTATTTGGATAGAAATCGAGATCAACATACAGTGCGCCAGTGACCAGGTTTCCGGTTTTCAGCGATCCGCGTAAACCACGTTTCAACAATTCGCCAAGGTGCTCAACAACATCCGCATTTTCGCCAAGCTGCATTTTCAGCCGCTCTGGCTCGATACGAATCAGTACCGGAATACGGTAATCATCGTTAAATGTCTGACGCATATTCGGCGCAAAGAATGGCACTTTGCTTACGGTACCCAGGCGAATACCCCGGAATTCTACCGGAGCTCCCGGTTGCAGACCGCGTACCGAATCTTTAAAGAACATCAGATAATCAATGTGATCGGTGTACAACGAATCCTGAATGCTCTTCTGATCATCATACAAAACGAAAGCTGTTTTCGGTGCCACTGGCTGCCCTAAATCCAGACCTTCCGGCACATCAAAGCTGACACCGCCACTAAGCAGCGTTGTCAATGAGCCCATCTCCACACGCATTCCCGCTGACGTCAAATCAACCGCAATGCCACTATCTTTCCAGAAGCGAACATTGCTGGTCACCAGTCGGTCATAAGGTGCATTGATGAACAGTTGATAACTGATATTGCGTTTTTGCGTATCGAAGGTGCTGGTTTCAACCGAACCTACCCGATAGCCACGGAACAGCACCGGATCTCCTGGCGAGAGCTGCCCGGCTTTTTTGCTATCGAGAATCACACGGATACCTTTCGCATCAGGCGGGGCCAACGGTGGTGAGTCCAGCAAATCGTATTTATCCATTTTGCTGCCTTTCGCGCCTGGCTGCAGTTCGATATAAACCCCAGACAGCAGCGTTCCCAGGCCGCTAATCCCTTCTCGACCAATCTGCGGTTTCACCACCCAAAAGACGGTATCTTTATGCAGCAATTTTTCCATACCGGAATTCAGCCGCGCTTTGATTTCAACGTGCGTCAAATCATCAGCCAGTGTGGCGCTTTCAACCACGCCGACGTCAACGCTACGGCTTTTAATGGTGGTTTTACCACCTTCTATTCCTTCCGCATTCGCGGTGATCAGGGTCACTTCCGGCCCCTGATGGCTGTAATGATAAAAAAGAACCCAGGCCCCAATGAGCGCCGTGACGATAGGAAATATCCACACGGGAGACCAGTTCTTCACTTTCTGGATTTTGGCTTCCCCATTATTAGATTCCATACTGTCAGGACTCCTCATGCTCTGATTCAGGTTGACGATCCCACGACAAACGCGGGTCAAACGTCATAGCAGAAAACATTGTCATTATGACGACTAAAGCAAACATTAATGCACCCATTGCCGGATAAATACTCATTAAACCTCCCATACGCACCAGCGCCGAGAGCACCGCGATAACGAAAACGTCAATCATCGACCAGCGGCCTACAAACTCAACAACTTCATAAATCAAATGCATTCTTTCACTGTCGCGCTTGCCATGCCCTTTGGCATCCCAACACAACCACGCTATGGCGATCATCTTTAACGTTGGCACCATAATACTGGCCAGAAAGATAACCGCAGCGACGGGATAAGATCCTTCGCTCCATAACAGAATGACCCCAGCGAGAATCGTCGACGGCATCTTCGAGCCTAATAAATCCGTCACCATAATGGGCAAAATATTAGCCGGAAGATACAGCATGATGGACGTTACAAGCAGCGCGAGTGTCCACTGCAGGCTGTTTCTACGCCGAACGTACCCTTTGGTACTACAACGCGGGCACACGGGTTCATCAGCAGGAAGGATTGCCGTACAACAGGAGCACGAACGCAGCCCCTGACGTATCCCCGTGACGCCTGGTTTTAGCGGCTGGCGCAGTTCTGGCATCGGGGCGATGTCGTCCCATAACCAGCGACGATCAACGCACTGAAAAGCGCGCAGTTGCAGGACACAAAATAAACACCAGGGGAGAAAGCTGCTGCCTACCCCAATGCTGCCGTAGGCCATCAGTTTAACGAAACTGACCAGCACACCCGCGAGGAAAATCTCCGCCATTCCCCAGGTTTTGAGTTGAAAAAGCACCCGTGCCAGTTGCTCTTTTAAACGGACCGGTAATTCTGCGCGATTCACCAGTAACAGAATGGTTATCAGACAAAACGCGGGAACCAGTTGCACAAACAACAGGAAAAAGGTGCCGAGGCTGGCGTAGTCCTCAGAAAAAAGCACGCCGGGAATTTCCAGTAATGTAATTTCACTGGTGACTCCTGCAACGTTCATATTCACAAAAGGAAACAAGTTGGACAGCAACAGCATGAACAGTGCAGCCAACGCATAGGCGGTGGGACGCTGCCGAGGGGCATCCCACGCCACGGTTAACGTTGTGCCACACCGGGGACATGCCGCTTTCTGACCATGCTCAAGGCGCGGTAACGCCACCAGCATGTCACACTGCGAGCACAGGATGTGCTTCGCGGCATGATGATGTTCGCACATTGGTACTCCTTAATGATGCGCTATTTTACAGATGACTAACAAAGTGTTGGTTTTCATGCCTGATAAACCCAGTTCATCAGGCAATTTTACCGTTGTCAGCTGTCTCTGTTTAAATCGACTATTTTGCGATCAGCCACCATTTTTTAACGCTTCAAGATACTCCCAGCGTTCAAAGGCTTGCTCCAGCTCCTGCTCTGCAGCAGCCATATCGGCGAGCACTTTTTGCGTCTGCTCATGCGGCTGACTGAAGAAGGAAGCATCCGCCACCTGCGTCTGTAGGGCTTCCAGCTTCGCCTCCAGATCTTCGAGCAATTGCGGTAGCTGCTCCAGTTCGCGCTGCAATTTATAGCTTAGTTTGCTACTGCTGCGTTTTACAGTTTCTGCTTTTGGCGCGGCGGCTTCTTCGATTTTTTTCACCGCAGGCTGTTTGAGCGCCACATACTGTTCTTGCTGACCACGGGCATCATGATAACCGCCGACATAACGACCAATTTTACCGCCGCCTTCGAAGATCCAGCATTCTGTAACGGTGTTATCGACAAACTGACGATCGTGGCTCACCAGCAATACCGTGCCCTGGTAGCTGTCGATCAGTTCTTCCAGCAGTTCCAGCGTTTCAACATCAAGATCGTTGGTCGGTTCGTCAAGAATCAATAAGTTGCTTGGTTTGAGGAACAAACGCGCCAACAACAAGCGGTTACGCTCACCGCCAGAAAGCGCACGTACCGGCGTCATCGCCCGTTTCGGATGGAACAGGAAGTCCTGCAAATAGCCCAAAACATGACGTGGCTTGCCGTTAACCATCACCTCTTGCTTACCTTCAGCAAGGTTATCCATCACCGTTTTATCGGGATCCAGTTCCGCACGGTGCTGATCGAAATAAGCCACTTCCAGTTTGGTGCCAACGTGAATACGCCCGCTGTCCGCCTGAAGCTGACCGAGCATCAGTTTCAGCAGCGTGGTTTTGCCGCATCCATTCGGACCAATCAGGGCAATTTTGTCGCCACGTAGAACCTGGGCAGAAAAATCTTTCACCAGTTGCTTACCGTCAACCTGGTAGCAAACGTCTTCCATTTCGAAAACGATCTTACCGGAGCGGCTGGCTTCTTCCACCTGCATTTTTGCGGTACCCATCACTTCGCGACGTTCGCCACGCTCGCGACGCATTGCTTTCAGGGCGCGTACGCGGCCTTCATTACGGGTACGGCGTGCTTTGATCCCCTGACGGATCCACACTTCTTCCTGCGCCAGTTTGCGATCGAACTCGGCATTTTGCAGCTCCTCCACGCGCAGGGCTTCTTCTTTTTCCAGCAGGTACTGGTCGTAATTCCCTGGATAGGTCACAAGTTTGCCGCGATCGAGATCAACAATACGCGTCGCCATATTGCGGATAAACGAACGGTCGTGGGAGATGAAAATAATCGTCCCATTGAAGGTTTTAAGGAATCCTTCCAGCCAGTCGATGGTTTCGATATCCAGGTGGTTAGTCGGTTCGTCGAGCAGCAATACGCGCGGATTGCTCACCAGCGCGCGTCCTAATGCCGCTTTACGCAACCAACCGCCGGAAAGCGACGACAGCGCAACGTTAGGATCTAACCCCAGTTGCGCCAGCACTTCGTTAATGCGGTTTTCCAGCTGCCACAGGTTGTGGTGATCCAACTGTTCCTGAACCTTCGCCAGTTCGTTGAGATTTTTCTCGCTCGGGTCGTTCATCACCAGGCGCGAAATATCGTGATAGCGTTTCAGGTATTCCGCTTGTTCTTCAATGCCTTCGGCAACGAAATCATAAACACTCCCCTCAACGTTACGCGGCGGATCCTGTTGCAGACGAGCTACAATCAAATCTTGCTCGTAAATAATGCGACCGTCATCCAGCCCTTGTTCACGGTTGAGGATTTTCATTAACGTCGATTTGCCTGCGCCGTTGCGGCCCACCAGACAAACACGTTCGTTATCTTCGATATGCAGTTCTGCGTTATCGAGAAGCGGCGCGTCGCTGAACGACAGCCATGCGCCATGCATACTGATTAATGACATTACTATTCCTTTCAGGCTGCGGTAATCAGCCAGCAGTTGTGGATCTGGCGGTTACGGGCGAAATCCTGGGAGAGCGTTTTTTGCGTAATTTCTTGTGCTTTCAGTCCCAGTTTCGCCAGGCCGTCGAGATCCATACGGAAGCCGCGTTTGTTGTTCGAGAACATGATCGTCCCACCTGCACGCAGCAGACGTTTCAAATCTTTCATCAGCACCAGATGATCGCGCTGAACATCAAACGCATCTTCCATTCGTTTTGAGTTAGAAAAGGTTGGCGGATCGATAAAGATCAGATCGAACTGTTCATTTGCCTCACGCAGCCACGCCAGGCAATCGGCCTGAATCAGGCGATGCGCACGGCCAGTTAAGCCATTCAGACGCAGGTTGCGTTCTGCCCACTCCAGATAAGTACGCGACATATCCACGGTGGTGGTGCTGCGCGCGCCGCCTAATCCCGCATGCACGGTGGCGCTACCGGTATAGGAGAACAGGTTGAGGAAATCTTTGCCTTTGCTCATCTGACCGAGCATACGACGGGCGATACGGTGATCGAGGAACAGACCGGTATCGAGGTAATCCGTCAGGTTCACCCACAAGTGAGCGTTATATTCGGTGACTTCGAGAAACTCGCCCTTCTCGCCCAGTTTCTGGTACTGATTTTTGCCCTTCTGGCGTTCACGGGTTTTCAGCACCAGTTTGTTTGGCGCAATCCCCAGTACCGAAATGGTTGCAGCGATAATATCGAACAGACGCTGACGCGCTTTGTGCGCATCAATAGTTTTTGGCGGCGCATACTCCTGCACCACCACCCAGTCGGCATAACGGTCAACGGCAACATTATATTCCGGCAGATCGGCGTCATACAGGCGGTAACATTCAATTCCTTCCTGGCGAGCCCACTTCTCGAATTTTTTGAGGTTCTTACGCAGACGGTTGGCGTAGTCTTCCGCTGCCATTACCGGTTTGCTGTCTGGTGTGCTTTCGGCAACATGGTAGTTTTTCTGTACGCAGTCCAGCGGGCCGTTTTTCGCCTTGTACTGTTTGTCTGCACGCAGCTGCAGGCAGCTTAGCAGATCCGGCGAGGCACTAAACAAAGAGAGATTCCAGCCACCGAACTGGTTTTTCATGATTCGGCCCAGCAGACTATGCAGCGCAATCAGCGCCGGTTCGCTGTCCAGACGTTCACCGTATGGCGGGTTGCTCAACACTGTACCGTACGGCCCTTTCGGCAGCGGATTGGTCAGTTGCGCGACATCTTTCACCTCAAAGGTGATCAGTTCACCAATCCCCGCAAGACGGGCGTTAGTGCGCGCACGTTGAATCACCCGTGCGTCGCTGTCCGAACCGTAAAAATGAGAGCTATACTCAGCCAGGCCTTTACGGGCGCGAGTTTGCGCTTCCGCTTTCACTTCCTGCCAGATAGCTTCATCATGCTGCGCCCAGCCGCTAAAGCCCCAACGCCCACGGTGCAAGCCTGGTGCGCAATCGGTCGCCAGCATCGCCGCTTCAATCAGCAACGTACCGGAACCACACATCGGATCGAGCAGCGGTGTTCCTGGCTGCCAGCCGGATCGCATAACAATCGCGGCTGCCAGGGTTTCTTTGATCGGCGCAATACCAGCACGATCGCGATAGCCACGCAGATGTAAACCATCACCACTGAGATCAAGGGCAATACTGGCGGTTTCTTTATGCAGCCAGACGTTAACGCGGATATCCGGCGCATCGCGATCAACATTTGGACGCGGCAGATTTTTCCGCGTGAAAGCATCGACGATCGCGTCTTTCACTTTCATCGCGCCGTACTGACTGTTGCGGATGGTGTCATTCAAACCACTGAAGTGGACAGCGAAGGTCGCGCCAGGATTAAACATCTCTGTCCAGTTGATCGCCTGAACACCGAGATAGAGGTCTAAATCGCTGTAAACCTTACACTCGCCCAGCGGCAACATAATACGCGAGGCCAGGCGGCTCCACATCAGGCTCTGGTAAACAAGCCGTGTGTCGCCCTTGAAATGGACCCCACCCTGAACCACCTGGCATTCAACGGCCCCCAGGTTTTCCAGTTCAGTTTTTAACAGCTCTTCCAGCCCACGGGCCGTACTGGCAAACAGAGAATTCATATCGTCACTTTTACTCTAAGAGCCTACCGCAGTAGGCGTAATTGTTGCAGTCAGTCTGGACATGGACAGCGCGGAGAAACCGGAGCGTACACAAGTACGTGAGGATTTCGAGCACTTCCCTGGGCCAAACTGACAAATAAAATAGCCTAATGGGACAGGCGCTAAGAAAATTGTTGCGCATTATAGCTAATAAGCGCGTCATGTCATAAAGTTGAGGGCTTATTTTCATTTGAGGACCGCACCGTGGCGACATTAACCCGGCTTTTTATTCATCCTGTTAAATCGATGCGCGGCATTGGTCTTACACATGCTCTGGCAGATGTCAGTGGTCTGGCCTTCGATCGCATCTTTATGATCACGGAACCTGACGGTACGTTTATTACCGCTCGCCAGTTTCCCCAGATGGTACGGTTTACTCCTTCACCTGTGCATGATGGCTTGCATCTCACCGTACCAGATGGCAGTAGCGCATATGTTCGTTTTGCTGATTTCGCCACACAAGACGCACCAACCGAAGTTTGGGGCACACATTTTACCGCGCGAATTGCACCAGACGCGATCAACAAATGGCTAAGTGGATTTTTCTCCCGCGAAGTGCAGTTGCGCTGGGTGGGGCCACAAATGACGCGGCGCGTGAAACGCCACAACACTGTACCCCTGTCATTTGCTGATGGCTATCCTTACCTTCTTGCTAACGAAGCCTCGTTACGTGATCTCCAACAACGTTGTCCGGCCAGTGTAAAAATGGAGCAATTCCGCCCCAATCTGGTGGTTTCCGGCGCGTCAGCCTGGGAAGAAGATAGCTGGAAAGTGATTCGCATTGGTGATGTGGTGTTTGATGTGGTTAAACCTTGTAGCCGCTGTATTTTCACCACCGTCAGTCCAGAAAAAGGGCAAAAACATCCGGCAGGCGAACCATTAAAAACATTGCAATCTTTCCGCACTGCCCAGGATAACGGCGATGTCGATTTTGGTCAGAATTTAATTGCCCGTAATAGCGGCGTAATTCGCGTTGGCGATGAGGTGGAAGTTCTGGCAACGGCTCCGGCTAAAATTTACGGCGCAGCCGCCGCTGATGATACCGTCAACATCACGCAACAACCGGACGCAAATGTAGATATTGACTGGCAGGGACAGGCATTTCGTGGAAATAACCAGCAGGTGTTGCTGGAGCAATTAGAAAATCAGGGAATTCGTATCCCTTATTCTTGCCGCGCGGGCATTTGTGGAAGTTGCCGTGTTCAGCTTTTAGAAGGCGAAGTCACGCCGCTGAAAAAATCAGCAATGGGCGATGATGGCACCATTCTTTGCTGTAGCTGTGTACCGAAGACTGCGCTTAAGCTGACGCGTTAGACTGCCTGTTCGAGGTTGAAGCTGTCAACATTAACCTGCGGTTTCAGCCTGTCGTTCATGATTTTGATGGCGTCGCCCAGCTGCATCGCGCGACCCGCAATAACAACGCAGGGTTGTGCCAGCAGGCATAGTGCGGCATTTTCGCCAGATTCAACGACCAGCAAATTGACTTGCTCGTGAGTGTCGCTCAACCAAACGCAGGCCGCATCGCCCGGCATGGGCACCCACATTTCACCATGGGAAACAAAATGCCAGCTTTTCGGCATTTGCGGTTTGAGATAACGAATTGCTACCAGCGCATTAAGCACCAGTTCGGCTTTTTGTTCTTTAGATAAATTAAAATCGCGGCATTTTTCTTCAAATGAGAAATAGAGCGCGGCGTCGTCAACGCAAAAGCCTGCGGGAGAAAAGGCATCTGGAGTCAACATTTTGCGCGCAAAACGTGAGCGAAATAGCATACCATTGGCTAAATCGAGCATCATTCGATCGTGCTCTTCATCGTAATACCAACGCCAGTTATCGTCTGGTTTAATTCGCATCTGCCTCTCCCCTACCCTATAAAACCGCAGCAACACAATCCATTGTCGCTTCGCTTAATAACCTCAACAATAAAAGTACAAAATGTCTAAATAAGCAACAGCGATGAATATAAAACAACCAGGGCTTAAAATAAAGCCCTGATTATCTTATAAAGAGGAATTCGAAGTAATAATTAGATATGGGTAACGATTTCTTTAATCAGCGGCGGACCTTTAAAAATAAAACCAGAATAAATTTGCACCAGTGAGGCCCCCGCAGCAATCTTTTCACGCGCAGCGATAACCGAATCAATGCCGCCAACACCGATGATCGGTAAGCGACCGTTTAATTCCTGTGACAAGCGGCGAATAATTTCTGTGCTTTTTAACTGAAGCGGACGACCACTTAAGCCACCGGTTTGATCACAATTTTTCATTCCCTGAACCAGAGAACGATCGAGCGTGGTATTTGTTGCAATCACGCCATCAATATTATGGCGAACTAAACTATCGGCAACCTGGATCAATTCTTCTTCAGAAAGATCCGGCGCGATCTTCACTGCGATCGGCACATATTTATGGTGCATCGCTTGCAAATCATTTTGCTTATTTTTAATCGCGGTTAAGAGATCATCCAGCGCTTCGCCATATTGCAGTGTGCGTAATCCTGGGGTATTTGGCGATGAAATATTGATGGCGATATATCCCGCATAGGCATAGATTTTTTCCATACAAATCAGATAGTCATCTTTACCCTGCTCCACCGGCGTATCTTTATTTTTGCCGATGTTAATACCCAGAACGCCGTCATAATGGGCTTTTTTTACGTTCTCTACGAGGTTATCAACGCCAAGATTATTAAAGCCCATACGGTTGATCAAACCTTCGGCATCTACCAGACGAAAGAGACGCGGCTTGTCATTACCTGGCTGGGGACGTGGCGTGACGGTACCGATCTCGATCGATCCAAATCCCATCGCGCCTAACGCGTCAATGCACTCCCCGTCTTTATCAAGACCGGCTGCCAGACCAAGCGGATTTTTAAACGTCAGGCCCATGCAGTTAACAGGTTTCGCAGGCACTTTCTGCCGCACCAGTGCTTCAAACGGCGTTCCGGTAATACGGCGTAATTGCTGAAAAGTAAACTCATGAGCGCGCTCTGGATCGAGCTGGAAAAGGGCTTTACGAACGAAGGGGTAGTACATGAACTCTCCTGGATTCCCGGTGTGCAAACCGGGGGCGTATTATGTGCGAGTTCGGACCAAAAGGGAATTGACCTGCGGCAATAAATAGCAAACGTTTTCTTATTGCGCTTTTTTTATGCTTTTTTTGGCTTTTCTTCCTCAGATAAATCATTTCGACTCGCGGACGCCCTCTGTCAGACTGACCGAATTGTTATCAATGTTAACAAAACAAGAACAATTGGTTATAAGGAGAGAGTATGCGTGTCATCACCCTGGCGGGTAGTCCTCGCTTTCCTTCTCGCTCCAGCTCCTTGCTGGAATATGCGCGGGAAAAACTAAATGGCCTGGATGTAGAGGTTTATCACTGGAATTTGCAAAACTTCGTCCCGGAAGATCTGCTTTATGCTCGTTTCGATAGTCCGGCACTCAAGACCTTCACCGAACAGCTGCAACAGGCCGATGGGCTGATTGTCGCCACGCCTGTGTATAAAGCCGCCTATTCCGGCGCGCTGAAAACCCTGCTCGACCTGCTGCCAGAACGTGCGTTGCAAGGCAAAGTGGTGCTGCCGCTGGCGACAGGCGGCACCGTGGCCCATCTGCTGGCGGTCGATTATGCCCTTAAGCCAGTTTTAAGTACGCTGAAAGCCCAGGAGATCCTGCACGGCGTGTTTGCCGATGACTCGCAAGTAATTGATTACCAACACAAACCCCAGTTCACGCCAAATCTGCAAACTCGTCTTGATACCGCGCTAGAAACTTTCTGGCAGGCGTTGCACCGCCGCGATGTTCAGGTTCCTGACCTTCTGTCTCTGCGAGGTAATGCCCATGCGTAAGATCATTAAACTGGCGCTGGCGGGTTTACTTAGCGTCTCTACACTTGCTGTTGCCGCGGAGTCTTCGCCAGAGGCGTTACGTATAGGCTATCAAAAAGGCAGTATTGGTATGGTGCTGGCAAAAAGCCACCAGTTACTGGAAAAACGCTATCCGCAAACAAAAATCTCCTGGGTGGAGTTCCCCGCTGGCCCACAGATGCTGGAGGCGTTAAACGTTGGCAGTATCGATCTCGGCAGTACCGGGGATATTCCGCCAATCTTTGCCCAGGCTGCCGGGGCTGATTTGGTATACGTGGGCGTCGAGCCACCGAAACCCAAAGCCGAAGTGATTCTGGTGGCAGAAAACAGCCCGATCAAAACCGTAGCCGATCTTAAAGGTCACAAAGTTGCCTTTCAGAAAGGTTCCAGTTCGCACAATCTTTTACTGCGAGCCCTTCGCCAGGCCGGGCTTAAATTCACGGATATTCAGCCCACTTACCTGACGCCTGCCGATGCCCGCGCCGCGTTCCAGCAAGGTAACGTTGACGCCTGGGCTATCTGGGATCCCTACTACTCCGCTGCATTATTACAGGGCGGCGTGCGGGTGCTGAAAGACGGCACCGATCTCAATCAAACTGGATCGTTTTATCTGGCAGCTCGTCCGTATGCAGAAAAAAACGGCGCTTTTATTCAGGGTGTGCTGACAACCTTTAGTGAGGCCGATGCGTTAACCCGCAGCCAGCGCGAACAAAGCATCGCTTTACTGGCAAAAACGATGGGCTTACCGGCACCGGTTATTGCCTCATATCTGGATCATCGTCCTCCCACCACCATCAAACCGTTGAGCGCTGAAGTTGCCGCCTTACAGCAGCAAACGGCAGATCTGTTTTATGAAAACCGTCTGGTGCCGAAAAAAGTCGATATTCGCCAGCGCATCTGGCAGCCCACTCAACTGGAAGGAAAACAATTATGAGTCTGAATATGTTCTGGTTTTTACCGACCCATGGTGACGGGCACTATCTGGGAACGGAAGAAGGTTCACGTCCGGTTGATCACGGTTATCTGCAACAAATTGCGCAAGCGGCGGATCGTCTGGGTTATACCGGTGTGCTGATCCCAACAGGACGATCGTGTGAAGATGCGTGGCTGGTTGCCGCGTCGATGATCCCGGTGACGCAACGGCTGAAGTTTCTTGTCGCCCTGCGTCCCAGCGTAACCTCACCTACCGTTGCCGCCCGCCAGGCCGCCACGCTTGACCGTCTCTCGAATGGTCGTGCGTTGTTTAATCTGGTCACAGGCAGCGATCCACAAGAGCTGGCAGGCGACGGCGTGTTCCTTGATCATAGCGAGCGCTACGAAGCCTCGGCGGAATTTACCCAGGTCTGGCGGCGCTTATTGCTGGGGGAAACCGTCAATTTCAACGGTAAACATATTCATGTGCGCGGAGCCAAACTGCTCTTCCCGCCGATTCAACAGCCGTATCCTCCGCTTTACTTTGGCGGATCGTCAGATGTCGCCCAGGAGCTGGCGGCAGAACAAGTTGATCTCTACCTCACCTGGGGCGAACCGCCGGAACTGGTTAAAGAGAAAATCGAACAAGTGCGGGCGAAAGCTGCCGCGCATGGACGCAAAATTCGTTTCGGTATTCGTCTGCATGTGATTGTTCGTGAAACCAACGACGAAGCGTGGCAGGCCGCCGAGCGGTTAATCTCGCATCTTGATGATGAGACTATCGCCAAAGCACAAGCCGCATTCGCCCGGACGGATTCCGTAGGACAACAGCGAATGGCGGCGCTACATAACGGCAAGCGCGACAATCTGGAGATCAGCCCCAATTTATGGGCGGGCGTTGGCTTAGTGCGCGGCGGTGCCGGGACGGCACTGGTGGGCGATGGTCCGACGGTCGCTGCGCGAATCAACGAATACGCCGCGCTTGGCATCGACAGCTTTGTGCTTTCGGGCTACCCGCATCTGGAAGAAGCGTATCGGGTTGGCGAGTTGCTGTTCCCGCATCTGGATGTCGCCATCCCGGAAATTCCCCAGCCGCAGCCGCTGAATCCGCAAGGCGAAGCGGTGGCAAATGATTTTATCCCCCGTAACGTCGCGCAAAGCTAAGGAATACGATAATGGCAACGCCAGTGAAAAAGTGGTTATTGCGCGTTGCCCCCTGGTTTTTACCGGTGGGCATCGTGGCGGTGTGGCAACTGGCCTCCTCAGTTGGCTGGCTGTCAACGCGTATTTTGCCCTCACCGGAAGGAGTGGTGATGGCGTTCTGGACGCTCTCCGCCAGCGGCGAATTGTGGCAGCATCTGGCGATCAGCTCCTGGCGGGCGCTCATTGGCTTTTCAATTGGCGGATCGCTGGGGTTGATTTTGGGACTGATTAGCGGGCTATCTCGCTGGGGAGAACGACTGCTGGATACCTCCATTCAGATGTTGCGTAACGTGCCGCATCTGGCGCTGATCCCGCTGGTGATTTTGTGGTTTGGCATTGATGAATCCGCAAAAATCTTTCTGGTGGCGCTCGGCACGCTATTCCCCATTTATATCAACACCTGGCACGGCATCCGTAATATCGATCGCGGTCTGGTGGAAATGGCGCGTAGCTATGGATTATCCGGCATACCGCTGTTTATCCATGTGATCCTGCCTGGCGCCCTGCCCTCAATTATGGTCGGCGTGCGTTTTGCTTTGGGCCTGATGTGGCTGACGCTGATCGTTGCCGAAACTATTTCTGCCAATTCCGGCATTGGTTATCTGGCGATGAATGCGCGGGAGTTTCTGCAAACGGACGTGGTGGTAGTCGCTATTATTCTTTACGCCCTGCTCGGCAAACTTGCTGACGTCAGCGCGCAGCTGTTAGAGCGTCTCTGGTTGCGCTGGAACCCGGCTTATCATTTGAAGGAGGCCACGGTATGAATACTGCTCGTCTGAACCAGGGCACACCATTGTTGCTCAATGCAGTAAGCAAACATTACGCGGAAAATATCGTCCTGAACCAACTGGATTTACATATTCCGGCAGGTCAGTTTGTGGCGGTGGTGGGCCGCAGCGGCGGTGGCAAAAGTACTCTGCTGCGCTTGCTGGCAGGTCTGGAAACGCCAACCGCAGGCGACGTGTTAGCCGGCACCACACCGCTGGCTGAGATTCAGGATGATACGCGAATGATGTTTCAGGACGCGCGTCTGCTGCCGTGGAAATCGGTGATTGATAACGTTGGGTTAGGCCTTAAAGGCCAGTGGCACGATGCGGCGCGTCGGGCGCTGGCTGCGGTAGGACTGGTGAATCGCGCGGGGGAATGGCCTGCCGCACTTTCTGGCGGGCAGAAACAACGTGTGGCGCTGGCAAGGGCGCTGATTCATCGACCGGGTTTATTGTTGCTTGATGAACCACTCGGTGCGCTGGACGCCCTGACTCGGCTCGAGATGCAGGATTTGATTGTGTCACTTTGGCAGGAGCACGGCTTTACCGTACTGTTGGTGACGCATGATGTGAGCGAAGCGGTAGCAATGGCTGACCGGGTATTGTTAATTGAAGAGGGAAAAATTGGTCTGGATTTGACGGTGGATATCCCCCGTCCGCGCCGGTTAGGGTCGGTGCGATTAGCGGAGCTGGAAGCGGAAGTTTTGCAACGGGTGATGCAGCGTGGGCACTCTGAACAACCGATTCGGCGTCATGGTTAATATGCCGGATGTGGCACACAAAACCAGCAGTTTCAACGGATTGTAGGCCTGATAAGACGCGTCAAGCGTCGCATCAGGCATTTGGGCACGGCTGCCGGATGCGGCGTGAACGCCTTATCCAGCCTACAAAACCAGCATTTTCAACGGACTTGTAGGCCTGATAAGACGCGTCAAGCGTCGCATCCGGCATTTTGGCTCAAAAGTATCAAGCCAGTGCTTTAGTTATCTTCTCGTACAGATCGCCAGAGAGATTTTCCAGCCCTTTCAACTGCTCCAGCGCCGCGCGCATTTTCTCCTGACGTTTGGCATCGTAACGTTTCAGGCGAATCAGCGGTTCAATCAGGCGCGAAGCCACTTGTGGATTTCGGCTGTTCAGGTCGGTAAGCATTTCCACCAGGAACTGATAACCGCTGCCATCTTCGGCATGGAACGCTGCCGGGTTGCTACCCGCAAATGCGCCAATCAATGAACGAATGCGGTTCGGGTTGCTCATGGTAAATGCGCGATGCTGCAACAGACCACGTACCGTCTCCAGCACATTCGCCGCCGGGCTGGTGGCTTGCAGGATAAACCATTTATCCATCACCAGACCATCCTGATGCCACTTGTCGTCGTACTCCTGCATCAGCGCGTCACGGCATGGCAGTTGTGCAGCAACCGCCGCAGAAAGCGCCGCCAGCGCATCGGTCATATTGTTCGCTTCGTGGAACTGTTTGCTCACCAGCACATCAGCCAGATGCGTTTCACCAAAAGCGAGGAAGCGCAGGCAGGCATTACGCAGAGTGCGTTTTGCAATATCTTCATGCTCAACACGGTACTCGCTCTGGTAATTCGCGTTGTAAATAGCCAGTAGCTCATCCGCCAGTTCAGTCGCCAGAGTACGAGTGAGTGCTTCGCGTACTTCAGCAATAGCAATCGGGTCGATGATATCGAACAGTTCTGCCATTTCATTGACGGAAGGCAGCGTCAGGATTTCTGCCGCCAGTGCCGGATCAATCTTCTCATCAAGCAGTACCGCGCGGAAAGCATCAGCCACATGCACCGGCAGAGACAGCGGCTGCCCTTGCTGATGACGGGCGACGTTCAGCTTGATGTAGGTTGCCAGCAGGCTTTGCGCCGCATCCCAGCGGGAGAAATCATTACGCGCATGACGCATCAGGAAGGTCAGTTGCTGATCGCTCCACTTATATTCCAGTTTCACTGGCGCAGAGAATTCGCACAACAGCGCAGGCACCGGCTGGAAGTAGACATTATCAAAGACAAAGGTCTGTTCCGCCTGGGTGACGTTCAGCACCGAATTGACCGGATGACCGCCTTTCTGCAACGGGATCACTTTGCCTTCGTTATCATACAGTTCGATGGCAAACGGAATATGCAGCGGCTGTTTTTCTGCCTGATCCGGCGTAGCTGGCGTGCGCTGGCTGATGGTCAGGGTGTACTGCTCGGTTTCCGGATTGTAGTCGTCTTTGACGGTCACAACCGGCGTACCGGACTGGCTGTACCAACGGCGGAAATGGGAGAGATCGACATTTGACGCATCTTCCATTGCCTGAACAAAATCGTCGCAGGTTGCCGCGCTGCCATCATGGCGCTCGAAATAGAGCTGCATCCCTTTCTGGAAGTTTTCTTCGCCCAGCAGGGTGTGGATCATGCGAATCACTTCCGCGCCCTTCTCGTAAACGGTCAGGGTGTAGAAGTTGTTCATCTCAATGACCATATCCGGGCGGATCGGGTGCGCCATCGGGCTGGCGTCTTCTGCAAACTGCAATCCGCGCATGGTGCGCACATTATTGATACGGTTTACCGCGCGGGAACCAAGGTCAGAGCTGAATTCCTGATCGCGGAAGACGGTTAAACCTTCTTTCAGACTGAGCTGGAACCAGTCGCGACAGGTGACACGGTTGCCGGTCCAGTTATGGAAATATTCATGGCCGATAACGCGTTCAATATCGAGGTAATCTTTGTCGGTGGCGGTGTCGGTGCGGGCCAGCACATATTTGGAGTTAAAGATATTCAGCCCCTTATTCTCCATTGCGCCCATATTGAAGAAATCCACCGCGACGATCATATAGATGTCGAGGTCATACTCCAGGCCGAAGCGTTCTTCATCCCATTTCATGGAGTTTTTCAGCGAGGTCATCGCCCACGGCGCACGATCAAGGTTGCCACGATCGACATACAGCTCCAGCGCTACTTCGCGACCAGAACGCGTGGTGAAAGTGTCGCGCAGCACATCAAAGTCGCCTGCCACCAGCGCAAACAGGTAGCACGGTTTCGGGAACGGGTCCTGCCACTGTACCCAGTGACGTCCGTTTTCCAGTTCGCCTTGCGCAACGCGGTTACCGTTGGAAAGCAGGAAGGGATATTTGGTTTTATCGGCAATAATTTTGGTGGTAAAACGCGCCAGCACATCCGGGCGGTCGAGATAATACGTAATATGGCGGAAACCTTCGGCTTCACACTGGGTGCAAAGCGCATCGCCTGACTGATAAAGCCCTTCCAGCGCAGTATTCGCCGCCGGGCTAATTTCATTAACGATCTTAAGCGTAAAACGCTCCGGCAAATTACTGATGACCAGTGCGCCCTCTTCTTCTTTCCAGGCGGTCCACGGCTCATCATTAATATAAACAGAAACCAGTTTGAGGTCTTCGCCGTTGAGACGAAGCGGAACATCTGATGCACCATGACGGACAGCCTGGCTGACCGCGGTAACGACCGTCTTTTGCGCGTCCAGGTCAAAGGTCAAGTCAATATCAGTAATCTGGTAATCCGGCGCACGATAATCGTGACGGTATTTGGCTTGTGGCTGTTGAGTCATAAATAACCTTTAGCATCTTTTATAGAGTCTGGTGTTCAGTCTATTCCTGTTGCGTAAATCGCGCTATGCAGAATCTTCATCTTTTCAGGTACAAACGCCTTTATTGCTACATTTTTATAACATACACCGCGTAATGCCATCGACCAGAAAGGTGGCATATGGTGTGATCGGGGTTCAATAAATTGCGAAACAAGGTATACTCCAGCAGTTCCTGAAGATGTTTATTGTACTAAACGCTCCTGTACGAGGACGCTACTGCGCACCTATGACACAATTCGCTTCTCCTGTTCTGCACTCGTTGCTGGATACAGATGCTTATAAGTTGCATATGCAGCAAGCCGTGTTTCATCACTATTACGATGTGCATGTCGCGGCGGAGTTTCGTTGCCGAGGTGACGATCTGCTGGGTATTTATGCCGATGCTATTCGTGAACAGGTTCAGGCGATGCAGCACCTGCGCCTGCAGGATGATGAATATCAGTGGCTCTCTGCCCTGCCTTTCTTTAAGGCCGACTATCTTAACTGGCTACGCGAGTTCCGCTTTAACCCGGAACAAGTCACCGTGTCCAACGATAATGGCAAGCTGGATATTCGTTTAAGCGGCCCGTGGCGTGAAGTCATCCTCTGGGAAGTTCCTTTGCTGGCAGTTATCAGTGAAATGGTACATCGCTATCGCTCACCGCAGGCCGACGTTGCGCAAGCCCTCGACACGCTGGAAAACAAATTAGTCGACTTCTCGGCATTAACCGCCGGTCTTGATATGTCGCGCTTCCATCTGATGGATTTTGGCACCCGCCGACGTTTTTCTCGTGAAGTACAAGAAACCATCGTGAAACGTCTGCAACAGGAATCCTGGTTCGTGGGCACCAGCAACTACGATCTGGCGCGTCGGCTTTCCCTCACGCCAATGGGAACACAAGCACACGAATGGTTCCAGGCGCATCAGCAAATCAGTCCGGATCTTGCCAACAGCCAGCGAGCTGCACTTGCTGCCTGGCTGGAAGAATATCCCGACCAACTTGGCATTGCATTAACCGACTGCATCACTATGGATGCTTTCCTGCGTGATTTCGGTGTCGAGTTCGCCAGCCGCTATCAGGGCTTGCGTCATGACTCCGGCGACCCAGTTGAATGGGGTGAAAAAGCCATTGCACATTATGAGAAGCTGGGAATTGATCCACAGAGTAAAACGCTGGTTTTCTCTGACAATCTGGATTTACGCAAAGCGGTTGAGCTATACCGCCACTTCTCTTCCCGCGTGCAATTAAGTTTTGGTATTGGGACTCGCCTGACCTGCGATATCCCCCAGGTAAAACCCCTGAATATTGTCATTAAGTTGGTTGAGTGTAACGGTAAACCGGTGGCGAAACTTTCTGACAGCCCTGGCAAAACTATCTGCCACGATAAAGCGTTTGTTCGTGCGCTGCGCAAAGCGTTCGACCTTCCGCATATTAAAAAAGCCAGTTAATATCATCAGGGAGCTAATCGGCTCCCTTTTTTTACCTTTAATTCCGAAATCTTTCGCTGCATTTGCGAATTCTGCTTGTCTGATTGCAGATGCCAGGTAACATAGGTATCCCCCCATTTACGGGTGGACAAGTGTTTATTTTTTCCGACTATTAACAGAGAGAATATTATGAGCGTTGTGCCTGTAGCCGACGTACTCCAGGGCCGCGTAGCCGTTGACAGCGAAGTCACCGTGCGCGGATGGGTACGTACCCGCCGAGATTCAAAAGCTGGCATCTCCTTCCTCGCCGTTTATGACGGTTCCTGCTTTGATCCTGTACAGGCTGTCATCAATAATTCTCTGCCCAATTACAATGAAGACGTCCTGCGTCTGACCACCGGTTGCTCGGTCATTGTGACGGGTAAAGTCGTGGCGTCGCCGGGCCAGGGGCAACAATTTGAAATTCAGGCCAGCAAGGTTGAAGTTGCTGGTTGGGTTGAAGATCCAGACACTTACCCGATGGCGGCAAAACGCCACAGCATTGAGTATCTGCGTGAAGTCGCTCACCTGCGTCCGCGCACAAACCTGATTGGTGCCGTCGCGCGCGTTCGTCATACGCTGGCGCAGGCGCTGCATCGCTTCTTTAACGAGCAGGGATTCTTCTGGGTTTCAACGCCACTGATTACTGCGTCTGATACCGAAGGGGCTGGCGAAATGTTCCGCGTTTCTACGCTGGATCTGGAAAACCTGCCGCGTAACGATCAGGGCAAAGTGGATTTCGACAAAGACTTCTTTGGTAAAGAGTCTTTCCTGACCGTATCTGGCCAGTTGAACGGCGAAACCTACGCTTGCGCATTGTCCAAAATTTATACCTTCGGCCCGACTTTCCGTGCTGAAAACTCCAACACCAGCCGTCACCTGGCGGAATTCTGGATGCTGGAGCCGGAAGTGGCGTTTGCTAACCTGAACGATATCGCGGGTCTGGCTGAAGCCATGCTGAAATATGTCTTCAAAGCGGTTCTCGAAGAACGCGCTGACGACATGAAATTCTTCGCTGAACGCGTAGATAAAGATGCCGTTTCACGTCTGGAACGCTTCATTGAGGCCGATTTCGCGCAGGTGGATTACACCGACGCAGTGACCATTCTCGAAAACTGCGGCAGGAAGTTTGAAAACCCGGTTTACTGGGGCGTCGATCTCTCTTCTGAGCATGAGCGTTATCTGGCGGAAGAACACTTTAAAGCACCTGTAGTGGTTAAAAACTATCCGAAAGATATTAAAGCGTTCTATATGCGCCTTAACGAAGACGGTAAAACCGTTGCGGCTATGGACGTTCTGGCTCCGGGCATCGGTGAGATCATTGGTGGCTCCCAGCGTGAAGAACGTCTGGACGTGCTGGACGAGCGTATGCTGGAAATGGGCCTGAACAAAGAAGATTACTGGTGGTATCGCGATCTGCGTCGCTACGGTACTGTTCCGCATTCCGGTTTCGGTCTTGGTTTTGAACGCCTGATTGCTTACGTAACTGGCGTGCAAAACGTCCGTGATGTGATTCCGTTCCCACGTACTCCGCGTAACGCCAGCTTCTAATTTAGCGTCTTCAAGAGCCAGCGCCCGCTGGCTCTTTTTTTATCCTTTCTGTCAAGTTATCTGTTTGTTAAGTCAAGCAATCTATTTGCAACCCCGCCATAACGATCATCCTGTTACGGAATATTACACTGCAACATTTGCGCACAAAAAATAATCCGCATTCTTATTGCGGATTAGTTTTTTCTTAGCTGATAGCACAATTTTCATACTATTTCTTGGCGTTCTGGATGTCTGAACGAGGATTTAGTGCCAGGTCGATAAAGTTTCCATCAGAAACAAAATTTCCGTTTAGTTAATTTAAATATAAGGAAATCATATAAATAGATAAATATTGCTGTAAATATCATCACGCTTCTATGGAAATATGACGGTGTTCACAAAGTTCCTTAAATTTTACTTTTGGTTACATATTTTTTCTTTTTGAAACCAAATCTTTATCTTTGTAGCACTTTCACGGTAGCGAAACGTTAGTTTGAATGGAAAGATGCCTGCAGACACATAAAGACACCAAACTCTCATCAATAGTTCCGTAAATTTTTATTGACAGAACTTATTGACGGCAGTGGCAGGTGTCATAAAAAAAACCATGAGGGTAATAAATAATGATGAAGCGCAATATTCTGGCAGTGATCGTCCCTGCTCTGTTAGTAGCAGGTACTGCAAACGCTGCAGAAATCTATAACAAAGATGGCAACAAAGTAGATCTGTACGGTAAAGCTGTCGGTCTGCATTATTTCTCCAAGGGTAACGGTGAAAACAGTTACGGTGGCAATGGCGACATGACCTATGCCCGTCTTGGTTTTAAAGGGGAAACTCAAATCAATTCCGATCTGACCGGTTATGGTCAGTGGGAATATAACTTCCAGGGTAACAACTCTGAAGGCGCTGACGCTCAAACTGGTAACAAAACGCGTCTGGCATTCGCGGGTCTTAAATACGCTGACGTTGGTTCTTTCGATTACGGCCGTAACTACGGTGTGGTTTATGATGCACTGGGTTACACCGATATGCTGCCTGAGTTTGGCGGTGACACGGCATACAGCGATGACTTCTTCGTTGGTCGTGTTGGCGGCGTTGCTACCTATCGTAACTCCAACTTCTTTGGTCTGGTTGATGGCCTGAACTTCGCTGTTCAGTACCTGGGTAAAAACGAGCGTGACACTGCACGCCGCTCTAACGGCGACGGTGTTGGCGGTTCTATCAGCTACGAATACGAAGGCTTTGGTATCGTTGGTGCTTATGGCGCCGCTGACCGTACCAACCTGCAAGAAGCTCAACCTCTTGGCAACGGTAAAAAAGCTGAACAGTGGGCTACTGGTCTGAAGTATGACGCGAACAACATCTACCTGGCAGCGAACTACGGTGAAACCCGTAACGCTACGCCGATCACTAATAAATTTACAAACATCAGCGGCTTCGCCAACAAAACGCAAGACGTTCTGTTAGTTGCGCAATACCAGTTCGATTTCGGTCTGCGTCCGTCCATCGCTTACACCAAATCTAAAGCGAAAGACGTAGAAGGTATCGGTGATGTTGATCTGGTGAACTACTTTGAAGTGGGCGCAACCTACTACTTCAACAAAAACATGTCCACCTATGTTGACTACATCATCAACCAGATCGATTCTGACAACAAACTGGGCGTAGGTTCTGACGACACCGTTGCTGTGGGTATCGTTTACCAGTTCTAATAGCACACCTCTTTGTTAAATGCCGAAAAAACAGGACTTTGGTCCTGTTTTTTTTATGCCTTCCAGAGCAATCTCACGTCTTGCAAAAACAGCCTGCGTTTTCATCAGTAATAGTTGGAATTTTGTAAATCTCCCGTTACCCTGATAGCGGACTTCCCTTCTGTAACCATAATGGAACCTCGTCATGTTTGAGAACATTACCGCCGCTCCTGCCGACCCGATTCTGGGCCTGGCCGATCTGTTTCGTGCCGATGAACGTCCCGGCAAAATTAACCTCGGGATTGGTGTCTATAAAGATGAGACGGGCAAAACCCCGGTACTGACCAGTGTGAAAAAGGCTGAACAGTATCTGCTCGAAAATGAAACCACCAAAAATTACCTCGGCATTGACGGCATCCCTGAATTTGGTCGCTGCACTCAGGAACTGCTGTTTGGTAAAGGTAGCGCCCTGATCAATGACAAACGTGCTCGCACGGCACAGACTCCGGGTGGCACTGGCGCACTACGCGTGGCTGCCGATTTCCTGGCAAAAAATACCAGCGTTAAGCGTGTGTGGGTGAGCAACCCAAGCTGGCCGAACCATAAGAGCGTCTTTAACTCTGCAGGTCTGGAAGTTCGTGAATACGCTTATTATGATGCGGAAAATCACACCCTTGACTTCGATGCACTGATTAACAGTCTAAACGAAGCTCAGGCTGGCGATGTAGTGCTGTTCCATGGCTGCTGCCATAACCCAACCGGTATCGACCCTACGCTGGAACAATGGCAGACACTGGCACAACTCTCCGTTGAGAAAGGCTGGTTACCGCTGTTTGACTTCGCTTACCAGGGTTTTGCCCGTGGTCTGGAAGAAGATGCTGAAGGACTGCGCGCTTTCGCTGCTATGCATAAAGAGCTGATTGTTGCCAGTTCCTACTCTAAAAACTTTGGCCTGTACAACGAGCGTGTTGGCGCTTGTACTCTGGTTGCTGCTGACAGTGAAACCGTTGATCGCGCATTCAGCCAAATGAAAGCGGCGATTCGCGCTAACTACTCTAACCCACCAGCACACGGCGCTTCTGTTGTTGCCACCATCCTGAGCAACGATGCATTACGTGCGATTTGGGAACAAGAGCTGACTGATATGCGCCAGCGTATTCAGCGTATGCGTCAGTTGTTCGTCAATACGCTGCAGGAAAAAGGCGCAAACCGCGACTTCAGCTTTATCATCAAACAGAACGGCATGTTCTCCTTCAGTGGTCTGACAAAAGAACAAGTGCTGCGTCTGCGCGAAGAGTTTGGCGTGTATGCTGTTGCTTCTGGTCGTGTGAACGTAGCCGGGATGACACCAGATAACATGGCTCCGCTGTGCGAAGCGATTGTGGCAGTGCTGTAAGCGTTAAAAACAATGAAGCCCGCTTAAAAAGCGGGCTTTTTTATGCGCCTTTACCAGACGGGCATTTCGTCTTGCAGGAAGGGATTATGCAGGCGCTCATAACCAAGTGTGGATAATGGTCCGTGACCCGGAATAAATGTCACGTCATCCCCCAGTGGCAGCAACTTATCTTTGATTGAAGAAATCAGTTGATTATGATCGCCACGCGGGAAGTCACTGCGCCCTACTCCGCCTTTGAAAATAACGTCGCCAGAAATCAGCAGCTTTGCCCGATCATCAAAAAACACGACATGACCCGGCGTATGCCCAGGGCAATGTAACACCTGTAAAGCCACATTCCCTATGCTGATGGTATCGCCTTCGTTCAGCCAACGATCCGGCGTCAGCGGCTGGCACTCTTCCAGACCAAACATACGACTTTGCGCAGGCAAGCCTTGCAGCCAGAACTCATCTTCTTTTTCCGGGCCAAAAACCGGCACGCCGTAATGTTGCGCCAGTTCCGCCGCTGCACCAACGTGGTCCAGATGACCATGCGTCAGCAGGATCTGCATCAGTGTCAGGCCGCTGGCGTCAACTTCCTGTTTGATTTTTTCCGCATCGCCGCCAGGATCGACCAGTGCGGCCAGGCGGGTTTGTTCACACCAGATCAATGAACAGTTCTGGGAGAATGCGGTGACCGGAATAATACGATAGTTCATACTGCCCCTGTTTCGTTAAGCAATTGCTACCAGTGCCGTGCTGGCCCGGTATCAATATGCACAAAGTTACTACGTGGGTAATATCCTACACCACCTGCGCGCATAGATAACGCGGCTTTGCGAATATTGCTTAACGCGATACCTTCAATATGGAAATCCATCGCCTGCCCTTTCGTGTGATAGCTTTTCTTCGCTACTCCACGGCTGCGGGCGCGTAGTTCATTGTTGGTATCAATGGAACGATAACCGGAAATGAGTTGCACCGGTTTGCGGGTACCTAATAACCCTTGCAGGCGATACAACTGATCGAATAATCCTGGGTCGATGGACTTTATTTTGTTCGCGCGGTAATCGCGGAAAAAATGGTTAAGTTTTGCCAATTCTTCCTGAATATAGCCTCTGCCATCGAAAAACTCCGCTTTGATTGACTCTCCGGTATGAAGATTATTGAGTGTCAAAATGCGCGGGCGTGGGGTAGAGAGTGTTGCAAACGCAGGGGTCGGCAGGATGGCGGCACCGAGTGCAACGCCACCAAGCGCCAGCAGTTTGCGGCGATTAGCGTCGAATTTGTCCATGATAATCAAGTCTACAGGTCAATGTTATCGTTTATATGCACTTCTGGCGCACAAGAGGCACCTTAACCGTCAGTAAAGCTGACGTCAAGATGACTCAACCCCAGCAGTGACGGGGGCTGCAGAGAATCGCCCCCGATCATGCTAATTATTACGACAACTGATTTCCCCGAACTGCTTCATTTACCTGATTAATTGTTCCGCTTTCGATACGATTTGCGAGCTGGATCGCGCAGGCAGATCATAATTGTAAATATCTGTACGATACTGGGTACGACCATCTGCACCAACAAAGGCAGTCAGGTAGTAGAGATTCACCGGAATCGACTGCCGAATATTGACGTAACGCGTATCGCCCTGCTTCAGCGCATCAGAAATACGTTTGTCATTCCAGCCTGCATCCTGCAACAGCATATTCGCCAGATCGGAAGCTTTATTCACTCGTACACAGCCTGAGCTCAATGCGCGTGTATCACGCTTGAACAGATTGTGGTTCGGCGTGTCATGCAAATAAATGGCCTCTGAACTCGGCATATTGAATTTATAGCGCCCCAGTGAGTTCCGTGGGCCTGGAGCCTGCTGGAAGCGGAACGGTAAATTCGAGGCCGTGATTGTAGACCAGTCAACCTGCCATGGGTCAATCGCTTCTCTGCTGTTCCAGCCGCGCATCACCGTATAGCCATGGCTTTCGAGATATCCCGGATCGTTGCGCACTTTCGGCAGAATATCTTTGCGTGCCAGAGTTGGTGGTACGTTCCACGGCGGGTTTACCACTACGTTGTTAAGTGCACTGCTCATCATCGGCGTTTTGCGATCGGGGCGACCGACAATGACTCGCGAATCCAGCACCTGATTGCCGTTCTGATAGTAGACCAGCGAATAGGCCGGAATGTTAACCATGATCCCGGTAGAAAGCTCTGTTGGCAGCAAGCGCAATCGCTGGATGTTGAGTGCCAACACGCCAGCACGCTGGGCGGGCGTTACGTTTAACCAGTCACGCGTTGCCGGGCCAATAGCGCCATCTGCTCCCAATCCTTGCCATGCCTGAAAACGTTTAACGGCTTCCACCAGTTCATTATCGTAGGCGGCACGAACGGCAGGCGCAGGTTTACTACGAGACGTCGTTTGCTTGTCCATCGGCTTAGTTTCTGCTGTTTCAACAGTAACAGCGGATGGGCTGACTACTGCGTCAGTTGGCGTGTCATCGCCAGGGAGAGTAATTTTTGGCCCCCCGTCCAACATGCCTGTGCGTTGCAATATTTCGCGCAACGCCGGTACGTCGTTACTCCACTGCCCTGGGCGCAACGTTGCTTTACCGGTCAGTTGAGGCCACGGTTTGGTGTCACTGAGTAAGGCCAGTAACGATTCATGCATCGCCGCATATTGCGGATGCTGCGGTGCCAGTCCTGCAACAAACGTCGGCAATTGACCTTTATCCAGCGCCAGCTGCCATTGGTTAATCACCGAAAGCGGCGGCGTTGCAAGCGCATAAGGTTTACTGCTATATAGCCAGCGAGTGCCTTTGACCGGAATATTTGCAATGAAATGGAGATAGCCCATCATCGCATCAGAGAGCACGACGTCGCGTGCCATCCCGTTAACACCAGGATCGGTCAGTAACTCTACCCATTTATTAAACTGCGGCTGGAAACCGGCAATCGCCACCTCTGCCAGCTGTTGCTGGAAGGCTTTAACAGCATCACGGTTTTCCCACATGGGTTGCATATCGCGTGCGGCATACAACAGTTGAAGCTGGTTAAGATAAACCGGCTTGTAACCTGCGGGTAATTGAGATTCGATTTGCGTGCGGGCTTTTTCTGCCGCACCTTCAGGCAATGGCTGGATCCCCGCCATTATTGCCGTGGCTTGCGCCTGCGGCAGTGCCTCGCCCTGTTCACTGACAGCCACCGGGCTGTCGCCAGGGATTACTTCAGGCTCATCGGCCTGCGCATTGAACAGTGGAGCGAATGTTACGGCCAGGCACAAACTGATTGCCGGCAGCCGACGACCACACATCATATTAAGCAACATCCCTTGCCCCCTGTTTTTATCATACTCTGAATAGCCAGGCTGTTATTTTACGACTTGCCTGTACAACGCCAATACTCACGAAAGTATGACGAGCAAGCCTGTTACTCATCAGGCTTATCTTCAGTATATAAACGCCGATACGTTTTTACATAACCTAATGTAAAGAAGTTTAAAGAAAAGCGCGCCGTAATGTGCCACTTTTTTAGTGCAGAAACGGAGTTTTCGGAAAAAGAAAAGGCGGCATTGCTGCCGCCTTCATTTTAACTCGCCTGGTAAGGCGCTTCGTCACTTCCTGGAAGCGTTTCAGGGAGTTGCGGCGCAAATCCTCGCAGGCCGACGACGTGAACGTGTTCGGTATTCTGGAAGACTTTACGCACCAGTTTATAGGTGGTGCCTTTTTCCGGACTGATATTTTCCGGCGCTGCGATGATGAGCTGCATTTGCAAACGTTCACACAATTCAAACAGCGTGGCGATAGAACGAGCATCCAGTCGCGCTGCTTCATCGAGGAACAGCAGGCGGCAAGGAGAGATATCTTTACCGCGCAGGCGGCGAGATTCATCTTCCCAGCTTTGTACCACCATCACCAGAATCGACATACCGGTACCAATCGCCTCACCGGTCGACAGAGCGCCAGATTCTGCGCGCAGCCAGCCATCAGAACCACGGTTAACCTCAACTTCCATTTCCAGATAGTTGCGGTAATCCAGCAGTTCTTCGCCAATGGTCTGCGGCGTGCGTTGCCCCATATCAATCTGCGGATTAAGACGCTGATACAGTTTCGCAAGCGCTTCTGAGAAGGTCAGACGGTTGCTGTTAAACAGATCCTGATGTTGCTCATGCTGTTCAGAGAGCACATCCAGCAGCATGGCGTGCGTTTCACGCACGTTCACGTTGAGACGCACGCTGTTCACCTGGCCAAACGATACGCTCTGCAAGCCCTGGTTGAGCATACGGATACGGTTCTGCTCGCGCTGAATGGTTTTGCGAATAATGTTCGCCACGCTGCGGGAACTGATCGCCAGTTTCTGTTCGCGGGAGGTTAACTCTTCGGTCAGACGGCTAAGTTCGATCTCCATCTGTTCGATAGCTTCCACCGGATCATCGGTACGAATAATATCCTGACGAATACGTTCACGCAGATGCTGATAAACCGCCACGAAGAACTGAATTTTACGTTCCGGACGTTTTGGATCTTCCGACATGCGCAGCACATCGCGCAGATGTTCGTTATCTGCCACTGCCAGACGCAGCGCACCTAACGCCTTATCCGACATGGAACGCAAATCATCAGCGGAGAGATAAGCCAGTTCACGACGGTGTAAGCGGCGTTCAACGCCGTTATCTTTCACCATGCGCATGACTGCACACCAGCCCGCTTTCGCGGTCACTACCTGCTCGCGCATCTCAAAGTAATCACGCTCCAGCTTGCGCAGTTTGCGGGTCAGGTTGTCCATCTCCGCTTCGCAGAAGGTGAGCGCTTTTTCCAGTTGATTGCGGCGCGAACGGTTATTGCTCAGTTGCGCATGCAGCTCGTCACGGCGAATACGTGCCCGCTCTTCTGCCCCGCTATCAGCACGCACGCCGATATCCTGCAATTCACGTTGCAGATCGTTAAGTAGCTCTTGTTTGGTGTCATACGAACTTTTCAGCGAAGCCAGCACCTGGTTGTACTGATTCAACTGCACTGCGTGTCCGCGCAACGCTTCACGAGCGCGGGTACGCTCCGCTTCCGCCTGTTCCAGACGTTCACGCAGTTTTTCGTTGAGATCGCTGTTACCGCTAAGCATTTCTGCCGAGTCAGAGTAGCTAAAGTGCGCACGACGCTGCACCACTTCCGTCAGGGCAAACGCCTGCTGACGGGCATCGCGCTGCATCTGCTGAGAGTACGCGTAATCTTCTTTTAACTGTTCGAACTGTTCCGGGTCGCTCTGCAATACCGAAACGATCGGTTCCAGTTTCGCCAGTTGATTGCCAAACTGCTGAACAAAACGCGCGGCTTCCTGGGCTTCATCCAGACGTTCGCGGATTTCATCGACGCGATCCGCCAGGCTGTCATCAGCCAACAGGTTGAGACGCGGCAGAATGCGGTTCAGCGCCGTAACGCCCTCTTTCGCCTGCTCAAACTGAATACGCTGCTGCTGGTTATCATTTTCATGATTACTCAACGCCCGTTCCAGTTCGACGCGACGGCTGTTCAGTTGACGGATTTCTGCTTCCGGGTCAGACTCAAACGCCACCGCCAGATGACTGCCGATAAAGCGGCTGAACGCCTGATGCAGACGCTGGGTTTTCTGTACATCAAAGGAGAGCGTGGCGAAGCGTTCGGAAAGCACTTCACGCTCGGCATGGAGGCTTTCAATACGGCTTTCACGCGCAGCACGACCAAACAGCGGCACTTCCGGGAAACGTGAATAACGCCACTGACGATCGGCGATTTTCACCACCACCGCTTTTTCCAGCTCATCAACGCTGAACACGCTGTCATCGAATGACTGCGGATCCCCTTCGATCAGATAGAGATCTTCCGGGCAATCGGTCAAGCCTTCCAGGTGTTCGGTTACCTGTGACAGATCTGGCACCACGATGGCGTGGCGTGACGGGCCATACAGTGCCGAGAAGTACGGCGCATCTTCCAGACTCACGTCGTCATAAATTTCGGACAGCAGCACGCCGCCAAAACGCTCCGCCAGCGCATTCAAACGCTGGTCTTCAGAACCACCTGGCTGGCTTAAACGTTCGATCTCTTCATCGACGGCGTTTTTGCGCGCGCCTACTTCATCGCGTTCAACAATGGCTTCGCGCTCACGCTCCAGCAACTGTTGCAGATATTCAGTGACGTCCTGGCTGGAGGTGAACTCTTCGCCGCACTGTTCGCTCAACTGGTTGAGACTGTTTTGCGCTGCCAGCCAAACCGGTGCACGCTGCATCAAACTCTGAATGCGAGACTGCAGCTGTTCCTGTTCCTGGCGCAGTGCCATGCGCTCTTCACGGGCGTTAGACACGCTATCGGAAAGAGAGGCAATGCGTGCTTCCAGCTCCTGATGCAGAGCTTCCAGTTCATCAATATCAAAATTCTTGCCCTGACGTTTGCAGAAATCTGCCAGCAGGCGTTCGGCTTCTTGCTGCTCGCGCAGACGCTGTTCCAGTTCGCTTAAGCGCATCCGCAACGGTTGAACCTGCTCTGCCAGGTGACGCTGATCGACCCCTTCGCGCAATAGTTCGCGAGCGACATCCCACGCCTCGTTACGCGCCAGCGGGCCATTAATTGCCACCACCAGCTGATAAGCCTGCTCAAACTGGCTGTGCGCGGTTTGCGCCATGCTCATTTTCTGCTCAAGAGAGAGCATTTTTTCAGTCGCTTCCAGCTCTTTCGCCTGGAAGGTTTCCAGCCATTCGGCGGCGCTGTCGGCGGTTAAGTCCGGCAGATGGCACAGTTCTTTGGCACGATTAAGCGCAGCAATCGCCTGGTTATACTGGATCGCGCGCGTTTGCTGGACGTCCAGCGCCTGCTGATAGTCAGCAAGCTGGCTTTTCAGCTCGTCCACTTCCAGTTCGGCAGCTTCCGCACGAGCCTCGTTCTCTTCCTGGCGTTCGATGGCTTCTGCCACCACTTCGTTTTGCTCTTCCAGACGGATCTGCAGCTCATCGAGATCCGCTTCGTAACGTTCGATCTTCTCCTGCTGACGCAGTGCGGTTTGCACCAGGTTCAGGTGATCGCTGGCCGCCTGATAATCTGCTTCCAGATCGCCTTCGGCACCGTTGTGCTCTGCCAGCTCACGCGCCATATCGACGTGTTTGTACTGCTCAGCCGCCAGTTGCTGACGCGAAGTGTGTAGCTCGCGACGAAATTCCAGGGCTTTGTCGAGATGGACACGGCGCTCGTTGGCGTGACGCATGTAGTCCGCCGCCACGTAGTTGGTGGCTTCGCTGATCAGATGCTTAAACAGGTCACGGTCCGACTGGGTGACACGAATCGCTTCCAGCGTCATGCGGTTTTCGCGCAGCGCCGCTTCCATGTCCTGGAACGCTTTCCGCACGCCGCTGTTTTCCGGCAACAGGTAGTCGCGCAGAGAGCGCGTAATGGCGCTGGAGATCCCGCCGTACAGCGAAGCTTCGATCAGACGATAGAATTTGCTACGGTCAGACGCTGAGCGCAGACGACGCGCGATGATGCCCAGATCGAACATCAGCGAGTGGTAATCGGTAATGGAGTTGAACTGCTTAAACTGCACGCCTTCCATCGCCTCGAGCTTGTCTTTCAGCTCGTTCAGCGGCAGTACACGCGCCTGGCGTTCGTTGAGGGTTTCGGTCACCAGCTGCGTCGGCAGCACCGACATCGGCAGGCCCTGAATGGCAAACGGTTTGATATCGACTTTACGATCGCGTCCGGCAACCTGTTGCAGACGCACACCGACCACCACACGCTGGTGGCGCGAGTTAATGGTGTCGAGCATCGAATAACAGACACCCGCTTTCAGCTTACCGTGCAGACCTTTATCGCGCGAACCGCTGGTGGCCCCGGCTTCCGTGGTGTTACGGAAATGCAGCAGGGTCAGGTCGGGGATCAGCGCCGTAACGAACGCCGCCATGGTGGTGGATTTACCCGCCCCGTTACCGCCGGAGAGCGTCGTAACCAGCTCATCGAGGTCAAAAGTTCGGGCAAAAAAGCCGTTCCAGTTAATCAGCGTCAGTGAGCGAAATTTACCGCGTTCAATCATTATTCTTCCTCTCCGCTATCTGGCTGACTCTCTTCGGTTTCATCGTTGAGTTGCAGATGATTTTCAATCGGCATTGCTTCGCCATCACGAATCAGGCGACGCTGTGCTTCACGGGGATCGTCGCCAGCACGCACATCGGCTCCGAAGCGGAACACCGATTCGGTAATGCGGAACTTGCTGCTGTCGTGGCCCATAAACCACACCATACCCAAACGACGCAGACGGTTGAGCGAAGAACGTACTTTCTCCTGCAACTTCTGCCGGTCAACGTCTGAACCGGTTGAACGGTTGTTCACCAGTTTCAGCAGTTTCGCTTCATCGGCCAGGGTGAGCAGTTCGTCGTACAGTTCCTGCTGGGTGAAAATCCCCTCATTCGCCAGCCGTTCCGGGCTGAGATAGAGATAACAGAGGATTTTCCCGACCATCATATCCAGTTCCGACAAGACGGAACGAGGGATCAGCGTGGTGGAACGTGGGCGTAGATAGAAGAACCCTTCCGGTGCACGAATAAGCTCAACGTTATAACGCGCGTAAAACTCTTCCAGATATTCCTGAAAATCCATCAGGAATGCATGATTATCCAGTTCGTCGAGGCCAATATGACGGCCTGAACGTAAGGCGCTATCCAGCGCCGGAAATAACGGATTCGCCAGCGCCTGCGCCAGCTTAACCGGCATCACTTGTTCAATATTTGTCGATGACATGCGCCTGTACCTTGGCTCCGTAATCATTAATCGGCTGCCATTTCGCTGGCAGTCCGGTGAAATCTGCTTGCGCTACGCCAAGACGTACCGCCTGATCAATAACAATGCGCGCAACGTCAAAGTGACGTGCACGCGGATACTGTGACAGATATTCGCGTACCACCAGACCAAGATCCAACGGCACTTGTCTGGTTTTGTACACGGCAAGTTGTTCTTCGATGATCGCCGCCAGCTGTTCGCGGATCTCGTTAAACTCTTCGTACTCCAGATCCTCAGGAAGTTCCCCAGTCACTTCTTCATCGCGCAGTACCATCTCTTCGTCACGCATATCCAGCAGACGATCGGCATTGGCATAAGTTAGCGCCCACGGCTCATCAAAATAGGTTTGTACCGACTGACGTAACCGCTGAGCAAAGACGCGGTTTTTATCCATATCGATCGCAGTACGGATAAATTTGTGTACGTGGCGGTCGTAGCCAATCCACAAGTCTATGGATTGCTGGCCCCAACTGATAATACGGTCGAGTTTGCTCTGCAGATCGAACACCAGACGATCGACAAAATGCAGGTCGTCATGGGTCATCGTCGCATCCTGAATGCGCAACAGATTAGCCTGCAATTTATCGCCTGCCGCTTCCAGCGTATCCTGCAATTCACGCAGCGTTCCGGAAGTTTCTGAAAGCAACAATTCACAGCTGGAAATCGCCGCCCGCCAGTCTTTGTTCAACAACTGGGCGATATCATCCTTCACCTGCTGCTGCTGTTCGTCCATCAGACGTTGCGTCAGGTCGATACTGTCGAAAATTTCTGCTACCGAATATTTCAGTGGCGCATAAACATTACGGTGCCAGTGAAATTCATCACCGCCCTCTTCGGCGGCATCTGCCGCGCGTTTGAGCTCACCCGCCACAATCGACAACTGCATAGAAAGGCGCAGCGTAGAAAACTCGCGCTGACGGATGTAATAGTCAGTAATGCCGATGCCGAGCGGCGTCAGACGGTAAATTGCGTTCCCTTCCGCCTGCTCGCTGGTAAAGCGGTTCAGCAGACGTTGACGCACCATGTCGTTGATCGCGTTGTTGGCGCGCACGCCGATGGTTTCGCTGGTTTGCTCAAACGCATCACTCACATGGCGGAATGCATCCACCAGCTCGCCTTCACTCATCTCACCATCCAGACGCTCGCCGTTCAGCGTGGCAACCGCCAGCAGAAAAGAGAGTCGGTCTACCGGCAGCGAGATGGAGAAGTCATTTTTTCTGGCCCAGGCAACCAGTTCGGGGACTGTCTGGGAAAATTCACTCATACTTTATCCTTGCTCTGCGGTTTGCGCGCGGTGACATGAATATAACGCCCCAGGGTAATATACGGTTCCTGACGGCAATAACGCGTTTCTAATTCAAGTAATGCTTCATAGCAGTCGCGCTGCTGGTGCTTCTCGCGCAGATAATCATGAAACACGCGAACGCCTGTCTTACCCATAATTTGCCAACCAGCTTCTTCCAGCCACAGATAAACCTGCGCCGGGTCGCGTGGATAATCTGGCGAAAGCGTCCGTTTTTTCTTTTTCGGCATTCCCGCCTGCACGTAATCAAAATTCCCGGCGACCATGTTATGCATCAGCAAGCCGTGCGCATTGTAGAACATTAACGACAACACACCGCCTGGACGCAACACTGACCACAGGGTCTGTAATACGCTGCGGGGATCGGCCACCCACTCGAGCACCGCATGGAACAATATCAGATCAACGGGCGTTTCCAAATGTGAAGCAACATCCTGAGCGGCGCAATGTATAAATTGCATGTTGTCGCTCACACCTTTTGCTTCTGCCGCCTGTTTTGCGCGGTCGATCATCTGCGCAGAAAGATCGCATAAAATGACCTGATGCCCGCGCTCAGCCATTTTGATTGCGGTCTGCCCTTCTCCACCGCCAGCATCCAGCACACGCAGTTTTTGCGGGCCCATTTCCGCCAGCACGCGATCGAGATCCTGCCACAGAATAGCCTGTCGAAGCTGCCCTTTGGTGGTGCCGTAAATGTTACGGGAAAACTTTTCCGCAATATCATCAAAATTGCGATCCTGCATTGCTTTCTCCACCGGTTGGCTAAGACGTTTTCTGATAAAGACGCTATTTTGTCACAGCCACGGCGAGAATGAACCCGTCTGGTGTAATATCGCTGGCGATCCCTTGCTATATGGTTAAAAAAGGAACCAGAAAGGATGCTTTTTACACTGAAAAAAGTGATTGGCAATATGTTGCTGCCACTTCCGCTAATGTTGTTGATTATTGGCGCTGGCCTGGCGCTGCTGTGGTTTAGCCGTTTTCAAAAAACCGGGAAGATTTTTATTAGCATTGGGTGGCTGGCGCTCTTGTTATTGAGTTTGCAACCGGTAGCCGACCGCCTGCTGCGTCCCATCGAAAGCACCTATCCGACATGGAATAATTCGCAAAAAGTGGACTATATCGTGGTGCTCGGAGGTGGTTATACCTGGAACCCGCAGTGGGCACCAAGCTCGAATTTAATCAATAACAGTCTGCCCCGCCTGAATGAAGGTATTCGCTTATGGCGCGAAAATCCGGGATCAAAACTGATCTTCACGGGAGGCGTAGCAAAAACCAATACGGTGAGTACAGCCGAAGTAGGTGCCCGAGTTGCGCAATCGCTGGGCGTGCCGCGCGAGCAAATTATCACTCTGGATTTGCCAAAAGATACCGAAGAAGAAGCTGCGGCAGTGAAACAGGCGATTGGTGACGCCCCTTTCCTGCTGGTGACATCCGCGTCTCATTTGCCGCGGGCGATGATCTTTTTTCAGCAGGAAGGGTTAAATCCGCTGCCAGCCCCGGCGAATCAGTTGGCCATCGACTCGCCGCTTAACCCGTGGGAACGGGCAATCCCTTCTCCGGTCTGGTTGATGCATAGCGATCGTGTTGGCTATGAAACGCTTGGCCGTATCTGGCAGTGGCTAAAAAGTTCGTCAGGCGAGCCACGGCAAGAGTGATTTTGATGCCAGATCGAAGTTGCGCCGACTAAATCGTCCGGTATTAACCAGTTGCGCAACTTCATCCCATAACACATACAACCAACGCCGCCAGATGAACGACTCCGCCACTGGCGCGCGTTGCAGGTAACTCCAGAGCAAATCTTCCGCCAGAGAAGTATCCATTAGTCGGAACAGTTCGTATTCCCGCGGTGCCCAAAGCATTAGTCCCGGCCCGACCATCGCCAGTAACTGATCGCTGCGCGAATCTTTCAGCATGCTGCGTAAACAGAAGTTACCGTGAATCAGCACACAATTGTCGTTAAAGCCTTCAAATAATGCCGGGAGACATTCGCGAGTACGAAACAGGATCCGCTTATCCTGCATCGTTAGACCGGTGTTATTGAACTGATTGAGCGTGGTCCATAGCACTTCAACATGTTGCCGGTACCATGAGGGCCAGAAATTTTCCTGAGTATTGTCGACCGCGCCGACGCAACCGCGACTGTCCTGACGGTGCCAGGCCAGTAAGGCTTCAACGATTTGATCTTTGAGTTGTTCCCAGCGTTCTGGTGTTCGGGCTGGTGCCTCCACCGAAACACCACGCATCCGCTCCAGTAGCAGGACATCGGGGCCGGGGTGTTCTTCATGCGTCATCACACCATAAATAGTCGGCATACGGACAGTCCCACTTCTTGCCAGCATGGTGGTTTTCCATGCCAGTTGTCGGGCTTTTCCGGGCGTACTAAAGCTTCTTGCCATTAACGGCATTGGGTTTCCCTGGCTGTCATACAAAGCCCACAACGCCGTATCCGCTTTTTCATTGACGCACTCAATACGACTGAGTTTTTCGCCCAGTAAATGGCTTAATTCGGCACGCAGCTGTTCCATTCAGATTACCCTCATAAAAGCTACTGCTTTCATAATGAGCGCCAATATAAAAGATGTCACCTGAATGAGATCAATTGTTGAAAAGAAAAATTGAGGAAAATCGTAACGGTACGACACTCCTCCCAAAATTGGCTGGAGTGTCGTGAAGTGAAATTAGCGCATTTCAGCGCGAACGCGCTCGAGATCTTCAGGGGTATCCACACCTGTGCCAGGAACTTCCTGGGCGACAGCAACATGGATTTTTTCGCCGTACCACAGAACACGAAGCTGCTCTAACATTTCGATGTGTTCTAACGGACTTGGCTGCCAGTTGACGTAACGACGGATAAAGCCTGCACGGTAGCCATAAATACCAAGATGACGCAGGAAGTTATCGCCAACGGTTTCAAGGCCTTTTGCAAAACGATCACGATCCCAAGGAATGGTGGCGCGAGAGAAGTACAGTGCATACCCTTCAGCGTCGAGGACCACTTTCACCGCATTCGGGTTAAACGCTTCCTCCGCATTGTGGATTGGCACCGCCAGAGTCGCCATACCCACCTGACGCTGAGCGAGGTTATCAGCAACCTGACGAATGATTGTCGCAGGGATCATCGGTTCATCACCCTGCACATTAACGATCACAGTGTCGTCGCTGAATGCGCATTTTTCGACAACTTCCGCCAATCGTTCTGTACCTGACTGATGATCGGCGCGCGTCATACATACTTCGCCGCCAGCGGCTTCAACAGCGCGGGCAACATCCTCATGATCGGTTGCCACGATGATGCGCTCGGCACCTGATTCGCGCGCGCGTTCAAGAACATGAACAATCATGGGTTTGCCGTTAATATCAACCAATGGTTTACCGGGCAGACGCGTGGACGCGTAACGCGCGGGAATAATGACCACAAAACTCATGATTTACTCTCATCAGCAGTCAGCACGCGGGCTTCCGTTTCCAGCAACACTGGAATGCCATCGCGCAGCGGGAAAGCCAGGTTGTCCAGTTTGCAAATAAGCTCTTGTTTTTCCTGGTTATACCAAAGTTTTCCGTTGCAAACCGGGCAGGCAATGATTTCAAGCAGACGATGATCCATAGTTCCTCCAGATGGATCGGGTTATGAATGCATAAATCTTATCATAATCATTTATGCGACGGGGTCTATTTCCCAGCCGGCGCGGCAATCAGTAAAGAGGCCTTGCGGGCAGCGTCCTAATGTCACCCGCGTTGCCTGCTGCCAGTTAGCGAAATCAGTAATCGCCTGACGTAACCCTTTTTGCAGCGTTGTCGTTGGTTTAATGCCTTCTTGTAACCACAGAGAGATAACTTCAAGGATGCCTGTCTGGCGATGCATTTTGGCATCCATTCGCCCAACTAATTGCCCACGATGTAATAACGGCAGAACAAAATAGCCATACTGGCGTTTCGGCGCTGGGGTATAGCACTCCAGCCGGTAGCTAAAATCAAAAAGCTGCTCTGCGCGTTTGCGATCCCAGACAACAGGATCAAAAGGCGAAAGTACCGCGCTGTGCGTTGCAGTGAGCTTTCCGGCCAGCGCACGCTCGAGTAGCGGCAGCAAATCAGCATGCAGCCAAAGATTGCCCAATTTTTCAACATGCACAGCAATGATTTGCTGCTGTTCAGCCCTCGCTTCGCGCCAAGCCGCCAGTGCCGGACGTTTCAGCCGATAGTAATCTGCCAGCCACTGTTCGCGGAATATGCCCAGGCTACGCGCACTGTTATCCAGCATGATGATTTCTGCTTCTGTTTGCGAAACGAGATCGCGCTCATCATCCCAGTCAGGCATGACACGATGGGTTAAATCATAAACGCGCTGGAAGTTGCGCCGTTCAATCACCATCACCTTTCCGGCAGTAAATAAACCTTCCAGATGCCGTTTATGCGGCTTCCATTCCCACCAGCCGCTTGCACCTTTACGAGGATGCTCAAAATCGGCTGAACGTACCGGCCCCTTATCATGAATATGCTGAATTAACTGTGCAATTTCCGCCTCATGTTCCTGCATCCAGGCGTCTTTGTATTTCCAGCCCATTTTTTCAGGTGCCAGCATGCGGTGGCGAATAAGACGAAAGTCGCTACGCGGCATAAAGCAGGCTTCATGCGCCCAGTATTCCATTAATTCGCCACGCGCCAGAGACTCATCCAGCCACTGGGCAGGATAATTTCCCAGACGACTGAAAAGCACCAGATATGGACTACGGGCAACAATATTAATGGTATCGATTTGCAGCAAGGACATGCGGGAGATCGTTGCCGGAATATCCCCCAACGACGCTCGACGGCGGGGTTTGTTTAACAGGCCTTGCGCGGCGAGGTGAAGATTACGCGCATCAGCAAGAGAGAGGTGCGGCAGCGACATTCATGACTCCATCAATCGAACGCTGCCGCGGCGTAACTAGTTGCCAGAAGCCAGCGAGGTTAGTTGCGCAAGCAGTTTCGCTGGTTCATCACCTGAAAGCTGTGCGTCAACAGGCAAATACCACCAATTTCCTTCGGCAAAGGCCCGGCATTTCACCGCATCTTTTTCAGTCATTACCAGCGTTTGCCCGGCGTTTACCAACGCGCTGACATCCGCATGGTTCAAAGACTGATGATCGGCCAGCGGTACACATTTTTCCGGTTGTACGCCGCACATCTTCAGCGTGGCAAAAAAGCGCGGCGGATGTCCAATCCCCGCCATCGCCACTACATGTTCAAGCTGAGCAACGTCACAACGCGTACCGGTACGTAAATTCACCGCCTGACCCGGCAGCAGATGCATGGGGATTTCACCGCTGCGGGGGACACCGCCGTTGACGATTACCGCATCAACCGACTTTAAGCGCCCCGCTCGCTCACGCATTGGCCCCGCCGGCAACCACCAGCCATTGCCAAAGCGACGCACACCATCAATAACGACAATTTCCACATCACGCGCCAGACGATAATGCTGTAAACCATCGTCGGTTACGATGATCTGCACATCAGGGTGTTGCGCCAGAATGGCTTTTACCGCGTCAGAACGCACGGGAGAAACCGCAACAGGCGCGCCAGTGCGTTGATAAATCAACACAGGTTCATCACCCGCCTGTGCTGTGGTGGTATCTGCCGACAATAACAGCGGATAAGATTCAGCCTTACCACCATATCCCCGCGATACAACCCCCACGCGAATACCGCGCTGTTGCAGCTGTTCCACCAGCCAGACAACGACCGGGGTTTTTCCGTTGCCGCCTGCGGTGAGATTACCAACCACGACAACCGGTACGGGGGCACGCCAGGCGCGCTTCAGTTTTAGTTTATAGCAAAGACGGATCGCGCCACTCACCAGGCCATACAACCAGGAGAGTGGCAGCAATAGCCGCCATAAAGGGGATTCACCAGACCAGATTTTTTCGATCATTGGCCAAACTGCATTTTGTGAAGTTGCGCGTAAACGCCACGGTGCTCAAGCAAATCGTTATGCGTACCGCGTTCCACAATGACACCATCCTCGACAACCACGATTTCGTCTGCCTTTTCAATGGTAGACAAGCGGTGGGCAATCACCAGAGAGGTACGGTTTTTCTGCAACTCATCCAGTGCCGCCTGAATCGCACGTTCGGATTCGGTATCCAACGCCGAGGTAGCTTCGTCCAGAATCAGTATCGGGCTATCACGCAACAAGGCTCGAGCGATAGCAATACGCTGACGCTGACCGCCAGAGAGCAGCACGCCGTTTTCACCAATCACTGTATCGAGACCGTTATCCATCTTATTGATGAAGTCCATGGCGTAGGCCATACGCGCCGCTTCTTCAATTTGCTCACGGCTGTACTGTTCAGTCCGTGCGTAAGCAATGTTGTTAGCAACCGTATCGTTAAACAGATGGACATTCTGCGACACCAGAGCAACCTGGTTACGTAACGACGCCAGGGTATACTCGCGCAGATCGTGACCATCCATCAGGATTTCGCCTTCATCAATATCGTAAAAACGCGTGATCAGGCTGGCGATGGTTGATTTACCTGAACCAGAGCGTCCAACCAGAGCAACCGTCTTCCCTGCCGGAATTTTCAGGTTGATGTTACGCAATGCGGGCACATCACGTCCCGGATAAGTAAAGGTGACATTGCGGAATTCCACGTCGCCAGTCGCACGCTCGATCACGCGCTTACCTTCGTCTTTCTCCTGCTCACTGTCCAGAATGGTAAACAGCGTCTGACAAGCCGCCATACCGCGCTGGAACTGGGCGTTAACGTTGGTCAGCGATTTCAGCGGACGCATAAGTGCAATCATTGAAGAGAAAACAACGGTAATCGTACCGGCAGTCAGGCTATCCATGACACTTGGGAAGCTTGCCGCATACAGAACAAACGCCAGCGCCAAAGAGGCGATCAGCTGAATGATCGGATCAGAGATGGAAGAGGCTGAAACCATTTTCATCCCCTGAAGACGCATTCGGTTGCTGACTTTATCGAAGCGTTTCGTTTCCACTTCCTGACCACCGAAAATCAATACTTCTTTATGGCCTTTCAGCATTTGTTCGGCGCTGGTGGTCACCTGCCCCATGGTGTTCTGCATGTTTTTACTGATGTTGCGAAAACGCTTCGATACAACGCGAATCGCAATCGAAACAATCGGTGCCAGCACAATCAAAATGATCGACAGTTGCCAACTGTAATAGAACATCATGATGAACAGGCCGATGATCGACGCACCTTCACGTACAACAGTAATCAGTGCGCCGGAAGAAGAAGAAGCGACCTGTTCGGAATCGTAGGTGATACGTGACAACAGCGTACCCGTTGACTGTTTGTCAAAGAATGAAACCGGCATTCCCATCATGTGACCAAACAGGCGGCGACGCATAGTCATTACCACCTTTCCTGATACCCAGGAGATACAGTAGCTGGAGATATAGCTGGTGATACCACGTAAAATCATCAGCCCGATCACCACCAGCGGCATCCACATCAGCACGGAGCGATCTGTTTTACCAAAGCCATCATCAAGAAGTGGCTTAAGGAGCGATAACATGAAGGTATCGCTGGCTGCGTTGAGGATTAACGCTACGCCCGCCACGATCAGACCCGCTTTAAAAGGCGCAATGGTTGGCCACAGTCGGCGGAATGTCTGCCACGTAGAGAGATCTTTGTCGTTATGCATTCAAAAAACCAGCATTTGTTGAAATAGCCGCATATTCTACCCGTTATCCACTGGCACGCCAAACCACTGATGATACCAACGAGGTAAAATTTGCTCTCTGAGGCTGCTAATCCGCCAGCCTTGCGCTGAAAAATTGACCGTTATTTGACCCTGATGTGGAGTATCAAGCCACTTATAACCCTGTTGTTGATAGCGATGTTTAACTTTGCTTGAGGGCAGTCGCCATGCGTTATAGCGCGATGCCGATGCGAGTGCCACTTTTTCATTCACTCGCTGAATTAATGGCAACGATGATGAGGTATTACTGCCATGGTGAGGTACCTGAAGTAATGTTGCCTGCATTTGCTGCCAGTAACGGCTTAGCATCTTTTGTTCAGCGGGGGCTTCAATATCACCGGTTAGAAGAATGCTATTCGTCCCGTCATCAATCTTAACCACACAGGAATGGTTATTTCCTTTATCGTTGCTACCTTGTAAAGGCCAGTGCGCGCTGAAACGCAATCCTTGCCATTGCCACGCTTCGCCACGCACACAGGGCTGATGATGTTCCCAGTTTAACTGACTTCGGATCCATAACATCGGCCATGTGTGCAATATTGAGTCCAGCCCTCCCCGGTGATCCAGATGTTCATGACTCAAAATAACGCCTTCCGGTTCAAGATTATGCCAGTGGAGCCAGGGGATAATCAGTTGTTGCCCACTATCCCCTTCGGGCCAGGCCAGTCCCGTGTCATAGAGAATCGCTTTGCCGTTTCGCGCAATGACCATTGCCAGCCCTTGCCCGACATCAAGCATGTACACTTGCCACTCGTCAGGTCGAGGTTTTTGCCACAGCGGCAAGCACATCAGCAAGCCTACAGCCACACACATTGCTGGCAACGTTCGCCAGGCGTTTAATCGCCATACCACCAGTAAGAACCATGGGGAAAATGTTAGCCATTGCCAACGTTCAGCAATGTTGATCCACCCTTCCGGCAAACTCTTTAACCCCCAGAAAAGTAAAGCCAAAGACCGGTCGGCAAGAAACCATAACCCTTGTTCCAGAATAAACGGCCCGCTTAAATGCGCAACCATCGCGGCGAGGATCAACGGAACCGTGATAAATGTCACCAGGGGAATTGCAAATAGATTTGCAATAAACGAGGTCAGACTAATGCCATGAAATATGACGATTTGCACGGGCATAAGCAGGAGTGTGATTCCCAGTTGTAAATGAATGAGGGAAACAACTGCACGCAATACCGGCGGCAGTTGCCACTCCGGACAGGGAAACCACTGGTACCAAAAAATCAGTGCCGCGACCGCAGCGGCAGAGAGCCATAAACTTTGCGAGAGAATGGCAACAGGATCCATCAGCAAAATTGCCGCCAGACAACATATCCATACATCCCAGCCACTCCATTGTCGCCCACTTAACTTAAGCATTCCCCACATGGCAAGCGCCACCACGGTACGCAATGCAGGAGGTTGCATCCCAGTCAGCCAGGCATAAAAAGCAGCACAGCAGATTCCGCCAATTAATGGCATTTGCCAGTGGATCCAGCGCCCAGGCAGAAAAACTTGCCCACCGCGAATGAGTCCGGCAGCCAGCAACGCCGCAAAAGCGATATGCAATCCCGATATCGCCATTAAATGCGCCGTTCCAGTATCGCGCATGATATTTTTGATTTCTTTGGGAACGGATAACCGTTCCCCCATACCTAAACCAAGAATAACCGCGTTCCACATATAGGGTTGCAGCGTTGTTTGTAGTGACGCCAGATACTGTGCACGCAGGCTACAATTCGGTTCAATGACACTTGCCTGCAGAAAGCGGCCGGTGAGCGGCTGATGCTGGGCAATGGCATAACGCTGGCTATCAAAGCCGCCATCATTAAGTTGACCATGAACTGCACGAACTTTGAGTTTCATTGACCACAGTTGTCCAGCACAAACCGCTTGCGGAAGATATTCGCCATACAGCACGAGGCCTGGCGCAGGGAATATACGTCGACCTTGTAGATGAGTAATTTGACCGTAATGAGTGGTCATACCGTCAGTAGCAGTGATCTCAACAATTGCATCCTGCGTCGCGCCAGTTAAGGTTTCTCCTGCCCACAAAATTTGCTTTGCTGCTAATATGCCCCAAACGAAAAACAGCAACGTCAGCGCGATATAACGGACAGTTTTAAAAGGGATAAATACCAGTACGCAGGCGAAGACGGTCAGAGACGCAAGGGTTAATGTCCCAGGCAATTGGGGCAAAATCAGCAACGGAAAAATTCCGCAAATTATGCATACGCCGACTGTCGTTATTTTCATGCACCCCTCCCTGTTTATGGAAAGTGTGCAACTTTGTTGAGCGGTTGTCTGGTGGGAGTTTTGCGTTCCCCGAGGCACGTTCAGAAGAATTTAACGAGAGGGTGAAAACTGTTCAAAACTCTGCGAGGCTGCTTCCAGTTCCAGATTAGAGAAATGAAAAAAGCACCCGACAGGTGCTTTTCTCGCGTTCAAGTTTGAGTAAAAACTTAACCGTAAATATTGGCGCGATCGCGCAGTTCTTTACCTGGTTTAAAGTGAGGAACGTATTTTCCTTCCAGTTCTACTTTATCGCCAGTCTTCGGATTACGTCCGGTACGTGGTGCGCGGTAGTGCAAAGAGAAACTGCCGAAACCGCGGATTTCAATACGCTCGCCCTGCGCAAGAGTCGAGGCCATATGCTCCAGCATCTCTTTTACTGCATCTTCAACCGTCTTGGCGGGAATGTGCGATTGCTGGGTGGCAAGTCTTTCTATCAATTCTGACTTGGTCATGATTCCTCCGGTTCCTTAAAGGCAAATTTAGCGGCTGCTGTTGCTGCATTGATTAAGGGCGGCCGTAGCCGCCCTTAGTGCTTGATTACAGGACGAAACCTGCAATCTGTCAAGTAAACTCAACAAACTTCGGAATAAAAATCCCGAAGAGTCAGAGAATTACTCGCCTTTAGCTGCTTTGAAAGCTTCAGCCATTGCGTTGTTGGAGAAGTTTGCATCTTCCTGTTTGTTAACAGTTGCGATTGCATCTTTCTCGTCAGCTTCGTCTTTCGCACGAACAGACAGGCTGATTGCGCGGTTTTTACGATCAACGCCGGTGAATTTAGCTTCAACTTCGTCGCCAACGCTCAGAACCAGGGTAGCGTCTTCAACGCGGTCACGGGATGCTTCAGAAGCACGCAGGTAACCTTCAACGCCGTCAGCCAGTTCTACGGTTGCGCCTTTAGCGTCAACTGCAGTTACTTTACCGGTTACGATAGCGCCTTTCTTGTTCAGAGCAACCCAGTTGTTGAACGGATCTTCTGCGAGCTGTTTAACGCCCAGGGAGATACGTTCACGTTCTGCGTCAACCTGCAGAACAACTGCAGCGATTTCGTCGCCTTTTTTGTATTCACGAACTGCTTCTTCGCCTGCAACGTTCCAGGAGATGTCAGACAGGTGAACCAGGCCGTCGATGCCGCCGTCCAGGCCGATGAAGATACCGAAGTCAGTGATAGACTTGATTTTACCTTCAACACGGTCGCCCTTGTTGTGGGTTTCCGCGAACTGCTGCCACGGGTTAGCTTTGCACTGTTTCAGACCCAGGGAGATACGACGACGTTCTTCGTCGATATCCAGAACCATAACTTCCACTACATCGCCAACGTTAACAACTTTGGACGGGTGGATGTTTTTGTTGGTCCAATCCATTTCGGAAACGTGGACAAGACCTTCGATACCGGCTTCGATTTCAACGAAAGCACCGTAGTCGGTGATGTTGGTGACCTTACCGAAGAGACGTGTGCCCTGCGGGTAACGGCGGGCGATGCCAATCCAAGGATCTTCGCCGAGCTGTTTGATACCGAGAGAAACACGGTTCTTTTCCTGATCGAACTTCAGAACCTTAGCGGTGATTTCCTGCCCCTGTTCGAGGACTTCGCTCGGATGACGAACGCGGCGCCATGCGAGGTCGGTGATGTGCAGAAGACCGTCGATACCGCCGAGGTCAACGAATGCACCGTAGTCAGTGATGTTCTTAACGATACCCTTGACGATAGCGCCTTCCTTGAGTGTTTCAAGGAGTTTGGCT